>Ga0105047_10005100_pt1 | contig 22695 bp, 23 predicted proteins | sample MAT04_FD_78384 | JGI IMG/M metagenome (GOLD analysis project Ga0105047, IMG submission 78384) | Freshwater microbial communities from Lake Fryxell liftoff mats and glacier meltwater in Antarctica - MAT-04 (megahit assembly) | ecosystem: Environmental > Aquatic > Freshwater > Ice > Liftoff... | reverse complement strand
TCGGCCGAGCGCCACGGGCTGCCGAGCGCCACGTTCGGCATGGCGACCGACGCTGGGTTCGTGAAGGCACGCGTCGCCATCGACTCCGGTGCCGCCATCAGCTTCTGGACGAGGGTCGGCGGCGCCGCGGGATCGCGCGGCAGGAAGCGGAGCTCGGAGCAGCGGGCGTGGTTCGCCTCGGCGAGCCCGATGTGCGCGTCGAGCCCGAGCGGCCCCGCGACGTGCTCACGGAAGTAGGCGCCGGGCGACTCGCCCGAGACGCGGCGAATCACCTCGCCCACCAGCCATCCGTAAGTGATGGCGTGATAGCCGTGCTCCGTCTCCGGCACCCACCACGGAGTCTCCTTCGCAAGGGCGGTCGTCATGGACGACCAATCGAAGAGCGCATCGGGCGGCAAGAGCTCGCGGATCGCCGGCAGGCCGGCGCTGTGATCGAGCAGCGCGCGAACCGGGAGCGTGCCCTTGTCCCCCTGCGCGAACTCCGGCCAGTAGTCGGCGACAGGACGGTCGAGATCGAGCTTGCCCTCGTCGACGAGCCGTAGCGCGCACACGGCCGTCCAGCCCTTCGTGACCGAGAAGAGGTTGGCGAGCGTCGACTCGGTCCACGGGCGCGTCCTCGCGCGGTCCGCGAAGCCGGACCACAGGTCGACGACGAGCTCGCCGTCCAGCGTCACGGCGACGGCTCCACCGAGCTCACCGTGCGACGCGAAGCCCTCTGCGAAGACGTCGCGGACGCGCGTGAACCGAGCATCGACCTTGCCGTGCATGAGGGCACGCTAGCGGATTTCGCGGCGACGCACGGTGACAGCCGCCCCGGCGCGGCTACGATGCGTCCCTGCCATGTCGAAGCCCGTATTCTTCCTCGGCGGGTCGCAGACCGACTTCGCGCGAAACGTCGCGCGTGAGGGCAAGGAGCTCGCAGACCTCATCCGCGAGGTCACCACGGGCGCGCTCGCGGACGCCGACCTCGACGCTCGTGCCATCGAGAGCATCCACGTCGGCAACGCCTTCGGCGAGCTCTTCACGGGGCAGGCCCAGATGGGCGCGCTCCCCGCCACGATGCTGCCCGAGCTCGACGGCGTGCCCGCGGCGCGGCACGAGGGAGCCTGCGCATCCGGGAGCCTGGCCATCCTCGCGGCCTCCGCCGAGATCGAGGCCGGCCGCTACGACTGCGTGCTCGTCGTCGGCGCCGAACAGGAGCGCAACGTGCCGGGCGAGGTGGCGGCGCGCCACCTCGGCACGGCCGCGTGGACGGGACACGAGGCCGAGGAGGCCCGCTACGTGTGGCCGCACATGTTCTCGGAGATCACCGATACGCTGCGCGCGCGGTCTCCGCTCGGCCCGACGCGCGCGCACCTTGCAGCCATCGCGAGGAAGAACTTCGCGAACGCGAAGCGGAACCCGTTTGCACAGACCCGCGAGTGGTCGTTCGGGTCGACGGCGTTCGACGACGACGACGCGACGAACCCCGTCGTCTCGGGCAGCGTGCGAAGGCAGGACTGCGGTCAGGTGACGGACGGCGCCGCGGCGATCATCCTTGCGTCTGCGACGTTCGCGGAGGCGCATGCGAGGCGCACCGGCCGGAGCCTCTCGACCTTGCCTCGGCTTCTCGGCTGGGGTCATCGCACGGCAGCACTCTCGCTCGGCGAGAAGGTCCGGCGGGGCGAGGGCGACCCCTACCTGCTCCCGCACCTGCGCGGCGCGATCACCGATTCCTACCGGCGGGCCGCGATCGCCGGACCGTTCGACCTCTCCGGGATCGAGACGCATGACTGCTTCACGGTGACGGAGTACCTCGCCCTCGACCATCTCGGCATCACCGCGCCGGGCGAGGCGTACCGCGCCGTCGAGGAACGCACCTGCGAGGCCGGTGGCCGCCTCCCGGTGAACCCGAGCGGCGGGCTCATCGGGCTCGGGCACCCGGTCGGCGCGACCGGGGTGCGCATGGCCCTCGACGCGTGCCGGCAGGTCTCCGGGCGCGCGGGCGCCGTGCAGGTCGAAGGCGCGAAGCGTTTCGGCACACTCAACATCGGCGGAAGCGCGACCACGGTCGTGAGCTTCGTCTGGGGAGGCTCCTGAGCATGCGCGTCGAGACCGTCCAGCGTTACGAGTCGAAGCTTCCCTCGCACGACCCGCACCCCTACCGCACGGGTGCGTGGACGCCGAACACGACCGAGGTCGACGCTTACGAGCTCGACGTCGTCGAAGGCGAGGTGCCTCGCGATCTCTCCGGCATCTATCTGCGGAACACCGAGAACCCGCTCTTCGACGCGCTCACCGGCCGCTATCACCCGTTCGACGGCGACGGGATGCTCCACGCGATTCGGTTCGAGGGCGGCCAGACGAGCTACCGGAACCGGTTCGTGAGGACCGCCGGGCTGCTCGCCGAGCTCGAGGCGGGCGGAGCGCTGTGGGCCGGCATCCTCGAGTCGCCGGACCTCTCGAAGCGCGAAGGCTGGGGCGCACGCACGCGCATGAAGGACGCCTCGAGCACCGACGTCATCGTGCACAACGGCGTCGTGCTCACGACGTTCTACCAGTGCGGCGACGCATACATGCTCGACCCGACATCGCTCGCGCCGCGCGGGGTCGCGCCCCTGCACCACCCGAGCTTCGCGAAGGGCACGACGATGTCCGCGCATCCGAAGGTCGACGAGGCGACCGGCGAGCTCGTCTTCTTCAACTATTCGACCGAGGCGCCCTACTGCCACGTCGGCATCGCCGACGCGAAGGGCAAGCTCGTGCGCGCGATCCCCGTCGCCCTCCCCGGCCCGCGGCTCCCGCACGACATGGCGTTCACGAAGCGCTTCGCGATCATCGGGGACTTTCCGCTCTTCTGGGATCCGGCGAAGCTCGCGCAGAGCGTCTACCGCGCGAAGTACTTTCCCGAGCTGGGCTCCCGGTTCGGCCTCGTGCCGCGCGACGGCAGCGGCGAGGTGCGCTGGTTCTCGGCCGCGCCGACGTACGTGCTCCACTTCTCGAACGCGTACGAGGAGGGCAGCGAGGTCGTCCTCGAGGGCTATCACCAGGGCGCCCCCGTCCAGGAGCGAACGCCGGAAGACACGCCGATCTCGATGTTCATGAAGAGCCTCGACATGCACGCGATGAAGACGCGTCGACACAGGTGGCGCTTCGATCTCGTGACGGGCGCGACGCGCGAAGAGGTCCTCGACGACGAGTGCTCGGAGTTCCCGACCATCCACGCGGGGTACGCGGGGCGCAAGCACCGCTACGTCTACGCGGCGATCGGTGAGCCCGGGTTCTTCCTCTTCAGCGGCCTCGTTCGCACCGACGTGCAGACGGGCGCGAAGTCGACATACCGGTTCCCGAAGGGCGTCTTCGCGAGCGAGGCTCCGTTCTGCCCGCGCGACGGCGCCACGGCCGAAGACGACGGCTACGTCGTTACGTTCACGACGGACATGACCACTGACACCTCGGAGTGCCAGGTCTTCGACGCGAAGGCGATCGAGCGCGGACCGATCGCGCGCATTCGCCTGCCCATGCGCATCTCCAGCGGCACGCACGCGACGTGGTCACCGCTCTGACCGCTCGCCGTCGGCAACACGACTGACCAGTGAGAGAGCGAGCAGGAGCGCGTACCTATCTGCTGCGATCGCTGTCTTGATTGAGGTGAGACGCGGCGCGATCGGTCATCCTTCGTCTCGAAGGTCATGACCATGAACAAGCTTTCGTTCGCCGCACTCGCCGTTCTCGTCCCCACCGCGCTCGCCACCGTCGTCTTCACGGGCTGCGGAAGCGAATCGAGCGTTGACGACCCAGGCGCGACGACGGACGGCGGCGGCGCGACCGACGGGGACCCGCGCCTCGGCGCCTCGTGCAAGCAGGCGGCCGCGGCGTGTACGACGAGCGCGGACTGTTGCACAGGCAACTGCGACCCCGCGACGAAGGTCTGCGCAACGCCCCTCGGCAAGTGCGGGGCGCCCGCGGCCGCATGCACGACGAACGACGAGTGCTGCACGTTCTCGTGCACGGGCGGCAAGTGCTCGGACAAGCAGTGCGCCGCCGACAACGCGGCGTGCACGGCCGACGGTCAGTGCTGCGGAGGAAAATGCGGGGGCGGCGGAACGTGCACGCCGCTCAACACGTCGTGCAAGACATCCGGCAATCCGTGCGCGGGCAACGGCGACTGCTGCTCGTCGCTGTGTCAGAGCGGCATCTGCGCGGCCGACGCGTCGTTCTGCACGCAGAACGGCGACGCGTGCTCGGGCGACCTCGACTGCTGCGGCGGCCTCTGCACGAAGGCGACCGGCGCGACGCTCGGCACGTGTGGCGTCGCGGCGGCATCCGGCGCGGGCGGCTGCACGACCGCCGGCACGGTCTGCGGACCGACGGGGCCGTGCAACGCGAACCCGTGCTGCAGTCGCTCGTGCGAGCCCTACGCGCCGACGGGCGTCTCGATCTGTCAGCCGCCGAGCGGCTGTCACCCGACGGGCGAGCTCTGCCAGCAGGACAGCGACTGCTGCGGCTCGGCGGGTCTCCCCGACGGCTCGGAGGCGAAGACGACGTGCAGCAAGGCCGCGGGCGCCGCGGTCGGCCGCTGTGACCAGGGCAACAAGTGCAGCCCCGCCGGCTCCATCTGTCGCCTCTCGGCGTTCTCTTGCCAGGCGACCGACCGCTGCTGCTCGGGCACCGTGCAGCAGGTCAAGACGAACTGCGTGCAGGACAACCTCGGCATCCCGCGCTGCCTCGTGACGACCGGCGTCGATTGCGCGACGAGCCCTCCGCCCGCAGGCACCGCGTGCGCGTCGAGCGCCGACTGCTGCAACAAGCCGTGCACGCCGAACGCGGCCGGCGTCCTGGTCTGCTCGGGCGTCGCGTGCCAGCCGACCGGAGCGACGTGCACGACGACGGCCGACTGTTGCGCGGGCTCTCCGTGCAACGTGGCGGCCGGCGCGACGAGCGGCACCTGCGGCGCGGCGGCCACCCCGCCGGCGCCGGGCACCGACTCCGGTACGACAACCCCTGGTGGCGGCACGAACTGCTCGCAGTACGGTCAGCAGTGCACCTCGTCGGCGCAGTGCTGCAACGGCACGCCGTGCACGAATGGCTTCTGCGTTACGCCCGTGAACTGAAGCGCGACACCGCGTGGCGTGAAGCTCTCACGCACGGGTACGCTCCTGCGCACTGCCCCTAGATCGGGCACGGGCACGGGCAGGACAGTCCCTAGCGCTCGACCGAGGCACCGTCCGTGCGTGCACGGTGCCCCCGTCGCGATCCTGACGGCGTGGCGGGAACGGCTGCAATCGCGTGCAATCGCATGGGTACGCGCCGTGCTTTATGCCTCCCCATGCGTCGCGCCTCGCTTCTTCTCGCCTGCTTCCTCAGCGCCTGCGGTGGCAAGGAGGGGACGTCGACCGACCGCGCCGACGCGGTCACCCCTGGCGTACCGGGCACGGCGGCGCCGGCCCCGCCCGCTACGATGGCCCCGACGCTGGCGGGCAACATCAGCCTCGTCGGCGCCCGCGGGCAGTTCGGCGCGTCGGCGTTCTTCCCGGTCGCCCCGACGCCCACGGAGCCGCTCGGTCCGGGCTGCGTGAGCCGAACGTCCAGTGGAACGGCCTCCGACGGTGCGAGCGCCGGCGACATCGTCGTCGACGTGAAGGGCGGAGCGCGTTCGCTGACGCTCTCGTACGACGCCGCAAGGGGCACCTACGACGACGCATCGTTCGAAGGCGTCGTGCCCGCTGGCTCGGCCATCGCGCTCCACGCAGCGGGGTCGCCCAGCGTCCCGGCCTTCGACGCGACGGCGGCAACGGCCGCCGAGGCCCACATCGATCAGCCGCTCGACGGGGCCGGCCTCTCCCGCGACGCGACGGATCTCGAGGTGGCGTGGACCCCGATGCAGGAGCCGCTCCTCGTCGTCAGCGTGCAGATCGCCAACACCACGATCGTGTGTCGGTTCGAGGCGACCACGGGCCACGGCGTCGTCCCGAGTGCGCTCATCCGCAAGGCGGTCCGCGCCGCGGAGGGCACGTCATGCGCCGGCGCATGCGCGAGCCTCTCGATCTTCACCGGCCACACCACCAAGGTGACCGCGGGCGCCTACGACATCCTCGTGACCAGCGGCGCGAACGTCTCGCGCGTGCTCACGCTCGCGAAGTAACGCTTGGAGGACCCGTCTAGCGATCCATCTGTGGCGGGCCACAGTCGCCGACCGAGCGCCGATTGTGCCGCGAGTAGAGCTCGATGTCGGCCTGTGCGAGCGTGACCCCGAAGAAGCCGAGCTGCGCGAGGCCGCGGCCCACGATGCTGGCGTTGACCTCGTTGCAGGCGGGCTCGGAGGTGTAGACGACCGCCGTGCAGTTGTTCTGCGTGAGCCCGACGCTCGCCGTCTCGCCGAGGAACGCCAGCTCGACGCGAGGGGCCTCGAGGCAGACGGTGAGCCCCGCGGCGATCGAGGACGTGCCGCCGCCGCCTTGCACGTCGAGGCGCTGCCCGTCGACCGAGCCCGTCGGGTTGAGGCTCGTTCCGACGAGGCTCACTCCCTGCGTCGTGTTGAAGCCGATCGTGACCTCCGCTTCGGCGCTGTTCGGCATGGCGTTGAGCGCGGCGGTCACGTTGATGTTCGCACCGAGGCTCACGATGATGGGGACCGGGCCGATGTTCATCGGGAACTGGATCCTGAGCGGGACGTTGAGCAGGTTCTGGCTCACGCCGGCATTGAGCGCCGCGGCCTTGATCTTGATCTCGCCGCGCACCTGGTTCGAACCGGCGCGAAAGTCGACCAGACCCGAGGGGTCGAAGACCAGCTGACCATCCGACTGGAAGCTCTCGATGTAGCCCTCTCCGGTGAGGGCGATCCGCCGCTCGCCTCCGATGGACTTCGACGCCGTCACGCTGAGGTTGAGGCGCCCGTCCATGGCACGGAGTGTGGTCGAGACGTCGAAGCCGTCGACCATGCCCGAGTACGAGAGCCCGGTGGTGATGTCGAGCGGGCGAAGATGCGCGGCGTCGAGCCCGAACGAGGCCTTCGAGAGCGACTCGGGCTTCCCGAAATCGACCTTCTGCTTCCAGCCCATGGTGCCGGACTCGATCGCATCGGTCAGCTTCGTCCGCTTCGTGACGAGGACGACAGCCTCGGCCTGCTTGTCGACCGAGACGACGCGCCGGTACGCGACGCCCCGAACCGCGATGTCATCGGGGACGAGAGCAGCGATCGCATCGCTGTCAGGACGGAAGCGATACGTGAACGTACCGTCAGCCTCGGACTGGTCGATGAGCCGCGCGCTCGCGTCCAGCACGACCTTCGCCGCGGGCTTCCAGGCGACCTCGAACTTCACCTCGTCGAGCCCAAAGCTCGCCGGCGGTCCGGGCGGCGTCCCGTGACGCCGGGCCCCTCGCCACCGACACCGCCGCTCGTCGCTCCTCCACCGCCATCGCTCGAGCTCGAGCAAGCGAGCGCCGTCACACCGAGAACGAGCCCGATGAGGGCAGGACGGAGGGCAAGCACGCGAAAGGGGCGAATGCTCTTCATGAGGATGTTGGACCAGACATTCTCGTCGCGCGCGACGTTCTTGGTGTCGCCCGGACGGGCGACGCGGCCAACTGCTGCGATATCAGCGATATGGCGACTGCTCGTCACGCTCGACGCCCGCCCACTCGCGCTCCGTGGTGCTCGGGAAGGACATGCTGCGCCTGCACGGGGACTCCACCGGGCGCTCACCAGACGCGAAGGTAGATCCCGAGCACTCCGCGGAACGCGAGCAGCGATGCGCGACCAGCGTCGCCCACGCCGGCGAGGGGAACCGTCGTCCGCAGCGGGTCGAGCACGGTGCCCGTCTCGAGTGAGAACGACCACGCATGCGAGAGGACGAGATCGAAGCGAGCGGTCGCGACGCCCTCGAGGCGGAGAGCCACCCCGGAGCTCTCCTGTGCACCGGCGGACTGCGCGGCCCGGACGAGCCCGAGGCCACCCCCTCCGCACGCTCCCGCGTCGAACCACGCGCTCACCGGAGCGAGCGCGCAGACCATCGTCACCAGATCGAGCAGCGCAACGGAGGCTCCCGACGTCTGCTCCGTCTGCGGGACGAAGACCGACGTGAGCGTACGCGCGGCGAGCGCGCCGCGGCGCACGTCGAAGCCGAGCGCGAGGCCCGTCGAGGCCTGCGGCAGGCTCCCCGCATCGACGGCACCGCCCATCGTCGCGGACCAGCGGACGTCCTTCGCGGGGAGCGGCGCGGCCTCGTCGGCGAAGGCAGGGCTCGTCAGCGCCAGCGAGAGCGACAGCGGGACGGACCAGCGGAGCAACGGGGCTCCAGCGAAGGTCATGGGAGAGTCTCCGCGATCCGCGCGAAGAGCGCCGGCCATTCGACGTCGCCGTACTCGTCGCCGAAGCGAACGAAGACCGTCCGCTTGTCGGGGATCACGAAGACGTACTGCCCGTGGTAGCCCTTCGCGAAGTAGCTGCGCCCGTCGAGGCCCCAGAACCACTGGAACTTGCCGCGCCTGACGCTACCGTCGGTCGTCTGGACGACGCCGGCGATCGGATCGATCGCGAGCGACTCGCGGACCCAGTCGGGCGAGACCACGGCCTGCCCCTCCATCGTTCCGCCGTGCAAGAAGAGCAGGCCGACGCGCGCGTGATCGCGCGTCGTGGCGCTGAAGCCGCCGAAGAGCTTCTCGATGCCGCTCGACGCGCTGTCGAGCGACCAGGCGGCCGCGTGCTCCGCGCCGAGCCGGCTCCACACGCGCTCCTCGAAGTACTGCGCGACGCTCTTTCCGCCGAGGCGCCGGCTCATCGCGTCCCAGAGGAGCTGCATGCCGATGCTGCCGTAGAGGTAGTGAGACCCGGGCGGCCACTTCACGTCGTAGGCGTACATGCGCGCGCGGAGGTCGGTCGTGTAATAGAACGCGCCGCCCGCGTAGGAGTCCTCGACGAAGTCGATGCCGGCGGTCATCCGCAGGAGATGCTCCAGCGTGATGTCGGCGTACCCGGGCTTCGCCGCGAGCTCGGGCACGTACGAGACGAGGAGATCGTCGAGCGAGCCGAGGACGTGGTCCTCCAGCGCGCAGGCCACGAGCACCGCGGCGAAGGTCTTGCTCATCGAGTACGAGGGCAGCTGAGTCGTGCGCGAGACGCCGCCAAAGTACCGCTCGTACACGACGACGTCGTCGTGCACGACGAGGAACGCGCGCGTGTGGTTCTGCTCGAGGAGCTCGTCGAACGATCGATACGACGAGTGCTTCGACTGGGTCACTGCGATCGTCGCTTCGGGCTCGCTCGTCCGCAGCGGAGCCGGGCTCGTTGCCCGGACCACGCGGCGCGCGAAGTACGTCGGCGACGACAGGCTCGGCTGCCCGAAGTACATGATCCGCGAGTAGAGGCAGGACGAGCACGCGAGGGCGGCCGAGATCGCCACCAGTGACCGTGCTCCGCGAGTCCGCCACCACATTCGAGGAGCGCGGATTTAGCGCAGATCCAGGGCGAAGTCCCGGGAGCTTGTCGGCCGTGAACGAGCTACGGGAACGAGACCGTCTGGACGTTGAGCTTCACCCTGCCCGTGGAGTCCCCGGGCTTGAGGGGATCGTAGGCGTTGTATGCGGCAACGTAGACCGTGACCGTCGCCCCAGCTGCGATCGTCACGGCCTTCGTGCCGTCGAGCGAGGCGAACTTGCTGTCGCCCGTGAGCGCCGCGGTGCCGAAGGTGCTCGCCCCCTTGAGGCATGTCTTGCGCGCGGCGTCGGCGGTGGGACCGGTCGCGCCGTCGTACGCGGCAAGCGCGGTCTTGAAGGCCACACCGCCGGGCGCGAGCGAGTTGTAGATGGCGACGACCGCGGCACGAGCGAGCGGATTGTGCACCTGCAGGTAGACGTACGGCGACGACACCGTCGTCGACAGCGTCGCGCTCGGACACGTGCCGCTCATCCGCGAGAGCGTGTTCGTCTCCGACAGGATCGCGACGGTGGAGGTCACGCTCCCTGGCGTCGGCCCGACCTCGATCGAGGTCGGCGGAGCGTCACACGTCGCGCCGAAGTTCGGGTACGTGCAGCTGCCCTGACACGTGCGCTGGCGAAAGGCGTTCGCCGAGGCGCAGCCGGCGTTGGAGAGCTCGACACCGCCCGGAACGCAGGACCCGACCGGCTGCCCCGTGCACGCCGACGCGCTGAACGCGCAGTACTGGGTGCACGTCCTCGTCAGCGTCCCGCAGTTGCCGCAGGCCGCGGTCACCACCGTTCCGGGGAGACAGCCACCCGCGAGCTCGCCCTCACACGCCGAGTAGACCGACCACGTCGCGGAGCCGCCGTCGGCGTCAGCGAGGCACACCGCCGCCTGCGAGCCGCACACGCCGCACGACTTCTTCCGCACCTCGTTCGCCGTCGAGCATGCGGTGCCGGGGACCGGAGGCGGAGGGCCTGCGTCGACCGCGCTGTCCTTGGCGGCCGCGTCCTTCGCGGGCTTGCCTGCGTCGGTCGCAGTTGCACCGCTGCTGCTGCCGGGAGCCGGGAGCTGCGCGCCGGGAGCGGCGGGCTCGCCGGGCTCCGTCGGCGACGTATCGTCGAGCGCGCCCGACCCGTCGGCGCTGCAACCGACCACCGCGAAGACGCCGCACGCTCCAGCCACCAAGAGACTGACGAAAGCCGACCGCACACCGCTCATGAGAGGGCTCCTTGCTGCTCTCGCACGAGGTGCGAGAGGACGAGTCGCGGTCTAGCAGCGAGGTCGCCTACAGCAAGCAAATGAAGCGCACGAAGCGCCTATTTTTTCGAATCGGATCGTATTCGATCCGCGATTGCGAAAGAACGGATCGAAGGTGATCCGTTCTTGCGCAATTGGCGCAGGTCCTCGCTCACAGCGAGAAGTGCGAGAGCGCGACGACGACGCGGGCTCTTCAGCCCGGCCAGACGCGGCTCGTGCGCGGATTCCATCGCTTCGTGCCGCCCACCGGCGTCAGCGGCGGGATCGCCACGGTGCCGCGCATCCCCTGATGACCGCCCGAGCGCTTCACCACGGCCTGGAGGAGCGTCTCGGCGAGCGCGAAGGACTCGAACTGCGCGATCCATCCGCCGCGCGGGATGCCCTTCACCTTCGCGAACACGCCGCTCTCGAAGAACTCGAGCAGCTTCGCCCAGTCGGCGCCGAGATGGCCCTTGTCGACCGCGAGGACGCGGCAGACGCCGCCCGTACGATCGGCGAGCGGGACGTAGCTCGTCTCGAGCGTCTCGACCGCGTTGCCGGCCTCGGAGACCCGCCCCTTGATGATGCGGTGAGGATTCTTGTTCGTCGTCTCGTGCATGCCCTTCGCCTCGGCGTCGGACAGGTTGTACCGGTGGGCGTTGGTGCCCTTCGCGGGGAGCGAGGCGTCGGTCGCGAGCGCGAACGTGTACGGCGCCTTCTCGGCCTCGGCGACGGGCAGCGTCGCGACCTCGTCGACGACGAGGACGGTGTCGACCCACACTTCCTTGATGTTCTTGCCGCCGAGCGGGTTCGTCTTGCCGTAGATGATGACGTCGCCCGGGACCACGGTGTCCGGCAGACTGTCGGCCACGATCTTCCCCGCGCAGACGACCTTCTCGTTCGCCGGGTTCGTGCCGTCGAGGCGCAGGAACGAGTGGAAGGGACCCCACGGTGCCGAGAACACGCACGGGTCCTGGTAGGCGCCGACGACGCCCGGGGCCTCGCCCATCGCGTCGACGAAGCCGTCGGCCATGACCCAGAACGGGCCCTGCCTGACGTCGAAGCCGACGAGCCCACCCGTCACTTCGAACGGGACTCGGCCAGAGATGTTGTCGGCCCCCGGCTTCTGCGCGGGGTCGAGGGGATGAGGAAAGAAGAAGGCGCGGCGGGTCACGCGCCCTTGTGTATCAGACCCCGGGTCAGTCCGGCTCGGCTTCGGCGTCCTCGCCATCGTCAGCCTCGGCCTCGAGCCGAACCAGCGTCGACTGGCCGCGGAACATCTTCGCGTCGTACGGCCGCGCCGCACCGATTTTTCGGATGATCCAGCCCGTGTACTGGTTCAGGACCCAGTCCTCCTCGTATCGACCCTGGGTGTCGACCTCGAGGATGAGGGAGTCGTCCTTCACGGCGTAGAGGCAGGTCTCCGGGACCTTGTCCCCGAACAGCTCGGGCTTCGGATGCTTCTCCTTCGAGATGACCTCGAAGCTCCCGATCTCCGGGGTCTTTCCGGGGACGCCTGTATAATACATGTGGATCACGTCACCGAGCGCGACGGTCTTGGACAGCTCGCCCATTTGACCCGTCTTCTCGTGCGCGGCGCGACACAGGAGCCCGCGATTGGCGAGCATCGCAACGCCCGCGCGGTCCACATTCTTCACTGTCGCTTTGTAAGCCCATTCCATGGTGTCGCAGCTCCGGTGCGGAGCATGGCACTGCGCCGGTGGGCCCACAAGTTCCTGGGGCCCGGCTCAGGTCGTATGACTCCTACGACACGAGCTCGCGAGGGTCGCTCAGCTCTTGTTGACCTCGAGCTGGGGCATCCGCTCCTTCAGGCGCGCCGCGAGCTTCTCGAAGTCGTAGCGCTCGGGGCGCCCTCCCTCGGGCAGGCAGGCGATGTCGTTCGCCGCGGCGGCAGCGCGCTTCCGGAGGGCCTCCTTGAGGCCGAGCTTCGCGCCGAGGGCGACCAGCGTGGTGTGCTCCTCGGTCGAGACGACGCCGTCGAGCTGTGCGAACCAGGCCGCGAGGGCGTAGGTGAGCACCTGCTCCCACTCGGTCATTCCCGCGACGTCTGCGTCGTCGAGGCTGACCTTCTCCTTGGTCGCTCGCTCGATCTCCGCGAAGTCGTCGCCCTCGAGGCCGGCCTCCTTCGCGGCACGCACGAGCCCGATGGCTTCGACCTTCTGGAGCGACCCGTCGATCCAGCCGATGGCCGCGAGCGCGAGGAACGGATGCTTGGAGAGCTTCATCATCTCCCTTGTATCCGACGTCACGGCCGCTGGTGGTACCTTCGCGTAAGTGGCGGAGATCACGATTCACGAGACGGCGGGCGACGCGGGCACCCTCGTCCGGACCCGGCTCGTACAGGCCGACGACGGCCTCGCCCTCCGCGTCGGCGAGGACCTCCTCCCCCTCCCTGACGGCGCCCTCGAGGCGGTGATGAAGCGGTACGGCAAGCCGCTCGAAGCCCGCGAGGCAGACATGATGGTCGACGAGCGCCTCGAGCTCGGCGACGGGAGCGCGCTCGTGCGCTTTCGCTTCATGCGGCGATACGACGTGATCGCTCGTGACTATCTGGTGCTCTACCTGCCCGAGGGCGAGCCGCTCTGCGAGATGGCGACGTCGATCGCCGCGGCGCTCGATCACCTCGCCCGCAGGTTCAGTCGACCCTAAGCTCGCGCGCATGGCCTCCAAGAGCGCAGACGAGTGGAGCGTCCTTCCCCATGGGCCGATCGAGCGGCTCTCGGAGAACCTCTGGACGGTACAAGGCGACCTCCCGGGCATGACCCTGAAGCGCGTGATGACCATCGCGAGGCGGAAGGACGACAAGCTCGTCATCCACAGCGCCATCGCGATGTCCGAGACGCAGATGAAGGAGCTCGAGGCGCTCGGCGAGCCGGCCTACCTCGTCGTGCCGAACCGTGGGCACCGGCTCGACGCGCCCCGCTACAAGAGGCGCTACCCGAAGCTCCGCGTGTTTGCGCCGCGCGGGGGCAGAAAGGACATCGAGGCGAAGGTACCCGTCGACGGGACGTACGAGGACTTCCCTGCCGACGACGCCGTTCGCCTCGAGATGCTCCACGGCGTGAAGGACCAGGAGGGAGCGATGATCGTGACGTCGAGCGACGGCGTCACCGTCGTGCTCAACGACGCCGTGTTCAACATGGACACGAAGCGCGACGTCCTCGGCTACCTCTTCACGACGCTGCTCGGCTCCGCGCCCGGTCCGCGGATCTCGCGGCTCGCGAAGCTGCTCTTCATCGACGACAAGGCGGCGTTTCGCGCCGACCTCCTCCGCCTCGCGGAGACGAAGGACCTCGTCCGTCTCATGGTCGCGCACGAGAAGGTCGCGCACGGTCCCGAGGCCGCAGCCGCGCTCCGAACGGCCACGTCGTATCTCTGAGCGCCTCCGTCAGCGCGTTCAGCGCGCGAAGAAGACGGCATCGAGGATCTCGCCGGTGTCGACCTGGAGGACGACGCGGACGTTCTCGCCGCGATCTCCCGCGTTCGACAGCACCTCGCAGGTCCGCGGCCCGAAGAGCGCCGCGACGCGCGTGGCGCTCACGCGCACCGCGCCCACCCAGCGCCATCCGCGCTCCTCGGCGAGACGTCGAGCCTTGTCGATCGCCTCGGCGGCCGTGAGGGGAGCTCGCTTCATGACGCACGCCTGCGTGGATGTCATCGAACGCCCCATCGGCGTCGCTGCGCCGGCGTTGCGTAAAATCGGCGCGGAGTGGTGTCGCAGCCCGCGAATCGAGCTTCCCGCGATCGCGCGGGGCCGCTACTCCTCATTGCAGTGACAGAGACCGACGACACGACCGCCGCAGCCCCGGGGACCACCCCGCCCTTCTACATCAGCGTCGCGGGGGCGACCGACGTCGGCCGGGAGCGAGAGAAGAACGAGGACGCGCTCGTCGTCGCCGACCTCACGGGCGGCACGCTGCTCGGGCCCGTCCAGCACGCGCGGTTCGACGTCGGTGAGCGCGGTGTCCTGCTCGCGGTGTCCGACGGCATGGGCGGCGCCCAGGCCGGTGAGGTCGCGAGCGCGCTCGTCGTCGAGACGCTCACTCGCGCGATGAAGGACGCCTCCCCGGAGACACCGCGCGATGCGCTCATGAACGACGCCATCTAGCGTGCACCCCGTGCCGTCTGGGACACGGCCGAGCGCGAGTCGAAGAAGATGGGCGCGACGCTCACGGCCGTGTTCGTACACGCGGGGCAGGCCTTCATCGCCGAGGTCGGCGACTCCCGCGCCTACCTCGTCCGCAAGGGCAAGCTGTGTCAGCTGACGCACGACCAGAGCATGGTGCAGATGCTGGTCGACTCGGGCGTCATCGAGGCCGATCAGGCGGAGCACTCGCCGATCCGCAACATCATCCTCCAGGCGATGGGCAACCAGCCCGACGTGAAGGTGGCGCTCGCAAAGCTCGAGCTGCGCGACCGCGACTGCCTCGTCCTCTGCTCCGACGGCCTGACGACGCACGTGCGCGACGAGGAGATCCTCGAGGTCGTCCTCTCTACCGGACGGCCGGAGATCGCCGCCAAGGCGCTCATCGACCTCGCGAACGAGCGCGGCGGCAAGGACAACATCACGGTCGTCGTGGCCGGGGTCGGCGGCGGGCTCTCGCGGCCGGCGACCGGGGAGACGATCGACGACACCTTTCAGGTGCTCACGGCGTACGAGCCTCCGGGCCTGCCCAAGAAGTGAATTTTCGGCCGATCAGGCCTCCGTAGGCCTTGTCAGACCGGCTGAGCCTATTAGGGTGCGTGGCGCGGTGTTCCGCGAGGAGGATGTACCCGTGACGATCGCGCTCTCTCTCAAGTCCCTGCCCCTGTTCCAAGGCATCTCCGAGGTGCGCCTCGGCGAGCTCGTCGCGGCGTTCAAGCCGATGTCTCACAAGGCGGGCACGGTCCTCTTCAAGGCGGGTGACATCGCCACGCACTTCGAGCTGCTCACCAAGGGTGAGGTCTGCCTCGAGGAGTCGCCGACCACGAAGTTCGACCTCCGCCCCGTCTCGCCGCTCGGCGAGCTCGGTGCGCTCACGGGCATCCCCCGCAGCACGACCGCCACGGCAACGACGGACGTCGAGGTCCTCACCGTCCCCGTGGGCGATCTCCTCGGCTTCTTCGACGCCCACGCGGACATCGGTCTCGCGTTCTACAAGAACCTCCTCGGCGTCGTGAGCGACAAGGTCCGTCGCGACCGCCGCCGCCTCGACGAGATGCGCGCGAACCTGATCCGCACGCAGAAGACGATGAAGCAGATGCGCGAGACCGTGCTCGCCGCGGCCGAGACCGAGATCTCGAAGCCGCTCTTCGAGTCGCTCGATCAGCTCATCGACAACAACCGCCGCGCGAACTACCGCGTGTCGCCCGCGCCGGGCTACGCCGCGCAGGTCCGCCTCGACAACGGCCACCTCGCGCAGGTTCTCGAGGTGAGCGAGGGGTATCTCAAGGTCGCGGGCAAGACGGCGGACCTCACGGCCGACCCGAGCTACTGGGCCGGCGTCCTCGTGATGCCGACGGCCGAGATCCTCGTCAGCGGCACCGTCCTCCGCGAGGACAGCGTCGGCGTCGTCGTGAAGCTCGACACGCTCGTCGACGAGTTCAAGGCGAAGCTCGACGACTACAGCGTGCGTCTGCAGCTGCTCGACTTCGTCGTCTGAGCGGCTCGAGCGAGGCGGCGCGGCGTGGGAGACCACGCGCGCGCCACGCGCTCACGCGACCGAGGAGTCGTCCCAACCCGAGTCGACGTCGTCCGAGGCGTAGCTCGCGCCACCGCCGAACGAGAGCGACGTCTCCGAGATGTCGAAGTCCGTCGACATCGGTGCGGCGTCGAGAGGCGACGCGAGGAGAAGCGCGCAACGCGCCGACACGCGCTCGAGGCGGAGCAGAGCGGTCTGGTAGCGGCGCCTCTCGAAGATGACGAGCAGGTCGTCGAGCGAGAGGGCGATGGTGATGGTCGGGAGCACGCGCTCGCGGAGGCCTGCGCCGAGCTCGGACATGACGCGCACCTTCATGCCGCCCTCCTCCTCGAAGAGCTCGACGGCGAGCTCGCCTTCGAGCCACGTGCACGCGGGCGTGGCGAGGCGCCCGACGAGCGCCAGGACCGCCCTCGCTCCCGACCGTGCGGAAGGGTTCGCGCCGATGCGCTGCAGGAGGGCCGCGCACTCGTCGCGCGAGATCAGCGCGGCGATGACGTCATTCTCGGGAAACTCGGAGCAACGGGCGAGAGGTGCGTACCGGGTTGCCATGGATTTTGCGGGGTGTAGCACGCACCCGCCGACGTGCCAGGCCGGCGGATCCGGCCCGGGGGCTCCGTGCAAAATCAGCACGCAACTGCCCGGGCGGGTGGCCGAACGTCTCGCGAATGATCACGCTGAACAACGCGAAGAAGCTCGCCCTCGAAGGCGCCGCTCGGGTCACCGGACGCTCCAGCGACGACCTCTGCATCCTCGACGAGGCGACGGCGTGCAAGCGGACCGGCTGGTTCTTCCGCTACGAGTCGCGCGCCTTCGTCGAGACCGGCGACGTCGCGCACGCCATCGGCCAGGCCGGCCCCGTGATCGTCACGCATCGTGGCGTGGTGCACGTCTTCCGCGACGGACACACCGACGACGAGGCGATCGAGGAGTTCGACCACTACCGGGCCGAGTGCACGACGCTGAACGGCGGTACGTGAGCGAGGCCCTCAGCTCGCGGGGGACTTGCTCTTCGCCGTGAGCGCGATGCGCTTTCGCGCGAGGTCCACCTCGAGGACCCTCACCTTGATGCGATCGCCCACGCGCACGACCGCGTGCGGGTCCTTCACGAAGCGGTCCGAGAGCTGCGAGACGTGGACGAGGCCGTCCTGGTGGACGCCGAGGTCGACGAAGGCGCCGAAGGCCGTCACGTTGGTCACGCTCCCCTCGAGCTCCATGCCGGGCTTCACGTCCTCGATCTTGCGAACGTCGTCGCGGAACGTCGGGGCCTCGAACGTGTCACGAGGGTCGCGGCCGGGCTTGGCCACCTCGCGACGGATGTCCTCGAGCGTCGGCAGACCGACGTCGCCGGAGGCGTAGCTCGCCCACGGGATCTTCGCCGCGAGCTGCTCGTTGCCGACGAGGGCGCGCACGTCGACGCCCGCGTCCTTCGCGATGCGCTCGACGAGCGAGTATCGCTCCGGATGAACGGCGCTCGCGTCGAGCGGGTTCTGGGCGCCGCGGATGCGTACGAAGCCGGCGGCCTGCTCGAACGCCTTCGGGCCGAGCCCGGCGACCTTCAGGAGATCGCGCCGCGCGCGGAAGGCGCCGACCCTCTCGCGATGCGCGACGATCTTCTTCGCGAGCGCGGGACCGACGCCGGCGACGCGCGAGAGGAGCGGCGCGCTCGCGGTGTTCAGCTCGACGCCGACGGCGTTCACGCACGACTCGACGACCTCGTCGAGCTTGCGGAGGAGGAGCGCGGGGCGGACGTCGTGCTGGTACTGGCCGACGCCGATGGCCTTCGGGTCGATCTTCACGAGCTCCGCGAGCGGGTCCTGGAGGCGACGGGCAATGGAGATGGCGCCGCGAACCGTGAGATCGAGATCCGGGAACTCCTCGCGGGCGACGTCGCTTGCAGAATACACGGAGGCGCCGGACTCGCTCACGAGGGCCACGAGCGCGTCCGAGCCAAGCGCCTTCAGGACGTCGCGACTGAAGTCGGCCGTCTCGCGCCCGTGGGTGCCGTTGCCGACGGCGACGGCGAACGGGCGATGCTTGGTGACGAGGTCGGTGAGCGTCCTTCTCGCCTGCTCGAGCGCCGCGGGGCCGCCGACGAGCTGGATGAGCGCATGCGTGAGCAGCTTGCCGGTGTCGTCGACGACGACGCACTTGCAGCCCGTGCGCTGCCCCGGGTCGATCCCGAGGACGGTGCGGCGACCGAGCGGCGGCGCGAGGAGGAGCTTCGACACGTTCTCCGCGAAGATCTTCACGGCCTCGACGTCGGAAGCCTCCTTGAGGTCGGCCCGCATGTCGGACTCGATCGAGGGCATGAGGAGGCGTTTGTTCGCGTCCACCGCGGCGACCTGGAGCTCACCGGCGAACGGTCCGCCGCGGCGCCACCCGACGCGCCCGGCGATCTCGAACGCGAGCGCGTCGTCGTCGACGCGGATCTTCACGCGGAGGATGCCCTCCTCCTCCCCGCGCAGGATGGCGAGGAAGCGATGCGACGGGATGGTCTTCGCGCGCTCCGAGAAGTCGTAGTAGGCCTCGAACTTCGTCGGCACCTTGGTCTTCGCGGCGATCGCGGCGCTCTCGAGAATGCCTTCGCGATCGAAGCGCGCGCGCACGAGCGAGCGGACGTCGGCGCGCTCGGCGACGATCTCGGCGACGATGTCCCGGGCGCCCGCGAGCGCGGCGTCGGCGTCGGGCACCTCCTTCGCCGGGTCGATGAAGGGCGCGGCCTCGCGGCGAGGGTCGCCGCTGCTGGGCTGCGCGAGGATGCGTTTGGCGAGAGGCTCGAGACCGCGCTCGCGCGCCATCATCGCGCGCGTGCGGCGCTTGGCCTTGTAGGGGAGGTAGAGATCCTCGAGGTCGGTCTTCGCGCGGCACGCCTCGATGGCGCGACGGAGCTCGGGGGTGAGCCTCCCCTGCTCCTCGATCGCGTTCACGATCGTGCGGCGGCGGTCCTCGAGCTCGAGGATGTAGTCGCGCTTCTCCTCGATCGCGCGAATGGCCACCTCGTCGAGACCGCCCGTCTGCTCCTTGCGATAGCGCGCAATGAACGGGACGGTCGCGCCCTCGGCGAGGAGACGTGCGACGGCGCGGACGCCGGCCGCGGGAAGGCGGAGCTCCTCCGCGATGCGCGGTGCAGGGTCGAACGGGGTCGCGGCTTCCGCCATGGGAGAGGAACGAACTCTAGCGGAGTGGTGGCACGCGCGCGGCCTCGAATGCCGCGAACGGGAGACGCGGGCGCGGAGTGACGTCGAGCCGCGTTGACGCCGGCGCGGACCTCGCCGAAGGTCCCGACGCATGGCATCGAAAAAAGACACCGGTGTGCTTCGCGGCGCCAAGCTCGTGAAGAAGGCGACGGCCGCGGCGAACACGAGCGGCATCCTCGCCTCTCCCGAGCCGCTCCCGACGTCCCTCGCGAAGAAGATGGTCCTTCCGAACGGCGAGTCGATCTCGGCCGGCATGAAGGAGCTGCTCACGACCGACACCGACTGGATCGGCATCGACTACGACGACGAGGAGGCCGAGATCGAAGGCATGTCCCTCGAGGACGTCGTCGAGGAGGCCTTCGGCGAGGAGGCCGTGGCCGCGTTCGGCGAGGCCTACGAGATGCTCACCGAGGACGTCGTGTACTTCAACGGCGAGGTCTCGCGGCCCGCATGCCTGTACTGCGGTGCGCCCGACGACGCCGGCGAGTACCCGGTGCTGCAGCTCTCGTGGGACAACGGCGTCGCGCGCATCGGCGGCTTCGTGCCGTTCGACGTGTGGGTGGCCCAGGAGCTCGGCGCTCTCGAGCGCGGCAAGGACATCGGCGACGTGCCGGCCGACTACGCGGCGCTGCCGAAGGCGCTCGCGGACTCGAACGGTGACGGTCGCATCGTGTTCACGCCCAAGGCGGGCGAGGCCACGGAGCGCTCGTCCGACGCAGAGGAGGACGAGGACGAGGACGAGGACGACGCCGAGGGCGACGCCGAGAGCTGAGCGTCTCCGCTTCGACGAGCACGCGCGGCCGTGGCGGCTCAGCCGCCGGCCGCGAGGTATCCGAGAACGAGCGTACGAAGCGTGTCCGGCGCGTCGACGTGGACCCAGTGGTCGGCCTCTTCGATCACGTCCAGTGTCGTGTGCGGGCAGCGCTTCGCGCGCTCGCGGTCGGCCTCGTCGACGATGCTCGAGCGACCTCCGACGATGAGATGCGACTGCATCACCTTCCCTCCCCGCCCTTCCGCGGGCTGCTCGAGCACCTCCCAGAGGTCGCGACGGAAGTAGTCGGCCAGCATCTCGCGGATGCCGGCGACGTCGACGCGGAACACGAAGCGCGTCGTGTTCGGGATCGGGCGAACGTTCATGGCGAGCCACATGGCCGTGGGGCGTGACACGCCCCGCTCCTCGATCCACGCGGTGAAGGCGTTGCGATCGGGGAACTCGCTCGGGAGGCCGGCGAGGAGATCGACGATATGCTGGGTCGACTCGGAGCCACGGCCGCTCGGGCGTGCGCTCGGCGTCGAGTCGACGACGAAGAGCTGATCGAGATCTCCGCCGCGCTGACGTGCAAGCTCGAGCGCGATCTTTCCGCCGAAGCTGTGCCCGAGGACGCCGCGGACTCGCCGCGCCGCTCCCCCGCCCTCGGCGGCCTCGAGCGTCGCGATGAGCTCCTGCACGTCGCCTGCAGTGGTCGCGATGGTATGCGGAGCTGCGAAGCCCTCCTGCGATTCGCCGTGCAGACGGAGGTCGACGAGCACGGCGCCCCACTCGGGCTGCGCCGCAACGACCTGCTTCGCGAAGGTGCGCCAGTTCGGCCCGGACCCCAGGATGCCGTGCAAGAACAGCATCAGACGTCGCGGCGACGTCCCTGCGGGCAAGGACGGAGAGGTCACGATGGCATGCGCGAGCGGCATCACCCTCAGATTACCAGTAGCTCCATCGCGTTCCGGTTAACATCGGCGCGTGGGTCAACGCAGCAGCACGGTCACAGTCGTTCAACTCGTCCAAGCGTTTCTCGAGCAGCGCACCTGGACTCAGAAGGCCCTCGCCGATCGTCTCGAGATGACGACCCCGGCCATTCGCGAGAAGCTGAAGGAGCTGCAGAGCATCTTCCGGCTCGAGCGCGAAGAGGACCACCCGCACGTCTACTGGAGTGTCCCGAGGGACTGGTTCCCGGGCGGCGTGGTGTTCACGCGCGAGCAGCTCCCCGAGCTCCTGCGGCACCTCCTCCGTCTTCCGTCGAGCAAGGCGCGCAACGGACTGCTCGAGACCGTCCTTCGAAACCTGCCGCAGGGCGGAGGCGGCGTGGCCGCGCTTCCGGTGGCGGTCGTTGCTCCCGCGGCCAGCAAGGTCGAGGAGGAGTACCTCTCGGTCGTCGAGGACGCCGCCTCGCAGAAGCGAGCCCTCTATTTCCGTTACTTCACGACGAGCCGCGGCCAGATGGCGACACGCCACGCCTCCGTTCACCGCGTCGTGCACGGGCGCGCAGCGCGATTCGTCGCCACGTGTCACCGCGACGACAAGCTGAAGTGGTTCCGCGTCGAGAACATTCTCTCCGCGCACCTCGACCCGAACGAGGCCTACCGACCCGCGGACAACAAGGCGGTCGAGGCGTTCCTTCGCGCGAGCATCGACGGCTTCAACGCGGGCGGCGCGGTCGCGGAGCTCTCGTTCGTGGTGCGCGAGCCGGAGGCTCGCTGGGTTCCGAACAACCTTTTGCCGACGATGAAGGTCACCGAGCTGCCGAAGGGACGCATTCGCGTCACCGTCGAGACGAACGCGATCCTCCAGGTCGCCCGCTATGTGGTCGGCCTCGGCGCCGCAGCCTCGGCGGAGACACCTGCTCTCGCGGAGGCGATCGAGGTCCTCGCGCGCGGTGCGCTCGGCGACGTGGGCGAGATCGCGCCGGCGCGCTGAGCGACCTTCGAGAGCCCTCAGCCACAGGCAGCTCGTGTCGTGTGAGTCACACGACCTGAGCGACGAGCTCACCCGAACAGCACCATGCCGTCGCCGGCGGACTCGGCGACAGCGAGGAGCTCGGCGGTCCGTGCGCGGAGCGTGGCATGCTCGTTGCGCTCGACGTTCCAGAGGCGCCGGCGGCAGCGCGGCGCGAGCTCACGCGCCGCGATCGCCCCGAACTCGGGACGGCCGAGGCCGAGCCAGTCGAGGAGGTCGAGGCCCTCGCCGCGCGGGAGATCGAGCGGGCGCGCGCGGACGGCGACGGCGGCGAGCCCCGGGGTGCGCGGCGCTCTCGATGCCGATGCGGGCGATGCGGGCGACGCGGGCGACGCGGGCGACGCGGGCGACGCGGGCGACGCGGGCGACGCGGGCGACGCGGGCGACGCGGGCGACGCGGGCGACGCAGAGGTACGCACGGGCGACACTGCG
>Ga0105047_10005099_pt1 | contig 22695 bp, 20 predicted proteins | sample MAT04_FD_78384 | JGI IMG/M metagenome (GOLD analysis project Ga0105047, IMG submission 78384) | Freshwater microbial communities from Lake Fryxell liftoff mats and glacier meltwater in Antarctica - MAT-04 (megahit assembly) | ecosystem: Environmental > Aquatic > Freshwater > Ice > Liftoff... | reverse complement strand
CGTTCACCTCGCAGACCGGGAGCACCACGGCCCGGATCGGCGCGATCGTGGACACCGCGCTGATCGGCACGCCGATCATCGCCTCCGAGCAGCTCCTCGCCGAGGTCGTCGAACCCGCCCAGATCGCGGTCGAGGACCTCCTGATCACCGCAGCGCCCGGCATCACCCCCGCCGCGCTGCGAGCTGACCTGGTCGACGTCGCCGCCCCCTACGTCGTGCTCTCGGTGCTCGACGCCGAGGACCGGGCCGCTGCTCTCGCCGCCCAGGTCAACCAGATCCTGGTCATCCTGTACGCCCTGCTCGGACTGTCGATCGCCATCGCCATCCTCGGCATCGTCAACACCCTGGCACTGTCGGTCATCGAACGGACCCGCGAGATCGGCCTCATGCGGGCCGTGGGCCTAGGCCGGCTCCAGCTCGCCGGCATCATCACCATCGAGGCCGTCCTGACCGCGGTGTTCGGCACCGTCGTCGGGGTCACCCTAGGGGTGGTGGTGGCAGCGGCGATGCCGACCGTGTTCACCACCACCGGCCTGACCACGCTCGCCGTCCCGTGGGCTCAGATCGCGGCGATGGTGGCCCTAGCTGTCGTCGTCGGCGTCCTGGCTGCACTGTGGCCCGCGACGCGAGCCTCCCGCCTGCCCGTGCTCGACGCCGTTGCGTCCGACTGAGGCACGAACGTGACAACCACCTGCCCCAGCACAACCCACCCGAAGACGGAGGCACGCACCATGTCCACCCAACGACGAACGCCCGTCGGACTCCACCTCGTCGGAAGGGAGTGAACGGTGCTCGAGTGGATCGGCGTGCACAAGTCGTACGGGGTAGCCCAGGTCCTGTGCGGTGTCGACCTGACGGTCCGGCCCGGCCAGGTGCTGGGGCTGATCGGCTCCAACGGCGCGGGAAAGACCACACTCATCTCCATCGGGGTGGGCCTCACTCGCGCCGACAGCGGTCGAGTCGTTGTGCAGGACGTCGGTGGGCGGGTGGACGTCGCCCGCGCCCCGCGCCGCGACGCTGTCGGGCGGTCAGGCCCGGCGCCTGCACACCGGAATGGCTCTCCTGCACCGCCCGCGGGTCCTCTTCCTCGACGAGCCGACCGTCGGCGCGGACGTCGCCGCGCGACGCGCCATCCTCGACACGGTACGGGCGCTCGCGGACGACGGCACAGCCGTCGTCTACACGACCCACTACCTCACCGAGCTCGTCGACCCCCGCGCCGACGTCGCCATCCTGCACGAGGGCCGGGTGGTGCTGGAGAGCACCGTCGACCGGATGCTGCTCGAGCACGCACGTCCGACACTGGCGATCATCACCGAGGGCCGACGTCCAGAGCTGCCCGGATGGCACGAAGACCGGGAGTGGTCCCCCGACGTCGACGGCTCACCGCCAGGACCGGCGGGGCAGCGCTGGGTACCGGACGACCGGACGCTGGACGCCGACGAGCCGACGGCCGTCGTGACGACCGCCCTGGCGCGGCTCACCACGGGTACGGCGCTGCGCGCCATCGAGATCACCCCGCGACCATCGAATCGGCGTACCTCGCGGTCACCGGTCAGGCCTTCGCCCACACGAATCAGGACGCCCCCGATGCTGTTCTCGCGTAGTGGCGCGGTCGCGCGCACGAGCACGCGCGTGCTGCTGGCCGACCCTGCGCCACTGTTCATCATGGTCGTGCTGCCGCTGCTGTTCACGGCCTTCCTACGACCGGCGATGGCTGCCCGCCTGCAGGCTGACGGCTTCGTCGGCGCCACGGGAGCCGAGCAGCTCATCCCCGGCATGGCGGTCCTGTTCGCGTTCCTGTCCACCCAGACGGTGTGCACGCTCTTCTACCGCGAGCACTACTGGGGGACGTGGGAACGGCTGCGCGCGAGCGGGGCCCGCGGCCCCGACATCATGCTCGGCAAGGCAGCCCCGCTCCTGGTGCTGATGCTGGCCCAGATGGCGCTGCTCTTCGTGGTCGGCACGGTCGGCTTCGGCTACCGCATCAACGGTTCGCTCATCGCCCTCGTCGCCCTCGTCGTGGGCCTGGTGATCTGTGTCCTCAGCTACGGGCTCATGGTGGTCGCGCTGTTCCGGACCCTCGACCAGGCGATGGTTGTCGGCAACCTCGGCGGCATGCTCCTCGCCGGCCTCGGCGGAGCCCTGGCACCCGCCGAGAGCCTGCCCGGCTGGGCGCAGGCCTTTGCACACCTGACTCCCACATTCTGGGGGCTCCAGGGCATCCAGGACGTGACTCTCTCGGGTGCCGCGCTACCAGACGTCGCCGGGCACCTGGCGGTGCTGCTCGGGGCCTCGGCCCTGTTCGTCGCAGTCGCTGCTCTGCGCTTCAACCCCAACGAGACCAAGATCGGCAGCACGTGAGCGGCAGCAGCGTCGGCCGTACCCCTCTGGTGCAACCGACCTCAGCCGTGGGTCCATCGTCGCAACCGCGCTGGAGATGGTCGACCCGGACGGGTCGGACCGGCAATGGGACGAAGTACCTCGCGGCCCACACTCCGACGCTCAAGGTCACCGACAGCCTGCGCGGTGCCGCCACCGGCGTCACTCGGCCCGCTCATGTGCCCTCGGCCAGGTAGTCGGCGATGAGGCGGGGTCGACCATCCGCAGCCGAGTCGGCAACGGCGAATGACAGCGCTGCGGTCCGTAGGTTGTCGTGCCCGTTCGTCGGCGGCGGCGTCCCGGTCCGTCGCGCGTGCGCGAACACCTCCAGCACTCGGCTGCGGTCCTCGGCAACCTCGGTGTCCACGATGGCCTCCATCCAGCCGTTCCGGCGCTCGACGAAGCCGTCCATCTGGATGGTCAGCCATGGCTCGACCGGCTTGACGAAGACCCGGTTCGACTCCCAGCGCAGCTGACCGCCGGCGCACTCGACGTGCCAGTCACCATCGAAGGAGGTGTCCTTGCCACGCGCGATCCAGGAGCCGTAGAACTGCACGATCCCACCGCCCTCGAGCTCCAGCAGCGCGCTGATCATCGGGGGATGGGCGAACCAGCTCCACTCGGGGTTCTGCTGCCGGCCGTAGACCCGCACGGGTTCGACGCCGAGACAGGCGCGGATCTGGTCGAAGTGGTGGATCCCGGCGTCGCGGACAAAGGTGTAGCGGTCGAATCCACCCGGCGGGTCCGGGGTGACGAAGTGGAGCTCCTTGTGCAGCTGGATGCTCGCGAAGTGCACAGGTCCCAGCCAGCCCTGCGCCATGATGCTCGTCACCAGCTGTGCCGTGCGACGGAACCGGTAGTTCTGGCTCACCATCAACATGCGGCCGCTGTCGTCCGCCCACCGCACCAGCTCGTGCGAGTGCCCCATGGTGTCGGCGATCGGCTTCTCGACGAGGACGTCCCAGCCCGCGGCGAAGGCCTCCCCGCACACCGCCAGGTGGGCGGCAACGGGTACGGCGACCAGTGCGGCATCGGCTGAGACGAGGGCCGCGGCCGCCGCGACCGAGGCGAAGCGGGGTACGTCACCGACACCAGGTCGACGCCCCGCTGCCGCGAGTGCGCCTGCGTCAAGGTCGACGATCGCGGCCAGCTCCCACTCCTTCGACGCCACGATGCGGTCGAGCCACGTCTCGCCCCAGCCGCCGACCCCGATCTGGACGATGCGCATGTCGTGCCCCGTTTCCCTGGTGCGAGGTCTCAGTGTCCGGCGCGCAGGCCGAGGAGCCGGGCCGGGTTGGCGACGTAGAGGTCGTCGATCAGCGAGTCGTCGAGCCCGAGATCGCGCAGCACGGTGGGGAAGTCCGTGCGGAGCCACGCGAGGCCGGGTGTGCCCTCGTAGGCATGCCACGGGGTGCGACGCGAGACCTCCGCGAGCCGGACGGCGTCACGCCCGCTCGCGGCGGGCATCGCATCGACCATGGCACGCACGCCGGCCGCCGCGCACTCGGTCACCTCCCGGGTCGTGACGTCCGCGTCGTCGAGCAGGATGTGCGCGTGTGCGGAGGAGATGAGGATGCTGTCAAGGATCAGGTGCTCATGGGCGTAGCAGACGCCGAGGTCGGCGGCCGGGACGTCACCCGGAACCGTGCGCACCATGCCCACCCGGGCGCCCGGTGCGGCGTAGGTGATCGACTCGTTCACGGGTGCCGCTTCACTGCGCGCCCAGTTCGAGCACGGCTCCCGCCGTTCGTCGCAGGTGCTGCACCCGTCCCCCACGCACCGATAGCACATCGGCCTGGGCGAGGAAGGGGACGCTCCACGATGGAGTCTGTGCGCTCACCGGGCGGCTCCATTGGGCTGTATATCGAGTCGAACTTGTCTAGACTACAAGGTAGCCCGCAGCTCGGGTAGGCCTTGGCCCCGGGCTCCGGTTCACGACTCGAGAACGAGAGGCATCCTCGCGATGGACGCACACAGGATCACGATGCTGGGCACCGGACTGATCAGCGACTTCTACACCCACTCGCTGCACGGACAGCGCGGACGGGATCGCGTGCAGGTGGTCTACTCGCGGTCGCAGGAGCGAGGGCGGGCGTTCTCGGAGCGCTGGTCCATCCCCGAGTGGAGTACCTCGCTCGAAGACGCCGTCGCGCACCCCGACACCGACGTCGTGGTCGTGGCCCTGCCGAACGACATGCACGAGAGAGCGATCGCCCTCGCTGCTCGGGCGGGTAAGGCGGTGCTGTGCACCAAGCCCCTGGGGCGCAACGCGGCAGAAGCGGCCCGGATCCTCAAGTCCGTCCAGGACGCCGGCGTGTTCGCGGGCTACCTCGAGGACCTCGTCTACACGCCCAAGACCGGCAAGGCGGTCCAGTCGGTGCGGGACGGTGCCGTCGGTGACGTGCTCTGGGTGCGCTCGCGCGAGTCGCACCCTGGGCCGCACAGCGCGTGGTTCTGGGACATCGAGAAGGCCGGGGGTGGCGCCGTTGTCGACCTGGGCTGCCACTGCATCGAGATCATCCGCAGCTTCGTCGGCAAGGGCAACCGGCCCGTCGAGGTGATGGCGTGGACCGACACGATGGTGCACCCGATCGACGCGGAGGATCACGCAATCGCCCTGATCAAGTTCGAGAGCGGAGCCGTGGGTCAGCTCGAGGTCTCGTGGGCCTTCCGGGGCGGCATGGATCTGCGCGATGAGGTGGCCGGAACCGAGGGCACCATCTGGCTCAACCACTTCCTGCGGACCGGCTTCGAGATGTTCACCACGGGCGCCGGCAAGGGGTACCTCGCGGAGAAGGCCGAGTCGGACTCGGGCTGGCTGTTCCCGGTCGGCGACGAGGTCTCCGAACTCGGCTACAACGACATGTTCACCGACATGTTCGACTCGATGGACGCGGGGGCCGATCCGCGCGAGACGTTCTACGACGGCTACGTCGTCAACGCGATCATCGACGCGATCTACCGCTCGGCGCGGGACAGGGTGTGGGCGCCGATCGAGCTCGAGTGGCGCGGTGGGAGCACCGACCGCATCGGTGGCGCGCACGCCACCGTGGACGGCAAGACGGTCATCAAGACCGAGGTCCTGCCGGACGGCCGCACCAAGCTGATCCTCAAGGACCTCGCGACGGGTGAGCTCGAGGACCGCATCGTATCCGCCTGAGGACCCACGGCCCCCGTCCGGACGGGGTCCGTCCGGACGGGCGTCGTCGTGCGGCGGGGGCTCAGCCCATCAGTGGGGCGAGCGTTGCGCGGGCCAGCAGGAAGCCGCGCTTGACGAGTTCGTCGGTGCCCTCGAAGGCGCGGTCCTCGTGTTCGACGATCATCGCGTCGTCGTAGCCCGCGCGGTACAGAGCGGCCACGAACCGCCGCCAGTCGACGTCGCCGTGACCGGGTAGCCGCGGGACCTGCCAGCCGATGCCGGCGGACATGATGCCGTTGCGGTACAGCCCCTCGCGGTCGATCTGCAGATCCTTGGCGTGCACGTGGTAGATCCGGTTCCCGTAGTCCCGTACCACCCGTTCGATGTCGATCATCTGCCAGATGAGGTGGCTCGGGTCCAGGTTGATCCCGAGCGTGGGGTCGCCGTCGACGGCATCGAACATCGCGTCCCAGATCCGGGGGCTGTAGGCGATGTTGTGCCCGGCCGGCCACTCGTCGTGGGTGAAGATCATGGGGCAGTTCTCGATCGCGATGCGGACTCCGTGGTCTGCCGCGTAGCGCACCAGGGGTGGGAACACCTCGGCGAACGTCACGAGGTTCTGGTCCGGGGTCTTGGTCTGCTCACCGCCGGCGAAGGTCGTCACGAGGTTGACGCCGGTAGCCGCAGCGCCGCGGATGAGTGCCCGCAGGTGGTCGGCGACATCCGCGCGGACGTCGGGGTCCGGGTGCATCGGGTTGGGGTAGTACCCGAGCGCCGACAACCGGATCCCGCGACTGGCGAGGTCGTCCACGAGCTCACGCCCGCGCGCCTCGTCCAGCGCCGTGACGTCGATGTGGGAGACGCCCGCGTAGCGGCGCGCCGCCCCCTCGCCTCGCGGCCAGCACGCCACCTCGAGCCGGGAGAAGCCGTGCGCCGCCGCCCAGTCGGCGACCTCGGTCAGCTCGGCGTCCGGAAAGGCAGCGGTGAGAAGTCCGAGCTCCATCAGTTCCTCCTGTGTGGTGTGCAGGGCGGGCGGGAGAGTCGCGAGTCAGTCGACGGCGACCCAGCGACCCTCGTCGTGGCTCGCGAGGATCGCGTCCTCGATGCGCAGTGCGGTGATGCCGTCGCCGAAGGTGGCGAACGGGGCGGGGTCGGGCATCGCGCCGTTGCGGACGGCGGCGTAGACGACTGCGAAGAGTCCGAGGAACGTCTCGGCGAATCCCTCGGCGTGCCCGCCCGGGTAGTGGCTGACGGCGGCGGCGGCGGGGTCGATGAGCGAGGGGTCGCGTGCGAGGAGCTCGTTCGCCCGCTCGCGATGGCCGATCCAGAGCTGTTCGGGGTTCTCCGAGGACCACTCGAGCCCGGCCCGGGATCCCGCGATGTCCAACCGCAGCGTGTTCTTGCGCCCAGGGGAGACCTGGGACACGACCATCGACCCGCGCGCGCCGTTGGCGAAGCGCAGCAAGATGGTTGCGGCATCGTCGCTGGTCATCGTGACCTCGACGCGTTCGGTGTCGTCGCCGGCGTCGGCGAACGTCTGCACGGGCCCGACGGGACGACGCCGGACCGGTACGAAGGTGTGCAGATCGGCGAGGATCTCGGTGATCGGCGAGCCGGTGACGAACTGGGCGGCGTCGAGCAGGTGCGAGCCGATGTCGGCCACCGCGCGCAGGCGGCCGGCCTGCTCCGGGATCAGGCGCCAGTTCCAGTCGGTCTCCAGCAAGAGCCAGTCCTGCTGATAGCCGCCCGTGACCAGGCGCGGCGTGCCGATCTCACCGTTCGCGATCATCGAGCGCGCCTGGTGCAGCAATGGGTAGAAGCGGATATTGAAGCTCAGCGCCGCGACCAAGCCCTTCGCGCGTGCCAGGGCGTCCATCTCCTGGCCCTGCCTCACCGTGAGCGCCAGGGGCTTCTCGCACACCACGTGCTTACCCGCCTCAAGCAGCGCCATGACGTGCTCGTGGTGCAGATGGTTGGGACTGGCGACGTGGACCACGTCGATCCGCTCATCGGCGCACAGCTCGGCGAGGTCTTCGTACACGTGCCCGACGTGCCACGCGGCGGCCCTACCAGCGGCCTCCGCGTGCGAGGCACCCAGCACTCCGACGACGTCGACGCCGAGCCGGCGCAGGGCGTCGACGTGCAAGGCCCCGATGAAGCCGACGCCGATGACGGCGCTGCGGAGCTGGCGGTCGTCCATGAGCGTCCTCCGAGTCATCGTGCGGCCGTCAGTCGTGCGTAGAGCCAGGCCAGGCCGAGGACCAGGCTGCCGTAGAGCACCTGACGCACCGCCTCGCCGGCATCGATGAAGGTCAGCAGCGAGTCGAGCACGCCGAGAATCAGCGCCCCGAACACGGTGCCGCCGTACCCGCCATAACCGCCGAAGATCGACGTCCCACCGATGACCGCAGCGGCCACCGAGGGCAGCAGGAAGTTCTGCGCGAGCTGGAGGTCGACGGAGCCGCTGCGACCGGCCAGCAGGATCCCGGCGATCGCGGCCAGGAGCCCCGCCAGCATGTAGACGGCGATGAGCACCTGCCAGCGACGGATCCCACCGAGTCGCGACGCGATCGGGTTGTCTCCGATCGCGTACACGGTGCGCCCGAACCCGGAGCGAGTCAGGGCCAGGATGACCAGAAGCGCCACGACAGCCCAGACCACGACGTTGTACGGAATCGTCCTTCCGAAGAATGAACCAGCACCCAGGGTGGCGATGAAAGGAGCCACCCGGGTGGCCCCGGACAGAATCGTCTGCGAGAACGTGGTGAGCAGACCCACCAGGATCGCGGACATCCCCAGGGTCATGATCAGTGGATTCACCTTGAACACCCCGACACCCAGGCCGTTCACGAGGCCGACCAGGAGACCAACCGCAAGGCCGCCCAGGATCGCGACCGGGGCGCCTTGCGGCGTCAGCACACCAGCGACGTAGGCCGCCGCCGTGGCGCTCATGGCGACGGAGAGGTCGATACCGCCCGTGAGCATGCAGACGGTCTGGGTGGCGGCCATGATGCCGAGCGGCGCCGCGAGCAGCAGTGTGTTGCGCAGACCGTTCAGCGAGACGAATCGTGGCTCCACGATGCCGGTCAGGATCACCAGCGCGAGGAGGACGGCAGCCAGCACGGCCAGCGGGTGGTCGCCCATCACCGCGGCGAGCCGGCTGCGCGCGGGGCCCTCGTCCGGCGGGACGACCCGTGGGGTCCCGGCCCCCGTCGGGCTGCTCACGTCAATGCTCACGTCGACCTCCGTCGGGTCTGCCAGTAGCCGCCGAGCATGACCACCAGGACGATCAGGACTCCCTGGATGACCTGCGCATTGTTGGGATCCACCTGGAGCGAGGTCAGGATCGGGGAGAGCAGCGACAGCGCGAATCCGGCCGCTGCGGCTCCCATGATGCTGCCGACGCCCCCGGTGAGTGCGATACCGCCCAGTACCGCGGCCGCGACGCTGTTGAGGGTGGCGATGTTCCCGATCGAGAACCGGGGGTCGCCACCGCCCGTGATGGCCGACGTTGCCAACCCGGCCAAGGCGGCCATCGCACCCCCGAACGCGTAGGAGAGGACCTTGCTGCGCCGTACGTTGAGCCCGGCGAGGAACGATCTCTCGGACGAGGACCCGATGGCATAGAGGCGAAGCCCGGTCCGGGTTCGGCGCATGACGTACCACATCGCGGCGAGGGGGATCACGAACACGATGAGGGACGGCCACGGGTTCAACCCGATCCCTGCAGCGGAGCCGGTGAAGAGGAACCGGATCACGTCCGGGATACCACCGCCCGGGCCCGGCAGCACCACGAGCGCGAGCCCACCGAGAATGAAGCTCGTAGCGAGCGTCACAACGATGTCCGGCACCTTAGACACCGAGATGACAAGGCCGATCAGACCGTCGAGGAGCATGGCTCCGATGATGATCGCCACCGCGATCACCAGTCCCGTCGCGTTGCCGAGGTTCTCCATGAACCGACCCGCGACGACGGTGACGAGCACCATCATCGCGCCGAGGGACAGGTCGATCCCCCCGGACAGGATGATGATCGCCTGTCCCACGGCGAGGAAGGCGACCGGAAGCCCGCTGCGGATGATCGAGCTGATCTCAAAGGCGCCGAACGCCGGGATCAGTGTCGTGTACCAGACGACCAGGGCTGCAAGGAGCACCCAGACCCCGAACGTCCAGGTGTGTCGCCGCGCTGCTCGGCCCAGATCCAAGCCGGTCCTCGGCGCCACCGGCGCGGATCGTGCCGTGCCGCTGCTCATAGCGTTGCCTCCGTCTGGCCCATGCCGTGCGCGGCCGACAGCAGGCTCTCCTCATCGGCGCCGGCGGCACGTTGCTCGTGCACGATGCGCCCGCCGTACAGGACCACCACCCGGTCGCAGACCAGCGGGATCTCGCGCAGCTCGGACGTGTAGACCAGCACGCCGTGGCCCTCGTCGGCCAGGCTGCGCAACAGCTCGTAGATCTGGGCCTTCGTTCCGACGTCGATCCCACGGGTGGGGTCGAAGCACAGCAACGTGTCGAACCCAGCAGCCAGCCAGCGCGCGAACGCCACCTTCTGCTGGTTGCCCCCGCACAACCGCCGGGCCTCGCCCTGGGCCCGCATGTCGATGGACAATCGATCGACGGCGTCGGCCACCGCCGAGCGCTCCCTGGCCACGTTGATGGGGCCCCATCGCCGGACCTTGCTGAAGCTCGGTGCCGCGATGTTCTCGCTGACCGAGCGTTTGGGTAGCAGTCCGTCCTGCCGGTCGCCGGGCACCAGCGCTAGCCCGCGTCCGATGGCATCGTGCGGCGACCGGGCGCGCAGCTGCTTTCCGTGCACCCTGATGTGCCCCGCGGTCGGCTTGATGTCCCCGGCGAGCGCCGCGAAGAGCTCATCCTGGCCCTGTCCTTCTAGCGCGGCGACACCAAGGATCTCGCCCTTGCGGAGCGTGAGGGACACGTCCTTCAGCAGCCGGCCGGCGGCCAGGCCTTCGACCTCGAGGACCGTGGCCGCTGCGGAGAAGTCGACCTCCCGCGTGTGGGCGGACGCCACCGCTTCAGCCGTTTCGCCGAGCATGGCCTGGACCATGCGCCGTTCACCGCCGTCCGAGGGCACGAAGTGGGCGACGTCACGGCCGTCCCGCAGCACAGTCGCCTGGTCGCAGTGCTCGAGCACCTCGCGCAAGCGGTGGGAGATGAACATGACCGCCCGGCCCTCCTTGCGCCAGTCGTTGACCAGGTGCAGGACGGAGTCAGCGAGGTCCGCGGGGAGCGCGGCGGTCATCTCGTCGAGCATCAGCAGGGAGGGTTCGAGCGACAGTGCGCGGGCGAGGTCGAACATTCGCAACATGGGCAGCGGCACGTCGCGGACGAGGTCGCGGAAGTCGAGGTGGGTGATCCCGAGCTGGCGCAGCCACCCGTTGACGGCTGCGGGCGACACGTCGGTCAGCCGAAGATTGTCGTTGAGGCTGAGATCGGGTATCAGGGCGGGGTCCTGGAAGACCGCCGCGATGCCGCACGCATGCGCGTCGGACGGCTTGTCGAACTTCTTGACGACTCCGTCGACCTCGATGGTGCCGCTGTTCGCGCCGACCACCCCGGACAGGATCTTCACCAGGGTGCTCTTGCCCGCCCCGTTGGCCCCCAGCAGCGCATGCATCTCGCCGCGGTGCGCCGTCATGTCCACCGATCTCAGCGCGACGGCTGAACCGTAGCTCTTCGCGATCCCGGTCACGACGAGCAGCGGGTCCTTGTCAGTCATGGTGTCCTCTCGACCGGTGGGGCCGACCGTGATGTGGTCGGCCCCACCGGAGCGGATGAATCGGATTGGTCGAATCTGCTAGCCGCGAGCGGCCGGGTCACTCACCTGGACCCTTGCAGGCCAACAGCTCCTCATCGGTGTAGTTGGTCCAACCCTCGACCTGAAGCTGCGAGGCGAACGTGGCAGGCTGGTCCGGGAACACCCACTTCTTCAGCTCGTCGGCGTTGTTCGCCATGTCGAGGACCCGCGGGTCGAGCATCGTGAGCCGGTCGACGTCCTTGCCGTTGATGACGTCGAGCGCCACCTGCATACCGACGGCCCCGATCACGGCCGGGTTGCTCACCACAGAGCCCTTGACCTCGGGGCGCTCCACGAGCTGCTTGATGAACTCGTTGGTCGCCTGACCGACGACAGGCACCGGCGTGGTGTTGGTCGCGTCGAAGGCGTTCACCACCGTGTAGTCCGTCCCGGAGGTCCAGACGCCGTCGATGTCCTCAGTGTTGAGAATCTGGGTGATCTGCTGACCGGCCTTGGAGTAGTCCCAACCGGTGTCGACGGTGGCGACCACCTTGATGTCGGGGTACTCGCTCAGCGCGCGCTGGAACCCCGCGTCCCGGTCGGTGTCGGCGGGCGCGCCGGCGATCCCACGCAGATACGCGACGTTGCCCTCGCCGCCCAGCTGCTCGAACAGCCACTTGGCGCCGACGTAGCCGTACTCCTCCTGGTTGTTTGCCGCGACGTAGGCCTTCTCGTTGTCCACCGCCTGATCGACGGCCACGACGACGATGCCCTTCGACTCCGCGATGTCGATGACCGGAGTCAGCGCCTGCGGGTCGGACGGGTTGACGATGATGGCGTCGACACCCTGCGAGATGAGGTTCTGCAGGTCGGCGATCTGCTCGCTCGGGCCACCGTTACGGTTGGCGACGATCACCTTGGCGACCTGGCCGCTGTTCAACGCCTGAGCCTTCACCGAACAGATCATCTGCTCGCGCCACCCGTTGCCGACCAGCGTGTTCGACACCCCGATGACGAGGTCCGTGCGCTCCTCGGCCGACTCCGAGGAGTCGGTGGTCTCGGTGTCGGCCGACGTCTCCGGCGAGGTGGTGGAATCGCCGCCGCAGGCGGCGAGACCGAACGTGGTGCCGGCGATGACGGCTAGCGTCATGAGCCGTGAAACGGTGCTGCGTGCCATGCGGAACCTCCAGTTGGGTTCTTGCGAACGGACTACTCGGACTGGGGTGAGAACATCAGGTCGATGGGCTTGCTGACACCCAGGGGGCGGAACGGGAGCTCGACCTTTCGACCACTGCCAGCGGACTGGTAGCCCGCCAACAGAAGCTCTTGGACCACGCGGCCGTCGTATCCGGTGGAATCGGGGGTCTCAAGCCCCTTGACGCACTTCGCGAAGTGCTCCATCTCCTGCGGGAAGCCGTAGTTCCACAGCTCCTCGTAGACGGGGTAGCTCCATCCCGATGTGCTTGGCGCCTTCTCGACCGCATACCCGTAGCCGGACTCGGAGTAGGTCGGCAGGGCGTTGCCCATGTGGAGGTTCGCGTACGTGACACCCTCGTTGCCGTAGACCTCGATGCGATCGTCCATCCCGCCGCGCCGGGCCCACGAGTCCTCGAGGTGACCTATCGCACCACCCTCGAACTCCACGACCGCGAAGGAGTGGTCCTCGCCCAAGCCCTTGTCATGGTGCACGTAGGTGCCCATGTGCGCCGTGATCGCCTTGGGCGTCGGGCGCCCCAGGAACCAGTAGGTGAAGGCCAGCCCGTGGCAACCCATGTCCATGAACACACCGCCGCCCGACTGCTCGACGTCCCAGAACCAGTCGGCGTGCGGGCCGAAGTGCATCTCGGACTGCTTGACGAGGTACACCTTGCCGAACGCCCCCTGGTCGGCCATCTCCTTGGCCTTGACGTACTTCGGGGTGAAGAAGAGCTCCTCCGCGTAGAACAGGTGCACCCCCGCCTGCTCGCAGGCCGCGATCATTCGATCGGCCTCTTCGATGGTCATCGCGAGGGGTTTCTCGCACACCACGTGCTTGCCGGCGGCCGCGATGTCTAGCGTCATCTGGCAATGGAGGCGATTCGGCGCGGTGATCGTCACCATGTCGATGGCCGGGTCCTTCAGCATCTCCCGGTAATCGGTGTACACACCGGTGATCCCGTACCGGCTCGCCAACTCCTGGGCATTCCCCGGTGTGGGCGAGGCGACCGCCACCACTTCGCCGTGACAGCCCATCGCGATCGACGCTGCGTGGATGTCGGCCTCGAACCGGGAGCCGATGATGCCGATCTTCACCTTGTCCTTCATGCGGATTCCATTCCCTTGACGCGGGCGGTGGCGAGGTACGCGGCGGCCCAGGGCGGGCTGTCGACATCAAGACCACGAGCCAGGCCCGCCGCGCCCGCGAGGGCGACGGAGGGGGCAAGAGCGACGATCGGCTCCAGCCCCGCCGGGCAGTTGGCAGGCCAGGGCAGCGTGAGGACGTCGGCGCCCGTCCGCCGGCAGACCTCCAGCGCCTCGGCGGTGAGCCGCGAAGCGGCGCCGAGCCCGACGACGCCTTGGCCGGCGCCCAACGCGTACATCCCGGTCGTGGCCCCCTCACGCGCCTCCAGCCCTTCCGTGGGAATCGCAGCGACCTCTCGGAGCAGGAGCGCAGTCTCCAACGCGGCGGGGATCGCGCCGGCTGCTCCGATCGCGATGCCACCGCGCCACGTCGCGGCCCGGTCACCGTGCTCCGTCGCCACAGTGCGGGCCGACGCGATCGACGCGGTGGCCCACTCGGGCGCTGACGCCACCGCAGCAACGAGGTCGGCGTCGCCCGTCAGTCGCGCCCAGATGGTCAGTAGGGCCACCACGTTCGCGGCGAAGGCCTGGGTGTGAGTCACGGCGTTCTGGCCCAGGATCCGGGTGGTCACCACGGCATCGGCAGCCCGGCCGAGGGTGGAGCCGGGGTTGGCCGTGAGCACGAGGGTGGCATCGACCCGGAGCTCGGGCAGCGCCTCGATGAGATCGCGCAGCTCCCCGGAGCTCGAGACGACCAGCAGCACGTCGCCGGGCCCGGTGTGGACCTGGCATCCCGCGAAGAGCCCAGCGGGAATCGGGACGACTTCCACATTCGTCACGGGGGTGCGAAGGGCTGCTGCCCAGAGGGCGAGGCCCGCGTAGTAGGCCGCCCCATTGCCAGTCACGAGAAGGCGGCGGAGCGACCTGCGACTCAGCACTTCCAGCGCCGACCCGGAACCACGTTCGCCGTCGACGGAGGCAACGGTCCGGGCGAGCGCCTCAGGCACCCCGAGGGTGTCGCGCCACAGCAGGGTCTCTGTCAGCTCCGGTGCCATGCTCGTATACGCTACTGACCACTGTTCGTATAGACAAGCACGGATCCGGTTGCGATAGGGTAACGGCGTGACAACGGTAGCGATGGAGCTTCTCGGCGGCGCATCGCGCGCCTGGTCGCCCGTCACGTCGAGATCGACGACCCGTGCCGGGGCGACCCGCTGTCCTCGGGACCCGAGAGTTCCACGCGACCCTTGATCGGCGTGAGTGACCACCTCCGCCACGTCGGCGTCGTTGACGAGAGAGGAAGAACGGAGATCCTGGTGAGCGCGGAGCGGGCAGGGGCGGCCCCGCGGGCGGTGGCCGTGGACCTCGGCGGCCACAGCGTGCGCATCTCCGGCATCGACGGATCTGGTCGGCTGTGCGGTCGCGTGGTCCGCGAGGGGGTGTCGCGACGCTCGACTCGAGAGGAACTCGTCGGGGCCATCGGTGCGGGTGCGCGCGCCGTGGTATCAGGTGCGCCCAGTGTCCTGGTGGCGGCGATCCCGTCGTTCATGTTCCCCGACGGGACCATGGCGGAGTGCCCAAGCCTGCCCGCCCTGACGGGATCGCGATTCGGCGACCTGCTGGCGGGGGCGACCGGGGCTGAACGCGTGGAGGTGGTTCCGGATCTCGCGGCGGCCACGCTGGCCGAGCAACGGCTGGGCACCGGCCGCCACAGCGCCCGGTTCATCTGCGTCACCTTGGGCACCGGCGCGAACGCGGGCGCCGTGGTCGACGGTCGCCCCGTCGAGACCGCGTTCGGCTGTCTTGGGGATGCGGGCCACGTGCTGGTCGATCCGGATGGCCCCGAGTGCTCCTGCGGCGGTCGCGGATGCCTGGAATCGATCACGTCAGGCTGGGCGTTGGCTCGCGACGGGGCCGCCATGGGTTGGGCGTCCGCCGCAGAGGTGACGAGCGCGGCCGAACGCGGGGACGTCTCTGCGATCGCGTTGCTGCGCCGTGCCGGCGTCATGCTGGGTCGCGCGTGCGCGACGTGGAGCGCGATGCTGTGGCCGGACACCATCGCCGTTGCGGGGGGTGTCGCGGGCGCTGGTGAGCTGCTGCTCGGCCCCGCCCGGAGCGAGATGCGTCGCGTCGGCGCTCCGTACATCGTCTCGCAGATCGAGCTGCGTGCGGCAATGCTCGGCAGTGAGGCCACGTTGTCGGGAGCCGCCCTGCTGAGCGTGCAGTAGCGTCCCCGGCCGACTCCTCGTGCGTGAGGCGGCCGCGTCAGCCGATGACGACGTCGGCGTGGTCACGCAGGGGCGTCCCGCTGCTGTGGTCCGACGACGTCGCGCTCCTCAGGTTCGCCCTCCGGATGCGCCTTCTCATGAGGGCCAGAAACACTAGACTTTCGGATCCGGATGTCTAGGTAGCCATCGATACATATGATCATTGCCGAGATCGGAGAGACGCGCATGAGCGAGCGACCACGCGAAGCGCGCTATCAGGAGATCGAGCGATGGCTGCGCACGCGTGTGCTCGAGGGCATGCCGGGTGACCCCCTTCCCTCGGAGTCCGAGCTCGCCACGACCTACGGTGTGAGCCGGATGACGGCGCGTCAGGCGGTACAGAACCTGGCGCAGGAGGGGCTCGTCGAGCGGCGTCGAGGCGCCGGCACCTTCGTGGCGCTTCCTCCCCTGCACCGGCACGTGGCTGCTCTGATGAGTTTCACCGAGGACATGCGGCGCCGCGGGCTGACCGCTTCGTCCAGGCTGGTCGACGCCTCGCTCGCGCCGGCCTCGGCCGCCGACCTCGACGCGCTCCGACTCGAGCCGGGGGCTCGCGTCGTGAGGGTTTGCCGGATCCGGTTCGCCGATGGCACGGCCCTGGCGAGCGAGACCGCTTCACTGTCGGCTGACTGTGCTGCCGTGCTGGCGGTCGATCTCGAGTCCAGCTCGCTGCACGACGCCCTGGTCGGAATCGGCCGGGTGCCCACACTGGCGCACAGCTGGATCTCGGCACGCTCGGCGGCGGCCGCGGAGGCCAGACTGCTGGGCATCGCCGTTCGCGAACCGCTTCTGGTCGAGCGCCGCATCATCCTTGACGCCGACGGCATCCCGCTCGAGCACACGGAGAGCGTCTATGTCGCCAGTCGCTATGTGATCGACGCGGTGTTCGCCGTGGCGACGGAACGCTCCCGCTCCGATCGTGCCCAGAGTGCGGCGCCGACGGCGCCAGCGGTCGAGCCCAGCTGAGCAGGCAGGATCCGCACATTCTCCGGAGCGTCCATCGTCATCCGGCGGCGCACCTCGGCCGCCAGGGGGACGAGGAGCGCATCCCCCGCGGCCGCGATCCCGCCGCCGATCACGAAGGCGTCGGGCGCGAGCAGCATGTGGGCGTTCGCCAGCGCGATACCCAGATACCGGACCACCTGGTCGATCGCGGCCAGGGCGCGTAGGTCGCCCAGTGCGGCCGCACGGTAGACCCCTTCGGGAGTGGACTGCCCCGCGATCCCGCAGAACACGTCGGCCCGCGTCAGCGCCTCGGCGCAGCCGTTGTTGCCGCACCCGCACGGCGGTCCGTTCGGAAGAACGGTCTGGTGCGCGATCTCGCCCGCCATCCCGCTGTGCCCGAGATGCAGCCGTCCGGCAATCACCACGCCGCCGCCGACCCCCGTGCCGAGCGTCATCCCCACCACGGTGGACAGACCGCGAGCTGCGCCGACCAGCGACTCCGCGAGGGTGAAGGCACGCGCGTCGTTGACCAGCGTGGTCGGAACGCCGAGCGCGCTGGACACCGGTCCACGCACTGCGGTCCCCGACCACGGTCCCGGGAGGTTGGGGATCACGCGAGCTGAACCCGTCTCCGCGTCGAAGGTGCCCGGCAAGGTGACTGCCGCGCCGGCCACTGGCCCAACCGCCGCGATGCGATCGGATCCCATCCGCCCGACCCGCGCGACGACGGCTGCGGGCCCCTCCTCGGCGTGCGTGGGCGAACTGCCCGAGTCGACCACGGTCAGTACGCCGTCAGGGGTCGCCTCGACCATGGCGGTCTTGATGTTCGTGCCGCCGATGTCGAGTCCTAGGTAGCGAGGCACAGGTAGCCGGTCGGTCAGAGCGCCCGGGCCCGGAAGTCGTCGAGGATCGCGGCCGTGGCTGTCGCGCCACTTCGGCTTGCCCCGACGTCCAGCACGTCACACAGCGCATCGAGCGTACGGACACCCCCCGCCGCCTTGACCTTCATGTGGGCGCTGGTGCTCGCCCGCATCAGTCGGAGGTCCTCGAGAGTGGCCCCCGACGGCGCGAAGCCCGTCGAGGTCTTGACGTAGTGGGCCCCGGCTGCCTCGACCAGGTGGCAGGCAGTCACCTTCTCGGCGTCAGTCAGGTAGGCGTTCTCGAGGATGACCTTGACGAGGTGACCATCGGCCGCGCCGACGACGGCGGCGATGTCGTCCTGTACCCGCTGGTGCTCACCCGAGCGCAGGAGTCCGATGCTGAGCACCATGTCGATCTCCGTGGCGCCGTTCGCCACGGCGTCAGCCGTCTCGGCGACCTTGACCGCTGTCGTGGCATTGCCGTGCGGGAACGAGACCACCGTGCCGACTGCCACGCCCGTCCCCGCCAGGATCTCCGCGGCGAGACCGACATCGCAGGGCCGCACACAGACGGAGACCGTGCTGTACTCGGCCGCCAGTTGGCAGCCGGCCCGCACCTCGCCGAGGGTGAGCTCGGGGCGCAACAGCGAGTGGTCGATCGCACCCGCGATGTCCTCGTAGGTGCGACCGCGGTAAGTGGGGGTGCTCATGGGATTCCTTTGGTCGTCGGGGAGGGGTAGGGGTCAGGGGTGAGAACTGAGGGCGGCAGCGGCCCCGTGTGGTGCCGCCATTGACCCTCAGAGACAGTCCACCCGCCGTCGACGGCGATGATCTGTCCTGTGATCTGAGGGTTGCGCAGCGCCCACACGATCGCGTCGGCCACGTCGTCGGCATCCAGCATTCCGCCGGCCAGCGGTTGCTTCGTTGCGGCAAAGGCAAGGATCTCCTCGTCCTGCGCGGCGCGCTCGGCCATCGGCGTGCGGACCAGGCCCGGGGCCACCGCATTGACCCGGATCCCGTCAGCCGCGTACGCCGCAGCCAGCGTGCGGGTCATCCCACAGATCGCCGCCTTCGTGGCTGCGTACGCATGGGTGGCGAAGTAGTGCGGGGACGGTGACCAGCCAAGCACGCTCGTGGTCAGGACAAGCGCACCGCCCGACCCCGCGCGGAAGTGGCGGATCGCCTCGCGAGCAGTCAGGAATGTGGTCGTCAGGTTCAGTCGGAGTGTCTCGTCCCATCCACTGAGCGGGATCTCATGCAGCGCGCCATCACCCCAGCGCCGTCCGCTCCCGCCGGCCACCGCCACGACTCCGTCCAACCCGCCCATCGCCTCGGTGGCGGCCGCGAACGCAGCCTCGGCTTGCTCCTCCTCCCGGAGGTCCGCCGACGCGAACCCGGCCGCTGCGGGGCCCAGTGCTGCGAGGAGGTCTGTGCAGTGTGCGGACGTGCGCGCCACAACGAAGACCTGTGCACCCTCGGCCGCGAGCAGGTGGGCCGTGGCGGCTGCGATGCCGGTCGCACCGGTGACCAGCACCCTTCGTTGCACTGAGCCGGATGAGGTGGCCATCATGGGAGCAGTATAGGTAGAGCTTCGAGGTGTTGTAAACAAATTAGTGCTGGCTGTATAGACAACAACGTCGTCCTCCCGCGGCCCATCGGGCGGATGCGGTGGTCAGGGCGGCCCATCGGGCGGCCACGCCGAGCGGGGCGAGTTCTGGGGTTGACCCCGGCGCCAGGCGCGCCGTGTACACCGGGCAGACCTCGTTCTCGACGACGCCCGAGGCGTCGACCGCCGGGCAGCGGCCGTCAGGACGGACGAGCTCGATGTCGGTGACCTCGATGCCAAGCTCGAACAGCACCCGCCGACGGACGGCGTCCTCGAGCTCCTCGTGCGGCGCTGGGTGGCGCACACGGTTCTGGTCCACCCCGGGGCCGGGAAGCCTTGGTCAGGGCGCGGCGGGTGACCAGCACCCGACCTGCGTGTTCGAGCATGGGACAGAGAGGATCCGGTGCACCGGGGTATCGGTGGTGTGGACCGGCGCCGTGGGTGCACTCCCCAGGCGCGTCCCCGCATCCTCGGCGAGGATGAACATCTCAGCGGTCGTCAACGTGGGTGCGCCTCCCAGGAGCGGACGCAGGGGTCAGATCCTCAGCATCCTGAGGGTCAGCGATCCTCGCGGCACCTGTCGCGCCTGGCGTACCTGCTGATCACCGGCCGATCGTCGGCCGATGGCCCGCGATCGACGAAGGAGACCCGTGACGCCCTCGCTGTGCGTCGTGATCCCGGTCAAGGACGACGCCGAGGCCCTCGGCCGGTGCCTGGCCGGCATCGCCCGTCAACGCCGGGCACCGTGCGACGTGGTGGTGGTGGACAACGGGTCCTCCGACACGAGCGCCCAGGTGGCCCTTGCCCATGGCGCGAGGGTGGTGCGTGAGCCGAGGCCGGGGATCCCGGCGGCCGCCGCGACCGGGTACGACCACGCGACCGGGGACGTCATCGTGCGGTGCGACGCCGACTCGGTGCCGGCGGACGACTGGCTGGACCGGATCGCGGCGGCCTTCGCCGCCGACCCGGACCTGGACGGGCTGACCGGTACCGGCCGGTTCTACGGGGTGCCGCCCTGGCGGGCGCGCGTCGTCGGGGGGCTCTACCTGGGCTCCTACCGGCTGCTCGTACGTGGTGCGCTCGCGCAGGAGCCGATGTGGGGCTCGAACATGGCACTACGCCGCTCGACCTGGCTCGAGGTGACCGGAGCCGTCCACCGCGACGATCCCGAGCTGCACGACGACGTCGACCTGACGGCTGTGCTCGGGCCGTCCCGGACCGTCAGGCACGACCCCCGACTGGTGGTGCAGGTGTCGGGGAGGTCGCTGGGCGGTCGCCGCCAGCTGCGCCGGCGCTTCCGTCGCGCCGCGCGCACCCTGGCCGTCTGCTGGCAGACCGGTACGCCCCGGCAGCGCTGGGCGCGGCGGTGGGGCCTGGAGGTCCAGCCGGAAGCGGCGTGAGCTAGCGGGTGATGTCGTGAGCGTGATGGCGCCGATGAGGTACTGGTCGGAGGCGCCGCCGGCGACCGGTGACACACGGAGTCCACTGAACGTCGGGAGCCGGACCGTGGAGACCCCGAACATCCCGACCACCACGAACAGCAGCAGGATCGTCAGCTTGATCGCGACCACGTCGCCACCGGCCTTCGCACAGGAGGTCTGGCCCGCCCCGCCCGCCGGTCGAGGGACGTTTGGCTTCCTTCGACCTGCGTGGCTCGGCGAGCCGACGCAGACTTGGCGCATGCCCCGCCTGCGACGCGCGCGCTCCGGGGACCCGGGCTGGGGGCGCCGTCGGTCTGGGCGTGGCTGGGTCTACCTGGACCTCGACGGCCGGCGGATCGCCGACCGGGAGGCGATCGCCCGGTGCTCGGCCCTGGCGGTCCCGCCGGCGTGGCGCGAGGTCTGGATCTGCCCCGATCCGCTCGGGCACATCCAGGCGACCGGGACGGACGACGCGGGTCGGCGCCAGTACCTCTACCACCTGAGGTGGCGCGCCAACCGTGACCGCGCCAAGCATCAGCGGGTCGTCGCGATGGCCCGTCGCCTCCCCCGCGCGCGCCGGTCAGCCGCCGCCGACCTCGCCCTGCCCGGCTTCCCGCGGGAACGGGCCCTGGCGCTCGCCTTCCGGCTGCTCGACGACGCCTACTTCCGGGCCGGCGGGGAGGCCTACGCCCGGGACAACGGCAGCTACGGCCTGGCCACCGTGCGGCGCGACCACGTCGAGGTGACCGACGGCGTCGTCGCGTTCACCTACCCGGCGAAGTCCGGCCAGGTCCGCGAGGCAGTGGTCGAGGACCCGACCGTGCTCACCGCCGTGCTCGAGCTGCGTGACCGTGAGGACGACCACCCCGAACTGTTGGCCTGGCGCGACGACGGGCCCGATGGCGCATGGCACGACATCGGCACCTCGGACATCCAGGCCGATGTCCGACGGCGGCTCGGACCGGACGCACACCCCAAGGACTTCCGGACGTGGCATGCGACGGTCCTGGCGGCGGCGGGGCTCGCCGACGCCGGCCCGGCGCCGACGAGCGCCCGGGCGCAGCAGGTGGTCGTCGCCGCCGTGGTGCGGGACGTCGCCGAGCAGCTCGGGAACACCCCGGCCGTCTGCCGCGCGTCGTACGTCGACCCCCGCCTGGTGGACTTCTGGGAGAGCGGACGGACCATCGGCCACCGCCGCACCCGCGCCGCGGCGGAACGCGCGGTGATCGACCTCCTGTCCTGAGCTCGCCCCCGGATGCGCCCTACCCTCGTCCGACCTACCGTGGACGAGACCCCAACTAGGGGGTTGATGCCGAGCGAGGAGGTCTGCCATGGGGCAGGACGACAAGATCCGCAACGCGGCCGAAGAGGCCAAGGGCAAGGTCAAGGAAGGCCTCGGCAAGGCGACCGACAACGAGCGCCTCGAGGCCGAGGGTCACGCCGACCAGACGTCGGCCGACCTCAAGCAGGCGGGCGAGAAGGCCAAGGACGCCTTCCGCTGAACCATCTCGAAGGATGACAAGGCCCCCGGCACCTGGCGCCCGGGGGCCTTGTTGTCGGTCGCGCGCACTGTGCAGCGGCCGCCGTGCACCCGCCGGAGGCCATGCGACGATCGGGAGATCCCCGTCCCACCAAAGTGCAGGCCCATGTCCCCGCTTCGCGCTCAGGTACGGACCTCGGTGACGGGTGTCGAGCGGGTGCCCCTCGAGCGCGCTGGGTGTGCTGGCCATCTGACCGGTGCCACGCGCGACCGGCGGCGCCCAGTGCAAGGTCACACGGCGCGCATCGAGCCGGCCTGCCCGGTCCGGTACGTCCGCTCCCTCACCAGACCTCCGGTCCCGCCGTCGCCGCAGGCGGCAACCTGCACGACTGCGCCCCCCGAGCGCTCCACCTGAGCCGCGGCCGGGCCACCTCCGAGGGCTGTGCCGCCGAGCGCGAAGAGCACCAGCGCAGCCACCGCGCCGCTGCTCGCTGTCATCCGCTGCCATGTCTTCATGATCATCGCTTTCGCCGTGGTGTCGGATTCGGCGGCTTGGTGCG
>Ga0105047_10005098_pt1 | contig 22695 bp, 19 predicted proteins | sample MAT04_FD_78384 | JGI IMG/M metagenome (GOLD analysis project Ga0105047, IMG submission 78384) | Freshwater microbial communities from Lake Fryxell liftoff mats and glacier meltwater in Antarctica - MAT-04 (megahit assembly) | ecosystem: Environmental > Aquatic > Freshwater > Ice > Liftoff... | reverse complement strand
GGCAGGTCGGATTTCAGCGGGATGCCACTGAGGAAATGGGTATCGGCCGTTGGCAGCGGCGTGCTGCGACCCGGCAACGCGTCCTGCGGTGCGACCATCTGCGATTTGCGGCTGTTGAAGAACATTGCATGCCTCCTGCGATTGCTGATGGAATATAGGGTGGCGCCGCGCAAAAGTCAGCCCGCGACCCAGTCACTCTGCCGCGAGACGCAGTCACCCTGCCGCGAGATGCAATCACTCTGCCGCGCGACGCAGTCACTCTGCCGCGATGGGGTTGACACGACGGGACGCGAATTGACCTTTCGAAAAGATCGTCTCGTTTCCCTCTTCGGGGTCTCGCGGGATCAGCAGCACCAGGATCAGCGCGATCAGCGCCATCGCCGCCCCCATGACGAACACATAATCCGGAGCCACCGCCCACATATACCCCAATGCCGCCGGCAGGAACACCGCCGCGATGTGGTTGATGGTGAACGCCACGGCCGCCGTCGGCGCGATGTCCGCAGGGTCGGCGATCTTCTGGAAATAGGTCTTGAGCGCAAACGACAGCGCAAAGAACATCTGGTCCAGAATATACAGCACGCCCGCCACCACGATGCCCCAGCCGAACCAGTAGATCCCGCCATAGGCGAGGAACACCAGCGTCAGGCCGATGTATTCGAACACCATCACGTTGCGTTCGCCCCAGCGGCCAAGCGCGCGCCCCATCACCGGCCCGGCCATCGTCAGCAGCACATAGTTGATCAGCAAAAGCGCCGTCATCTCGTGCACCTTCATGCCGAACTTCTCGACCATCATGAAGCCTGCGAAGACCACAAAGATCTGCCGCCGCGCGCCCGCCATGAACTGCAGCACGTAATACAGCCAGTAGCGGCGGCGCAGGACCATCGACTTGTTCTGCGGATGGGGGGCCTCGAACTGCGGATAGGCGAACCAGACGAACACCGCGACCGCTGCGGTAAAGACCCCCGCCGCGCCGTAGACCTTGTTGTAGGTCAGGCCCAGCGGCACCCACAGGAACACGATGATCAGATAGCACACCAGCGCCGAAGCCGCCGCCGCACCCGTCAGCCAGCCCAGCATGCGCGGGGCGCGCGCCTTGTCGATCCATTGCAGTTGCAGGCTCTGGTTCACCGTTTCAAAATAGTGAAAGCCGATCGACGACAGCAGCGTCATCGTCAGAATCCCCGCCGTGCCCGGGAAATAGCCGGTCAGCGCCGTGGCAATGCCCAGCAATGCCAGCGCACCGGCCGCCAGCCGCTGTTCGCGCACCACAAGCAGCAGCAGAATCACCCCCACGGCCAGCAGACCCGGAATCTCGCGCACCGTATGCAGCCAGCCGATGCCGACACCGGTGAATCCCGCCACTTCGATGACAAAGTTGTTCAGCAACGCCGACCAGGTGGCAAAGGCCACCGGCATCGCAAACGACACGAGGATCAGCAGGCTTTCGGGCCTGCGCCAGCGCGGCAGGCTCTGGGCTTCGGCCAGGGTCATTTTTCTTGCGGTCATGGTTCCTGTAGTTACACCCGCGCCTCTGGTCAGACCAGACCCGAAGTGCGCTACAGAAAGCTTTGCGGGTCGATGTCGACGGCCAGCCGCACCTGCGACGGGCATTTCAGCTGCCCGATCCACTCGGCCAGCGCGGCCTGCAGGGCCACCGTCTTTCCTGCCTTGACCAGCAACCGCACCCGGTGCCGCCCGCGCACCCGGGCGATCGGCGCGGGGGCCGGGCCAAAGACCTGCGCCCCCACGGCCCGAAGCGGGCCGTCGCGCCGCGCCAGTTCGGCGGCAAAGTCGAACACCGCCGCCACATCGGGCGACGACAGGATGATCCCGGCCATCCGGCCATAGGGCGGCACCCCGGCCATCCGCCGCTCGCCGGCTTCGGCGCGCCAGAACGCCTCTTCGTCGCCGCCCAGAATGGCGCGGATCACCGGATGGTCGGGCTGGTGGGTCTGCAACAGCGCCACCCCCGGCTTGTCAGACCGCCCCGCCCGCCCCGCCACCTGCCGCATCAGTTGAAACGTCCGCTCGGCCGCCCGCATGTCCGACCCCTGCAACCCCAGGTCCGCGTCGATCACCCCGACCAGCGTCAGCAGCGGAAAGTTGTGCCCCTTGGCCACGATCTGCGTGCCGATGATGATATCGGCCCCCCCGGCGGCGATCACCCCGATCTGCTCTTTCAGCGCCCGCGCCGACCCGAACAGGTCCGAAGACAGCACCGCCACACGCGCGCCCTCGAACCGCGCCGCCACCTCTTCGGCCAGCCGTTCGACCCCCGGCCCGACCGGCGCCATCCGCCCCTCGACCTTGCAGGACGGACAGGCGACCGGCACCGGCTTGGTGGCACCGCATTGGTGGCAGACCAGCCGCTTGAGAAACCGGTGCTCGACCATCCGGGCATCGCAGGTCTCACACCCCACCTGCTCGCCACAGGCGCGGCACAGCGTGACCGGGGCAAAGCCGCGCCGGTTCAGAAACAGCAGGCTTTGCTCGCCGCGCGCCACCCGCGCCGCCACCTCGCGCGCCAAAGCGTCGGAAATCCAGCGGTCCGAGGCCAGCTTTTCGCCCCGCATGTCGATCGTGCGCATCGCCGGCATCTCGGCCACCCCGAACCGCGACCCCAGATCGAGGCGGGCATACTTTCCCGCCTCGGCGTTGGCCCAGCTTTCCAGGCTGGGCGTTGCCGAGGCCAGCACCACCGCCGCCCCCACGATCGCCCCGCGCAGCACCGCCATGTCGCGGGCGTTATACAGCACGCCCTCTTCCTGCTTGTAAGAGCTGTCATGTTCCTCGTCGACCACGATCAGCCCAAGCTGCTGAAACGGCAGGAAAAGCGCCGACCGCGCGCCGACGACAAACGCCGCCTCCCCCTGCCCCACCATCCGCCACAGCCGCCGCCGTTCGGTCATGGTGACGCCCGAATGCCATTCGGCAGGCCGCGCCCCGAACCGCGCCTCGACCCGGGTCAGAAATTCGGCCGTCAACGCGATCTCCGGCAGCAGCACCAGCGCCTGACGCCCCTGCCGCAGACATTCGGCCACCGCCTCGAGGTAGACTTCGGTCTTGCCCGACCCGGTCACCCCTTTCAGCAGCGTGCAGGAAAACCCCGCCATGGCCACGCTGGCGACCAGGGCATCGCCCGCCGCCACCTGATCGCCGATCAGCCGCACCGCGCGCGTCGGGTCCAGCGCCGGATAGGGCAGATCGCGCGGTGCGTCCTCCTCCAGAACCACCCCCGCCGCGACCAGCCCCTTGATCACCGCAGGCCCGCACCCCGCCGCCTCGGCGAGTTCGGCCAGCGTTACCGGCCCGCCCGTGCCCCGCAATGCCTCGACCACCCGGAACCGCGCCTCGGTCAGCCGGTTCGGCACCGCATCGCCCAGCCGGTAAACCCGTTTCATCGACGGCGGATCGCCCAAGCCCGGCGCGCGTGTCGCCAGCCGCAGCATCGCCGGCAGCGGCGTCAGCGTGTAATCCGACGCCCGCACCAGAAAGCTGCGCAACTCGGCCCGCATCGGCGCCGCCTCCAGCACCCGGCCGACGCTGCGGATCCTGGCGGGGTCATATCCCCCGGCCCCCGGACCCCAGACCACGCCCAGCACGCGGCGCGGCCCCAGCGGCACCTCGACAAAATCGCCATCCCCACAGCCGCCCTCGGGGGCACGATAATCCAGCACCCGGCCCAGCGGCTCGGTCGTCAGCACGCCAATCAGATCGCCCGCTTGATAGACCCGTTCGACCACCCTCTGCCGCCTTTCCCCATCCGCTGTCTTGGGGTATGACACCCGCACAACTGCCCGCAACCCACCAAGGACTGCACCCATGAAATTCTTTGTCGATACCGCCGATGTCGCAGCGATTGCCGAGTTGAACGATCTTGGCATGGTGGACGGCGTCACGACCAACCCGTCGCTGATCCTGAAATCGGGCCGCGACATCGTCGAAGTCACCCGCGAAATCTGCACCATCGTCAGCGGCCCGGTCTCGGCCGAGGTCGTCGCGCTGAAAGCGGCCGACATGATCGCCGAAGGCCGCAAGCTGGCCGAGATCGCGCCGAACATCACCGTCAAGGTGCCGCTGACATGGGACGGGCTGAAAACCTGCAAGACGCTGTCGAACGACGGTTTCATGGTCAACGTCACCCTGTGCTTCTCTGCCAACCAGGCGCTGTTGGCGGCCAAGGCGGGGGCCACCTTCATCAGCCCCTTCGTCGGCCGTCTGGACGACATCAACCTCGACGGGCTTGAACTGATCAGCGACATCCGCACGATCTATGACAATTACGACTTCAAGACCCAGATCCTCGCCGCCTCGATCCGCACGGCCAACCACGTCACCCAGTGCGCCCTGATCGGCGCCGATGTGATCACGGCCCCCCCGGCGGTGATCAAGGCGCTGATCGGCCATGTGCTGACCGACAAGGGGCTGGACCAGTTCACGGCCGACTGGGCAAAAACCGGGCAGAAGATTCTGTAAATCCGTGTATGATGCGCCAAACCATCAATAAACGGGCAATGCCGGCATGATCGACCAAGACTTGCGTGACCGCATCCTCGCGGAACCCGAAGGGATTCTGGAAGACAGCGACGTGATGAACGCGCTGATCGGGGCCAACGAGCGGGCGATGGGCAGCAACATCGTCGATCTGCGCGGCATCGCGATGGAACGGCTCGAGGCGCGGCTTGACCGGCTCGAGGATACCCACCGGACGGTGATCGCCGCGGCTTACGAAAATCTCGCGGGCACCAACCAGGTGAACCGCGCGATCCTGCAGATGATGGACCCGCTCAGCTTCGAGGATTTCCTGAAAACCCTGCATCTCGATGTCGGCGCCACCCTGCGCGTCGACTGCGTGCGGCTGGTGCTGGAATCGGTGCAGTCGGCCGAGGATCCGGCCTTGCGCAAACTCGGCGACGTGCTGTTCGTGGCCGAACCGGGCTTTGTCGCCGACTACCTGACCGCCGGGCGCAACGTGCCGCAACGCCCCGTCACCCTGCGGCAGGTGCAGCCCGCCAACGACGTGCTTTATGGCGACCGCACCGGCTGGATCCGCTCCGAAGCCCTGATGAAGCTCGATTTCGGCAAGGGTCGCCTGCCCGGCATGCTGGTTCTGGGCGCCGAAGACCCGCATCAGTTCAAATCGACGCATGGCACAGACCTGCTGGCGTTCTTCGCCGGGGTGTTCGAACGGACCATGCGCCGCTGGCTGTCATGAGCCTCGCGATCTCGCCCGGCCTCCGCCACGGCCTGTCGCGCTGGCTCGACCATATCCGCGCCGTCGATGGGGTGGCCGCCAACACGATCACCGCCTATGCCCGCGATGTCGCAGGCTTTCTGGGCTTCCTCGGCCACCACCGGGGCGAGACCGAAGGCCTGTCGGCCATCATCACCCTGCCGCAAACCGACCTGCGCGCCTGGATGGCCCATGAACGCGGGCGCGGCGTGTCGGCGCGGTCACTGGCCCGGTCGCTGTCGGCGGTCAAGAACTTCACCGCCTGGGCGGTCGATCATGCCGGCGGCGACGCCACCACGATCCTTGCCACCCGCGGCCCGAAATACCGCCGCAAACTGCCCCGCCCGCTGTCCGAGGAGGCCGCTCGCGCGATGATCTCCACCGTGGGCGGCCAGGCCACGACCGATTGGGTCGCCGCCCGCGACATCGCCGTGCTGACGCTGCTTTACGGCTGCGGCTTGCGGATATCCGAGGCGTTGGGCCTGACCGGCGCCGCCTCACCGATGCCACAGGTGCTGCGCATCACCGGCAAGGGCGACAAGACCCGCCTCGTCCCCGTGCTGCCCGTGGCGCAGCAGGCGGTTGCGGATTACGCCCGCCTCTGCCCCTTCGACCTTGGCCGTCCCGATCCGCTGTTCCGCGGCGTCAGGGGCGGGCCACTGAACCCCCGGCTGATCGCGCTGGTGATGGAAAAGTCCCGCCTGCAACTCGGCCTGCCCGCCACCGCCACCCCTCACGCCCTGCGCCACAGCTTTGCCACGCATTTGCTGTCGGCGGGTGGCGATCTGCGCAGCATTCAGGAACTGCTCGGCCACGCCTCGCTGTCCACGACCCAGGCTTACACCGCCGTCGATGCCGCCCGCCTGATGGAGGTCTACGACAAGGCCCACCCCCGCGCTTGAAGCATTGCCGCCGCCCTCGATTTCAGTCATGAAACCGTGATGCAACTGCGTTTCAAAGCCCTCTCTGTCCACCTCCTGACCGCCACCGGCGCGGTGCTGTCCATGCTCGCCATGCTCGCGGCGGTCGAAGGCAACTGGAGCCTGATGTTCCTGTGGCTGGTCGTCGCGCTGATCGTCGACGGCGTCGACGGCCCGCTGGCGCGCCGCTATGACGTGACCACCAACTGGCCGACCTATGACGGCGTGCTGATGGACCTGATCGTCGACTATCTGACTTATGTGTTCATCCCCGCCTACGCCCTGTTCAAATCGGGTCTCCTGCCCGGCTGGGCCGGCTGGATCGCCATCATCGTCATCGTCTACGGCTCGGTGATCTACTTTGCCGATACCCGCATGAAAACCAAGGACAAATCCTTTGCAGGCTTCCCGGCCTGCTGGAACATGGTGGTGCTGGTTCTGTTCGCTGTCGAACCGTCGCGGGTGATGATCCTGCTGATCGTCCTCGGCCTGTCGGTCGCAATGTTCTCCAGCCTGAAATTCATCCACCCCGTCCGGACCCTGCGCTGGCGCAGCCTCTCGCTGCCGATGGCAATCGCCTGGGTGCTGTTCGCCACCTGGGCCGCCTGGGTCGATTTCGACCCCACCAGCTGGGCCCTCTGGGGCCTCGTCGCAACCTCGCTCTACCTGTCCCTCGCCGGCATCGCCCAGCAGATCGTGCCCCCCCGCACCCCCCACAGGTAAACGCTGCCGCATTCGCTCTGACCCAAATATCCCGGGGGGTAAGGGGGGCAGCGCCCCCCTGATCTTTCGCAGAACAATCGCGCTACCGCCGGCGCAGCCAGATCGACCCGTTGACCGACTGTCGCGGATTGGTGTTTTCCGCCTCGAACCGCTCGAACATCGGATGCGGCCGCAGCAGCCCCCGCTGCAGCATCGCGTCGTTGAACATCAGCACCTCATAGCGGTCGCCGTGGCTCAGCATCATGTCCACAAGATAGATCTCGTTCCAAGACCGGTTCTGTTGCAACACCCATCGGCGCGGATACTCGAACGGATAGAAAATGTCGTGAATGTGGATGATCACCCCCGGTTTCAGCACCGGCAGCACGTGCAGATATTCGAAATGCACATCCGACCCGGTCTTGAGCACATGCGAAGAATCGATGAACACCAGATCGCCGGCCTCCAGGTCGCTGAACAGCGACAGCGGCACCGACTGCACCATCGCCTCCAGCCCGACCGCGGTCTCCGGTGGGGCCAGCCGGTGGAACCGCGTCAGATCGGGGTCGATGGTGGCAAAGCTTTCCAGCCTCGGCGCGGCCATCCGGTCCACGGTGTCGAACATCGCGGCCGAGGAATAGCCCGCCCCCACCTCGACAATCCGACGCGGGTTCAGATGCGCCAGCATCGCCGACAGGATACTCGCGTCATGATACATGAATTCGGTGTTGATGCCGTAATAGCGCCAGCCCGGCGTCTGCGTCATCGGAAACGGCAGCACATCGCCCGCAATCTGCCCCCACAGCCGCGACATCGCCGGATAGTCCAGCAGCGCATCGACGCGCGCCACCTGCGCCGCCCGGTGGTCGCTGTCCCAATAGCGGCGCAACGCGGCGCGGTCACCGATGGGGCTGTAGAAATGGCCGGGATCTTTGTACAGATCGGAACTCATCGGGCCTCGCGCGGTTTGCCCCGTTAGACCCTGCCGCGCGGTTCAGATCAACAGCGATGCCGCCCCCTTCAGCCGCAGCGGCGCCACTTTCGTCTCGACCCCGCCGGGGGGCCGTGCCCCCCCCCGAGCCCCCGGCTGCCAAGAACGCGGTGACAGGGGATCAGAATCGGCAGCGGGTCGCCGCCGCAGGTCTGGCCAATGGCCTGCGCCGGGGCTCCCGGCAACCGTGCCAGACCGCCATACCGCCGCGTCTCGCCATGGGGAATCGCCGCCATCGCCTGCCGCACCCGCCTGCCGCACCCGCCTGCCGCACCCGCCCGCCGCACCTGCCCGGCAAACCCGCGTCCCGGGTCCGGCGGCACCCCGAACGTCGTCAGCCGTCCGGCGAATTACGCCGCAAGCCGCGCCCCCGCTTCGGCCAGCACGTCCGAAACGTCGCCACCCCCGGCCTGCCAGTCCACCGCGGTGATCACCCCCCGCACGCTCCATGACCGTCACCGGACGGCACGGCGTGGGGACGCTCGCCCGCCTCACCTGACTGTCGCCAGCGGCCGGAACGCCTCGCGCACGGTGTCGGCCAGCCCGTCAATCGCCTCGGACCCGCCGCGCGGGTTGCGGTGCAGCACGACACGCGCCCGGTCGACCACCGCAAAGCCGTCGTCGGCCGTCAACTCGCGGCAACTGGGCGGGATCGTGCTGCGTGACAGCGGCGCAATCGCCAGACCGGTCCGCGCCGCGATCCTCAGTGACCCCGAGGTGTCGCATTCAAACGCCGCCCGCCAGCGGATGCTGTGCTGATCGAGCGAGCGCAGCGCAAAGTCGCGGCACCAGTCCGACCGGAAATACACCCCCACCGGCACCGGAGCCTGCAGGTGCTGCGCATGGCTGATCGAGGTGACCCAGACCGTCGGGTCGATGCACAGCACCTCGGCCCCCGAGGTGTTGCTGCTGTCATAGACCACCGCCAGATCCAGCCCGTCCTCGGTCAGCGCCGCCTTGCCGCAGCGCAGGTCCGCGCCGTCTGACCGCCCGCAGTTGACCGGGGGGCAGAGGCATCCGCCGCTGCCCTCTCGCATTATCCCAAGGCGGCGTTGCAGCGCGCGCAGGTGGCCGGATGGCGGTGCGTGCCCACATCCGGCAGCACCCGCCAGCAGCGTTCGCATTTCTGCCCCGCCGCCAGATGAAACGTCACCGCCACATCCGGCACATCGGCCAGCGTGAACGCCCCCGCCATGGCGTCGTCCGCCAGCACCCGGATACCGGACGTGATGCACAGATCGGCAAAATCGACGTCCCCCAACAGCGCCGCCAGCGTCGGCGTGACGAACACCTCTGGCGCGGCCTCAAGGCTGGCACCGATCACCTTGGCGGTGCGCTGCACCTCAAGCGCGCCTGTCACCACGCGCCGCGCCGCGCGGATCTGCTCCCACTTCGCCGCAAGGGCGGGGTTCAGCCAGTCGGCGGGCGTCTCAGGCATGTCCAGCAGGTGGACGGATGACTCCTCGCCCGGAAACCGCTCCAGCCAGACCTCTTCCATGGTGAACACCAGCACCGGGGCCAGCCATGTCGTCAGCCGGTGGAACAGCAGGTCCAGCACCGTCCGCGCCGACCGCCGCCGCAGGCTGCCGACCGGGTCGCAATACAGCGTGTCCTTGCGGATATCGAAATAGACCGCCGACAGGTCAGTGGTGGCAAAGGTGAACAGCTTCTGGAACACGCCCTGAAAATCGTAGGCCGCATAGCCCGCGCGGACCTCGGCGTCGAGTTCGGCCAGACGGTGCAGCACCCAGCGTTCCAGTTCCGGCATCTCGGCCGGGGCCACCCGCTCGGCCTCGGTGAAGCCCGCAAGGTTGCCCAGCAGGAACCGCAGGGTGTTGCGCAACCGGCGATAGCTGTCTGCCGTGCCTTTCAGAATCTCCTTGCCGATCCGCTGATCGGCGGTGAAATCGGCCTGTGCCACCCAAAGCCGCAGAATATCGGCGCCGTATTCGTCAACCACTTGCTGCGGGGCAATGGTGTTGCCCAGCGATTTCGACATCTTCATGCCCTTCTCGTCCAGCGTGAAGCCGTGGGTCAGCACCCCGCGATAGGGCGCGCGGCCCAGCGTGCCGCAGGCCTGCAGCATCGACGAATGGAACCAGCCGCGATGCTGGTCGGTGCCTTCCAGATAGAGATCGGCAATGCCGTCTGCCGTGCCATCGGCCCGGTCGCGCAGCACGAAGGCGTGGGTCGAGCCCGAATCGAACCACACATCCAGCACGTCGAAGATCTGGGTATGGGCGTCGGGGTCGTGCAGCCCCTCCAGCATCCGCGCCTTGAAGCCCGGCTGATACCAGACATCCGCGCCCTCCGCCTCGAACGCCGCCACGATCCGCGCGTTCACCGCAGCGTCGCGCAGCAGGAAATCGGCATCGGTCGGCAGCGCGTCGGTGCGCACGAAACACGACAGCGGCACACCCCAGGCGCGTTGCCGCGACAGCACCCAATCCGGCCGCGCCTCGATCATCGAGAACAGCCGGTTGCGCCCCGTGGCAGGTGTCCACTGCACAAGCTGGTCGATCGAGGTCAGCGCCCGAGCCCGGATCGTGTCGCCATAATCGCCCATGCCGTCGTCCAGATCGCGGTCGATGGCGACAAACCACTGCGGCGTGTTGCGATAGATCAGCGGCGCTTTGGACCGCCACGAATGCGGATAGGAATGCTTCAGCTTGCCCTTGGCCAGCAGCTTGTCCGCCCCTGCCAAAGCCTTGATCACCGAAACGTTGGCCGGGCCTTCCTTGCCGTCGGGCGTGATGATGACCTGCCCGCCGAACAGCGGCAGATCGGCGCGGTAGCTGCCATCCTCACGCACGTTGTAGGTCATCGGCAGACCGTGCTTCAGCCCCACCTGATAGTCGTCGTCGCCATGGCTGGGGGCCGTATGCACAAACCCCGTGCCGACATCCGCCGTCACATGATCGCCCGGCAGCATCGGCACCGGAAAGTCCCACTCTTCCGCCGGGTCCAGCCCGTTCAGCGGATGCGCCATCTGCATCGTCGACAGCAGGCGCGGCGAGATCGAGCGCAGCTTGGTGAACGCCTCGACCTTGGCCGCCTTGAACACGCCTTCGGCCAACGCCTCGGCCAGCATCACCTTGGTGCCTGCCGGAACCTTGCCGTCCGCCGCATCGGCCGTGACCTCATACAGGGCATAGGGGATGGTCGGGTTGTAGCAGACCGCCCGGTTCTGCGGGATGGTCCAGGGGGTCGTCGTCCAGATCACCACCGACACATCGGCGAAATCCTCGCCGAACTGTGCCACCGCATCGGCAAAATCCATGCCCGCCATCGCCAGATCAGCCTGCGCCGGGCGCAACTCCATCAGCGGAAAGCGCACCCAGATCATGTGGCTGGTGACGTCGTGATATTCCACCTCGGCCTCGGCCAGGGCGGTCTTTTCCACCGGCGACCACATCACGGGTTTCGATCCCTGATAAAGCGAGCCGTTCATCAGGAAGGTCATGAATTCCTGCGCGATCACCGCCTCGGCGTGGTAATCCATCGTCAGGTAAGGCCGGTCCCAGGCGCCGGTGACGCCAAGCCGCTTGAACTCGGCGCGCTGGATATCGACCCAGCCTTCGGCAAAGCGGCGACATTCCTGCCGGAAATCGACGATGTTCACATCGTCCTTGTTCAACCCCTTGGCGCGGTATTGCTCTTCGATCTTCCACTCGATCGGCAGGCCGTGGCAATCCCAGCCGGGCACATAGCGGGCGTCAAAGCCCATCATCTGCTGACTGCGCACCACCATGTCTTTCAGCACCTTGTTCAGCGCATGGCCGATGTGCAGGTGCCCGTTGGCATAAGGCGGGCCGTCATGCAGCGTAAAGGGCTTGCGCCCGGTCTTTTCGCGCAGGCGGTCATAAACCCCGATCCTCTCCCAGCGCTCCAGCCAGTGCGGCTCGCGCGCAGGAAGGCCCGCGCGCATCGGGAAATCGGTTTCAGGCAGGAACACCGTATCGCGGTAGTCGGTCTGGGTCGGGGCGGTCGTCACAACGTCGGGCGTATCGGCGCACATGAAAGCGGTCCTTGAATCTGGGAATCTGGAAGTGGCCAAGGCAACAGTCCCGGCGTCTGAAGGATCAGATCGCCGGGCCGCTAATTCGCCGGATGAACGCAACAACGTGTCTCATGCCCGCCTTATAGGAAAGGCTAGGGCTGCGGTAAAGTGGGGCCGTCTTCCGCCGCCTGCGCCGCCCAGCGGTTCAGCCAGGCAAGGCCCGCCAGCGACAGCCCCAACCCGGCAAAGCTGACCACCCGCACCAGCCCGGTCAGCCCGCTGGCGTCGACCAGAAACACCTTGGCCACCGTGACCGCGATGACCGCCATCGCGATCCGGCGCAGCATCACCGACCGCCGCGCGATGGCCTGATACAGCAGCCCCGCCCCCACCAGCATCAGCACCAGGGTATAGCTGTAAAGCTCGGGCTGGCTGGTGCCCGGCATCCCCAGCCAGTCGCCGCGCCAGAACCGCCGGATCTCCAGCCCGACATACAGCGCCACCAACCCGCCGCCGATGGCGATCAGCACGGCACCCACCTGAGGCGGCAACCGCGGCAACCGCAGCCCCGCCGCCAGCAGCAGCGCCCCCGGCACCAGATAGGCCAGCGCCAGCGTGTCCAGCAGCCACGGCCCGGTGACCATGGCCCCGGGCAAGGCCGCGTTGGTCGCCACCAGCGGGTTCAGCGGCACCACCGCCATCAGCAGCCCCGCCGCCGCCAGCGACGCCGCCACCCCCGCCAGGATCAGCCGCACCTGCCGCAACTCTGGCCCCGCCCCGGCGCGGTACAGCTGCGTCAGCATCACCACCAGCCAGGGCAGCGCGTTCAGCGACGCCGCCTGAGCCGTCAGCCCGTCGTCGATCCCCGCGGGCAGCAGCCAGCGTGTCAGCAGCACGTTGGCCAGCACCGCCGCCATGCCCATCGCCACCGATTCCAACGCCGCCCGGGTCATCCGCCGCCCAAGGCCCTCCAGCAGCACCCAAGAGGCCACAGCCGCCGCAACGCTGCCCGCAAACACCGACAGCACCGACAGCACCGGCGCCTCCAGCGCCCAGTCGATGCCGGGGTCGATCAGCAGACGATAGCTCAACACCGCCAGTCCGATCTGGATGAACAGCCCCATTTCCGGCAGCCGGAACTGCCGGTCCAGCGCCGCCGCCACCACCACCAGCACCGCCAGCGCCAGTGTCAGCGCGGTCAACGCCGTCAGGGTAAAGAACGCCAGCGCTATCAGCGACAGCGCCGCCAGCGTGGCATGGGCGGTCCGTCGGTGATGCGCGCCATCCGTTGCGGCAAACCGCGTGGCCAGCAGCACCATCAGTGCCGCCACCGCGATGACATGCAGCGCCCAGGGGTAGGCTCCCGACACCCGCACAGGTGCCCATGTCAGGTCGATGATCACCGCCGCCAGCGGCGCCGTCAGCACCGCACCCAGCCCAAGCGCCACCGGCAACACCCTTACCGGCAGCACCCCCGCCCCCAACACCCCCGCCCGCAGCGCCCGCCACGCGGCGGCGGCCGATATCGCCACCGCCAGCGCCAGCACGATGGTCACCGTCGGCGGCGGCGCGCTTTCCGGCAGGCGCAGGTCAATCGCCTGTGCCGCGAAATCCGCGCTCATCGGCCCGTAGAACAGCCCGTCGATCAACAGTCGCCCCAGCAGCCCCGCCACCGGCCACAGCGCAACGTCGGTCAGCCCCGGCGCGTCCGCCCCCCAGATCAGCCAGACCACCGCCAGCGCCGCCAGCAGTCCGCAGATCAGCATCGCCTCGGGTGCCGTCGCGGGCACCAGCATCAGCCCGACCGCCGAAGCGACCGCCGCCCCCACCGCCAGCCGCACCGGAAACACCGGCCAGCCATGGCGGAATTCGTGCCACACCGCCTCGGCCGCCGTCGGCCCCGGATGATCGGGCACAAGGCGCAGCACCGGCAGCGCCGTGGCCATCAGGGGCAGCGCGAACAGCAACACCGCAAACCCGGCCAACTCTTCGCCTGAAAGCCACACCATCACCCCGCCGCCATAGCCAAGCACCAGCGCCAGCACCGAAACCCAGGCCCACCGCCGCACCGCATCGACCGCCAGCCCGGCAGCCGCCACCAGCGCCATGTGGCCAAACAGCCACGGCCCCGCCGACCCCTGCCCCGACACCAGAAACGGCGCGGCCGCAGCCCCCAGCAACCCCACCGCCACCAGCAGCGGCCCATGCCGCCAGCCCAGCAGCACCGCCAGCGCCGCCGTGCCCATCAGCCCGGCGAATGCGGTTTCCGCCCCGATCAGCCCATACATCTGCCGCGCCGCAAGGACGCCCGCAAAGATCGACACCAGCCCGGCACCGGAAAACACCGATGGCAGATTGGCCGTGGCCACTGCCTCGTCATCGCCCGACCGGCGGCGCACCACCTCGCCACCCGCAATCAGCGCCGCCCCGAACCCGATGGCCATCACCACCCGCAGACCCGGCGACAGCAGGCCCTTCTCGATGCCGTATTGCACAAAGAACACCCCCGCCGCCGCCAGCGACAGCGCAGACACCGCATAGACCCAGTTGACCTGCAACCAGGCGATCAGGTCGGCAAACCGGTCTGCCCGCATGACGATCGGCTGGTTCTGATCTGCGGGGGCGACACCGGGCAGGGCCGGCCCCTCCTCGAACGGAGCGGCCTCTGCCAGTTCGGCCAGCGTTTTCCACGGCAGGTCAGGCGCCACCGGCGCGGGCGCTGCAACCGCGGCCGGCAGGGGGGGCTGGGTATCGGCAACCCGCTGGGCCCGCAGCACAATCAGATCGCGTTCCAGCCCCTGCACCCGCGTCCGCAACCGCGCCTGACCCAGCCACAGCAGCACACAGCCCACGGGTGCGGCCAGCGCCAGCAGCGCCGCGATCACCAGATAAACGTCCAGACCCATCCCACGTCCCCTTTTTGCGCCATCATACCCGGCCGCGCCAATGATCACAGTCCGGAATTCCGCCGCCGCAATCTTGCCAAGCGGGTGCGGCTTGGGCACAACCGGGGCATGGCGTTTGACATCGGCATCATCGGGGCGGGCATCGGCGGGCTGGCGGCTGCGGCGGGTCTGGCGCAGGCGGGGCACCGGGTGCACCTTGTCGAACGCTTTGCCGAGCCGCGGCCCCTGGGGTCGGGGCTGGTGGTGCAGCCGGTCGGTCTGGCGGTGCTTGACGGTCTTGGGGCCGGAGACGCGGCGCGGCGCCTCGGCGCACCGATCCGCCACATGCTGGGCCACGCCGGCCGCCGCGTGGCGCTTGACGTGCGGTATCGACCGCAGGCTCCCGGTCTGGCGATGCACCGCGCCGCCCTGTTTTCAGTGCTGTGGCAGGCGGTGCAGCGGGCCGGGGTGCCGATCACCACCGGGGTCGAGGTCACCTCTGCCCCGCACGACAAATCGCGGCGGCTGATCTGCGGCGCGGGGGGGGAACGGCTCGGCCCGTTCGATCTGGTGATCGACGCCTCGGGCGCCGGGTCGCGGCTGTCGCCGCTGAAGGCGCGGCCGCTGCCGTTTGGCGCGGTCTGGGGACAGGTGCCCTGGCCGCGCGACACCGCCCTGCCGCCCGACCGCCTGTCGCAACGCTATGATGCCGGGCGGCGGATGGCCGGCGTGCTGCCGATCGGCCGGTTGCCGGGCGACCCGACACCGCGCGCGGCGGTGTTCTGGTCGCTGCCCCGCGCCGCGCTGGCGGGCTGGCCGGATCAGGACATGGGCCGCTGGCGGGCCGAAGTGGCCGCCCTCTGGCCCGAGATGGCGCCGTTCCTGACCCCGCTGACCGATACCGCCCACCTGACCCCCGCGCGCTACAGCCACGGCAGCCTGCGCCGCCCCCATGCCCCGGCGCTGGCCTATGTCGGCGATGCGGCGCACCGGGCCAGTCCGCAGTTGGGCCAGGGGGCCAACATGGCGCTGCTGGACGCGCAGGCGCTGATCATCGCCCTGCGCGCACCGATCGACGAGGCGCTGCCCGCCTATGCGCAGATGCGCCGCTGGCACCTGCGCAGCTATCAGGCGATGTCGGCGGTGTTCACCCCGATGTATCAGTCCGACCTCGGCCTGCCGCCCTGGCTGCGCGACACCCTGCTGGCCCCGGTTTCGCGCATCTGGCCGCTGCCGCGGGTGCTGCAGGCGCTGGTGTCGGGCGATCTGCTGCCGCCGCTTGCCGGGCAACACTGGCCCTAGACTCCGCCCCGCCGCGCGCTAGGCTAAGGTCAAAGGAGCAGGCGCATGAAAGACCCTTCGGTCAATGTCCTCGGCACCGGGCTGGAACCCTGTTCGACAGCCCCGCTGACCGGGTTCTTCCGCAACGGCTGTTGCGACACCGGGCCGATGGACCAGGGGCAGCACACGGTCTGCGCCATCCTGACGGCCGAGTTTCTGGCGCTGTCGAAATACCTCGGCAACGATCTGTCGACCCCGCGCCCCGAATACGGCTTTGCAGGTCTGCAACCGGGCGACCGGTGGTGCCTGTGCGCCGCGCGGTTCCTGCAGGCGCATGACGAGGGCGCGGCCCCGCGCGTCAACCTGTCCGCCACCCATCAGCGCACGCTCGACGTCGTCTCGCTCGAGGTGTTGCGGCTCTACGCCGCCGACTGAGGCGGCATCGCCAGCGGCGGGCGCAGCGCCGGGTCGTCGCGCATCAGATCGTCGATGAACAGCGACAGCAGCTGCGGACGCCCCGTGACTCCGGCCTTGCGGTAAATCGCGTTGGTCTGTGCCTTGACAGTCCCCTCGGACGTCGCGCGCAGGGTGGCGATATCGGCCGTCGACAGCCCCTTGATCGCGAACAGCGCCACATCGCGTTCGGCCGGGGTCAGCCCCCATTCGACAAAGCGTTCCTCCAGCAGATCCAGAAACGCCGCCGAAGCCCGCCGCAACCGCTCTTGCGCCTGATTTCGTTCGCGCAAGGTGCGCCGCAGCAACACCCCGCCAAGAAAAAGCCCCAGCAGCAGCCCCGTCGCCGCGCCAAGCTCGATCAGTTCGCGCAACTTCCAGGCCACCGGGCCGCTGAACAGCCCGATGTAGGACGACAGGATATCGGCCACGAAGAAAAAGGCGCACAGCGCCTGGATCAGCAGCACCGCAATGATTGCTGCGTGCCGTTTCATCTGTCAGACAACCCGGTCCGGCCCTGGTCTAGTCATCGCCGTCATCATCGTCCCCGCCGCCGCCCCCACTGCCGCTGTTGTCCTCGTCGTCGTCGTCGTCGGGGTCGCCGCCCCTGCCGTTGCCGCCCTCCGCGTCGTCACCGATGATGCCGATGCCGCCCACGCTGCCGTCAGCCGCGACCCACAGGTCGCGCAGGATCTCTCCGGTCTTGGGGTTCAGGATGATCTCGCGCGTGCCGCCGCGCCGGGTGGCGGTAATCCGGGTGCGGCCCAGCAATGTCGTCGCCACCGAAATGCTGACATAGCCCTGTTGTCGCAACTGCCGGACAACCCCGTCGGCATACTTTGATGCCAAGGCGGGCGTGGCGGCCGCCAGCCCCCCCGCCATCGCCAGTATGAAATCCCGCCGCTTCATGGTCCGGTCCCGCGCCGCAAACAGCGGCGTCTCTGTATCCGACAAATGTTGCGGCCCGACAAGACCGGGCCGCACCGTTCAATCATGCCAGCCGATGATCAGTCGTCATCGGAGTCGTCATCGTCATCGCTGTCGTGATCGTCATCGCTGTCGTCATCGCTGTCGTCATCGCTGTCGTCGTCGCTGTCGTCGTCGTCATCGTCGCCGCTGTCGTCGTCGCTGCCGCTGCCGCTGTCACCATCGTCGTCGGTGCCGCTGCTGTCGTCGTCGCTGCCGCTGCTGTCGCCATCGTCGTCTTCATCATCCCCGCCGCGACCGCTGTCGTCGTAATCTTCGCCGTTGGCATCGACAAAGTCGCTGTCCTGGTCCTCAACCTCCACGCCGGTGCCGGTCTCGGGGTAATACAGCGTTTCGGTCTCGCGCATCAGAATCGTTCCGGTCGCGGTGTCATAGATCACCTCGACCTTTTCGGTGCCGCGAAGGGCCTCGACCTTGATCTGGGTCGGGCCGCGCGTCACCTCGATGCGGGTATAGCCGGCGGTCTGATATTCCGCGATCAGCGCATCCGAGGTGACGGCGCCGAAGGCCATGCTCCCGGCCACAACCATGGCAGCGGCAAAAAGTGTCAGTCTGGTTTTCACGGTCTGTCCTTTCAAGAACCTGACGGATCGACGCCACGTCGGGCGACACCCCGGTTCTGCCGGCAAACACCTGGCCCCGGCCATTGACCCGGGGTTTAGGCCTGGCCGCCTAGACCCCCGGTTTGCGGCCCTAAACCATAGTTTAGGCGGGCAAACCCCTGCTTTGGCGCAGCAAAAAGCCCCGCCGCGGCTGCGACGAGGCTGTTTTGCAGGGGTGCCCCGATCAGACCTTCATGTCCTGACCCAGATGCTTGGCCACGGTGAAAATGTCCTTGTCGCCCCGGCCGCACATGTTCATCACGATGATATGGTCGGCGGGCAAGTCCGGCGCGATCTTCATCACATGCGCCAACGCATGGGCAGGCTCCAGCGCCGGAATGATTCCCTCCAGCTTGCAGCACAACTGAAACGCCTCCAGCGCCTCGGCATCGGTGATCGAGACATACTTCGCCCGGCCAATGTCGTGCAGCCAGGCATGCTCGGGTCCGATTCCCGGGTAATCCAGCCCCGCCGAGATGCTGAAGCCTTCCAGAATCTGGCCGTCATCGTCCTGCAACAGGTAGGTCCGGTTGCCATGCAGCACCCCCGGACGCCCGCCGGTCAGGGACGCGCAATGCTGCATCCGGTCGTCAACGCCCTTGCCGCCCGCCTCGACCCCGATGATGTTCACCGACGCATCATCAAGGAACGGATAGAACAGCCCCATCGCATTCGACCCGCCGCCAATCGCCGCGATCAAGGTATCCGGCAACCGCCCCTCGCCCTCTTGCTCGGCCATCTGCCAGCGCACTTCCTTGCCGATGATCGACTGGAAATCCCGCACCATCGCGGGGTAGGGATGCGGCCCCGCCACCGTGCCGATGCAATAGAACGTGTCGCGCACGTTGGTCACCCAGTCGCGCAGCGCGTCGTTCATCGCATCCTTCAGCGTGCCCCTGCCGCTCGTCACGGGAATGACCTCCGCCCCCAGCAGTTTCATCCGGAACACGTTCGGCGCCTGCCGTTCGACATCATGCGCGCCCATGTAGACCACGCATTGCAACCCGAACTTGGCACACACCGTCGCCGTCGCCACCCCGTGCTGCCCCGCCCCGGTTTCCGCGATGATCCGCGTCTTGCCCATGCGACGCGCCAGAATGATCTGCCCCAGCACGTTGTTGATCTTGTGCGCGCCGGTGTGGTTCAACTCGTCGCGCTTCATGTAGATCTTGGCGCCGCCCAGATGCCGGGTCAGACGTTCCGCATGATACAGCGGGCTCGGGCGGCCGACATAATGCTTCCACAGCCAGTCCATCTCGGCCCAGAACGCAGGATCGGTCTTGGCGAACTCATAGCGCGCCTCAAGATCGAGGATCAGCGGCATCAGCGTTTCGCTGACGAACCGCCCGCCGAACATGCCGAACCGGCCCTGTTCGTCCGGCCCGGTCATGAAGCTGTTGATTCCGTCCTCGGCCATCGCATCCTCCATCGCTTTTCCCCGGATGTAACGCTCCTGTCCGCCGGGGTAAAGCGTCGCCCGCGCCGCAGGGGGCCAGACGGTTGACGGTTTTGTGCTGTCGCTGCCTGAAACCTGGCCCGGCGGTGGTGCGTCGCACCTGTGGTGACCCCATCGGCGGCTGACGCCCGCCGCGTGCCCAAGACAGCACCACCGTCTGGCTGGCCGGCAACGGCGGGCTGCACAGCGTGACCCTTGAAACGGGCGCTGTCATCGGGTCGTGGACCGTCACCGGCACCACCGACCCGATCCGCGACAGCGCGATTCTGCCCGCGATGCAGGTCTTGTGGCGTCAACGGGCGCCGGCGCGGGGGCTGGTTCCCTGCGCCTTTTTCATACCGCCGCCTGCACGAAGGCCGCAATCCGCGCGGCGTCCTTGACCCCCGGTGCGCTTTCCACCCCCGACGCCACATCCACCTGCCGCGCCCCGGTCAGCCGGATCGCCTCGGCCACATTGGCGGGCGTCAGCCCCCCCGCCAGCATCCAGGGCCGCAGCCATCTGCGCCCCACCAGCAGCCGCCAGTCGAACGCCACGCCGTTGCCACCCGGCAGCACCGCATCGCCGGGGGGCTTGGCGTCGATCATGATCTGGTCGGCGACGGTCGCATAGTCCAGCAGGTCGGCAAGGTCGCCTTCGTCGCGCACGCCCAGAACCTTCATCACCGGCAGCCCGTAACGGTTGCGCACCTGCGCCACCCGCTCGGGCGTCTCGTGGCCATGGAGTTGCAGCATGTCCAGGGGCATCGCCTCGACAATGCCATCCAGCACCGCGTCGTCGGCATCAACCGTCAGCGCCACCTTGGCCAGCCCGACCGGAGCCGCCAGCGCCAGTTCGCGCGCAAGGCTCAGCGAAACATAGCGCGGCGACGGCGGAAAGAAGTTCAGCCCGATATAGGCGGCACCGCTGGTGGCCACCGCCTGCACATCGCCAACCGTGCGCAGCCCGCAAATCTTGACCTGCACCATCACACCGCCTTGCGCGGTTTTTCCAGCAGCGCCAGAACCTCGTCGCGCGGCTGTGCCGTGTCGTCGCGCAGCACCGCCAGTTCCTGCTCCAGCCGCGAGGCTTCACGGGTCTTGCGGCTGGCGGCGATGCGATACTTTCCTTCGCGGAACCATTCCCAGATGAACCCGATCAGCAGGCCCGCCGCGATGCCGGCAAAGATCACCAGAAACAGCGGCAGTTCCAGTTGCCCGCCGAATCCCAGCAGTGCCGAAAGGTCTTCGGGCAGCGCCCGCACCGTCACCGGCGCGCGGTTGGCAAGCGCCACGGTCAGCAGGCTGATCGCCAGCAGGGCGATGCACAGGTAGCGCAGGTAACGGATCATCTCGGCCTCCGAAGGTCGTGTCCCGGCAACTATCCGCCGCCCCGCCCCGGGTTGCAAGCAGGCTCAGCCGCCGTTCAGCCGGTCACGCAACAGTTTGCCGGTCTTGAAGAACGGCACTTTCTTGTCGTCGACCTTCACCGCCTCGCCGGTGCGCGGGTTGCGTCCGACCCGGGCCTCGCGCGATTTCACCGAAAACGCGCCAAAGCCGCGCAATTCGACCCGATCTCCCTTGGCCAAAGCCTCGATGATCTCTTCGAACACGGTGTTGACGATCCGCTCCACGTGCCGCTGCGTCAAATGCGGGTTTTCATCCGCAATCTTCTGGATCAGTTCCGAACGGATCATCCGACCATTTCCCCCCGTTTGCGGCGCGCGCCTGTTCCGGCTCATTCACTCGCAACATGTCGTTATCGCACGACTATAGACAAGAAACGCGGCTGCACAAACGAAACTTCTGCGCCCGGCACCGCAATGCAGAAGGCCCCGCATCGCTGCGGGGCCCTCCGTCAGACCCACCGGGTCAGATCACTTGCGATCGGCTTTCAGCGCCGCGCCAAGGATATCACCCAGGCTGGCACCCGAATCAGACGAGCCATACTGCTCGACCGCTTCCTTTTCTTCGGCGATCTCGCGGGCCTTGATCGACAGACCCAGACGGCGGGTCTTGGGGTCGATGTTGGTCACCCGCACGTCGATCTTGTCGCCGACGCCAAACCGTTCGGGGCGCTGGTCGGCCCGTTCGCGGCTCAGGTCGCTGCGGCGGATGAACGACTTTGCCCCGTTGTATTCCACCTCGACGCCGCCTTCTTCGATGGCAGTGACGACGACGGTGATGATGCCGCCCCGTTTCACGCCATCAACGGCATCGGTAAAGGTGTCGTCGCCCAAAGCCTTGACCGAAAGCGAAATCCGCTCTTTCTCGATGTCGACTTCGGTGACTGCCGCCTTGACGGTGTCGCCCTTGCGGTAGTTCGCAATGGCATCCTCGCCGCGCTGGTCCCACGACAGGTCCGACAGGTGAACCATGCCGTCGATGTCGTTGTCGAGCCCGACGAACAGACCGAATTCGGTGATGTTCTTGACTTCGCCCTCGATGACCGACCCGACCGGACAGGTCTCCGCGAACACTTCCCACGGGTTGCGCTGCGTCTGCTTCAGGCCAAGCGACACCCGACGCTTGGCGCTGTCGATTTCCAGCACCATGACTTCGACTTCCTGAGAGGTCGAAACGATCTTGCCGGGGTGGACGTTCTTCTTGGTCCAGGACATTTCCGAAACGTGAACCAGGCCTTCGACGCCCGCTTCCAGCTCCACAAAGGCGCCGTAGTCGGTGATGTTGGTGACGCGACCCTTGTGGATCGATTCAATCGGATAGGCCTTTTCGACCGCATCCCACGGATCGGCCTGCAACTGCTTCATCCCCAACGAAATGCGGTGGGTTTCCTTGTTGATCTTGATGACCTGCACCTTGACGGTCTCGCCAATCGCCAGAATCTCCGACGGGTGGTTCACCCGACGCCAGGCCATGTCGGTGACGTGCAGCAGACCGTCAACGCCGCCCAGATCGACGAACGCCCCGTATTCGGTGATGTTCTTGACCACGCCGTCGATCGCCTGACCCTCGGTCAGGTTGCCGATGACCTCGGCGCGCTGCTCGGCCCGCGATTCTTCCAGAATGGCACGGCGCGAAACAACGATGTTGCCGCGACGACGGTCCATCTTCAGGATCTGGAACGGCTGCTTCATGCCCATCAGCGGACCGGCATCGCGCACCGGGCGCACGTCAACCTGCGAGCCGGGCAGGAACGCAACCGCGCCGCCCAGATCGACGGTGAACCCGCCCTTCACGCG
>Ga0105047_10005097_pt1 | contig 22697 bp, 16 predicted proteins | sample MAT04_FD_78384 | JGI IMG/M metagenome (GOLD analysis project Ga0105047, IMG submission 78384) | Freshwater microbial communities from Lake Fryxell liftoff mats and glacier meltwater in Antarctica - MAT-04 (megahit assembly) | ecosystem: Environmental > Aquatic > Freshwater > Ice > Liftoff... | reverse complement strand
GCTGGTTGGGTAATCGTGATGCTGATCGCTTTGGTGCAGCTATTGGCATCGGTGACGGTTACATTATAAGTACCTGCGGCCAGACCCGTGCGGTCTTGCGTGGTGGGCTGACCAGCACCCCAGTTATAGGTATAAGGTGCTACGCCACCAGCTACGGTCAAATCAATCGAACCCGTGGAGTTGCCAAAGCACAACACGTTGACCTGCGTCGTGGTTAATACCAAATCGGCAGGCACGGTCAATGTACGGCTTGCCGTCGCAGTACAACCATTACCCGATGTTATGGTCACGGTATAAGTGCCCGCAGTGCTAACAGTAATAGCGGCATTCGTAGAACCCGTACTCCATAGATAAGTACCACCACCTGAAGCAGTAAATACTGTATTAGTACCCGCACAAATTGTATTAGTACCGCTAACAGAGGCGGTTGGCGTAGTCACTATTACAGTGATGGTAGCCGAAGACGTACACCCATTAACATCCGTAAGAGTGGCAGTATAGGTTCCTGCCTGCGCAGCAGTTACGCTATTAGAAATGAAAGCGTCGTTTACGCCGGTTGCAGTATAACCATTTGGCCCTGTCCAATTGACCGTGCTCACATTTGGGTTTACGCTTAAAGCTAAGACATTACCTACGCACAGGCTTACCTGGCAAGTAGGCAATACCGTCCAGATACCATTCACTTGTGCTTCGCACACCAAAGTCAATGACCCGGATCTTGTGATGGTCGCACTGGTCGTCTTGGTACAGCTATTCCCATCGGTGACCGTCACGGTATAAGTACCGGCCGACAAATTGCTGCGATCCTGCGTAGCTGCGCCGCCCGTCCATACATAAGAATAACTGCCCGTACCGCCCGCGACCGTCAGGTCAATCGAACCGGTCGAGCTGTTATTGCAATCAACGTTGACTTGGGTTAAGCTAAGAGTAAGCGCTGGCGGCTGCGTAACAGTCGCCGAAGTAGTGGCGGTACAACCAACCGCATCCGTTACGGTCACGGCATAAGTGCCAGCGGCAAGACCCGTGCGGTTTTGTGTGGTTACCCCGCCCGTCCAGGAATACGTGTAGGTGCCTGTACCGCCGGTCACCGTGAGGTTGATCGCACCGGTAGAAGCACCATTGCACAATACGTTCGTGACAGAGGTCACCAGATTAAGGGCAGCAGGCACCGTGATTATTATTCCCGTGGCAGTGGCCGTGCAGCCAGTGCCATTGGTTACGGTAATACTATAGGTACCAGCAATCAGGCCAGGGATAGAGAAAGGCTGCGTAGTAATGGCACTGCCGCTACCCGTGCCGCCACCGCTGCGGGTCCAGTTATAACTAAAATTGGGCGTATTGCCAGCGGTGACACTAACGCCTATTTGACCATTTGAGCCACCAGCACAAGTAACATTGTCTTTAGTGGCAGCCACGATTTGCAGAGCAGGCTGGAGAACAGGAACCACCCTGGTATGCACAGCAGTACAACCCCTGGAGTCGGTCACCGTCACGGTATAAGAACCTGCCAATACGCTGGAAATGTCTTCGGTCGTCGCGCCGTTCGACCAGGAAAAAGTATAGGGAGAAGTGCCACCGGATACGGTCAAATTAATGGAACCGTTCGCTCTGCCGCAAGTGGAACCCGTGGCCACAGAACTTAATGCCAATGCCGTAGGCTGCGTGATAGTAGCAGAAGTAGTCCTGGTACAACCAGCGGCGTCCGTCACCGTGACATTATAAGTGCCAACGGCCAGGCCGGTGCGGTCTTGCGTGGTCGGTTGTCCGGCACCCCAGTTATAGGTGTAAGGTGCTGCGCCGCCAGCGACGGTCAGATCAATCGCGCCAGTGGCGGCCCCGCCATTACAGGGAATATTCGTGATGCTGGTGCTAAGCACCATCGGCGTGGATACGGTGACCGTACGGGTAGCGGTGGCGGTACAACCCGCGCCAGCCGTTACAGTAACAGTATAAATTGTGGTAGTAGCGGGATTGACCATAATCGAGGCCGTAGTAGCCCCGGTGCTCCAAGCGTAGGTACCAGTGCCCCCGGCGATAACCGCCGTCAGGGTGGTGCTGCTACCGGAACAAATGGTATTGGTTCCGGTGATCATAGTACTGATCACGGCATTGGTACAAGCGGTACAGGATGATCCGGTCAGATTGACGTTAATATCGCCACCATCACTACCCAGTACATAGCTGGTATTAGTCGGTTGTTGTAGTACATTTATACTTAACCAGCCCGATGCACCGAACACGTTTTGGTGTACATCGGCACCAGTACCAATCTGGAAAACCGGACCCATTTCCGAGAAAGTAGCCACACCGCCCGCCAGGTTGCCCAATCCGGTGAGAATACCATCAAAACTGGCGTAATAATAGAAATCGGCAGCATTCATGATATAATTGCTGCAGTGCGTGGACTTAGGGCTATCGGCAGGCGCAGTAATCGTCCGACCAGAAAATACCACATCCATCAGGAATTGTACCCCGCTGGTATTCGTGATCGTACCGGTCAGACTGGCCGTCCCGTCCGTATATTCTTTAAAAGAACCGTTGGCCAGGGAGTAGTAATCTCCTCCGACAGCATACAAGCCATGACTAAAAAAACCGTAGATTGAACCATCCGCGCACTCGGTGGTGTTGGAAGCAATACGAGTCGTACAAGTGGTACACGTATTGGTGTTCACCGTGTACTGGGCAGTGGCGGTACACCCACTGGCACTGGTCACCGTCACTGTATAGGTAGTACTACCGGCTGGGGTCACCCCGACGATCTGCCGACTACCGGCGCTGTTGCTCCAGGCATACGTATAAGGTGTGGAGCCGCCGCTGGGGGTGGCGGTCAAGATGGAAGTGCCACCGGTACAGATGCTGTTGTCACCAGAGATGGAAACCGTGATGACGCCACTCACCGTCACCAGGCGGGTGGCCGTGGCTGTACAACCGTTTGCATCCGTCACCGTGACCGTAAAGGTGGTGTTGCCGATCAGCGTGACGGTCTTGGAACTGCCGCTGCCTAAGCCGTTCGACCAAGCATAAGTATAGGGGGAAGTGCCGCTCGTGGCACTCGCAGTCAGCGTGGTGTTGCCACCCGAACAAATGGTATTGTTCCCGCTGATAGAAGCAGTGACCGTGCAGTTACTACTACAGTTGACAATATCGGCTTCAAAGTCTGATTGCCTGTCTTGTCCGACATTTTGGAAAAAATATTGTCCACTACTGGGCAAACTGTTTACACGAGCCACCATCCAGGAAGATATGCCATAATCACTGCTGGGGCTGCTCGTACTGGCACCGTAGCCGATTTGAAAAGGTGGATAGCTGCCCCTGGAAAAGGAGACATTCAGACCGGCAAAGGGAGTACCCGACTCACCAATCAAATTGCCCGTCCAACTGTTATAATACTTCCAATTAGCAGTGCTGCCCCCATCGCAAGCCCCCTCATGCGGACTGCCTGAAGTAGAATAACCTGATAAAGTGAGCGTCAAGGTGGCCCTGCGGGTGGAATAGCCTGCCTGCCTCACCTGAGCGGTGATAGTTACCGGGGTCTGGTTAGTTCCTCGGCTTATAGTGGCCGTAGTGCCAGGAATAATTTCAAAGCTCGTTGGGATGTTATTAGTACCAAAATAATACAATACGAATGGATATTCGGTACCAGTACAAACATCATCGCTATGCACCAGTTCGCACTGGGTATTGGCATTTATCTGTCCATACACAGCCGTTTGCCCCCCCAGCAAAGCAAAAACAACGGCGACCGCTGCCATCATTGGCCTGGTTTCTGCAACAAAAGACGTTCGGGAGAGTACCCACGTCTTGAGGGTTCCGGTCAGCACCGCCAGACATCGTATGAGAAGTTCCAGGAAACGGGTATTGTTAGTGGAGTAGGCAGAAAGAGTGTAGAAATTACTCATAAATATAGATTTGTGCGCCAAAGTGGCAGGATTTGAATTTTTGCTTGGAGAAAGGAGTGTAGGGTTTGTCTGGACAGGCTGGCTGGTCATTGGGCGATGATAAAGTTTAAGGATTTATAAAAATGACCATACTGTAAGCAGAGGGCATAGGCTCCGGGCCGCAAGGGGCTGACATCCACGCTGCATAGCGCAGAGCCGTTAGGGATGGTGTACCCGGTCAGGATGGTGCGACCTAATTGATCTACTATGGTATAATTTCCTGGTTCAGCGGGAATACTGGCCATGGCCCGCACGTGGAGCACAGACGAGGCGGGATTGGGAAACAATTCCAATACCGGCAACCGGGCAGGCGAAACTGTACTTACACTCTGACTCAACTGCGTAGAGGTTCCCCCGGCCTGGGCCAGCCAAAGTTCGGGAGCGTCATCTGCGTTAATACCCGGCATGGCTACCAGCGTAAGCGACTGATTTTTATAAGGGATCAAGTCTATGATTGGAAAGGAGGCCACCGCGTTGCCAGTGACTGGGTCGGTCAAGGTGATGCCCAGTAAATTGGCTGCCGTGGACTGGTAGTCGCTGAAAGTACCGTAGACCACGTTCTCGAAAAGAACGCTACCATCGGCGTTGCGCACCTCGAACGCGGCAGCCCGATGATCGCCCTGAAAAAAGAGGAAGTCCACCTGATCGGCAGCGGCGGCTACTTCCCGCGAGCCGGTATGTAAAAACATCTTTATCGGAAAAGCAGCATCGTCCAGTTTGCCCGCCGATACAGCGGTATAAGTACCCATGTTCCCAAAAGTGAAGGGCGTGACGTTGTAGGGGGTGAGGGCGTTGGTACTCGCCGCTGGGGCAATGGCAATGCTCATCGGCATATTCGCCGGCATATATTTAAAAGGCATAGCCGCGCCGGGGGGGGCGTTGTCGGCAAAGCGCGTACCGTTCTTATAAACATCCACGGTCTCGCGCAGGGCGTTGATATATTGTACGCGGCCCACTGGTGCAAAATCAACCGGGATAGAAAACCCGTCCGCGTACATGATGAACATTTGGAGCGAACTGGCCGTAGCCGTGCTACCCACAGCCACCACTGTAAAGGCCTGGCCCGTCTCGGCTTGTAACGACAGGCGATAAGTCGAGATGATAGTGGTCGTACCCGCCGATTTTACATCCAGGAATATTTCCGTTGGTTCCAGGGAGAGGTAGGAGGTCTCTTGCCCGTAGGCGAGGTTGCCGACTAACATACCGCCACCGCGCACCACCACATCCAGGGCGGGGGCATCCTGGGCCGCATGAACCAGTTGAAACTCCGATTGTTGCGGATCCGAACTGGTGGAACGGGCATCCGTGCGGAGCATCCATTGCAGGGGGGTAGCTGCCTCGAGCCGATCTCCCGCGACGACCAATATGTTCTTGCTGTTGGCTACGAAAGTGAACGTACCGGAGAAAAAGCCATCGGCAGCGGACAAACTGGTGGAAGGAGCCAGCACCAGTGTACTTTCCATGCTGGCGGGCACGTACAGGAAAGGGGAACCGGACTTATAAGGTATATCATTTTGCCATAAGGCCCCATCTACATATACATCCACCATTTCCGTCCCGCTGCCCGTTGCCGCATGGATAAGTTGCAAGGTGGCGTATTCGTTGAAATGTCCAGTAAGAACGGGTGCTTTGCCCAACAAGGCAAGAGGGCCAAGAGCACTGGCCATAAAAGTAGCCAAAGCAAGGATGCCGGGTAACCGAACGGAAGCGGACAATAGACTAGGCAATACGGCAAAAAGTTTCATAAACAACATTTTGAAATTTTATATTGTATTAGTTGCGCAAGCGCAATTTTTTCGATTGAATTTCCGTTCCTTTACCGCATTCCTGCTAGTTAGAATTGGATTTGACTAGAAGTTTATCCAGATTTTGGCACAAGCAATTAGCGTCCGTAAAAACCAACAGGTTAATACGAATGCGAGTAAAGGACGCGTGACATCACGCATCATTTAGTCTTACTGAACAGGATGGGCCAACAGAATAATTAAAGTAAATGGAAGTAGTCTCGTGCAGATAGCACTGAACTCCGAGTTCACTATGTAGGGAAGAAGCCAAAAAATGGATTAGTTAGTCTCGAGCCAATACCAAGAGACCTTGCTGTGGAAGGACAGCTAGAATGGATGCAATAAGGAGAAGTAACCCCATGCCAAACAAACAGCAGGACTCTTCACTCGCAGATAAGGATAGCTAAAATAAAAGTGCTTATGTATACGAACGTGGAGGGCTAACGTCACAAAAGCAAAATCAATCAGGAAGATTGGGCCTCACTCACAGAGGCTTATAATGATAGGAGGCGCAAAGGTAGAAAGACATTGAATTTATCCAACACAATTTTTATGCTTATTTGTTAACTATAAACAAATAATTAAAATTTTAAACTCCAAATAGTATGACTAATAAGTATTTATCAATTATTCCACCTTACGGCGCAGATACTTTGACTACCTTTTTGACTACACTCCTTTCGCCCATCTGGCACTTTAAAAAGTACACACCGGGCGATACATTGGGCAATTCCAACCGAAACAGACCCGCCGAAAGACTTTTGCGCGGTAGCAGTACTGACACTAACTGGCCCGTTTCATCGGTCATCTCGACCGCTACGGTAGTCGGCTTTTTAAGATCAATGTCTAGAGTACCCTTGGCCATATAAGGGTTAGGGTAAATCTTTAGCTCAAAAATATCCACTTTGGCCACCCCACTACCCGTATATAGGACTTCTTCGGTACGTTTGGTACGCCGTCGGGTAGCCCAGGCATCATGGCTGCCAGCAGGCGAGCCATGTGCTTTGGAAGCCCAACGCAGCGTATTGGTAAGTATCTGGTTGGATTCGGCTTCATCGTAGTAATATTCAATCCCCAAATAAACCACCTTACCGCTGCCCAATGGCTTATAGCCCAGCACTGGATAACCTTTAATATCGGCTACAGTAACAAAAGCAGGATCCGAAATATCGAGGGGATAAGCATAGTTTTTCAACGTAAAATCGGTATGTGTACCGCTTAATAACGGGTGATTGGGGGCGATCTCATGGATAGACGGATCGGCACAGAAATAGCCATAGTCGAGATCGAAAAGGCCAAGCTGCTGCAATACGCTGTATTCATGCGATCCGGTAATCACCACTCCCCCACCCTGCTGGGCATATTGTATCAATGCCGCACCATAAGCTTTCAGGGTAGCCACGCTGCCGCCGGAGGGGTAAGCTACTACCACGACATCATATTCCAGGGCCTTTACAGCAAAATCACTCGCGGTACCCTCGGTATAGTCCACCACCGTGCTGGCCGGCAAAAACCGCTGTAAAAGACGGTGTACCTTGCCCGGATAGGCGGTATCGTAGGAACAAACGTTCAGCATCAGAATACGCAGATTGCTGGTCGTATCCACGACCGGCTCGTCTTCTGAAAAAACGGTAAAAAACGTCGGGTGCCTTTCCGGAAAGAAAAAGTGGCTCAACGTAGTGTTGAAAGCAAAAACAGGAGGACCGAACTTCGGCCGTTCAGTCCGGAAAGCGCTCAAGCCAACGAGGCTCGTCACCAACACGAGAGAAGAAGCAAAACGAAGCATGGATGAGTAGTTTTGAAACAATAATAGTAGTTTGTCTTCGATAACGATGAAATCGTGCTGATTGGTACAACTCCGGCATTTTTAAAAGCCCATTACAAAGTTGGAGAACAAAGATAGTGCCTACTGACTGATTCTATCGCCAGAACTACAAAGTAAGGACGTACATACCTGGTAATACGTTGGTTATGACCCAAAAAAAACAGTGGCCCCAGGGATTTCTCCGTCGGGCCACTGTTCTTAATGCACTGTAAATTAAGTTTTTTTGAGTATTTGATCAATTACCTGATTATCAAGTGCTTTGGTCGAATCCTCAAATACTCGCATCCGCAAGAAATTTTAGACTACACTGTACTTGACCGGCCAAAAAGCAAATGGAGCATCGCCATAGCCCGATTTTTATCGGGAAAGCAATCGGCAAACTGCTGCTTACTTCCTGGCTACCAAGGCTACTTGCAGATCAAATTCGTCGTAGATCGTTTTGTCGCCCAAACCATCGAAGAAAGAGCCGGAGCCATACTTCACGTTGTATTCCGAGCGGTCAATGGTAATTTTGCCGGAAGCGTTCATCACACCAGCGGTTTCGGTGGCGGTGACCAGGAATTTCACTTCCTTGGTCGTTTCTTTGATGGTCAGGTTACCCAGTATTTTGTAGTTGCCTTTCGTATCCTGCGGGATCACCCGGGTGGTCACGAACTTGGCAGTCGGATATTTGGCAACACCAAAAAAGTCGTCTTCTTTCAGGTGACCAACGAGCTTATCAGCCCATTCGCCTTCCTGGTCGGTACACTTAATGGACGTCATATCAATCACGAAAGAACCGCCAGTGAGGCTGCCATTGTCATAAGTCAGGTTGCCCGATTGGACTTTTACCGTACCCGTGTGGCTGCCGGTCACTTTGTAGCCCTTCCAAACGATGGTGCTGGCACTGGAATCAACGTTGTAGTTGGTCGGCGTGTAAGCGGACATGGCCACGATAGCCAAAAGAGGCAGGAAAAGGAACTTCTTCATAGGTAAAATGTATTTTGAAAAGTTTGAAAATGCAAAAGTGAGTGGAATACCCGACAAAGATAAGTGTTTTAAAAATAAATGTTGAAACACTTAAATTATTATTTTGTTAATAAATTCTTCTTTTATTTATCCACCCCCCCAACACACACCTTATATATAGACACAATAAAAAGGCTAAATTATTTCGGTACGGCATGATAACGCATTAATTATCAACAAATTGTACAAAAAAGAGCGGCTTTTGCCTGGCACCGGGAGATGATAAAATTCCAACCGTTTTATCTCGCCGGTTCAACCCTTCCGGTTAGCCTGACGCTGCTGTGGTGGGCCATTTTTCCCACCCCCGCTTTTATTGACAGGTTTTCCAAATAAAATTTTCTTTTTCTGGCAACCCGGTTGTACCTTTGCGCTCCTAAATTTAAAATAGCATAAACACGCGATACAATGAAAGAGTTGGAAGCCATCCAGTTCGTCCACGATCAACTGCTGAACAAGCCTGCATTCCCGGATTTTAAGACCGGCGATACCATTATTGTGACCTATAGAATCGTGGAAGGTGACAAGACCCGAGAACAGGACTATCGCGGCGACGTGATTCAGATCAAAGGACATGGTGCTACGCGCACCTTTACCGTACGCAAGATCTCGCACGGGGTCGGCGTAGAACGTATTTTCGCCTTCACCAATCCGAACATCGCCGGTATTCAGGTGATGAAACGCGGTCGTGTCCGTCGGGCGCGCCTGTACTATCTGCGCGGTCTGGTCGGTAAGAAAGCCCGGATCAAGGAATTGAAATTCTCTGCCGCCAATTAAGGGATAATTAGTGATTGGTTAGTAGTTAATGGGCTGCAACGCTGACCTGACTTTATAACCTCCACTGATTTGCCTGAGAAATAAGAAGGGCCGCCACGCTATGCGTGGCGGCCCTTTAAGTAAATAAGCAAAATTGCAAAAGGCAAACAGGCATTGATAATCAGCCAGTTACGACAAAAGTAACCTCGATTAATTTTGCCCGCCTACTTAAATATTGGGCTGGCTCATAAGGAAACTTGTGAGCCAGCCTTTTTTTTGTACAATATAATCACCCCCAACAAATATATTAATTATTTGATAATCAATAAATTGTAAATTATAATCAATAAATTGTAAATTATTTAACAAAATTTTACTTTCTTCTTCCTTTTTATGGTTAAATTTGTATAGTGATTAACCTTCTAAATTTTTTCACAATGAAAATAATCTTTCAAATTACAGTATTTGCTTTACTTTGTCTGAATGTCGTTTTTTATTTTCCAGCGTGTACTAAAGACACGCCTGGTTCCAAACAACAACAGGCGATTACTTTAGAAAGTCTTGTGTCGTCCTACAATGTAGGTATCTCTGCTGAGCCATTCAAAGCACAATTGCTGGAAGGCACGATGGAAGTGCTTACCTTACCTTCGAGAGAAGTTATTTTTTTCCTAAAACAAGCGGATCAGATGGCTAATGATGTGTTTATAGCACACGCCACTGACGTTAGCGTGCAGCTCAATGCTGATCTGGGACAGGTAAAAATAGCCTATCTGCGACAGGCTGTAGCCATACAAGACCAAACAGGCCAAATATATACTTTCACTATTGGAGAAGGCAAAGGCCATGAATTAATTCAGAAACTGACTTCCACCTGGACAGGGCAGGGTTTTGGATTATCGTTCAAAACACAGGTGCAGGAATCTATAAGTGACTATAAGGGTTTGGCTTCCACCAGCGAATTGCGGTCAGTGGCGTGTGATTGTGAAAAAGCAAGAGGGGGTTGTGATTCCGGCGGAGAAGGTGCTACGGATTGTTCTATCTCTTCAAACACAATTGGTGGTGGAAGCTGTAGTGTAAGCTGTGGAAGCGGCTATTATGCTTGTTGCAATAGATAGATGACGGGATTTTTTTGATAGTTTCTATAAAAAGAGGTCGCTTTGCATAACCGCAGAGCGACCTCTTTCCCGCCGCGCCTGGTGTTTTCACCAAGCGCACATCCGTAGCGATACCAAGAGAGAAAGCCCGGATCAAGGAATTGAAATTCTGTGCCGCCAATTAAGGGGTTACTGGTGATTAGTTATTGGTTAATAGTGTTCCAAATGATTGGTTTTTACTGTTTTACCTGACTAATTTTATCTGAATACGAACAAAGGGCCGCCACGCTGATCGCGTGGCGGCCCTTTGTTCGTCCCTTTCGGAAAGTTTTTTTTACTTTCCGAAAGCTATGGTCTGCACACATTTCGTTCGCCCTGCCGATGTGCGGGATTTGACAACTTTTTTTCAAGTTGTCAAATCTGTACCACCAGCCGGACGGGTATCCAATTTGTCAATGTAAGGCGTGTAAATAATTGAAAATCAACATTTAATGAGGTGCTGCAATCCTAAAAGTTTGTCCAATTTGTTTTCTGTTTTGGGGAAAATATCTTGGTGGGGCGCCGCATCCAAGATTTGACAACTTGAAAAAAAAGTTGTCAAATCTGTGCGCTGCTTTCTCTACTTTCCGAAAGTTGATGCACGAAACATCGGCCAAACCACCCGGTCGGGTTTGCCACCAGTAGAAAACTTTTGGAAAGCCAGCAATTTCGCTTAAATTTACTAAAAAAAGAGCAGAGATAATGAACGATAATTTAGTAATTATGGGGGTCAACGCACCAAGAATACACCAGGCGATCATCACGAAATTGATCTATGGGCTCACCAATCTTTATTTAAATGGCCAAACCCACCTGTTCCCCTACCCGGAGACCATGATTGACGAGAGCCAAACCAGTCCGGCACTAGATGTCATGTTGGTGGACGCTAAGACGGATTTGACTAAAACTATGATTGAAATTACCCATACGCAAGGCGTCAAGAAAGATATTCAGAAAATGCTGGGCCTGATGCGCGATTATGACGTAGCAGAAGGGTTTGTGTATGATTACAAACTCGGTATCTGGTACAGATTTGACCTGACACAAGGCGCAGCAACCGAAAATTCTTCCTATTGCCAAAGCGTTGGCGCAGACCTGAAAGACCTGTTATTCTGAACAGGCTCATTCCTCCCCCAAAAACGGATACCGATAATCGGTTGGTGGCACCAGCGTCTCCTTGATGGTGCGCGGCGAAAGCCAGCGATACATATTCAGCATCGAGCCCGCTTTATCGTTCGTACCCGAAGCACGGGCACCGCCAAAAGGCTGTTGGCCCACAACTGCCCCGGTCGGCTTATCATTGATGTAATAATTGCCTGCCGCATGACGCAGTTTTTCGTTGGCAGTAGCCAGTGCCGCACGGTCGTTGGCGAACACTGCGCCAGTAAGTGCATAAGGCGAAGTACGATTGGCGATGTCCAGTATTTCCTCCCACTGCTCATCGGGATAGACGTATATCGTCAGCACTGGGCCGAATATTTCCTCGCACATCGTTGCGTAGTAAGGATCAGCCACTTGCAGCACGGTTGGCTCGATGAAATAACCTTCCGATTGGTCGAAATTACCACCCGCCACGATCTGTACCTGATCCGATTTTTTGGCCGTGGCAATATAATTACTGATTTTATCGAAGGCTTTTTCGTCAATCACGGCATTGATAAAATGCGTAAAATTCTCGGTACTACCCATTTTCATGTCCTTCAAATCGGCCACCAAATGTTCTTTGACGGCTGGCCAAAGACTTTGTGGTACGTACGCACGTGATGCAGCGGAACATTTTTGTCCCTGATATTCAAAGGCACCCCGGCCCAGCGCTACGGCCACGGCTTTGGGGGGCGCAGACGCATGCACCACCACGAAATCCTTGCCGCCAGTCTCGCCCACGATGCGCGGATAGGATTTGTACTGGGCAATATTTTCGCCGATAGTCTGCCAAATCCGCTGAAAAACGCCGGTGCTGCCGGTGAAGTGCAGCCCCGCAAAATCGCGGTGCGAAAGCACTACGTCGCCCACGGTAGGGCCGTCCACGTACACCAAATTAATAACTCCGGCGGGCAGACCGGCTTCCTCCAGTATTTCCATGATAATCGCGGCGGAGTAAATCTGTGCTTCAGCGGGCTTCCAGACGGCCACGTTGCCGAGCATGGCCGGAGCGGTGGGCAGGTTGCCGGCAATAGCCGTAAAATTGAACGGCGTCAGCGCAAAAATGAAACCTTCCAGCGGTCGCCAGTCGGTCCGGTTCCAGAAGCCCCGGGCACTGACGGGCTGCTGTTTGTATATTTCCTGCATAAAATACACATTGTACCGCCAGAAATCGGCCAATTCGCAGATGCAATCTATTTCCGCCTGATAGGCATTTTTGCTTTGGCAGAGCATGGTGGCGGCACTCATCCGGGCCCGGTAAGGGCCGGTGAGCAGGTCGGCAGCCCGCAGAAAAATGGCGGCCCGTTCTTCCCAGGGCATGGTTTCCCAGGTAGGTTTAGCCTGCAAAGCGGCTTCGATGGCGTCCTGCACGTGTTTTGCATTCCCCTTGGAATAGTGCCCGAGCGTGTGGTGCCGCTCGTGTGGGGGGTGCATGGCTACTTGCTCATTGGTACGCACCCGCTGTCCGCCAATGAACATGGGAATGTCGCGCTGTTCGGCTTTGGCCGCTTGCAAGGCGGCTTTCAGGGCCGCTTTTTCCGGCGAGCCGGGAGCATAATTCAGTACCGGCTCATTGACTGGATGCGGTACGGTAAAAATAGCGTCGGTCATTATTATTGGTTGGCTAGTTGATTGGTTATTGGTTGATTGGTTATTGGTTTATTGGTTATTGGTTATTGGTTTATTGGTTATTGGTTATTGGTTATTGGTTTATTGGTCATTGGTCATTGGAATTTTTAATGTGCTATCAATCAAGGTTTAATAAATAATTATAAACCCTCATCAACCTTTTTATAAAGCGTCACCTTGATTTCCTGGGGAATAAAGGGCGTGGCATCGGCGCCGCCGAGGATAATTTCCCGCACGATGGTGCTGCTAATGTGGGAAAATTCGGGCTGCGCGATCAGAAACACGGTTTCGAGGCCGCCACCGACGATTTGATTGAGTTGGGAAATGGTTTTTTCATAATCAAAATCGGAGGCATTGCGCAGGCCACGCAGCAGATAACGCGCCCCGATACGCTGACAATAATGAGCCGTCAGGTTTTGAAACTGATCTACCCCCACGGTTGGATACTGACCAAATACCTGGTGCAGCCACGCCATGCGTTGTTCGAGGGGAAACAGGCTTTTCTTGGTGGTGTTCACCCCCACGGCGACTATTATCTGATCAAAAAGCGGGATGGCCCGGCGCACCAGGTCCACGTGGCCAATAGTAATGGGGTCAAATGAACCCGGAAAAACGGCGATTTTCATACAGAAGGCACCTATAAGTAGTTATTGGTTATTAGTTTATTGGTTATTGGTTTATTGGTTATTGGTTTACAAAAATATCACCTAAACTAATTTCCCGCACGTACTTAGCCGAAAAATATTTTTTTGGAAAAGCGGAGGCAAAAGTCTAAAAAATCGCCCGTTAATCGGCCAAACCGACCATTAATTAAAAAATTATCCCTACTAATTTGGCAAATTTGAGCGAACTCCTACCTTTGTGCCAACAAAAATCAGTTATCATCATCAAAACATTGCTAATCACTATGAAAAAAATCTTCTTCACGCTGGCTATTGTCGGCGCCTGTGTGTTCACTGCACAAGCACAGGGTTACAAATCAGCGATTGGTTTGCGTTTGGGCGTACCTAACTCCATTAGTTTCAAGCAGTTTATCAGTGGTCAAAATGCAGTGGAAGTCTTTTTAGGCTATCGCCGCTACAATTCTTTTGTCAATTTTTTAAACATTGGTGGCTTGTACCAAGTACATACCCCAATCAATGAGGTTGAAGGACTGCGGTGGTATTACGGTGGTGGTGCTGCCGTTTACTTCTGGAATTATGACAACGACTTTTTTGTGGGTAATGACTACAACAGCTTGAATGTGGGTATATTAGGTAATCTGGGTCTTGATTACAAATTCGCTACTGCGCCAGTCAATTTGTCCATAGACTGGGTGCCAGCATTCATATTTGGCGACGACTACGATGGCGGCTATGGCGGTGGTTTCGGTGCTGGCTACGGTGCCTTAAGTGTTCGTTACACTTTCCGGTAATTTTCTATACCAGTTTCAAATCTAAAGGGGAGCCAGCTTTTGTAGTTGGCTCCCCTTTTCTTTTATCCGTGTCCGGGAGTACGGTACTGGATATAATCGTCATTAATTTTTAGGGCCAATCGGTACAAATATTCCCAACCTCTTCTACATTTGCCCGCAACATTCCAGGAAATTAACCGAACATCCTGAAAAAAGTAGGGGCGGAAGCCGAAAAGCCCAAAAAGAGTAGGCAATCATCACGCATAATCTTATCAATATGAAGTTTCGTACATCTTTACTCACTTTGGTGCTTTGCATGTTTGCGCTCAAGGGCTTTTCGCTCAATGTAGCCACGGCACCAAGTGCCAACCAAGCCCAAATGCTGGAAGCCATGTCCGCTAAAATGAGCGACAATGGTACCCACAAACTGTCTTTCAAAGAAAAACTGGCCTTGAAACTGGTGACCAAGAAAGCCGAAAAAATGCAAAAAAAGATGGTCAGCGGCCAATGGTCTGCTGCTGCCCCAGGGATTGACAAAAATACCTATATCATCGTGGCCATCCTGATTCCTTTCCTGGCCGTTGGTTTGGCCACTAACTTTGAAGGCAGTGATTGGTTGATTTGCCTGCTGCTGACTTTCCTTTTCTACTTGCCCGGCCTGATCTATGCGCTGATCAAAATGAAAAACTACTACGGTTAAGGGGTTAGCGGTTATTCGTTTATTGGTTATTGGTTTATAAAATCTTGATAATCATGGTTTTGTTCAAAAATATAACCTAAACTAATTTCCCATACCTACTTAATTCAGGTAAACAGGTTTTTCAATCTGTGCCAGCCTGTAACACCAATTCATGTCAGCCGACTAAAACAGTTGGGTTGATTCATCCCGAACTTCTTTTCATCCAGAAGTTCGGGATTTTTTTGTCCGGCCCATGCCTGCATCTTGCCTTAGGTCAAAAAAACGCTATCTTCATCCGATGATGTGACCAGCGTGGATCTGGCCGCACTTCCACCTTATTTCCACAAAAAAATGGTGCGAACCATCATTGTAAATATTATGAAAAAATCAGGTTTTTTCCGTCAAAAAAACACGCCACGCACGTGGATCATGCCAAGCAGGAAATCTGCTTTGCTTACTGTCTGCTGCGCATTCTTTTCTATGGCGCTCCTTTCCGCACAAAACCAACGCCCGCTACTCAGCAACGTCACCGCTTCGGCCGACTGGTCGGCGCAAACCCTCACGCTGCACTATGACGTAAACGATGCGGAAAGCGATGCCGTGGATATTTCCGTGGCCATTTCCAACACGGCTGGCGATACTTACCTGCTCGCGGTGCCGACCTCCGGCGATGCAGGTTTTCCGGTAACGCCGGGCGCGGGTAAAACCATTACTTGCGATCTCAGCGCGCTGGCTTCCACCGCTGGCCCATTTACCGTGCGCGTGGTGGCCGACGACAGGCAACCCTTTGATTTACAGGCTTTGGTCAATATGGTGGATAGCAACCGGCTGCGCAGTGACCTGCATTTCGTGCAGGGCATTCGTCATCGGACTGCCGGAGCAGCGCATTTGGCCGACGTACAGGATTCGCTCCGCCACCGCTTCACCCAAGCGGGTTTTTTCTCCGGCGAACACACTTTTAACTATGCCGGTTATACGGGCCGCAATATTTTCGGTACGCTCCGTGGCACCGTTGCAGGCGAACAAGTCGTCATCGTGGATGCCCACTACGATTCGGTGGCCAATGCGCCCGGTGCCGACGATAATGGTAGCGGTACGGTCGCCGTGCTGGAAATCGCCCGTTTGCTGGGCACTTATCCGAGCAAAAAAACGCTGCGTTGCCTGGGGTTCGACCTCGAAGAGGCGGGCCTCATTGGTAGCCTGCGGTATGTGCAAACCGGCCTGCCAGCCGACGAGAATGTACTGGGCGTGTTCAATTTTGAAATGATTGGTTTCTACAGCACCGAGCCGAACAGCCAACAAATGCCCACTGGCTTCAACCAACTGTTCCCGGCGGCCTACAACCAGATCGCGGCCAACCAGTTTCGCGGTGATTTTCTGATCAATGTCGGCAATACCGAATCGCAGCCACTCGGCAACGTTTTTGCCGACGCTGCCACCCAGTATGTGCCGGGCCTGAAAGTCATCTCCATCTATCCGCCGGGCAATAGTGAACTCGCTCCCGACCTGCGCCGCAGCGACCATGCCCGCTTCTGGGATGCCAATATGCAGGCCCTTATGCTGACGGATGGCGCAAATTTTCGCAACGAATGTTATCATACGCCGCAGGACACCCTGGAAAAACTGAATTTCACCTTTATGGCCAACGTCACCCGCGCTACCCTGGCTGCCGTCGCACAACTCGCTGAAATACAGCACGGGGACTGGAAAACCGTCGCTTTTCAGGGCACGGTCGGCACTACGGAGCCGCTCGCCGCGTGTGGCATCAGGATTGCCGCTGTCCCGCAGCAGCCCGGTGCTTTGTTCGTGACCGCGACCGACTGCTCGCTACACGATGCCCGGTTGGAAGTATTCGATGCCAACGGTCGCCGGATTGTCGGACAAAGCCTGACTGCTGCCGCTGGCGTAGAAGAGATGGTGCGGCTGTCTGCGCCTTTGCCGTCGGGTTTCTATTTCGCGCAGATCACCCAGGCGAACCGCAGTGTGACGCAGAAGTTTTTGGTGCCTTAAGGTAAATGGAGCCAACACGATTTAAATAAATAAGCAAAATTGCAAAAGGCAAATGGAGCAAAGCGACATCCCGATAAAAAACCGGGATGTCACTGCGCTCCATTTGCAATTTTGCTTATTTACTTAGATTCAAATGGTCGCCAATATTATCTGGAAAGGCGGAGGGTAATTGAGCAAGTTATTGATGATCAATTCTTTTTTCAATCCCCTCCCGACCTTCTCCAAACCTTTCCCTTTTGGTTATTCCTTCACAAAACGCATCGGTGCAGATACGCCTGTGCTGTTGCTCACCGTCACGCTATACACACCGGCTTGCAGGCCAGTCAGCACGATCGGCAGTTCATTGATGTCCTTCACGGCTTCGGTGTATTGTTCCAGCACCAGACGACCAGTCATATCCAGCACCCGTACGGTTACTTTCTCTTCCGAGGTGGAATTGAATTGTACCGTTAAGTTGTTCGTAGTTGGCGAAGGATAGACGCTGGTGATACCGAAGTGATCGCCCTTGTGGGTCAGCACGATGCTGGCAGAACGGCTCTCCTGACCATCAAAATCCACCGAACGTAAGCGGTAGTAGGCTTTGGCCAACGGAGCACGGTCTTCCAGCGAATATTTCACCGATACTTGCGAATCACCTTTGCCAGCCACAGTACCTATTTCCGACCAGCGGGTACCATCCACCGAACGTTCCACGAGGTGGGACTGCACGTTCTTCTCGGTCAGGGTTTCCCAGTTCAGGATGTTTACGTTGCCTTGTACTTGGCCAGTGAAGGATTTGAGTTCGAGGGGAAGAGGAACAAGCCCGCCGAGCCTAATGTTTGGACGCAACTCATTTCGGAGGGGGTTGCCACCAGGGGCACTACCATCCTGTTCCCAAGTAGCATGATTATTGGTGCCTGCAGGAGTGTAGAAGAAAGCATTACCAGTAAATGGGCCGGCACCGGAACCCGTAGCATTGCACTCTACAAGTATCATCAGGTTTGAGCCCGCCGGTACAGCAATATTAACTGAAAATGCATTCCAACCATTTATCCAGCCCGGAGTGCCACTGTACACTTGGGTAGTACCGATTAGGGTATTGGCCCAAGTATCACTTGGGACGACCGTGGTACCTCCGACGAACCTAAATAATATCCTGGTAGGACGGGTTGTCCAGCCTGATGACAGATTGGAAAAAAAACTAATCGAGGTTATTGTTCCACCGGCACTAACCGTGTTCATTTCGGCAGCGGTGTAGATAGCAGCATCCCTTCCGAATCCAAAGAAGTAGTTAAACGGATGTCGTTGGGGCAATGAGCTCGTCCCAATGATAATCTGCCCATAGGCAGTAAATCCGGTAAGGATTGCCAACATGAATGGCAAAAATCGGGTAAGAAATTTCATAAGTTAAAAAGTGAAAGGTTAAAAAAATTGAGAAATACTTCCGGTTCGGAACTGCCCACCACAAAACCCGGCACCTGTTTCCAGTCCTGTTGGCGGGGGTTGTTCTCCATGTAGTGTTCCAGCGTGGCGTAGAAAAGATTATCCCGCTGCTGGATGTTGGGATTTACCCTTATGGCGATTTCATTTTCATTAGATATAGGTGGTAAAAGTTGAACGGTGAAGAATGTGAAAAGAGGCAGTAATAGCCCCTTAAACCGAGGTACGCGTATGGATATACGCAATGACCTTTCCAACCGTAAGATGGTGCATAAAGTCTTCTTCCAGTATTTCTATATGGAACCGGGCTTGCAAGCCGAACATGATATCAATTATATCCAGTTCGTCCGCACCCAGGTCGTAGAGATTGTCTTCTTCCATCATCTGGCCAGGCTCCAAATCAAGGTGGTCCAGAATGACTGTTTTTACTTGTTCCGCGACATCATGCATGGTTGTTGAATTTTAGTAAAAATGAACATTCAAATATGGTTAATCAGCTTCTACAGCCCCGGTATTTCCCGGTTGCGGAACGCATCGGTGAATAACTGGTGATCGTGGCGCATAATGGCCGCGTAGGCCACCCCGAAATCGGCGATGTGGGCCACAAAATCGCTTTCGCGCCCGTCCATTACTCCGTTGATGGCCTGTTCTGTGGAAAAATTGACCAGCGTATGGTCACTGTCTTCGTCGCTGATGCAGTGGATCTTGGCCACACAGCGGGCCAGGGAGGCAGTCACGTCCATCATCTCGTCGAAATCGTTGATCTGCGACCAGTCCATGTCGGCGCAATAAGGACTGACCTCGGCGGCAAAGATGCCTTTCCCATCCACACTGGTGTAGCCGAGCAGCGGGTCGGCGTAGGCCTGCAAAGCCCGCTGCGAAACGGCGGTGCGGTGCCCATCGTGCTCGAAGTAGGACCGGATGGCCGGGTCAGTGATGTACTTGGCCACCGCCGAGGGCTGTGCTACCTTCAGGGACAGCAGAATGTCGTTTTCGAGGGCCTGCGAATCGCCCTCCAGCAGCACGGTGTACATTTCCAGGCCGGCACTGCCGATGCCCAGGCCCTTGCGACGGGTGAAGTCTTTGGCTAAGTAATGGATGCGGGTGCGTTTTTTGCGGGCGGGGATGGTCTGGTAGTACGCTTCGAGGGCGGCGGTGAGCTTTGCCTCGGCCACCTCGTCGAGCGGACTGCAATATTTATTTTGCTTGAATTTGCGGTCGGCATCCCGTATCTCGGTGTCGAAATCGAGCAAGGTGCTACGGGTCAGCAAACGCGCCCTTTGCAAAATGCGCAGGACGGCTCCCTGGGCGGTGTCCAGGCGGAGTGAAAAATCCTTGTCCTCGTCTCTGGCAAAACGGGCCACCTGCTGGGTATAGTTCTGGGCGGCATGGGCGACCAGGTCACGGATCTCCGGGTCGGACAGGGCCTTTTGGTAGCCAATCAGGGCCAGTCCGGCGGCAAAACGCTTGACATCCCAGGTGAAGGGACCCACGTAGGCCTCGTCAAAGTCGTTGACATCGAAGACCAATTGGCCCGCGCCGTTCATGTAGGTACCAAAGTTTTCGGCGTGCAGGTCGCCTTGGATCCAGACGCGGCTGGTCTGTGCGTTGGCGAAAGGGTCGGCATCGCGGCTCACGTCGGCATAGAACAGGGCCGCAGAGCCCCGGTAAAAGGCCACTGCCGTTTCCGCCATTTTTCGGAATTTGCCCCGCCAGGCACCGGGATCGGCGGCGATCAGGTGTTCGTAATTGTCGGTGAAGGAACGGACGATAAAGGCTTGCCGACTCTTGGGTTTTTCTTTGGCAATGACTTGCACAACGCTGGACATGAAGAACGAAATTTAATGGTTAAAAAATGATGTAAGTAGGCGGGCAAAATTAATCGAGGTTATTTTTATCATAACTAGCTGATTATCACTGCCTATCCCGACAAAAAACCGGGATGTCGCTTTGCTCCATTTGCAATTTTGCTTATTTACTTATATGGGTCACGGCTAAGTGGGTAGTTTCGACTCGGTATGCTGCATAACGATGCCTTACGCTTCCTTCCGCCCTCTTTCGCCATACCCTCCCCGCCGGGCCAGCGCGTAGAGCCCATGGTACTGCCCTTCTTTTTTCGGCGGGGAATTCTCGTACGCCCCCGTATGTAGTTGCTGGCACATGGCGCGGCAGTCGTTCTCGCTCAAGCCCAGTTCCTCGGCTATTTGTGCGGTGGAAAGGTTCAGGCGCAGCAAATACAGGCACGCGATCCAGGTTTTCAAGGGCTGGCCATGGTCTTGAAAGACCGTGTTCGCCAAGTCGTCGTAGGGCCGTTGGCAAGCCTTACATTGGTAGCAATAGCGATGCTCCGAATCAGCATGATGCCCCTGACGGCGATAAGAGAGGCTGCCGCAATGCGGACATTTTACGCCTTCCGACCAACGTAGTTCCCGGACTTTCTCGTAGCAAAGCCGGTCATCTATCATCTCGTGAATTTTGATCAACATTTTTTCTTTGCACTGTTTTGACTCGTAAAAGAAGAACGATAGCGGGGGGCTATTGCCAATCGCTCGTCGGTGCGTTGGCAGGACAAAAGTGTGGGTGAATGCTCCGAAATCAGGTGACTATTCTGCCCAAATGGGTGGCCGAAAGACCTGTGCATTGTTTTTTTTCAGTCGGGAAGATTTGTATAGTCTGTTGTGGCGTATGCAGACTACTCCACCACCATGCGTTTCTGCCACTGCTGATTGCCTGCTGATAGATGCAGCAGATAGACTCCATGGGGCAACTGCGACAAATCCAGCACGGTGTGGAAAGGGCTGCCTTCTAAAAAGAGCACTTGCGATTTTATCAGACGCCCCAGGGAATTGTACAGGGCAAGGGTAGCCTCACCGGCATAGTCGGAGGTAAGCCCAAGCACAACCGAAGTAGTGGCGGGATTGGGGAACAGTTCAAGGTTACTGCCGACACGTCCCATCTCTACGAAGACGATGGGGGAATAGGTAAAACCGCCGTTTAGATCTACCTGCCGGAGGCGATAGTAGTTGAAGCCGGACAGTGGCCGCTGGTCGGAGTAGCGGTAAGCGTGGGTTTCCGGCGAAGTGCCTTGGCCGGGTAGAAAGGCGAGGTCTTTCCAGTTTTTCCCGTCGCTGGAACGCTGTAGGTGAAAACCCTGGTTGTTGTGCTCGGAGGCAGTTTGCCAGTCGAGGCGCACCACCTGATCATTTTCTTTTCCAGTGAAGGAGATTAATTCTACTGGCAGTACTGCGGATGCAACTATATCTATTTGCGTAGCCGTTTGATTAACTACGAACGAAAACCCAGCCACTGGTGGAATGGTAATGGTTGTAAAAGTACCCGTTTTGCTGCCATACGTCATAACGGTATAAGTAGCAGCAGTAGTAGGCACAGCGAGCCAGGTCACGGTCAGTTTGGCGCCGGTTAAAGTAGCGGCACCAGATAAAGCAAGGATGTCGAATGTACCAGTATTCCCATTAATTTCACAACTGTAGGTAGTTCCGCTGCTCAGGTTGAGGCCTCCAGTGACACTCAACGTCCCCACGCTATTGCCAGGCGCAAAGGAAGCGGCAGCACTATTGTTTAAAGTACCACTTTGGACGATGGTTCCGGTGCCTTTTACCGTTCCATTGTTAGTGACGGTGCCGCCAACATTATTATTCAGCATACCGTTGTCGGTCAGGGTGCCATTATTGGTCAGGGTACCATTATTGGTTAACGTGCCGCCACTGTTGATATTGAAATTGTTGTTGTTGGTCAAGGTCGCGCCGCTGTTGTTGTTGAGGGTCGCGTTGTTGGTGATCGTGGTATGGTTGGTGATCGTCCCGCCGCTGCTATTGGCCAGAGTGCCCCCGTTGGTGATGACGCCTCCACCGGTATTGATCAGCCCCCCGGCGTTGGTCAGAGTGCCGCTACTGTTGTTATTGAAATTGTTGTTGTTGGTCAAGGTCGCGCCGCTGTTGTTGTTGAGGGTCGCGTTGTTGGTG
>Ga0105047_10005096_pt1 | contig 22699 bp, 22 predicted proteins | sample MAT04_FD_78384 | JGI IMG/M metagenome (GOLD analysis project Ga0105047, IMG submission 78384) | Freshwater microbial communities from Lake Fryxell liftoff mats and glacier meltwater in Antarctica - MAT-04 (megahit assembly) | ecosystem: Environmental > Aquatic > Freshwater > Ice > Liftoff... | reverse complement strand
CTCAGACCGGGTTGATCTTGGGGATGGTCGCGCTGCTGGAGCAACACCCGTTGCCGGCTGTTGGCGAGGCATCTTCCGTGCGCGCTGACTCGGTGGCATCCGATTCCCAATCATCGAGTTCAGACCGATCAACCGGCACGCTTCCATCAACCGCTGACCGACTTTCGTAATGTCGCCCGCTGCCCCTGAAAAACCCGACCGCTGGGCCCCGCTGACGCAGGCGGCGTTCGTGATCGCGCTGGCGGGGGTGATTGCGCGAGCGACGGTGAACGACGCCTTGCGCGATCCGTTTGAAACGGCTTTAGGTGCGAAGGCGGCTGCCTCGGGCCCCGGGCCTGCCACGTCGCTCGGCTTCGACCTGATTTTCTGGTTGCCCGCAATCCTCATCCTGTTTCGGCGCGTGCTGGATCGCACGTACGTCCTGCGAAAAAGCCTTGCGGTTATCCCGTTCATCCTGCTCGGGATATGCATGATGCTCAGCGTCAACTGGGCTGTGGGCGACCGCTTTGCGACGATCATCACTGCATCGCAATTTCTGTCGGCAGGGGTGCTGATGTGGGCGGGCACGCAGCTCGTGCGAAGCTGGGTGCGATTGCGGTTGGTGGCCTCGGTCTGTGTTGCGCTCCTGTTGACGTATGTCGCGGTCGGGGTGATGTGGCAAACGCTCGACGTCCCGGAAATGCGCACCTACTGGCGCGAGCATGGCGACGAAGAGTTACGCACCCGCGGATGGGAGCCGGACTCGTTCCTCGCCAAGCAGTTTGAGCGAAAACTGCTCAGCGGAGAGATGTTCGGATTTTTCGTCTCCCCCAACACCTTCGCAGCCATGCTGACGTTGACATCCCTGGTGGGGCTGGGCATTGCCATCCAGCATTTTTCGCACAAGGACCCACCCGGTTGGGCGGTCGTTCCGCTCATCGTCGTCGCAAGCGGGGTGGGGGTGATGCTTTCCACCAGCAGCCGCACGGGCCTGGCGACGTTCGTCCTGGGCTGCATCACCCTTGGCGCGGTCGCGATCCTGCGCCGGAGGGCGCGTCCGGAGAATCCCGAACGTCATGCGCGCAACATGTATCTGGTGGGTGCGGGGGCATTTCTCACGATCGTCGCAATGGTCGTGGGGCATGGGATGTATTACGGGTCGCTTGTGCACGACAGTCTGACTTTTCGCTGGAAATACTGGGTCGGGGCGTGGCGGGTGTTTGAGCAAGTCCCCATCCTTGGCACCGGTTGGAGTAACTTTTCCTGGCCGTACCTGGGCGTGCGCTTGCCGGAGGCGTCAGAAGAGATCAAGGACCCGCATAGCCTCCTGGTACGGTTCGCAACTGAACTGGGACTGATCGGGTTGACACTGGCGATGCTGTTTCTCGCACGCCTTTGGTGGGAGCTGACGCGCCCGTACGAACCCGCACGATCGACGCCGAACACGAATAACCGGGACAGTCCCGGTTATAGTAGGGCCGAAACCGGGACTGTCCCGGTTATTCCCATTGACGACAGGCACTTGAGGCCGCGCGGGGGTGGTTTTTCGTCGGCGCAGGCGGGTCGGCCGTTGCTTTTGCTGGCGATGATCACCGGGATCGGATGGGCGATTGCGTTGCTGGCCGCCGTCGATTGGACGACGGTGGGCAGCGAACTGGAGGTGCTCAAACGGCTGTTATTTCTCGGGACGATTTTCCTGGGCTTGTCGATCGCTGCCTTATTTGAGCGACAGCGCATCGTGCTCGACGACCGTCCCGGGCCGTGGGTGTTGATAGCCCTCATTGTCGCGGTCGGGATGTTTCTGATTCATAACCTGATTGATTTTCCACTGTTTGAACCGGGACCGATGGGCTTGTTCGCGCTCCTGTGCGGGTCAGCGCTGGGCGCACGATACAAGGCTGGCACGATGCATCGAAAACAGACGAAGTGGGTGATCCCCGCGTTTGCATGCGCGGCCGTCGCGTGGCTGGCGATTGCCGCATTCCTTTTCATTCCAATTGCCTCGACCGAGGCCAAAGGTCGCCGGGCCGATGCGCTGCTACGGGCCAACGATCCGCGCGGGGCGCTGGCCTTGCTGGCGGACATGGCGCGGGCGCGTCCGGATAACCCCGATTATGCCTATCGCGCCGCCAGGGCTGCGATCTTCACGGAGATGGTCGAACACCGTTCGATGGCCGGCGACATTCGCTTATGGCTGGCCCGCGCGCTGGAAGCCAACCCGATGTCCATCGACGCGCGTCTGACTGCTGCCCAGTTCGAGCTCGCCCAGGCTTCGCCGAATATTCATCAGGCGATCGAGCTTTATTCGCAGTGTGTGCGGTTGAATCCGAACGACGTATCCATCCGACTCGACTACGCCGACGTGCTGGCAAAGGCCGGCGAGGCCACTCGCGCCATTGAGCATTATCGTGAAGCGCTTCATCGTGACAGCCTATTGGATAAAAACGAGCCAAAGCGTCTGTCACAGGAAAAGATTGCTGCGATCAGCACGAAGATCATTGCATTGGGGGGATGACCGTGATGATTGCTGATCAACCTATGAGTACCCACCAGGCAGCCAGGACAATTGCACTTTGCACGCAGGCGACGACTGCAAAGGTGACGGCAACGGGTCTCGGAGCGGGGCGGTAGGGAGGGGTCTGCGAGCGCGCGTCGTGTTGCACGGCTGCGATGATGAGGTTGGCCTGAAAGCGCGGGATACCCCACCGACGGGCGGCCGCGAAGAGGCTCAAGCGGGTCGAGTATCGAAGAATCGGTCCATCCAAGCGGGCTTGAACAAGTCGCGAGAATGTCTCGCTCGGCGCGATATCCGGGTGTTGTCGCTCGGCCGGGGCACGGGTGGGTTGATCATCGGACTGACGGGCGAGATTCCGCAACGCGTGGACGCGTCGGGCAGCGGACTGCGTCTCGCGGGCGCGCAGACGGCGTGCTTGCCGGACGTAGTCGCGCGTTCGAGCATCCGAAGATTCTGTCAGCACTGTCCGCACATTAGGAATGTATCACGCGAAGAGTCGATCGGGTGCGTACAATCGCAGCACGCATCAGGAAAGTTGTGTCGCCGATGGGTTTGGCTGTAGCGGATGTGGGGGCTATCCGGGTAGATTGCCCCGGGTTGCCTTTTGCGCGCGAAGGGCGAATGTTTTTTGCGGTGATCGTCCTATGAAACTGGTGAAGCGTCTGCTGATCATCTTCTCGCTCTTTGTACTGGTCGTGTCGGGCCTGGCCGGGGTGGGGTATTGGCGATTGAAGGTCGATCCAGAGTGGTATCACCCCGTCGCTACCGACCCGGAGGCGTCGCGGCTGGCAGCCAATCGCGCGGATCAGAAGGTCGTTGAGACCCTCAATTGGGCCGCCAGCGCCCAGGCTGCCGAGACGCGCAGGCGACTTGGGTCGACCAGGCCAGCCGACAGCGCGTCGGTCAAGACGATCTCGTTCAGCGAAGAGGAGCTTAACGCGTTCTTCGCCAAGTGGAGGACACAGAATCATTGGGACGACCATTACTCGGCCTATCTCGATGACCCCATGATCAGCCTGCAGGACGGACGCATTGTTTTTGCCGGACGATTAAAGGAATTCCCGTCGGTTGTCAGCATGCATTATGAACCCGTGCTGACTGCGGACGGCCAGTTGAATATTCGGCTGGTGCGCGTGCTGGGTGGCCGACTCCCCATGCCGCGCGGGATCTTGGACAGGCCGCTTGGCAAGCTGGAGACAGCAGCTCGGGCGCGTTTGCCGAAGTTCCAGAAGGGGTCGCGCATCGGAAGCGACGGCGCGGGGAATGCCGATGCGCTGAAAGCGGCGTCGTTGATGATGCTGCTGGACACCCTCGACCAATCGCCTGCCGACGCGTCGCTTTTTCTCCCCATCGAGGACAAGCGTGGCCTGCCCGTACGCATTACCGCAGTCACCATTGCAGATAAGACGCTGAGCCTCGACGTGCGCGTGATGACTGACACCGAGAGCGCGAGGCTCATGGAACGCCTGCACGGAAAAAGTGATCAAGCCGTCGCCAAAGGGGAATAACGCCAAGTTTTACGTGGGATGACTCGCGCAAGTTTGGCGCGTTGTATGTGTCATCTCTTGCGCTCAAATCCCTGCCTCTAGCCGCGAATGTCGGGCACCCGTGTATCGTCAGGTTCTTTGCTAAGTCACCACTATGTAATGCTTTAGGAGATTGGGGGACACCTTTCGACACGCCCGTTTTGTTGTTTGGCACGTTAGTTGTTCAGGCTCATTGCATCACGTCGGGACGGACGTGTTAGATAAGGAGTCTGCGCATGGATGCGACACCCGAGCTAGGACGGCTCATCGTGGAGGCAGCCCGCCTTGCGGTGGCGATGCACACGCAGTCAGCAGTGGAGCAAGCTGACACACAGACGATGACCCGAGGCCGCGAGTTTGCGCCGGGTGATGTCGATGGCGCATCGGGTGCGATCGCGGATGATCGCCAGAGCGCACCTCAGTCAGCGGACGTGACGCGTAGCGCGTCTCGGCATGCATCGACGTTGTCACGCTCGTTGCGCATAGCCCGCGCCCGCTTGCCGATCACCAGAGCTCGTCTGGCGATTGCGCGCGCTCGTCAATCCTTCACACGTGTGACCCGATGATCTACGGGCTTTACCTGTCCGCCTCGGGCGTGATGGCCAACTCCTATCGGCAGGACGTCTTTGCGAATAATCTCGCCAACGCCGAAACCACTGCCTTCAAACGTGACGTTCCTCTCTTCCAGCAACGCCTCGTTGAAGCTCAGGCGAATCGATCAAAGGCTTCCTGGAGCAACCCGCTATTAGAAAATCTGTCAGGCGGGATTCTCGCTTCCCCCACTGCGGTCGATCATCAGCAAGGCGAGGTCGAATCTACGGGCAATCCGCTTGATGTTGCGCTGCAGGGTTCAGGCATGTTTCAGGTGCAGGATGCCCAGGGGCAAAAGCGCCTGACGCGCGACGGCCAGTTCATGGTTGATCGCACCGGCGCCTTGATCCTCGCCAACAGCACGGGAAACCGCGTGCTCGATCAGTCGGGCGCACCCATTACGATCGACCCCGCACAGGCCGTTGCGATTTCGCGCGATGGCATTGTCTCACAAAACTCTGCCGAAGTTGCCCGCCTGGGGTTGTTTGATGTTCCCGATCGGTCGAAACTCACCAAATCCGGGAACAATCTCCTCGATCACCCCGATATCAACCAGCTGCAACCGTCACGCGACACGACCCTGCGCACGCAGTTTGTCGAACGCGCCAACGTCGACGCGGCCACGGAATTGACGCAACTCATGGACGCCCAACGCAGCCTGGAAGCCAACGCCAACATGATCCGATATCAGGATCAAATGCTCGGCAAACTGGTGAACGAAGTGGGCAAAATCGGCTGATATTTGAGCCCTGCCCTGCTGACGGAAATCGATGGTTTGCTCAGACGTCCGGCGGTCCGGCTATCGAGACCTGCTTTGACTGATGCCCATCTCGACCGTTCTCGCAAGCTGATTCTCCCTCGCGCAGCTATGTTCCTCGACGTGCCCGAAGCCTTCACTTGGATTGAGCATCCCGCCGACGATCACCTTTTCAACCTCGCCATTCGCGCCCGGGCAAAATATCTGGTGACTTGGGAAAATTGCATCCTGAAACTCGGCACCGACACATCCGACGCAGTCCATCAGCTTCGCAAACTCGCGCCGCAACTGACCATTCTCTCGCCCGTCTCCCTCGCGACTGCTCTTAAGCTGTGAACGGCCTGCAGAGGTCTTCCGCGACGATTTATCAAATCTCAGCTTGCCGTCCGATAAGGCTGATATGGCGATCACCGCACTTAATGCTGCTGCTACGGGACTTCGGGCACTTTCGACGCGCATTGACGTCGTCGCGAATAATCTCGCCAACGCCGAGACGACCGCGTTCAAGCGGTCTCGCGCGAACTTCGAAGACTTGATGTATCTCACGCTCAAGCAGCCGGGCACCGCCAGCGCGTCGGGGCAAATTTCCCCAGCAGGCATCTTCGTCGGACTCGGCGTGCGCATCAGCAATACGCAGCTCGACCTCAAACAGGGCAGCATGGAAAGCACCAACGGCCCCCTCGATGTCGCGATCCAGGGACAAGGGTTTTTCCGCGTTAAAGTCAACGATACCGTCGGCGATGGGACCGCCTACACGCGCAACGGTAGCTTCTTCGTCAACAGCGACGGGGAACTCATTCTTGGGATGGGTGACGGCTACAAATTGGTCCCGCCTATCACCATTCCCACCGGTGCCACTGACATCAGTATTTCACAGGAAGGGGTGATCAGCGTGCTGACCCCCGGCTCGCAGACGCCCTCTGTCGTCGGTCAGTTGCAAATCGCGCAGTTCATCAATCCGCAGGGACTGAATCTTCTTGGCGGAAGTTTGTATCAGGAGACTGAATCTTCTGGCGCCCCCGTCACTGGCAACCCGGGTGAAGGTGGGGCGGGTGACATTCTTCAGGGATACACCGAATCGAGCAATGTTGATCCGGTCAAAGAGCTCGTCACGCTCATCAAGACGCAACGGGCTTTCGAACTCAACAGCCAATCAATCCAGGCTGCCGACCAGGCCCTGCAGACGATTGGCAACCTGCGACGGAATTAAGTCAGGTTGAACCACAGATGAACTCAGATTTAGTTCTTCTCTGGTTGACTCTTAAAAGATCTGAGTACATCTGAGTGTTCTGTTGTTCAATTCCTACTGTGGCGAAAAAAGAGGCCGATCATGCACAACGGACGACCGATCAGCAGTCGTAAGGCGGTTCAGATAATGGTTGCCCTGACCGTGCTCGCGTGGGCGACGCAGACGCTTTATCACCAGTGGGGTTTTGGGCAGATTCTCCCTGCCGACCCGATCGGGCAAGAGACGTTTGTACCGCCGACCGACGGCGCGACTGCGCGGCCGGCAACGCTGGAACTGCGTGCCGAGGCCAGCATCATCGGGAGTGATGTGAAATTGAGACAAATCGCGCGATGGGAATTCGTCGATGATGTCGTCTTCAAACCGATCGCCGACCTGGTGCTGGTGCGTCTGACCGAGCAATCCCCCTTCAAATCCCTGACCGCAGACGCCATCCGTCAGACACTGGCCGACGCGGGAGTGAACCTTGGTGTGGTGAAGTTTGCCGGTGCGACATCCTGCATGGTCAATCGTTCGGACGTTCGCTTCGATGAGCAAAAAGCGCTCGATCAGTGGATCAACGCGAAGTCCGCGGTGGTCGAGCCTGCGACCCGTCCTTCGGCTACGGAGCAGGTATTGACCAATGCGCCGACACCCGAGCCCGCGTCGGTCGCCCAGCCAAATGTCGCATCCTTGCGCGATCAGCTTCTGGACGATTTGTGCACGCGCTTCCAGATTGATCGCGACACCGTGCAGATTGCATTCAGTCCGAAGGATGAAAAAGTACTGGCACTCAGCGCCCCTCACTTTCGCTTTCAGATCACCCCGCAAAGGGTGCATGGCCTGGGAGAAGTGCGCTGGGAAGTGCTGATCCTGGCTGAAACCGGCTCACAAAAGGCCATCATCTCCGGGACTGCGCGGCAGTGGCAAAAGCAGGTCATCGTAAATCGCGCGATGTCGTTTCGGCAGGTCATTCAGGATGGAGATGTGCTTGAGCGACGCGTGCTGGCCGACCGACTGCCCGACAAGCCGCTGTTGCGCCTGGATCAGGTGCTTGATCAGCAGGCGGGACGAGATCTTAAGCCCGGAACGATCCTGACTGCCAACCTGATTGAGCCGGCCCCGCTCGTGCGCGTGGGGGAACTGGTGACGATCACCATCAACCAAGGCAGCATCACGATTCGCACCGTCGCAAAGGCGATGGAAGGCGGGGTGTTCGGCCAGGCGATCCGCGTGAGGAACGAATCGACCAAGGAGATTTATCAAGTGGTGCTGACCGGTCCGAAAGAAGCAACATTGGGCGACGCCCCGCGAGGCAACGAAGTGGCGACCGGTCGTGATTGACGGGTCAGGGAGTGTGCCCCTCATCCGTGTGTCCCAAGCACGGGTTTCGCCGTGGGGCTTGCCCCACGCTTTCGTCGCGCGTGAGCTTTGTCCATGGATGTGCTCATGAGAATAGTTGAAGAAGGTCAAGTCTGCCCGCGCAGGTTCTGGTTACTCGACTTACGTTCGCGCTCGTGAAAGCGCCGGGCAAGCCCCACGGCGAAACGTGACGACTGCACCTTCGTCGTAATGTCCCCGCGTAATTTGTCGATAACGAACGATTTAGCACCCGAACGCATACGTACCGCATGTCCTTCTCTGAGATTCCCATGATCCATCGCTTTTGTTCCGCGCTCCTGCTCGTCAGCACCTTCGCATATGGTCAAACCAAGGAAACGGCGCCCGAGGCCGCGCAATCCGCAGCAGAAATATTGCAGAAAAATGGGGGGTCGCTGCTGAAGGCGACGCTCAACAGCAACACCGACCCCGGGCAGGCCAAGCTGTCGAAGGTCAGCTATTTTGCAGTCCCGATCCCCGAGCCGCGCACCTTAAAGAAGCATGACCTCGTGACCATCATCGTCCGCGAGCAAAGCCAGTTCAGTTCTGAGGGGACGACCGATCTGAAGAAGGAAGGTGGCCTCGACGCCAAGATCGATCAGTTCATCCAGTTCGACACGGCCAATCTGTCGTTCAACAACTCTGTGGGCACCGCGCCGCAAATCAAGGTGGGTGCGAAGCGGAATTTCAAGGGAGAAGGCACCGTTGACAGGCAGGACAGCTTGACGATGCGCATCCAGGCGGAGGTGGTCGACGTCAAGCCGAACGGGACCCTGGTGGTGCAGGCACGTAAGCGCATCAAGACCGACGAGGAAGAACAATCTATCACCCTCAGCGGAATGTGTCGGGCTGAAGATGTGCTCGCCGACAACACCGTCCTCAGTACGCAACTGTTCGATATGGATGTCGCAAAAACCCACAAGGGCGCCGTCCGAGACACGACTAAACGTGGATGGATCCCGAAATTATTGGACTTTGTGAATCCGTTTTGACGATCCTTTGGGAAGAGGTTGTTAGTTATCGGCTGTTGGAAAACGTGCACGGGCAATTGACGTGTCTCCAACAACCAATGACGGACAACCCGATCTTCCCATGCGATCCACCCTCGTCATCCTCACTATCCTGCTGACCACCAGCACGCTTGCATACGCGGTGAAAGTCGCGGACATCACGCGCATCGGGGGGCAACGGACGAATGTGCTGACTGGGATGGGCCTGGTGTACGGCTTGAAGGGCACCGGCGACGGGGGCGACTTTCTTCCTGCGATCAAACCGCTGGCGGCTATGCTGGCGAAGTTCTCCAACAATGCTTCCATCACCGAATTGAGCAACGTCAAGAACGTCGCACTCGTTAGCCTTGTTGCGACGATCCCTGCCAATGGGGCGCGCGATGGGGATCATCTCGATGTCTATATCACCAGCCTCGGCGCAGCCGGGAGCTTGCGTGGCGGGCGATTGTTTGTCTGCCCGATGACCGGGCCGATGCCTGTGAATGAAGGCAAGGATCAACCGATTTTCTCGCTCGCGGAAGGCCCGATCGTTCTGGAGGATCCCAGCACGCCCACCGTCGGTGTCATCAAAGGCGGCTGCGTGATGGAGGTCGACCTGCCCGCCAAATCCATCGAGAACAATCGCTTCTGGCTGATTTTGGAAGACCCCAGCGCCAATTGGACGACGGCCAGCACCATCACCAAAATCATCAACGATGCCGAAGCGTCTGCAGGTGAGATACTGGCCGTTGCCATCGATCAGAAAAACATCCTGGTGACGATCCCCGACATGGAGCGCGACCGCCCGGATAGTTTCATCAGCCGAATCCAGCGCCTGCCCGTCCCCATGATCCCGTCCGAAGCGCGCGTACAGATCAACGATCGTACGGGCACGATGATCGTCACCGGAGATGTGGAGATCAGCCCGGTCGTGATCAGTCACAAGGGATTGACCATCTCCACGATCGTCCCCCAGCCGATCCCGACGGCACGCCAGCCAATCATCGAAGAAAAGACAACTGTAGCAATTGACACCACAAATCAGGGTGGAGCGAAATTGCAGGACTTGGTCAACGCGCTGGAGCAGCTGAAAGTGCCGGCAGAGGATCGCATCATCATCGTGAAGGAACTGTATAAAACAGGCAAGCTGCATGCGAAATTGATTATTGAATAGAGAGTGGAGTGGGGCTCGTGGCCAGTGTTGTTACAGGTGACTTATGAATGGAATGAAACTTGATCCGTCGCTGGCGAATAGCGCACTGGTACAGCCATCGAAGTCCAAAGCGGAAAGTCATGCGCAGCTCCTAACGCAGGCGGAGAAATGGGTGGGGCAGACGTTTTTTGGGACCATGCTCAAGCAGATGCGGAATAGTCCGTTCAAGTCCGACCTATTCGGGGGCGGAAAGAGCGGGCAGACGTTCTCAGAACTATATGACCAGCAGCTGGCCGACCGCATGAGCCGGGGAGTGGGAGCAAAACTGGTCCGCGCGATTGTCCGCCAGGTGGAGGCAAACAAAGCCTATACCGAGCAGGATCGTAGAAATCCGAAGGCGGATAAGTCGAGTGATCCTGTCGCAAGAATCCCGAGCAAGCTGGCCGCCTAGTGTGATTATTGTAAAACAAATCAAAACATGTCCAAACCCGTTCAGGATATCCTCGCCACGCTGCAACAGTTGCTGGCGGAGCATCGAAAGTTGCTTGCGCAGACTGAGATTCATCAGCAGGCGATGCGCACGCTCGATCTGACGGGCATGGACGAATCCGCGCGATTGCAGGATGCAATTCGCGCTCGAATCACGTCGCTGGATGCACGTCGGCGACTGCAGACGGCGGTGCTGGCCAAGTCGCACAAGTGGACGGGCGAACTAACACTTTTGCAGATAGCTGAGCTGTATCCCGCTGAGCGCAACAATCTTCTGGTCATCCGGGACGACCTGCGACGCGTCGCCCAGGCGACGCAGGATCGCACGCACGTCGCCGGTCGATTGGCCGGTGCACTGCTCGGACACCTGAACGTCGCCGTACGCGCCTTGGCGGGCGCAGTCGAGCAAGCCGGCGTCTATACGAAGCAAGGCATCCCGCGTGTTTCATCGCGCATCGGCGCGATCGAAGCGGTGGGGTGAGGAGTTGCCAGTCGTTAGTTGCCAGTAATACCAATCAATCGGACGGCAAACCCCACTACCAACTAACAGCTAACAACTCACAACTGGCAACTAACAACTCTTCATGTCCCTCATCGGCGCACTCAACATCGGTAAGTCGGCACTCGCTGTGAATCAGGCGGGGCTGCAGATCACCGGCAACAATATTTCCAATGCCGGGAATGCAGACTACTCGCGTCAGGCGCCGGGCATTACGTCCAATCGCGATCAGCAGCTTCGGCCGGGCGTATTTCTTGGTACGGGCGTCAACCTCGACAACGTCAAGCGCCAGATCGATGAATCGCTGGAACAGCGCCTGCGCGGAAGCAATTCCGACAGCGAATCTGCCGACACCGTGCAACAGTGGCTGAGCCGGGTCGAATCGACTTTTAATGAACTCACCGATGACGATCTGTCGACTCGCCTTTCCACGTTCTTCAACAGCTGGTCGGACCTCGCCAATCGCCCGCAAGATGTGGGCTTTCGGCAGGTGGTTGTGCAGAACGGTGCAAGTCTGGCCGGGTCGATCCGAGATTTGCGATCGAGCCTGCAGACACTCGTGCAGGATGCCGACCAACGCCTGCAATCCGTCGCGATCGATGCCGACGGGCTAGCGCAGAAGGTCGCCGACCTCAACTCGCAGATCGTCAATGCCGAAGGGGGCACGGGTGGCGTTGCCAACGGGCTGCGCGATCAACGCGATGCGGTGCTCAAGCAACTTGCGCAGTTGGTGGATATCCAGACGGTCAACGATGGGTCCAATATCAACGTCTACGTCAACTCCGAGCCGCTGGTCGTCGCATCTGACAATCGCGGGATCGGTGTGCGGCAAGAAGTGGTGGACGGACATCAATCAACCACGCTGATTTTCAAATCCAATGGCGGATCGCTGACGGTTTCATCCGGACAGGCTGGTGGGTTGCTGAACGCGCGCGATCAGATTGATGCAGTCGTGGATCAAATGGACGATCTCGCGCATGGGCTCATCTTTGAATTAAACAAGCTGCATTCGGCAGGGCAGGGGCTGGCGGGCGTAAGTGCGGTGACGTCGACCAATCCCGTTGACGACGCAACGGTCGCATTGAGTGATGCCGACGCGGGGCTCGATTTCACGCCAGCCAACGGCAGCTTTGTGGTGCATGTTAAAAACAAAATGACGGGCCTGGTCAGCAGCACGTTGATCGAAGTTGATCTGGATGGACTGAACGCGAACGACACCACACTCAACTCACTGGCCAGCAGCCTGGATGCGGTCGGCGACGTGACTGCCAGTGTCGATGCATCGGGTGTGCTGCGCATTGCAACAGATTCGACCAATCTTGAAGTGAGCTTCAGCCAGGACACCAGCGGTGTGCTTGCGGCGTTGGGCGTGAACGGATTCTTCACCGGATCCAACGCCGTCGACATCCGCGTCGCTGCATCGGTAACCGCCAATCCATCGCTTCTCGCAGCCGCGCGCAACGGCTCGCCCGGCGACAATCAGACCGCGCTTGCGATCGCACAGCTGGAAACAGACGGCGTGGGATCGCTCAATGGGGCCACGTTGAAATCGACCTACGAAAACATGGTCAACGGGGTTGCAGTACAGGCGAGCAACGCCCAGAACTCAGCCGAATCCGCGCGAACTGTCCGCGAGACACTCGAAACACAGCGGGAATCCTTAAGCGGCGTAAGCCTCGATGAAGAGGCACTGAATCTGATGAAATACCAGCGCGCCTACCAGGGTGCTGCAAAGCTGATTTCAACCGTCAATGAGATGATGGACACGCTAATGAATCTGGTGAGGTGACGCAACTTTGTTCGTCGCACGGCTAAGAGCCCGTGACTAAGGTTTCGCAGACATGGGCTGGTAGCCCCTGCAAATGTTATGGCCATCCTTCCCCTCCAACTTGCGCGGGTGTCGAACAACCTGCGGGCCAGCGTGTCGCAGAACCAGATCTCGCGCACGCAGGAAGCGCTGCTCAAGATTCAAAACGAGCTGTCGACGGGCAAGCGCCTCAACGCGCCATCCGACGACCCCGGCGATTCAGCCATCGTTCAGCAGCTCCGGAAGACCCTCGAAAAGCGCGAGTCGTATGCGACCAATCTGCGTCATGCGGGCAGCCAGTTGAGCGAGGTTGATTCGACGCTGTCCGATCTCACCCGGCTTGTCGAGCAGGCGCAGACGATCGCATCAGCTAACGTCGGATCCGACGTCACCCCCGACGCCCGCGCCAGCGCCGCTGCCGTCGTGAAGAGCATCTACAACCAAGTGCTGTCGATCTCCAACAAGCAGTTTGATGGCAGTTACCTTTTTGGTGGAGACCGCGCGACAACCGCACCGTTTGCCGAAACCATTGGCGGGGTGCAGTTTGTCGGGTCGTCGCGAACACTGACCAACGCCTTTGACAATTCGGCTGTTGCGTCGTTTCAGGTGGATGGGGCGACCGTCTTCAACGCATTGTCCAGCCGGGTCGAAGGCACGGGCGACCTCACGCCCGGTCTCACCGCAAGCACGCTCGTATCGGACCTGCGGGGAACGACCGGCGATGGCGTGCAGTTGGGGTCGATCCGCGTGGGTAATGGTACGGACACCATGCTGATCGACCTGGCCGGCGTCGACAATATTGCGGATATAGCAGATCGCATCAATGCATCGGGATTGACGGGCGTGACCGCATCCCTCACATCGGCGGGCCTGACGTTGACGCCTGCGGGCAGTGAGCAAATCAGTGTCAACGATTTGAATGGCGGATCGACCGCACGCGACCTGGGCATTCTCCAGGCAGCGCCTCTGGCAGCGGGTGTGTCGCTTGTCGGGTCCAGCGTCGGTCCGCGCATCTCGTCATTGACTGCGTTGACCGACCTACTCGGGGGCAGCGGTTTGGATGTCAGCAGCGGGATGACGATCAAGAACGGTGAGACCACCCGTACGCTTGATTTCACAGGTGATGTGACGGTCGAAGATTTCCTCAACACGATCAACAGCGCCGGCGTGGGTGTGACCGCGTCGATCAATGTGGCGGGTACGGGCATCAACATCTTCAACAACACCGAAGGCACGCAAATGACGATCGCCGAAGCAGGTGGATCGCTTGCGACGACGCTCGGCGTACGAACATTTTCGGCGACGAGCCCGCTGACAGAACTCAACGGCGGGGCGGGTGTGCGAACGGTCGATGGCGCAGATCTGCGCGTCACGCGCAAAGATGGCTCGTCCTTCACCGTTGATCTGACCAATCTCAGCACCGTGCAGGATGTTCTCGATGCCATCAATACGGCTGACGGTGGCGCGGGTGTGACGGCCAGCTTTGGCACGACCGGAAACGGCATCGTCCTCACCGATACGACCGGCGGTCCTGGTACGCTGAGCGTGACGGCCGAGAATTTCTCCAACGCGCTAATCGACCTGGGGCTGACCACGAGTGAAGTCGCAGGTGAGATTGCCGGGACGGATGTGAATCCGGTTGAAGCCAGCGGGCTGTTTGCAAATCTGAAATCGCTCATTTCCTCGCTGGAATCAAGCGATCAGGCCAGTATCACCTCCGCTGCCGAGGGGTTGACGGGTGATTACGACCGCGTGGTGCGCATCCGTGGGGAAACCGGCGCACGGGTGCAGGAAATTGAATCCCGACAGAACCGGATGGAAGACCAGAACATCGCCACCAAGGCGCTGCTGTCGTCCCTTGAAGATGTCGACATGGCCGAAGCGATCACGCGCTTTCAAACGCTGCAGACCGCGCTCGAGGCAGTACTGGCGACCACGGGTCGCACGCTGGGCACGTCGCTGCTCGATTATCTCTAGATTGAATTTGCGGCACGCTCTTTGCAATAACGATTGCAACGTGCATTGCAATGCAACTGGATACAACCAGAAGCGTGTGAGGCGCAGAAAAGTGTGTCGTTGAGCGCAGGACTGGCGCTGCGATGCGTTGAAAGTCGGAAGTCGCAGTTTGAAGTCGGGATGACGGATTCGCTGAATCGTGAATCTGCATCTCTGGCAACGAACGATCGGCAACCGGCAAAGTATTTGTTACGAACCGCGGCGGAGAACCGCGAGGACTATGCGGGCCTTCCTTTCCAAGTGGCCCGCGAAAATGGAACGGAGTTCACGATGGAGATCGAGACCACGCGTTTCGGGCGGTTGACGGTTGATGATGATCGGATCATGACCTTCCCGCGCGGCCTGCTCGGGTTTCCGGATCGGGCGCGATTTGCGCTCATCCAGACCGGGGAAGAAAACTATTTCTTCTGGCTGCAAAGTGTTGACGACGCCAACCTGGCGTTCGTCGTTGCCGACCCCAGCATCTTCTTTAAGGATTATGAGGTTCCGCTTCGGGATGAAACCATCCAGGAATTGAATCTCACCGATCTGGGCGCATCGCAGGTGTTTGTCATCTGCAACAAGGTCGGCGACTGGCTCACGGGCAATCTGCTCGGGCCAATCGTTGTCAATGCGTCCAATAGAATCGCAATGCAGGTTGTCTTGACTGAAAAGAAATGGACGACCCGGCAGCCACTGATCAGGCTCCAGTCTGAAGTGTTAGCCAAGTCCGCCTGACGCCATCAGGCAGATTGTTTGTGGTTAAAACGCACGCTCCTGATTCGCGCATGGATGCGCCAAGTCGGAGAGGTGCGAGAGAAGGGATTGCGCGTCAAACGCCCTGTGTTTGAGGTGAAATCTCTGCTCATCAGACTTATTCCTGGAAGGAGCCATCATGTTAGTGCTGTCACGTCAGCGCGATGAGACGATCATGATCGGAGACGACATCGAGGTCACCGTGGTAGACATCCGCGGAGACAAGGTGCGTCTGGGGATCAACGCCCCGAAGGAGATCAGCGTCCACCGCAAGGAAGTATACGAAGCGATCCGCCGAGAGAATCGTGAGGCGGCGCAAGTCAAACCCGAGGATCTTTCGGGACTAGGAAAGATCAGCACGAAGAACCAGGGCACGCCACCGGGTGGGCCCGCAAAGAAGTAACGTCAGCCGCAACGTCGCTCGCTTGGTTTTCAATCATCAATTTATGTGAAGCGCCGGTTGACCCACCGGACGGATTGATGAGAGAAGCCTGAGCGCAGTGACGTGGATCGATAGCCAGTGACGAATCGTTTCGCCGCCTCTTACGGTCCCAGGGAAGGGACCCCAAGCCCCGGGCAAACTTAAACAGCGCCCGGATCGCCATACACATCATGGAGGATTAATATGGCTCGCATCAATACGAACGTAGCCGCCTTGACCGCCCAACGTGGGCTCGCCAAATCGCAACGAAGTCTGTCCGATACGCTGCAACGACTGAGCAGCGGACTTCGGATCAACCGAGGTGCGGACGACCCGGCAGGGTTGATCGCATCCGAAGGTTTGCGATCGGAAATCTCCGGTATCACGCAGGCGATCAATAACTCGCAGCGCGCCAGCAACGTCATCTCGACGGCTGAGGCAGCGCTGGGGGAAGTTGCAAATCTCCTGCTGAATATCAAGGAGCTCGTCGTGCAGGCGGCCAACACCGGCGCGCTCTCGCCTGATGAGATTGCCGCCAATCAGTTGCAGGTGGACTCGGCTGTCGAGAGCATCACGCGCATCAGCAATACGACCACCTTTGCCGGGCTGCACCTGATCAACGGGAGCCTTGACTATGTGACGTCAGGCGTGGCCACCAGCGCGGTCAAAGCGCTGCAGGTGACGCAGGCGAACTTCGGGCAGAACGCTTCGATCCCCGTGCAGATCGACGTGCTGACCAGCGCCAGGACGGCTGACCTGTTCTACCGCGCCAGCGCCATCACGCAGTCGGTCACACTCGAGATTGGCGGTCGCGAAGGCGTTGAAGTCCTCACCTTCACCAGCGGAACCAAGTCATCGGCGATTGCGTTCGCAATCAACCGCATCAGCGATGCAACCGGCGTAACCGCTGCCCTGGCCAACAATGCAACGGCTGCGAGCGGGATCGTGCTTCAGTCCGGTGAATACGGATCCAAAGCATACGTATCGGTCACCGCGCAGACGGGGATATTCGGCACGGTCGACACACAATCCAACAGCAAGACGCGTGTCGTCGGGCAGGACAATGTTTCAACCGTCAACGGTTCGCTCACCGTCGGCGATGGGTTGAACGTGCGTGTCAACACAAGCACGCTTGATCTGGAGTTCTCGCTCGACTCGGCCTTCGGTGTGGGTGCGACCAGCTTCTCGATCACCGGCGGGGGTGCGTTGTTCCAGCTCGGGCCCAAGGTGTCGAGCAATCAGCAGGTGAACCTCGGTATCAGCTCGGCAGCGGCGAGCAAGCTGGGGGACTCGGTGACGGGTTTCCTGAACGATATCGTAACTGGCGGGCGAAGCACGCTGGTGTCGGGCAACTCGCAGGACGCCAGTCAGATCGTCGAAAAGGCGATCAGGCAGGTAGCCGTCCTGCGCGGGCGACTCGGTGCGTTCGAGAAGAACACGCTCAATACGAATATCAACAGCTTGAGTGTCGCGCTGGAAAATGTGACCGCAAGCGAGTCGAGTATTCGTGACGCAGACTTTGCCGAGGAGACGAGCGCGCTGACGCGTGCCCAGATCCTCACGCAGGCAGGGACGAGCGTGTTAGCAACGGCCAATTCAAGTCCACAGAGTATCTTGTCGTTGTTGCAGTAAACGGTTTCGTCAGTGAAAAGCGAAGGCCCACGGCAACCTTGCCGTGGGCTTTCTTTTATTGTGGTAGATCTTATAGGGTGGGCGTTAGGAGAGGTGAAGCCGACCCCCGTGCACTTCACTCAGCAAGTTTAACGAAACTTTCCGGCTCCGCCGCGGCCTGATGGCTGAATTCGACTGACGGGTCGACGCGGAGGGTGTCGCCGTCCAGGGTGATTTTAGAACGCGGAAGCCCGATCTTGGCCGGGCCCTTGGTCATTTGGCCATCCAGCTCAAACAAGCTCCCGTGGGCCGGACATCTCAGTTGTGTGCCGTCGCTTTTCAAGGCCTTGTTCTTGTGGGTGCAGCGGGATGAGAGCGCTCGGATGGTCTTATCGTGTGTGACCACAAAAAATCGGTGCTTTGCGACGAAGGTATCGACGATACCGTCGGCCTTGTATTGCTCGATCGACCCAATATCCACCGGCGATACCGGTGCGTCGTCGGCGAGAACGGGGAGGCTGATGTGCCCGACAACGCCTGCAGTGACCAATGCGACAGTGGACATGAAGTCTCGCCGGCTGGTCATGTTCGATCTCCCTATCAATTCGGAGTGGGGTTGTTTCACGAGGTTCTGACGAAAGTCACAGTTTAACCGCAACGCCGTACCTAAGCGACGAAGAAGTTTGTCTGTAGTCGTCGCTCACCTTCCCACTGCAGTTTGGCTGCATTTTGCTGACGTGTCCAATAAAAGGCGTGTTGGTGATTTGCCCTCCCGTTTCATCCATCCTGTCACCCTCCTGCGTGATGCAAGCCCAATAACACCATCCTTTTGCCTGACCGTCACAGACCTAAAGGTGCGGTACATCGCTGTCGATACGCATAGTGCTTGACTCTGTTATTCGTTACGTCGCGATATGCGATCCGAGCGATCGACAGAGGCTTATGAGAAAGGAGACCCAGGGTTTGCATGCAGAGAGCTAAGCCGCTCTCTGACACCACGGCCGATAACACGGTCGGAGGTGGCGGGGCGAGTCGAGAGGTCGATTGCGACGCTCGGCTTAAAACCGCAAGGGCTGCTCGAGTGACGCTTCCCCTTCGTCACCAGCTGTATTTGGAGCGCGAAGGCCGCAGACCTTTTCAACGCTCTGTTTTGAGGAAACTGTATGTTTCTTCGAGCCTTTCAAGGGAGTGAAACCATGCCCGCTACTTCGGATTGGACCGCAGATCTGATCGAAGCGTAAGTCGGGCGAGATCGTCACGGAGAGACAAGTCATGAGCAGAATAAACACCAACGTCAGTTCGCTGATCGCTCAGCGGGTATTGAGGAAAAACAATGATAGCCTCAACACCAGCCTCGAACGTCTCAGCACAGGTTTGCGCATCAACCGTGGTTCGGATGATCCGGCAGGCCTCATCGCGTCTGAAAACCTTCGTTCCGAAAAGGCTGGCATTTCCCAGGCGATTGATAACGCCGAACGCGCCAGCAACATTATCGGAACCGCCGAGGGTGGCTTGAGCGAAGTCAGCAGCCTGCTGACCGAGCTCCAGAGCCTCGTCGGTCAGGCCGCCAACTCGGGTGGTCTGTCGCAGGAAGAAGTCGACGCCAATCAGCTTCAGGTCGATTCGATCCTCGGCACGATCAACCGAATCGCCGGTTCGACCGCGTTCCAGGGAACCAAGCTGCTGAACGGCAACTACGCCTATAGCACCAGCGGCGCTGCCGCTAGCGCGTTCTCCAGCTTCTCGGTCAACACCGCACGTTTGCCGGACTCACAATCGGTCAGCGTCGTCGTCCAGGTGACCAACAGCGCCACCAAGGGCAAGGTCGTCTTCGACAACGGGACCGATGCCACGATTCAGTCGGCAGTCACGCTGACGATCGCCGGCTTCGATGGAACCGAGCAGCTCTCGTTCGCATCGGGCACGACGATCAGCGCCATCACCGCCGCGGTCAACTCGATCAGCAGCGTCACCGGCGTCGCCGCGTCTGCCAACAACACGACGTTCGAGCTGGCGTTCACCTCCACCGAATTCGGGTCGAAGAAGTTCGCGTCGGTCACTGCCGACAAGGCCTACTTCGCCGTCACCGGTGGAACCAGCGGGCGCGATGAAGGCAGCGATGCCATCGTCAGCGTCAACGGTGCCAGCACGCAGGTCGATGGTAAGGCCGTCACCTATCGTGCCGGTGGTCTCGATATCGAGTTCACCATCGCCGACACCGCCAACTTTAACAACGCCTCGAAGACCTTCGGTATTACCGGCGGAGGGGCAACCTTCTCGCTCGGATCGAAGGTCAACGAAACCGGCAAGGCCAACATCGGCATCCAATCGGTGTCGACAGGCAGCCTCGGTGACGGAGTTGTCGGATTCCTCGCCGACCTCGCCAGCGGTAAGAATAAATCGCTGTCGAGCGACAACCTTGTTGCAGCACAGAAGGTGCTGGATAAGGCGATCAAGCAGGTCAGCCAGTTGCGTGGCCGATTGGGTGCGTTCCAGAAGTTCACGATCGGTTCGACCGTGAACAGCCTGGGCGTCGCTCTCGAGAACGTCACGGCCAGCGAATCCGCCATCCGTGATACCGACTTCGCCTCGGAAACGGCGAATCTGACCCGGTCTCAGATCCTGTCTCAGGCCGCTCAGACGGTGTTGGCGCAGGCCAACTCGTCCCCTCAGTCCGCCCTGCGGCTTCTCCAGTAGTGAACCCAGGGCACATGAGGCTCGCAATCTACGATTAGGCGCGCCTCAGTTTCCGTGAACCTGTGAAACCACGCCCCGCCCCCGGATGAACGCCGGGGGCGGGGTCTTTTTGTTGGAATGCTGAATTCAGAATCCAGAATTTGCGTCGGCTCAGCCCCGCGGCCGCCACGGCACGTCTTCAACACCGGCGGCGTGATTGGCAACCCGGGCTTGCACGAAAAGCCAGTCGCTGAGTCGATTGAGATACGTCACGATGGTCGGGTGGATCGGGCGATCCAATGCAAAGTCGACGCACAGGCGCTCAGCGCGCCGGCAGACGGTGCGGGCGATGTGCAGCCGCGCCGCCAATTCCGTCCCGCCGGGGAGGATGAAGTATTTCAGCGCCGGCAACTCCGCCGTCGCCTGGTCGATCTGCATCTCGAGCCGGCCGACGATGCTGTCGTCGATGGTTGGCAAATATTTCTGCGCCGCCGGGTCGTTCTCGGGGGCAGCCAGATGTGAGCCGATGACGAACAGCTCCTCCTGCACCTCCCGCACCATCGCCAGCAATTCCGCCGGCGCGATGACCGACGCCAGCCCGATCGAGGCATTGAGTTCGTCAACGCTGCCGTAGCAGTCGAGCCGTTTGTCACTCTTACGCACGCGGTCGCCGCCAATAAGCCCGGTCGTGCCGTCGTCGCCGGTGCGGGTGTAGATCTTCATGCCGACCAGTATACGCGCACAAAAGGAACCACGAATCTGCACGAATTACACGAATCAGAAAAGGGGATCAGCCACAGATGGGGCACAGCCAAACACAGATATCCGATCTGTGCGAATCGTGCCCAATCTGTGGCTCCTCTTCTGTATTCCATTCGTGCCAATTCGTGAAGATTCGTGGATCGCTTTCATTCGCATAGACTCTGCGGCAAGTGGCTCGCTTCGACCTCCTCTCCCGCATCGCGCTGTGGCTCGTGCTGCTCATCTGCTGCGTGGCGCCGATCGGCTGGCTGGTAGGCTGCGTCATCGCCCGGCCGCACACCTTGGCAAGCGCGCTCTGGAGCGTCTGGACGTGGCGACTGCTGGCGAAGACTGTGTTTCTCGCCTTCATGAGCGGTTCAATCGCGACGCTGCTCGCCGTCGCGCCGGCCGCGGCGCTGGCGGGGACGCGTGGGCGGGTCGGGCGGGGCGTGCTGGTCACGCTCATCTCGCTCCCGGTGCTTACGCCGTCGATCGTGCTGGGCTACGGCTGGACCGAAGTCATCAACGCGCTCGGCGTGCTTCCCTATCCGCAGAGCTTCGCCGACCACGCGCGATGTGTGTGGATCCTGGCGACGTGGCTCTGGCCGATCCCGTGCGGCGTGCTGGCGCTGGCGCTGTCGAACATCGAGCGCGATCTGGTCGATCAGGCCACGCTTGACGGCGCGGTGATGCGCACCATCGCCCGCCGCTGCGCGCCGGCGCTGATTGCCGCGATGCTCCTTGCGACGCTGTTGGCGATGCAGGAGTTCAGCGTCTTTGAGCCCAGCGGCATCAGCGTGCTGTCGACCGAGATTCGCATGATCTTCGAGACCGGCCGCACCAGCGCGCTCGCTAACCCCATCGCCCAACTGCAAGGCGGCGTCGCGTCGCAACTTGGCTTCGGCACGCAGGTCGAGCGCAGCGCGATGGCGCTGGGCGCGGGCCTCCCGGCGATCGCGCTGGTCGCAATCTTTCTCCTGATCGCAACCAGGCTCATCGCGCGCGACACCAATCACCTCCTCGATCCCGAACCCGCTCCGCCGCCACGCTTGCGCCTTCGCGGCGCAATTCCGTTGAGTGTCACCATCCTCCTCGTCGCGCTCGTCGCTCCCGTCTGCGGTCTGCTGAGCGGGCTTCCGCGCCGGTTCAACCCGATCGCGATCGCTGACGACGTCCTCCCGCAATTGCTCTGTTCGTTCGGGATCGCGCTCGGCGCGGGCCTGGCGGCGTTGCTGCTCGGAACGCTCGGCGCGGTCGCCCGTCCGCGCTTCGCGCTCATCGCCGCGGTCGGCAGTTTCCTCGTCGGCGGGCAGTTCCTGGCGATCGCGCTGTTGCGGATTTACGGCTACGATGCGCCGTGGATGGGCCGGCTCTCTCCGATGCGTTTGATCCTCGACTCCAACCTCGCGGTCGTCTTTGCGCACGTCGGCCGATTCGGCTGGATCGCGTTGCTCGCGGGACTGAGCACGCACGCCGGCGAGTATCGCTCGCTGCGCAACCAGGCCGCCGTCGATGGTGCTGGCCCGCTGCAGGCCGCGCTCTGGGTCGTCCTCCCCCGCGCCTGGCCTGCGCTCGCCGCGGCGGCGCTG
>Ga0105047_10005095_pt1 | contig 22702 bp, 24 predicted proteins | sample MAT04_FD_78384 | JGI IMG/M metagenome (GOLD analysis project Ga0105047, IMG submission 78384) | Freshwater microbial communities from Lake Fryxell liftoff mats and glacier meltwater in Antarctica - MAT-04 (megahit assembly) | ecosystem: Environmental > Aquatic > Freshwater > Ice > Liftoff... | reverse complement strand
GCTCAATTGTTGACGCTCAATTGTTGACGCTCAATAGTTAAAGCTCAGTTCGCCAGTTCGTCGCGGTTGAGCTCGACAGCGGGGCGATGCAGCAGCAGCGTCAGCGCACAAGCCGCGGCCGTGGCAGCCCAGAACACGAAGAAGGCAGCCGAGTAGACAGCGGTTGCCGACCAGTTCAGCGCAGTGCCTCCCAGCGTGTGCAGCGTGCCCGGGTCGACAAAGGCGAACACGGCGATCTCCAGCACACCGGCCACCATGAAGGCTGGCCAGGCAACAGCAGCAAGATGGCGGCCCAGCGGGTTCATCGCGTTGCGCTCCTTCAACGCCCCGGAGTTGCCGCGTGGTTGCGGCCCTGCACCGCCGGCTGCTCTGACTTGCTCTTGGCACCGCCGGTGGGCAGCACGGGGTCGGGGTTCATGATGGCCAGGGCCAGGGTGATGAAACTGGCCACCACCACCACCGCCGGCCCGCCGATGACCAGCCAGACCATGGGAAACCGCCACCAGGCGGCGGTGGGCGCGTTGGTGGGGCGCGGAACAGTAGGTTCGACAGAGGACGGCATGCAGAACGCTCCAGACGGCGCCGTCAACGCGGCACCAGAAAAGTAGATTTTTCGGCCAGCGTGCGCGAAGCGCCGCCGTCGGTCTCGGCCAGGCGCTCGACCTTGAAGCGCACCACATGCGCGCCGCTGCCGACGGCCTGCGCCGATTGCGGCGGCACCCGCAAGGCCACCGGCACCCATCGGGCGTCAGCGGGCTGCACACTCACTTCGGCGGCCAAGTCGGTGGTGATGCCGGCCAGGCCTTCAGCGCTGATGCGGTAGCGCTGCACTCGCTCGGTGGCATTCATGATCTGCAGGCGATAGACGTTTTCGACCCAGCCGTCTTCGACAACGCGCGCCAGCGCACCTCGGTCGCGCACCACGTCCACCCGGAAGGGCGATCGCGTCAGCAGGCTGAACAGCAGGCCGGCGCAAACCAGCACCAGCACAGCGCTGTAGCCCAGCACACGCGGACGCAGCACGCGCTTGAGGACCTCGCTGCGCGAAAGGTGCTGCTGCAGCCCGTTTTGCGTGTCGTAGCGGATGAGCCCACGCGGGTACTGCATCTTGTCCATCACGCCGTTGCAGACATCGATGCAGGCGGTGCAGCCAATGCATTCGTATTGCAGGCCATTGCGAATGTCGATACCCGTGGGGCAGACCTGCACGCACAGCCCGCAATCGATGCAATCGCCTTGCTTGGTGGCCTTGACGTCGGCGCGCACATCGGTCGTGCGCGCGTCCTGCGCGCGCTTGGTGCGCGCGCCGCCGCGCGGCTCACCGCGCGTCTGGTCGTAGGTGACGACCAGCGTGTCCTTGTCGAACATCACGCTCTGGAAGCGCGCATACGGGCACATGTACTTGCACACCTGCTCGCGCATCCAGCCCGCGTTGCCGTAAGTGGCAAAGCCGTAGAACAAGACCCAGAACGACTCCCAGGGGCCGAGGCCCAGGCTCAGCGCCGAGGTACCGAGTTCCTGAATCGGCGTGAAGTAGCCAACGAAGGTGAAACCCGTCCACAGGCCGATGGCAATCCACACCACTTGCTTGCCGCCCTTGCGCAGCAGCTTCTCAAGACCCCAGCGCGCCTTGTCCAGCTTCATGCGACGCATGCGGTCGCCTTCGATGTGGCGCTCCACCCACATGAAGATCTCGGTGTAGACGGTCTGCGGGCAGGCGTAGCCGCACCACAGCCGCCCGGCCACGGTGGTGAAGAGAAACAGCGCATAGGCGCTGACGATGAGCAGGCCCGTCAGGTAGATGAAGTCCTGCGGGTAGAGCACCAGGTCGAAGATGTAGAAGCGGCGCGCCCCGAGGTCGAAAAGCACGGCCTGGCGGTCGTTCCACGGCAACCATGGCAGGCCATAGAAGACCAGTTGCGTGGCCCAAACCAGTGCCCACCGCCAACCGGCAAACCAGCCGGTGACGGCGCGCGCGTAAATCTTCTCCTGCTTCTCGTACAGCCAGATCACCCGTTCGCGCGCCTCACCTACCGCGCCTGCATCAGCGGTCGAGGAGGCCACCGCTGTGGCCGGCGGCTTCACTTTTGCGCCACCCGCGCGCCCTGTGACAAGCTCAATACATAAGCACCCAGCACGTGCACCTGCTCGGGCGTGAGCAGCTTGCCCTGCGCCGGCATGACGTTGTTGATGCCCTGGTTGATGATGTCGACGATGGCCTGCTCGCCATAGCCGTGCAGCCAGATCTTGTCGGTGAGATTGGGCGCGCCCAACGCTGCGTTGCCCTTGCCATCGCCGCCGTGGCAAGCCGCGCAGGTGGCGAACTTGGCCTGGCCGAGTTGCGCCGCGGCACTGTTGTGCGCGCCTCCCGAGAGGCTCAACACATAGTTGGCCAGGTTGCTCACATCGGCCGCACTGCCCACGGCCGCGGCCAGGGCGGGCATCATGCCGACGCGGCCCTGCGTGATCACCTGCTTGACGTAGTCGTGCGAAACAGCTCCCAGCCAGTCGGCATCGGTGAGGTTCGGAAAACCCTTGCTGCCGCGAGCATCGCTGCCGTGACACTGCGCGCAGTTGTTCAGAAAGAGGCGCTGCCCGATGCCCATCGCGAGCTCGTCACGCGCCAGTTCTTCGGCATTCATCGGCGTGTACTTGGCATACACCGGCGCCATCGCAGCGACAGCCTTCTTCTGCTCGGCTTCGAACTGACCGACGCTCGTCCAGTTCAGAGTGCCGGGGTTCGTGCCCAGGCCCGGGTAGAAGGCCAGGTAGATGGCCGAGAAGACCACGGTGATGACGAACAGCCACATCCACCAGCGTGGCAAGGGGTTGTTCATCTCGCGCAGGTCTTCGTCCCAGACGTGGCCGGTGGTGTTGTCGTCGGACATCACGCGGCGGCGCGCCGCAATCGCCAGCAAGAAGAGACAGAAAATCAGGCTCAGCACCGTGGTGCCAGCCACGAACCAGGCCCAGCCGACATGCACGAAGTCACTCACGGCGGCTCTCTTCCTGCCGCGGCGCGGCGTTGTCGTCTTCGATGAACGGCAGCATCGCAGCCTCTTCGTGTTCGCCGCGTCGTCGGCTGCTGTAGGTGTACACCACCAGCACGAGGAAGAGCACGAAGCCCATCAGCGTGACCACCGCTCGCAGGTCATTGACGTCCATGTCTGTTGCCTTTGCTTATTTGCGCGCGGTGCCCAGCACCTGCAGGTAGGCGATGAGCGCATCCATCTCGGTACGACCCTTCACGTCTTCGGCGGCCTTGACGATCTCTTCGTCGCTGTAAGGCACGCCCACCCTGCGCAGGGCCCGCATGCGAGGGGCCATGTCGTCGGCGTCGACCGTGGCATGCAGCAGCCAGGGGTAAGCCGGCATGTTGGACTCGGGCACCAGGTCGCGCGGGTTGTACAGGTGCGTGAGATGCCACTCGTCGCTGTACTTGCCGCCGACGCGGTGCAGATCGGGGCCGGTGCGCTTGCTGCCCCACTGGAAGGGATGGTCGTAGACGAACTCGCCGGCTGTGGAGTGCGGGCCATAACGCAGTGCCTCGGCGCGGAAGGGGCGCACCATCTGCGAATGGCAGTTGTAGCAACCTTCGCGGGTATAGATGTCGCGCCCGGCCAGCTGCAGCGCGGTATAGGGCTTCACGCCTTCCAGCGGCTGGGTGAGAGAACGCTGGAAGAACAGTGGAACGATTTCCACCAGCCCGCCCACTGCCAGCGCCACGAGGATGAGCACGATCATCAGGAAGTTGCTGGTCTCGATCTTCTCGTGACCGCCGGGTTTCTCTATCTTTGCCATGGTTCTTGCTCCGCGGCGTTCAGGCGTGGGCCGGCGTGGCGCCGGGAACAGGGATGCGCACCTCGGTCGGGCTGCCGTTGCGCACCGTCATCACGGTGTTCCAGGCCATGATGAGCATGCCGCTGAGGTAGAGCAGGCCTCCAACCAAGCGCACCACGTAGTACGGGAAGGTGGCCTTCACGCTCTCGACGAAGCTGTAGACCAGCGTGCCGTCAGGATTCACCGCACGCCACATCAGACCCTGCATGACACCGGCGATCCACATCGCGGCGATGTAGAGCACGATGCCCACGGTGGCCACCCAGAAGTGCACTTCGATGGCCTTCACGCTGTACATCTGCTTCTGGCCGAACAGGCGCGGGATCAGGTAGTACAGGCTGCCCATGCTGATGAGCCCGACCCAGCCCAGGGCGCCGCTGTGCACGTGGCCCACAGTCCAGTCGGTGTAATGGCTGAGCGCGTTGACGGTCTTGATCGACATCATCGGACCCTCGAAGGTACTCATGCCGTAGAACGACAGGCTCACGATGAGGAACTTCAGGATCGGGTCGTCGCGCAGTTTGTGCCAGGCACCGCTGAGCGTCATGATGCCGTTGATCATGCCGCCCCAGCTCGGCGCCAGCAGCACCAGGCTGAAGACCATGCCCACGCTCTGCACCCAGTCAGGCAGAGCGGTGTAATGCAGGTGGTGCGGGCCGGCCCACATGTAGGTGAAGATCAGCGCCCAGAAGTGCACGATGCTCAGGCGGTAGCTGTATATCGGGCGCTCGGCCTGCTTCGGAATGAAGTAATACATCATCCCCAGGAAGCCGGCGGTGAGGAAGAAGCCCACCGCGTTGTGGCCGTACCACCACTGGATCATCGCGTCCTGCACGCCCGCGTACGCGCTGTAGCTCTTGAACGGGCCAGCAGGAATGGCGGCACTGTTGACGATGTGCAGCAGCGCCACCGCAAGGATGAAGGCCCCGAAGAACCAGTTGGCCACGTAGATGTGGCGTACCTTGCGGATGCCGATGGTGCCGAAGAAGACAACGGCATAGCTGACCCACACCACCGCGATCAGCAGGTCGATCGGCCATTCGAGTTCGGCGTACTCCTTGCCCTGCGTGTAGCCCAACGGCAGGCTGATGGCCGCGGCCAGGATGACGAGCTGCCAGCCCCAGAACGTGAAGAGCGCCAGCTTGGGCGCGAACAGCCGCGTCTGGCAGGTGCGCTGCACCACGTGGTAAGAACACGCAAAGAGAGTGCAGCCGCCGAAAGCAAAGATCACCGCATTGGTGTGCAGCGGCCGCAGCCTGCCGTAGCTCAACCACGAGATGCCGAAGTTCAGTTCGGGCCAGGTCAGCTGTGCGGCAATGATCACGCCGACAAGCATGCCGACGACACCCCAGACCACGGCAGCCAGCGTGAACAGCCGCACGGTGGCGTCGGTGTAGACGGCCGTGCTCTGGGCGTCTGCGCTCTGGGCGCCGGTGCCCAGCGGGCCTGCGCCCTGGGTGCCGGTGACGGCGGTAGATGCCATGGACTTCTCCTCTTCGCTACTTCTGGAACTTGATTCAGGATTCTTCAGCGCCGGCTGATATTCTGCTTTGACGTTGGTCAACCGGCGGCGTCTCGTCTGTCAGGATGCGTTCAGCTTCGTAGTCAAGTTCTTCGAACTGACCGCGATGCACGGCCCAGCCGAACACCGCGATGATGATGAGAACCAGCACTGCTGACAACGGAATCAAGAGATACAGACTTTCCATGCCTTCTAACCTTCAGCGCGCCGCGCGCAAGGCGTTGCCGATGACGAGCAGCGAGCTCAAGGCCATGCCCAGGCCCGCAGCCCACGGCGGCAGCAATCCGGCCACGGCCAGCGGAATGCTGGTGGCGTTGTAAGTCGCGGCCCAGAGCATGTTCTGGCGCACGATGCGCACCGCACGCAAGGCCGTGCGGCGCGCCCGCACCAAGTCGCCCAGGTCGTTCGAGGTGATGACCGCATCGGCCTGGCCGCGAGCGACCAGGGCGCCCTGCCCCATCGCCAGCGAGACATCGGCCCGCGCCAGCACCGGCGCATCATTCACGCCGTCGCCGACCATGGCCACCTTGCGGCCGGCTTGCTGGGCCTGCGCGATGGCGGCCAGCTTGTCTTCGGGCGTCGCGTGTGCATGCCAGTCTGTCACCTGCAGGCGCTGCGCCAGGGCCTGTGCACGCCCGGGGGCGTCGCCCGTCAACAGCGTCAGGTGCAGACCATCGTCACGCAAGGCCTGCAGCGCTTGCAGCGTGCCGGGGCGCAGTGTTTCTTCAAGCTGGAAGTTCGCCAGCAAGCGGCCGTTGCATGCCAGGTGCAGCCGGCTTTCGCCTTCATCGGCGCCGTCGTCCCCGCCAGATCCGTCCGTCGCATCGGCCCGATCCTCGAATTCAGCCCCAGTGGCCTCAGTCACCCAGCCAGCAGCGCCCAGACGCCACTCGCGGCCGTCGCTGCCCAGCGCCTTCAGGCCGCGGCCGGCCACTTCTTCCACGGCCGACCAGACCACAGGTAGCCCAGCCGCTGCCGGCACGGCGCTGACCAAGGCCTGCGCCACGGGGTGCGACGACCATGCCCCCAAGCTCGCCGCATGTGCCAGCGCCGCATCTTCGCTGTTGAACACGGCCCGCCCGGCCTCTGTGAGCCGCAGCCCTCGCAACTGCAGATGGTCCTCCGTCAGCGTGCCGGTCTTGTCCAGAAACACCTGCTGCACGCGCGCCAAGCGCTCGAGTGCGTCGAGCCGCTGCAGCAGCACACCGCGCCGCGCCAGGCCGCTTGCAGCGGCCACCAGCGTGGCCGGCGCCGCCAGCGACAGCGCACAAGGGCAGGTGACGATGAGCACCGCCACCGCCACCCACACCGCACGCGTGGGGTCGATGAAGCTCCAGACGGCGGCCGCCCCGGCCGCGATCAGCAGCACCGTCCACAAGAAGGGCGCAGCCCAGCGGTCGGCCAGCAGCGCTGCGGCAGGCCGCTGCGCGCTGGCGCTCTTCATCATCGCGACGATGGCCTGCAGGCGGGTGTCGCCGCCCACGCGCTGCACGCGCATCAAGACCGGCGCGCCCAGGTTCGTGCTGCCGGCCACCACCGCGGCGCCGACGGGTTTGTCCACGGGTTCGCTCTCACCGGTGAGCAAGGCTTCGTCGGCGCGTGTGTGGCCTTCTTCCAGCAAGCCATCGGCTGGGAAAGCCTGGCCCAGCGGAACCCGCACCAGATCGCCAGCGCGCAGGCGCTGCAGGCTCACGGCAGTGGCATCGCCGTCGGGGCCGATGCGCCAGGCCGTCTCGGGCAGCCGCGCCAACGAGCCTTCGAGTGCCTCCGCCGCACGGTGACGGGCGCGCAACTCGAGGTAGCGCGCACCGAGCAGGAAACTGACGAACATCGTCAGCGAATCGAAGTAGACCTCGTGACCGAAGACGCCATCGGGCGAGAAGGTGGCGCCCGTGCTGGCGATGAAAGTGATGGCGATACCCAGCGCCACCGGCACATCCATGCCGATGCGCCGGGTGCGCATCGCTACCCATGCGCCCTGGAAAAAAGGGCCGGCAGAAAAAGCCATCACAGGCAGCGTGATGAGCCAGCTGCCCCAGTTCAGCAACTGGCGCAAGTCGGGCGCCAGCTCGCCGGGGCCGGCCACGTAGCTGGGCGTGGCCAGCATCATCACCTGCATGGCGGCGAAAGAGGCCACGAACAAGCGCCACAGGGCCTTGCGATGAGCCTGGCGGCGAAGTGCGCGCGCCGGCGCGGCGACGTCTGGCACAGCGTCGTAGCCGGCCGCACGGACGGCCGCGATGAGCGCCGACGGCCGCGTCAACGCCGGGTCCCACAACACGGTGGCGCGTTCACTCGCGGCGCTGACAGTGGCCTGCTGCACACCGGCCACACGCTGCAAAGCGTGTTCGATGAGCCCGCTGCAGGCCGCGCAATGCAGACCCGACAGCGCCAGTGTCGTCTCGGCCAACGGCTGGCCGCTGGCGGCCTGCAGCCAGCGCGTGCAACCGCCGAACTCGACAGGGTCGTCGAGCACGTGCAGATTGGCGTCGAGGGGGATGGCGGAAGCTGTGACGGTGGCCATGGGCTCAGGCCCTTGTGCGATGGCGATAATCTAGGCGCACTCTCTGCCGCCGTCCATGACCTCCATCAAGCCTCTGCTTCTCGTCACCGCCCTCACGGCTCTTCTCTTCGCCGGCGGCGCCGCGGCGCAAACCGGCCCGCAGCCGCGCTTGAAGACCGCGGCACTGACGGTCGGCATGCATGTCATTCAAGCCGAACTGGCCGTCACACCCGCGCAACAGCAGGTGGGCATGATGTTTCGCCGCAGCATGGGCGCCAACGAGGCGATGCTGTTTGTCGAAGAAACAGCGGGCTTGCGTTGCTTCTGGATGCGCAACACATTCATCCCGCTGAGCATCGCCTTCATCGCTGACGACGGCACCGTCGTCAATATCGCCGACATGAAGCCGCAGTCCGACGAATCGCACTGCTCGGCCCGCCCAGTGCGTTTTGCGCTGGAGATGAATGTCGGCTGGTTTGCGAAACGGGGCATCAAGGCCGGCAGCAAGCTGCGCGGCGCCCCGTTCGGCAACTGAGCCGCGACCGTTAGGCGTAGTTGGCCTCGGCAAAGCCCCAGTCCACCAGCTTGTCGAAGAAGGTCTCGACGTACTTCGGACGCAGGTTGCGGTAGTCGATGTAGTAGGCGTGTTCCCACACGTCCACCGTCAGCAGGGCCTGGTCGGTGGTGGTCAGTGGCGTGCCGGCCGCGCCGGTGTTGACGATGTCCACGCTGCCGTCTGCCTTCTTCACGAGCCAGGTCCAGCCGCTGCCGAAGTTGCCCACGGCGCTCTTCACGAAGGCTTCCTTGAAGGCGGTGTAGCTGCCCCACTTGGCGTTGATGGCCGCGGCCAGCGCGCCGCTGGGTTCACCGCCGCCGGCTGGCTTCATGCAGTGCCAGAAGAAGGTGTGGTTCCAGACCTGTGCCGAATTGTTGTAGATGCCGCCGCTGGACTTCTTGATGATGTCTTCCAGGGCCATGGCCTCGAACTCGGTGCCCTTCTGCAGGTTGTTGAGGTTCACCACGTAGGCGTTGTGGTGCTTGCCGTGGTGGAACTCCAGCGTCTCTTTGCTGTAGTGCGGCGCCAAGGCGTCGATGGCGTACGGAAGGGCGGGCAGGGTGTGTTCCATGGTGCTGATTTCCTCTGGCTATTTGCAGGAGCAAGGGTTTGCTTGAAGCGGCCTTCATTGTAGGCAGCGCGGTTCAGAGCGTAGGCGGCATGGGCACACCCGTCTGTGCGCTGGGCGTGGTGGCTCGTGCTTCTACACGCTGCACCAGCGCCAGCGCCTGGCCGTCGGCCCACACGGCGCGCACTTCCTGGCCGGGACGCAGCGCACTTGCACTCACCACCGGCCGGCCGTCGTCGGCTTCCACCCAGGCGTAACCCCATTGCAGCACGCGGTACGGGTCGTGGGCCTGCAAGCGCAGTTCGGCGGCCTGCAGGCGCTGTGGCTCGGCCTTCAGGCGCTGTGTCACCGCGCGATGCAGGCGTTCCTGCAGGCGTTGCGGCGCTTCGGCCAGACGCTCGCGGCGCTGCAGCATGGCGCGCTGCAAGCGGGCCCCCAAGGCATCCAGCCGCTGCATCTGGCCCAGCAAGCCGCGCGCCGGCTGCCCCAGGCGCAGGGCCAGGTTGTCCAGGCGCTGCGCCTGGGCTTGCAGCGCGCGTTCCAGCGCGCGCCGCATCAGCATTTCGCGGGCCTGCACGGCGCCGAGGGCTTCGTCGCGCGCCGGTGCGGCCAGCTCGGCCGCGGCCGTGGGCGTGGGCGCGCGCAGGTCCGCGGCCAGGTCGCACAGGGTGACGTCGGTTTCGTGGCCCACGCCGCACACCACCGGCAGCGGGCAGGCCGCCACCGCCTGCACCACCCTTTCGTCGTTGAAGGCCCACAAGTCTTCCAGCGAGCCGCCACCGCGCACCAGCAGCAGTGTGTCGACCTCGGCACGCTCGCCCGCCAGGCGCAGCGCCGCCGCCAGGGCCGCAGGAGCTTCGGCGCCCTGTACCAGGCTCGGGTACACGACCACCCGCAAGTGCGGCGCGCGCCTCTGCAGCGTCGTCAGCACGTCGTGCAGGGCCGCAGCACCCAATGAGGTGACGATGCCCACGGCGCGCGGAAAAGCCGGCAGCGGCCGTTTGCGTTGCGCATCGAAGAGCCCCTGTGCCTGCAGCCGCGCACGCCGGCGCAGGAACTCCTCGTACAGCGTGCCGGTGCCCAGGCGCTGCAGTGATTCGACCACCATCTGCAACTCACCGCGTGCGTCGTAGATGCCCAGGCGCCCGCGAGCCTCCACCTGCTGCCCGTCGGCCGGCGCGAAGTCGGTCAGCATGGCGGCGCGGCGGAACATCGCGCAGCGCAGCAGCGCCGGGGCTCCTTCCATGTCCTTCAGCGTGAAGTAGCAGTGGCCGCTGCCGGCACGCGAGAAGCCGGAGAGTTCACCGCGCACCGTGACAGCACCGAAGCGCGCGGCCAGTGCGTCGCCGGTGGCCAGCAGCAGCGCGGCCACACCCCAAGGCAGCCGCGTCACCGGGGCCGAACTGCGCTCGTTTATGGACTCATCCACGCGCAGGGCCACGGCCGGCGCGGCGCAGGATGCCCACAGCCGCGCCGTTGCGTGCTTTCCGGGCAGTCTGGCCAGTCACGCGACAGTCGCATTCGTGCAAGTCTTTGATTTGCATGAAGAATTTGTTGCCTAAAAAATGGGCACCGTGCCGCAGCGCTTGGGGCGTCGCGCGTTTTGGGGCCCGTCAAGCAGCTTTTCCACAGAGTTGTCCACATCTTCGGTGGGCAGTGGTCAGCCGGTTTCGCAAGCGAAGGAAACTCAACTGGGCGGCGCAGGGGCATCGGCCATAATGGCTTGCGACTGGCTTGGCGCCAGACCTGAAGTTTCAGCCCCTCGCCTGAGAACCCCTTGCTGTCCATCATACAAGCGGCCGGTTGGCCGATCTGGTCTCTCATCCTCTGCTCCATCGTGGCCCTGGCGCTGATCATCGAGCGCCTGTACCAGTTGCGGCCCTCGCTGGTGGCGCCGGCCTCGCTGCTGGACGAGGTCATCGGTGTCACGCGGGCCAACTTGCCGGCCGCTGACGTGGTGAACAAGTTGGCCGACAACTCGGTGCTGGGCAGTGTGCTGGCCGCCGGCTTGCGCAGCGTGATCGCCGAGCCGCGCATCACCGAACAAGCGCTGCGCCAGTCTTTCGAGAACGCCGGCCGCGCCGCCGTCCACAAGCTCGAGCGCTATCTGAACACCCTGGGCACCATTGCCGCCTCGGCGCCGCTGCTAGGCCTGTTCGGCACCATAGTGGGCATGATCGAGATCTTCGCCTCGCAGGCGCCCAGCGGCCCTGGTGGCGTGGGCGGCAACCCGCAGCAGCTGGCGCACGGCATTTCAATCGCGCTTTACAACACCGCCTTCGGGCTGATGATCGCCATCCCTTCGCTCATGCTCTACCGCTATTTCCGCGGCCGTGTCGAAGAATTTCAGCTGGGCATGGAATTGGCTTCAGAGCGCATGGTGCCGCACCTGATGCGCTTCGTCGTGCGCACGCCGGCCTGAACCTGCCATCGCATGAAGTTCAGCCGTCGTCGCATGGAAGAACCGGAGATCAATCTGATCCCCTTCATCGACGTGCTGCTGGTGTTGCTGATCTTCCTGATGCTTTCCACCACCTATTCGCGCTTCACCGAACTGCAGATCAACCTGCCCGCTGCAGATGCCGAGAAACTGCAGCAGCGCCCCAACGAGGTGTTGGTGGCCGTGGCCGCCGACGGCCGCTACGCCATCAACAAGAAGTCCGTGGACGGGCGCAGCATCGAGCTGCTGTCGGCAGAGCTCGTGGCCGCTTCAGGCGGGCGCGCCGACACCGTGGTCATCATCTCGGCCGATGCGCTGGCGGCTCACCAGTCGGTGGTCAACGTGCTCGACGCCGCACGCCGCGCGGGCCTGGCGCGGCTGACCTTCGCGGCACAGTCGAGCACAGCCGCCGGCCGCTGATGGCGAGCCTGACGCCGTGGCCATGATGGCGCGGCTGGAGTCCGCGCTTCAGGCCTGCTGGTGGCGCCCGAAGCCCGACACCCTGGCCTGGCTGCTGTGGCCGCTGTCGCTGCTGTACCGGGGTTTGCTGGCGCTGCACAAGCGGCGCAGCGTGGCCGCCCCTCTGTTGCCTGTGCCTGTGCTGGTTGTCGGCAATTACGTGGTGGGCGGCGCTGGCAAGACACCCACCGTCATTGCCGTGGTGCAGGCCCTGCAGGCGGCCGGGCACCGCCCGGGCGTCATCTCACGCGGTCATGGCCGTGAGGGTGTGCAACCCCTGGCCGTGAACGACCTCGCCACTGCAGCGGCCGTGGGCGACGAGCCGCTGCTCATCCTCCGCCGCTGCGGCGTGCCGGTGTGGGTGGGCAGGCAGCGCGCACAGGTGGCACTCGCGCTGTGCGCGGCCCACCCCGAGGTGGATGTGCTGGTGGCCGACGACGGCCTGCAGCACCGCGCTCTGCTGCGCCAGGCCGAGCTGGTGGTTTTCGATGAGCGCGGCGCCGGCAACGGCCTGCTGCTGCCGGCCGGCCCGCTGCGCGAGCCGCTGCCCGACAAGGCGCTCATGCAGCGGCGTGTGCTGTACACGAGCGGACGGGCCAGCACGGCCCTGCCAGGACTGCTGGCCGCGCGGCGCCTGTCCCTGGCATGGCCGTTGGCGGCCTGGCGCAGCGGCGATGCGTCACAGGCCCTGCCACTGCAGCAACTGCAGGGCCGGCCGCTGCTGGCCGTGGCCGGCATCGCGGCGCCAGAAAAGTTCTTCGGCATGCTCGCCACCGCCGGTCTGCATATCGATCGCATGCCGTTGCCTGACCATCACCCGTACACCACCCTGCCCTGGCCCGCGGGCACGGCCGATGTGCTGGTGACGGAGAAAGACGCCGTGAAGATGCAACCTATGGCGACGGGTGCCACGCGGGTGTGGGTGGTGCCGCTAGACTTGCAGCTGCCTGCCGGGTTGATGGACGAACTCGAGGCACTGCTCTTCGCTCCCCACCAAGTGCCATTCGCTGCCCCATGAGCCTGGACCACCGCCTGATCAACCTCCTGGTTTGCCCGGTCTGCAAGGGCCCGCTGGAAATGCGGCGCAATGCCGAGCAGCGCCCCACAGACCTGGTGTGCCCCGCCGACCGCCTGGCCTTCCCCCTGCGCGACGGCATTCCGGTGATGCTGGAAAGCGAAGCACGTCCGCTGGACGGCCCGGTCGCAGCGAACTGAGCCGGCCCGATGTCGGCGCCCTTGCCTTTCACGGTGCTGGTGCCGGCCCGGCTGGGCAGCACGCGGTTGCCGAACAAGCCCCTGGCCGACATCGCCGGCCTGCCCATGGTGGTGCATGTGGCAAGGCGCGCGGCCTTGAGCGGCGCCCAGCGTGTGGTGGTGGCCGCCGACGACGAGCGCATCCTGCAGTCTTGCGCCGCACACGGCGTGCAGGCGGTGCTGACACGCAGCGACCACGCCAGCGGCAGCGACCGCCTGGCCGAGGCCTGCGTGCTGCTGGGCCTGGACGGTGACGATGTCGTCGTCAACGTGCAGGGCGATGAGCCGCTGATCGACCCCGCGCTGGTGCGGCGCTGCGCCGAGTTGCTGGCCGAACGGCGCGACTGCGTGATGAGCACGGCGGCCCACGCCATCAGCGACTATGCGGACTACGTGAACCCGAATGTGGTGAAAGTGGTGCTGGACGCCGCCGGCCGCGCGCTCTACTTCAGCCGCGCGCCCATCGCCTGGTGGCGCGACGGACCCTTGCTTGGTGCAAGTGGTGCGAGTGGTTCGATTCGCGGCCGGACCTCATTGCCGACACCCGCACCGCTGCGCCATGTCGGCTTGTATGGCTACCGCGCCGGCTTCCTGCGCCGCTTTCCAGAGCTGCCTGCATCACCGCTGGAACAGACCGAGGCGCTGGAGCAACTGCGGGTGCTTTGGCATGGCGAGCGCATCGCGGTGCACGTGGCCCAAACCAGCCCCGGGCCGGGTGTGGACACGCCTGAAGACCTGGCCCGCGTGCGCGCCCTGTTCGCCAGCGGCAGCGCAGGTTCGTGAGGCCCCGGTGGGCCGTTTGCCGCGTCAGTTTGCGCCCGGATGTGCGTGATATTCTCGATCGAAGAGACAACGCAGCGGCGGTCCAGCCTGTCGCTCTGCGCCACCAGAAATCAAACTTTCGAGGCACTCGATGAGACTCATCCTGTTAGGCGCACCCGGCGCGGGCAAAGGCACGCAAGCCAGCTTCATCTGCAGGCAGTTCGAGATTCCGCAGATCAGCACCGGCGACATGCTTCGCGCTGCGGTGAAGGCGGGCACCCCGCTGGGTGTGGAGGCCAAGAAGGTGATGGACAGCGGTGGCCTCGTCAGCGACGACATCATCATCGGCCTGGTGAAGGAACGCATCACACAAGCCGACTGCAACGGCGGCTTTCTCTTCGACGGATTCCCGCGCACCATCCGCCAGGCTGACGCGATGAAGGAAGCCGGTGTGGCTCTCGATGTCGTGCTGGAGATCGACGTGCCCGAAGACGCCATCATCGACCGCATGAGCGGCCGCCGGGTGCACCCGGCATCGGGCCGCAGCTATCACGTGAAGTTCAACCCGCCGAAAGTGGACGGTGTGGACGACGTGAGCGGTGAGCCGCTGATCCAGCGCGACGACGACAAGGAAGCGACGGTGCGCAAACGCCTGCAGGTCTACCAGAACCAGACCCGGCCGCTGGTGGATTACTACAGCCAATGGGCTGCCAGCGGCAACGCAGGCGCACCGCGCTATGAGCGCATCAGCGGCACCGGCAGCGTCGAAGAGATCACTTCGCGCGTGATGGGTGCGCTGAACGCGTGAAGGGCTGAAGGCTAAAGCCCGGAACGACAAGGAAAGAGAAGCATGGACATTGCAGGCAAGGTTTTCATCGTCACGGGCGGCGCCTCAGGCCTGGGCGAAGGCACCGCGCGCATGTTGGCTACCGCCGGCGCCAAGGTGCTGGTGGCCGACCTGCAGGTAGAACGTGGCCAGGCGGTGGCCACCGAGATCGGTGGCGCCTTCGTCAAGTGCGATGTCAGCCAGGAAGCCGACGGCCAGACTGTCGTCGCTGCAGCCTTGGGCATGGGCAAACTGATGGGGCTGGTGAACTGCGCTGGCATCGCGCCGGCGGTGAAAACCGTGGGCAAGGAGGGCGCGCATCCGCTGTCCACCTTCACCAAGACCATTACCGTCAATCTGATCGGCAGCTTCAACATGATTCGCCTGGCCGCCGAGGCGATGGCGAAGAACGCCCCTGAGTCGACCGGCGAACGCGGTGTGATCATCAGCACCGCCAGCGTGGCCGCGTATGACGGGCAGATGGGACAGGCCGCTTACAGCGCCAGCAAGGGCGGCATCGTGGGCATGACGCTGCCCATCGCGCGCGACCTGGCGCGCAACGGCATCCGCAACATGACCATCGCGCCGGGCATCTTCGGCACGCCGATGATGTTCGGCATGCCGCAAGAAGTGCAGGATGCGCTGGCCGCCAGCGTGCCGTTTCCCAGCCGCCTGGGCACACCGGCCGACTTTGCCAAATTGGTGAAGCACATCGTCGAGAACGAGATGCTCAACGGTGAGGTGATTCGGCTGGACGGGGCGATACGGTTGGCGCCGAAGTAGCGGCGGATAACGTCGTTCCTGCCCTCTAAATGCCCCAGTTACCGACACCACCACGCTGTCGTTCGATGGACTCGAACAGCGCGCTGACGTAGGCCCGTTCACTTGCGGTGAATTCAGGCCGCCACACCTCGAACAACAGCACCACCCTGGTCTGCTGGCTCGAATTCCAGGCCTCGTGTTCGATCGTGTCATCGAACGACCAGGCCTTGCCCTTCACCCATTCACGGGTCTCGTTGCCGACACGGAAACGGCAGCCGGGCGGAGCGATTAACGGCAGGTGCACGATCAAGCGCGTGTTCACGAAACCATGATGCGCGGGTATGTGCGCGCCAGGCCGCAGCAGCGAAAAAAGCACTGAAGGCGACCGGCCCGGCACCTGCACCAAGGGGACTTTCGCCAGCGCTGCCTCGGTGGCTGGGCAGCGGTCAGCATGGGCAGCGATGCGTTGACCGTTCTTCCAGAGGAAACAGGCGCTCCAGTCCGGGTTGTCCAGGATGCCCACCTTGTTAAGCGCGGGGCGCGAAGCATCGCTTTGCAGATAGGGGCGAAAGACGTCTGGTCCATCCATCAAGGCCTGCAACTCACCGCTGATGGCGTCGGTCGCCGCCTCCAGCGCTTCCAGCCAGGGAAACGCCTTGGGGTCGAAAAACTGCACCGTAGGCAGCTCGGGGAACAGGTAAAGCAGCGGCGCAGAAGGGTAGAGCTGTCGGCGTCCGACCAGCAGGTCCAGGGACTGCGCGAAACGTGGTGACGGTTCGCCCGCTTGCGGCACCACCGTCTGGATGTGGCTGCGCAGCGTCTGCTCGAAGCGCTCAGCGTAGCGCGCGCACATGGCCTGGGCATGTGCGGCAGCAGCCGCCCACTCGCTTGGCAAGGCGTCGAGCCTAGCCGCGCACTTTGTCGCCGCCTGGTAGAACGACGCGGCCGTGACGTTGCCGGCGGCGTCCAGCCAATCGCCCTTCAGGACCAAGGCACCGATATGCCTGGGCTGCAAGGCTAGGGCCGCATCCAGCGCCGCCGTCGCCAGCCCATGCTGGTCGAGGCGCTTGTGCGCATGCGCCAGACCCAGGTGCGCGTCTGCGTTGTCGCTGCCCTCGAGGATCAGCCGTGCGAAGGTGTCACGCGCGGCGGCCGCTTGTCCGGCTCGCAACTGCATCACGCCGCGTTCGGTCAGGGCCCGCAACTCGGTGGTCGTCAGCGGCACAGCCCGGACCACCTCGCACAGCGCAACCCGCCGCTACGCGCGGACTGAGGACGCCGACCGCCGCACCCAGCCGGCTGAATGCTTGAAGCTGTGGCGACGCCTGGGCAACGCACGAAGCTCATGGTAGGCGCCGGACCTTTGGCGATCGGTTCGTGCCGTCGATCTCCATATAGAAGCTTCCGAGGGCGCCGCGGCGTATCTTCACCTTCGGATCAGACACAACAACCACGCCTCGACTGTCGTCGCTGACTTGCCAGCGCTGGCCATTGGCCAGCAGGATGGTGTCACCCGGAACCCAGCCCGTGAACCGGCCGGGGATGCTGCTTTCGATGGACTGCAGTGCCAGCTGGGGCGCCTTGCTCTCCAGTCCGAACTGCACATCACCTGGCGCTGGGGCGGTGGGCGGCCGGACAGGCGCCAAGGCTGGGGCCCTTACAACAATCGATTCATAGCACGCGAAGCGTTCGGCCGGCGCAGCCAACTCGCGGCAACGCAACAGCGCAGCCTCGTCAGCCCAGGTCGAACCCGAAGCCATGAGGAACAGGGCTGCCGCCGCGCCAAAGCGGGCACGCGCCGTGGGGGACTGTCCAAGAACTCGCATGTGTTTCTTCATCCGGAAATGATGTGTGGGGCAACCGTCGGAGGTCTAGACGTCGTAAGCGCCGGCGTCGCCATCACCGAAGCTCTTCAATGCCGCGTTCAGCGCCGTGATCATGCGCCGTTCCTCAGCACTCAGCAGCGGATGCCAGGTATCGAAGATCAGCACCACGCGCAGCTGATCACTGTCGTTGCGGGCTTCGTGCTCGATCGTGTCGTCGAACACCCAGGCCTTTCCGGGCACCCATTCGCGCGTCGTGTTGCCCACGCGGAAGCCGCAGCCCGGGGGCACGATCAGCGGCAAGTGGGTGACCAGACGGCAATTGCTGGCACCCACGTGGGGCGGGATGTGCGTGCGCGGCTTGAGCAGCGAGAACATCGCCACCGGCGTTCGGCCCGTCTGCTCGGGCCAGGGTGTGGCCTGCCAGATGGCCATGGTCTGCGGGCAGCGTGCTGCGTTCTCGGCCACGGGCAGGCCATCCTTCACCAGGTGCAGCGCGCTCCAGCGCGGCGAATGGTTCAGCTCCTTCCACTGCGCCACGGGTTGATCGGCGTCGTAGGTGATGTACGGCACGAAACCGGCGCCCTTTCGGTCGTCGCGCAGCACAGCCAGGAACTCGTCGCGGATCGTCTCGGTGGCCGCCTCGACTTTGTCCAGCCAGGGGAAACTGCTGCGATCGAAGAACTCCACAACTGGCAGCTGCGGCATGAAGTAGCGCATGGGTTGCGACTCGAAGCGGCGCTTGCGGCCCAGCAGGATGTCGACCGACAGCCGGAACCGTTCCAGCCCGTCTTGGCCGCAATCCTTGAAGTGCGGTTCGAGTTGGCTGTCAACGAAGCGGCCGAGCGACTGGTAATGCTGCTCGCGGAAGTTCATGGCGTGGCTGACGGCCGGGCGCAACTCGGGGCTCAGGCGCTCAAGCGGTGGCGACACACTGGCGGCTGCACCATAAGCTGTCGCTGCCTGCTGGGCCTTGCCTTGCCGCTCGAACATGGCACCGCGCAAAACCAGCGCCAGCAGGTCGTAGGGGTCGACCGCCAAGGCCTTGAATAGAGCCGCCTCTTCGGCGGCGGCGTCCCCGAGTTGCTGGCTGGCCAGCGCGACGTTGATCCACTGGCGCGGTTTGCTGCCGTCGGCAGCGGCAGCACGCTGGAAGGCGAGGCGCGCAGCTCCGAAGTCACCTTGCTTGAAGGCGGCTTGCCCCAGTTGGGTCAGCCCGACAACGTGGTCGGGTTGCAGAGACACCAGACGCGCCCAGGCATTGAGCGCTTCCTGCTGCCGGCCGGCTTGCATCGCATCGATGGCCAGCCGTTCGATAGTGGCCAGCTCGATCGCCAGTGAAGTGGTCATCATGAGTCAATGAAAAACGGCGAGCCTGAGCTCGCCGTTGGGACAGTCAGGAACCGAAGTCGTTTAGAACTTGTACGTTCCGTTCAGGAAGACTTTACGGCCCAGCGCGTCGTACACACCCGGGAAGGTGTTGCCGTTGCCCTGTCCGGTGCCCACAACGACGATCGGCGGGCTCCTGTCCAGGATGTTGTTAATCCCGAAGCCGAGGGTCAGGCCCTTCGTCGCTTTCCAGCTGCCGGCCAAGTCGAGGTAGTTTTGAGCGGCAAGCGTCTTGTTGACAGGCTGGAAAGAGCCCTTCAGCAGAGCCTGGTCGGAAGTCTCCTGAATCTCCACCTTGCTCAGGTAACGCCAAGTGAGGGCAAGGTCGACGTCCCAAGGCGTCGTCCAGTTTGCCCGCACCTTGTGGCGCCATTCCGGGTTCGGCGAGCCGCACTTGTTCAGGCCGTAGAAGCCCACGCAGTCGTAAGTGCCGAGCCCCTTGATTTCTTCGGTGACAAGACTGGACAGTCGAGTGGCCAGCACGCTCACGCCGAGCTTGCCCATGCCACCCAATGCCATCCCGTAGTTGAAACCGAAATCAAAGCCCTTGGTCGAGGTGCCACCGATATTCTGGTTGGTGGCGACGATCTGCGACTCGGGCAGCAGCCAGAGGGTACCGGCACGGTCGCGGGTGATGAGACTGCAGAAGGTCGGATTGCCGGTCGTCAAGCACTGGTCCAGCGTCGTCGCCGGCTCAACGATGCCGATCGTGTTCGTGACCTTGATGTCGAAGTAGTCGACGCTGACGCTGATGTCCCGGGTCGGCTGCAGCACGATGCCGAAGGTAAGGCTCTTCGACGACTCGGGCTGCAGTTGCGGGTTACCGCCCTGCAGGAAGTTGTACTGCCCAGCCGGGCTGTTCAGGTTGGTGCCGTATTGCAGCGGCGTGACGCCAGTGCGTTGGCATTGGGCCAGCGTGGCGGTAGGCGGCAACCGAGGACCCCCCGGAGTCACCGGATCGTTGTCGCTGCAGGGGTCTGCATTCAGGTCGTAAAGATTGGCGCCCTGCGCGGTGAACAGTTCGATCAGGTTCGGCGCCCGAGCCGCAGACTGGTAACTGGCGCGCAACTTGGCCGCCTTCACCGGCGCCCACTCAACGCCCACACCATAAGTATTGGTCGAGACGTCAGTGTTGTAAGTCGCCCGGCGGTAGCTTGCGCTCAAGTTCAGTTGCTCGGCCAAAGGCATGCCTTGCAGGATAGGGACACGCACCTCGGTGAAGAACTCGTTCACCGAGAATCCGCCGTTCAGGCCCGGAGTAGGGCCACCCGAACCGGACAGATCGCCGGCTTGGGTAGCGGCATCCGTCGCCAAGGCCAGAGCCTCTTTACGGTGCTCCAGGCCGAATACGACGCCCACGCCTTCTTTGGCGCCCGGCAGCTTGAGCCCATATTCAGCCAGGTCTGTCGACAGGGTCAGGCCCTGCATTTCGAGCGAGGTTGAACCCCGGCGGAAACCAGGCGCCTGCAGGTAGGCAAGCTGGTCCGGCGTCACGCCGCCCAATTTCCAGATGTTGTAGGGAACGCAAGCAGGGTCAGACCCGTTCACCACCGACTGGCAAGTGGCCACACCACCAACGCTCACCACATCCATGGCGTTCCTGATGCGCCCAGCCAGGAAGTAGTTTTCCTCGTTCTGGCTGTAAATCACCCGGGAGGCAATGGCATAGGCGTCGTAGCTCCACTTGCCGACGTCGCCCTTGACGCCGATCAGCGTGCGGAACGAGGTGTTGCGAAAGTCAGACTGACGGCCACCGCCTTCGACGTTGCGTCGGCCCATCGTGAAATCGACGGACTGTCCCGGCGCAGTCAGGCCCAGCGCGGTCTTCCAGGCGGGCGAGAGCAGCGGGTTTTCGAAGGTGGTGCTGTAGAGATCGATGAACGCGCCGCCCGGTGCGATCTGGGCGACCGTGCGGTCGTCGTGGAAGGAAAGTTCACTGTAGACATTGGCTTTTTCGGCAACCTGGTAGTTGGCGAAGGCATTGAAGCCATAACGCTCCGACGGGCGCTGAAAGTAGTTGACTGGGCCGAAGTTGTACTGGTCCAGCGCATTGTTGAAGCGCCTGGGTGTGCCTTGGGCATCGGCGTTGGTCCAGAGCGTGGTGAAACCGGCGCCAACGCCAATGCGTCCGGTGGCGTTGGTACCCGACCCACCGCAGGAAAACCCCGCTGCGCTGGCGCCCAGGGAACAGGCGCTGAAGTCGCGCTCGGACTGCAGCAGCGCGTCGGTCTTCTTGTAATTGATGAAGATGGTGGCGTTGCCCTTGTCGCCTGCAAAGTTACCGCCCAGTAGCACGCTGAGGTTGGTTTCCTTGCCGTCAGCGCTCTTGTCGCCTGGCACCTTGAACTGCGACGGGTTCGTTGCAGCCCGAGCCGCCACGATGTCACCAATGCCGGCCGGGTTCTGCTGCTTGGTATTGAAAAAGCTGTGGTTGAGTTCGACCTGAACGCCTTCGAACCGGTCGTTCATGATGAAGTTCACGACGCCTGAAATGGCATCGGAACCGTAAACGGCAGACGCCCCGCCGGTCAGCACCTCGATGCGCTTGATCAGGCCCGCAGGGATCTGATTCAAGTCAGGCGATATGGTGTTCGCGCTGCCGGCGGGCAAGCGCCGACCGTTCACAAGCACGAGGGTACGTTCGGAACCCAGGCCGCGCAGGTTGACGGCAGCCGTGCCTGAAGCGCCGTTGACGACGTTGCCGCCTTGGTCGGCGAACACCTGCGGCAGGTTGTTCAAGAGGCTTTCGACGTTGCGCACGCCGTCGATCTTGATGTCGGCAGAGCCGAGCACCGCGACGGGGCTGGCGCCTTCGGCAGCGATGGACTTGATGCGCGAGCCGGTGATCTCGATACGCTCAGCGGTCTGCGCCTGGGCTGTTGCCGGCAGCAGGATGGCGCTGCCGAGGGCAACAAGAACGCCACTGCAGACTTTCGTTTTTTTGAACATGAACATTCGCTCCTACATATGAAGGTCAAAAGGCCAGTTGAAGGCAACGCGCAGGGGCCACTTTGAGCCCTGCCGCCAGCGAGGGCGCCGTCACGTACACGTCACACAACCTCTGGCACCACTTTGCTACTGGCAAGTTGTACCTCTTGCGTCACATTCTTGGCACCCTCGGCTTCCGCATGTTGCAAGACTTAGTTGCTGAACAACAACAAGCCAGCGACTGACGGGCGCCCTTTGTAACGAACAATCGATCACGTCTGATCAGATATGTCGGTTTGACGAACATGCCGGCCACTGACCGGCCGGACGCCTGCGCTTCCTGGGCCGAGGGAAGGGGCGGACGCAGAAAGGAAAGGTGTGCCGGCGCTAGGCCGCCCCCACCCGAAGTGCTGCGATGAGGGACAGATATGCGCTCACGCGAGGCACGGCACCCAAAGAAAAAGCGGAACCGACTTTCGTCAGTCCCGCTTCGTTGAAGTTGGTGCCCGAGACCGGATTCGAACTGGTGACCTTCGCATTACGAATGCGCTGCTCTACCAACTGAGCTACACGGGCTTTGCCAGCAGCGCGGAAAATCTGTGCCATTCGCGACTGCTGAACAGCCTCGGATCATAACGCACTGGCCGTGCGGCGCCTCCGCTGACACTTCACGATGCTCAAGCAACTTCGAACCGTCTTGCATGAACCCGGCATGCGCCGCAGATGGGGCTGGCTCTGGGCTGCCCTGTGTGTCGCCGTGGCTGTGGCGGCGTTGGCGCCCGGCGATGTGGCGCCCACAGTCACTGCCAGTGACAAGGTGGACCACCTGCTCAGCTTCGCCGCGTTGGCCGCCGCCGGCCTTCTGGCGCTGGCGCCCGGGCGGCGCGGCAGCGTCCTGGCCGCCAGCAGCATGCTGGCTTACGGCGTCCTGATCGAACTGCTGCAGACGCAGATTCCCGGCCGCTATGGCGACGTGCAGGACGCCGTTGCTGACGCTGTCGGTGTGGCTTTGGGCGTAGCGCTGATCACCGCGCTGCGCTGGCTGGTTCGCTTGCATAAGCAATAAGTTC
>Ga0105047_10005094_pt1 | contig 22707 bp, 20 predicted proteins | sample MAT04_FD_78384 | JGI IMG/M metagenome (GOLD analysis project Ga0105047, IMG submission 78384) | Freshwater microbial communities from Lake Fryxell liftoff mats and glacier meltwater in Antarctica - MAT-04 (megahit assembly) | ecosystem: Environmental > Aquatic > Freshwater > Ice > Liftoff... | reverse complement strand
TGAAAAAATTAATCCCCATATACGTAAGACTTCCACTTATCTTCTTCGCCGTTTTTGTAGCTATGGAATACTTTATTGACTCGGGTGACCAACCTGCATTCATCAAATATCCGATGGTTAGTGTATTCCTTTTTGTATTTCTTTTTTTATTGATTGCAATAGAAATTACGATTTCTGCCGTAGATAACGTAATGTATCACATGATGACTGAGGAACAGAAAAAACAACTTGACCAAGTCACCACGTTCAGCATAAGCGAACAAGAATGGTATAAAAAACTGAAAAATATGCTCATCAGATCCGAGCCAATAGAAAATGAAGGATCGCTACTTCTTCATCATGATTATGATGGCATCAAAGAATTAGACAATAATTTACCACCTTGGTGGGTGTACCTTTTCTACGGAACCATCGCGTTTGCAGCTATATATCTTGTTCGGTTTGAAATAATGGATGGCGATAATCAAGAAACCGAGTTAAAGAAAGAAATGGCTCAGGCTCAAATTGATATCGAAGAATACAAAAAAACAGCTCCAGATTTGATGGATGAAAAAACAGTTACACTCGTAACAGATCTAGCTGAATTGGCCAAAGGAAAAACTATTTTTGAAACTAATTGTGCAGCCTGTCACCGATCTGATGGTGGTGGTCAAATTGGCCCAAACCTAACCGATGACTATTGGATTTTGGGTGGCGGTATCAAAAATGTTTTCAACACTTTAGTAAACGGAGGGCGTGACGGAAAAGGAATGGTTTCCTGGAAAGGAACTTTAAAACCTAAAGAAATGCAGCTCGTAGCAAGTTATGTGCTTTCCTTAACAGGAAGTAACCCAAAAGATCCAAAAGCGCCAGATGGAGAATTATGGACCGATCCAAATGCAACAGTTGCTGTTACAAAAATAGATAGCGCAAAAGTTAAATAAAAAAATTATGTCTGATTTAATTGAAGACGAAGCTTTTAGAGATTCCATTGGAACGATAGATGAAGAAGGAAAACGCAAGTTCATTTTTCCTAAAAAGCCCAAAGGAAAGTTTTATGACTACCGAAAATGGGTCAGCTATTTTTTACTACTTGTTCTTGTGGCCAATCCGTTCATAAAAATAAACGGAAACCAGTTCATGATGTTCAATGTACTAGAGCGCCGCTTCAATATTTTTAGTTTTCCATTTTGGCCTCAGGATTTTTACTTGTTCGTTATTTCGATGTTAATCGGAGTTGTGTTTGTCATTTTATTTACAGTTGTTTTTGGAAGAATATTTTGTGGCTGGATTTGTCCCCAGACGATATTCTTAGAAATGGTTTTCAGAAGAATTGAATACTGGATTGACGGCGATCGTGGCGGACAAATACGTTTAGAAAAACAAAAATGGAATGCCGAAAAAATTAGAAAACGAGTTTTAAAATGGACAATCTTTTTTATTATTTCCTTTCTGATTGCCAATGTATTTTTAGCATATGTAATTGGTAGTGATGCACTGTATTTAATGATTAAAGAAGGGCCAATTGCACAGTCCAGTAATTTTATTGCACTGCTCATATTTACTGGCGTTTTCTATTTCGTTTTTGTGTGGTTCAGAGAACAAGTTTGTATTATTGCCTGTCCATACGGAAGATTACAAGGTGTTCTTTTAGACAATAAATCGATAAATGTAGCCTACGATTTTGTTCGTGGTGAAAAAGAAGTAGGTCGAGCAAAATTTAATAAACAAGAAGACAGAGCTGCATCAGGAAAAGGCGATTGTATTGACTGCAAACAATGTGTTCATGTGTGTCCAACAGGAATAGATATCCGAAACGGAACACAACTTGAATGTATAAATTGTACGGCTTGTATCGACGAATGTGACTCGATAATGGAAAGTGTTAATTTGCCAAAAGGCCTTATTCGTTACGCTTCTGAAGATGAAATCGAAAAGAAAGCGCCATTCCGTTTCACGGCCAGAATGAAAGGTTACACCGCCGTTTTAGGAATATTAATTGCCGTATTTGTGGGATTGTTATTTTTAAGAAACGATGTCGAAGCCACGATTTTGCGTTTACCAGGGCAACTTTTTGAGCACAAAGGCAATAAAATAAGTAATGTATATACCTATAAAATTGTAAATAAAACGATTAAGGATTATAATGACATCCATTTTGAAATTACATCGCACAAAGGCGAAATAAAAAAAGTTGGAAATCAACATTTTAAAGTTATTAAACAAGGAATTTCGCAAGGAACCTTGTTTATAGAAATTAATGAATTTCAGCTAGATAACGAAAAGACTACATTGCAAATAGGCGTTTTTGATGGAGAAAATCTAATTGAAACTACAACAACCAACTTTTTGGCACCAAGAAGTTTTGATTAAATACTAGAAATTATGAAGATAAATTGGGGAACCGGAATAGTAATAGCTTTTGCATTATTCATGACTTTTATATTGTTTTTTGTATTCAAAGTTCAGAGTAATTCAAAGTACGATAACGAACTGGTTGTAGAAGAATACTACAAGCACGACGCTAAGTATGGCGATGAAATGCAGAAAATTCAAAATGCAGAAAATTTATCCACAAAACCTATAATTGAAGCAGCTGCGGAAGGTATAAACATTATTTTTCCGTCAAGCTTTATTCCGCAACAAATAAAAGGAAAAGTGTCCTTCTACAGACCGTCTGCTAAAAAACTGGACTTTGAAATACCGCTCCAGTTGAATCAAACTTCACTGCTCATACCTAAACGTGATTTTGCAGACGGTCGTTGGGACATTACCATGTCATGGAACTACAACAACATCAATTACATTAGTAAAAAAATAGTTTATATCAATTAATATGATTTACGCTGCACTGTTATTAGGCTTAATCAGTAGTCTGCATTGCGTTGGAATGTGTGGTCCAATAGCTATAATGTTGCCTGTTGATCATAACAATCCGGCTAAGAAAGTGACGCAACTTTTGACCTATCATATCGGAAGAATAACCGCTTATGCTTCAATTGGCTTACTTTTTGGTTTTATTGGTAGCGGACTTTATCTTGCCGGAATACAACAGCACCTGTCTATTATTGCAGGGGTTTTTATGATTGTGATTATCCTAATTCCAGAACGTATTTTTGCAAAGTATAATTTTTCCAAACCCTTATTCAAGATTATTTCGTCAGTCAAATCAGCACTTGGCAAACAATTTAAGAACAAGAGTTATAAATCACTTTTCACCATCGGAGTACTCAATGGTTTTTTGCCTTGCGGATTAGTTTATGCGGCATTATTCGGAGCAATCGCCATGCAGGATGTAACGCTAGGAATGTTGTATATGGTTTTATTCGGACTTGGAACTGTGCCACTAATGAGCCTTACCATCTATTTTAAAGAGCTGATAACACTGCCCATCCGAAACAAAATACAAAAAGCAATTCCCTATATGGTTGTTCTCATTGGAACACTATTTATCCTAAGAGGATTGGGATTGGGAATTCCTTATATATCACCTTCATCACTTAATCTTTTTGTTCAAGCTACACCAAACTGTCATCAATAACAATTTAAATTTTATACCATGGAAAGACACAATTTACTTCACGAATTCCCAGAATTTCAAGAGAAAATTCACGAACTGAAAATCAGCAATACTCACTTCAGAAAATTATTTGATGAATATCATGAGTTGGAACATGAAATTCACAGAATTAATACTAATGATGAAACAACATCTGATGAATATGCTCATGCACAGAAAGCAAAATTACTGCATATCAAAGATGAAATTTTTGCTATTTTAAATCACAGTTAAATCAAACGCCATCTTTTTAAAGGATGGCGTTTGTTTTTGTTTTATATCGTTGTTGAAAACAATTGATTTTCAGGAGCTTTTCGCCTCATTCGCAAATCAAAAGCCATGCAAATATTTCGCACGAAGGCTTTTCCAGCGTCGGTGATACTGATGGAATCGTTGTTGATTACCACTAATTCATCATCGACCATTTCTTTTAATTGCTTCAAGATTTCCGGAATTTCACTAAAGTAATTCGCTTTCTGCTGCCAAGAAGTTTTAAAGCTACAAATAAGATTTAGGATGTGTTTACGGATAATCAAATCTTCTTCTGTTAACAAATGCCCTTTAACAACGGGTAATTTATCCCATTCTACTATTTGATAATAATCTTCAAGACTTTTGACATTTTGTGCAAAACTATACCAACTGTCGCTGATAGAAGAAACGCCAAGTCCAATCATCAACTGCGTTTTAGAAGCACTATATCCCATAAAATTACGGTGTAGTTTTTTATTTTTGAATGCCTCATACATAGCATCCGTTTCAAGGGCAAAATGATCCATTCCAATTTCGTGGTAGCCATTTTTCTCCAATAATTTTTTCCCTACTTCATACAGCATTCGTTTCTCATCGTCCTTCGGGATATCTTCGTCTTTAAATCCGCGTTGTCCATTTCCTTTAATCCACGGCACATGAGCATAACTGTAAAAAGCCAATCTATCGGGTTGCAATGATTTTGTTTTTTCTATAGTATCAATGACATCTTCTACTTTCTGAAAAGGCAATCCAAAAATTAGGTCGTGCCCAATGGAAGTATAGCCTATTTCGCGCGCCCAATAAGTAACCTTGGCAACATTGTGAAAAGGCTGTTGTCTGTTGATGGCTTTCTGCACTTTTTCAGAATAATCCTGAACGCCAAAACTGACTCTTCTGAAACCCAAATCATACAATTTCTGCAGGTGTTCACGGGTTGTATTGTTGGGATGTCCTTCAAAACTCATTTCACATTTTTCCGTCTTTTGAGCATACGAAAAAATCCCGTTAATCAAATCTTCTAAATTATTAACCGAGAAAAATGTTGGAGTGCCGCCTCCTAAATGAATTTCTTTTATTCTTGGTTTTTCTTCTAATAATTGGCAGTACAAACTCCATTCTTTCAATACCGCTAAAATATAAGGATGCTCCATCTCATGATTCTTAGTAATTCTTTTGTAACATCCGCAAAACGTACACATACTTTCACAAAAAGGCAGATGGATGTAAAGACTTATTCCTTCTGTAGCGTTACTTTCTGTAAATGATCTTTTGAGTGTTTTTATCCAACCATCGTAATTAAAATCTGCTTCGTTCCAATAGGGAACCGTTGGATAACTAGTATAACGCGGTCCGGGAACATTGTATTTCTGAACTAATGAGGTTTTCATAGCTTATATTTGAACCTCAAAAGTAATTCACTTCACAAATAATAAAAATGATAATTATCATGTATACATTAGTATCACCAAAAGCTTAAGTCATTGAAAATAATTTGTTACTGACCCGATGGGAGAAAATTATATATTAACGTCAATTAATTGCAGTTTGTCAAACTAAAAACGCCTGTATTGACGAAGGAAGAATCTAAGTGCTTTAAAAAAAAGTCTTCGACAGGGTCTAATTTGACTCAAAACAAGCTAAAATCTACTTTTCATTACACTACTGATAATTACACCCAACGGGTTACTGAATGTTTTTTTTAGAGAAAACGGCTATACTTAATAAATATTGGTCTGGTGGAAATTATTGAATTTATATATCAAATCGTATAAATCCCAAAGAGCTGTTTGTGTCTAATTTTGAGTTAATTATAAAATAAAGATGTCATGAATGAGATATTAAACTGCGGACCAGGAATAGGAGTGTTTTTTGCAATGGCAATTATCGGAGTTGTATTGATTGCAATCAGTTTTTTAATGACAATCGTGAAGAGTAAATAGCACTTCTTTATCCGATATATTAAAGACGACTCTTTAGTTGCTTAATATCCCGGCTCATTTCCAAAATAAGATTATCCATAGTTGCAGTTTCAGCCGATATCTTGGCGTCATCTTGCCCAATGTGCGCTACATATTCCCAAATTTCAAGTATATCGGAAAGTCGGATGTCGTAGGGACTGTAAATAATATTATCCGGTTCTACAGTTATAGAATCCTGATTTTTGCTATTCAATCTTTTATAGGTGATTCCCTCACTAAGGGTAATAATAATATAGGTTTTGTTTTTTTTGATTTCACCAAGGTTTTCAATATACCGTCCAACCACAAAACTTTTATCGGTATGTGGTGGCATCGAATCGCCTCCAATCGGAAAAGCTCTCATTTTTCCAGCACCTAAAAAAGGCAAAGCTACTTGTTGCAGATTCTCAATAAATTCTGGATCTGAATAACCCGTTAAGTATCCGGCTCTAGCCTTGTGTGGAATAATCTCTATAAAGTTGTTCCCATTTTGATCTACCATTACAGGCAACAAAATCCTGTTATCCCCCAATTTGAGTAAATCATCTACAGGAATTTTCCGTAAATCTACCGACAATAAAATATCAATACTAACATGAAAATACCTCGACACGGCCAACAAAAAATCTGGTGGTGGCAAATTGATACCGCCTTCATACTTTACGTAACGGTCTCTTGGCACACCGCAACCATCAGCAACCACTTGCTGAGTAACGCTTTTCTTATTTCTAAGAACTTTTATATTATCGGAAAATAATGACATGATATGTTAATGTGAGGATTTATCACTTCAAATATATAAATTAAAGTGACGATTCCTCATAATTTTGTATATTATTTTAACCCACAATTTTAGGATAAATGCAACGCTCAATTGTACACATGGACTTGGACACATTTTTCGTGTCTTGTGTAAGGCTTCAAAACTCACAACTAAATGGTATTCCGTTGATTGTAGGTGGCGGAGAAAGAGGTGTTGTGGCGTCTTGTTCGTATGAAGCACGCCGTTTTGGAGTGCGTTCTGCAATGCCAATCCGCATGGCTTTACAACTTTGTCCAGAGGCAAAAGTAATTAAGGGCGACATGGAATTGTTTACCCATAAATCACAAGAAGTAACGCAGATTATTGAAGAACAAGCACCCATAGTCGAGAAATCTAGTATTGACGAATTTTATCTGGATATTACGGGTATGGATAAATTTTATGGTTGTTACAAATGGACGAATGAACTTTCGCATACCATTACAAAGGAGACCGGTTTACCAATAAGCTTTGCGTTATCTGTAAATAAAACCGTTTCCAAAATAGCTACCGGTGAAGGAAAACCAAAAGGAAATCTAGAAATTTCTGAAACGATGGTGCAATCTTTCCTAAATCCACTTTCCATTAGAAAAATTCCCGGAATTGGTGAACAAAATTTTAAATCGTTATCTCAATTGGGAATCCGAAATATTGAAAAACTTTCTGAAATGCCGCAACATTATATGCAAGGAATGTTTGGAAAGATTGGGCTCGAATTGTGGAGAAAAGCAAACGGTATCGATAATACGCCCGTTCAACCTTATGTGGAACGCAAATCAATTTCAACAGAACATACTTATTTACAAGATACTATAGATATCAAAAAAGTGAAATCCCATTTGATTAGCATGGCTGAAAAACTGGCTTATCAATTACGTCGGGAAGAATGGCTTCCATCATCCGTTGCGGTAAAGATTCGGTATGCCAATTTTGATACCGAAGTAAAACAGCTCAAAATTCCCTACACTTCTTGTGATCACATCCTAATTAAATACATTCTCGAATTATTTGACAAATTATACAACCGTCGGATGCGGATTCGTTTAATTGGAATTCGTTTCAGCGGATTGGCAAGAGGAAGTTATCAGGTTAATATGTTTGAAGATACTGTAGAAATGATGTCTTTATACCAAACCATGGATAAAATCAGAAATCGATTTGGTGCCGATGCCGTAAGCCGTTGTGCCGGAACAAAACTCAAATCAAAAACTGGTGAAGAACAAAACAATCTTAACACTTCTTAGAGCACGTTTTCTTTCATCTCTAATCTCTCATTTTTTCTCTTTTCACTAAATTTATGTACCTCAACTGCCACTCCTTCCACTCACTCCGCTACGGCACCATTCCACTACAAAATTTAGTGGAACAAGCCGCATTGCAAGGAGTTACCGCAATGGCACTCACAGACATCAATACCGTTACTGGAATTTATGAATTTATAAAAGCGTGTAAAGCGGTCCATATTAAGCCTATTGTTGGGATTGATTTTAGGAACAATTCTGAATTAAAATATGTAGGACTTGCAAAAAACCGCGAAGGCATTGGTGAAATGAACCGCCTTATTACCAAACATAATTTTGCAGAAACTCCTTTACCTACAACTGCACCTGCTTTTCAAAATGTAGTGGTCATTTATCCGTTTGAAAACATTCAGGCACATTTAAACGAAAATGAATATGTTGGAATTCGTCCCGAACAGTTACCCCAACTTTACAATCAAAAATGGAAGTGCTTTTTGGATAAAATGGTACTCCTACAGCCTGTCACTTATCGAACCCAAAAAGAATACAAACTTCATAAAATTCTTCGTGCAATCGACCTCAATATTCTAGGTTCTAAACTTACTGAAACAGACTATTGCAAAACATCCGAGGTTATGATTCCGTTAGAAGAATTGATGTCAAAGTTTGCTGATTATCCACAGATAATCGAAAATACAGAAAAGATAATCAAACAATGTAATTTTGAATATGAATTTGGTATTCCAAGAAATAAAAAACACTTTACCCAAAACAATGCTACCGATATTAAACTGCTGAAAAAACTGGCTTATGAGGGACTAACTTGGAGGTACACCCATGATAATGAGGAAGCAAAAGCACGCATTGAAAAAGAATTAAAAGTCATTGACCAATTAGGATTTAGCGGATATTTTTTAATTACTTGGGATATTGTTAGATACAGTATTTCTCAAGGATTTTTACACATCGGACGAGGCAGTGGAGCCAACAGTATCATAGCATATTGCCTTGGTATAACCGATATTTGTCCTATTGAACTCGATTTATATTTTGAGCGTTTCCTGAACCTCAACCGCAAAACACCACCCGATTTTGACATTGACTGGTCCTGGAAAGAACGCAATACCATACTTGATTATATCTTCACTAAATATGGTGCGGATCATGTAGCCTTTTGCGGAACTAATGTCGAATTTAAATACCGTTCCATCTTTAGAGAAGTCGGAAAAGTATTTGGATTACCAAAGGATGAATTAGACCTACTGGCCAAAAACCCGATGCTAAAACACCATCAAAACAAGGTAGTCCAACAAGTACAAGAATACGGAATGATGCTCGAAAAATACCCAAACCAACGCAGTATGCATTCGTGTGGCATCATTATTTCAGAAGAACCAATAACCAATTTTACGGGTCTCGAAATGCCACCCAAAGGCTACCCAATTGTCCAGTTTGATATGCATGTAGCGGAAGATATCGGTTTTGAAAAGTTTGATATTCTAAGCCAGCGCGGCATCGGTCATATTGACGACACCGTAAAATTGGTCAAAAAAAACCAGAATATCGATGTTACTATTCGGGACACGCGAATTTCAAAAAACGAAGCACAATGCAATGAATTCCTAGGACGTGGCAAAACCATAGGATGCTTTTATATAGAAAGTCCAGCCATGCGCGGTTTGTTACGCCGACTCAAATGCGATAATTATAAAGTGCTCGTGGCAGCTTCCTCTATCATTCGCCCCGGAGTTGCCCAAAGTGGTATGATGAAAGAATATATTTTTCGCCACAATCATCCTGATAAATTTGAATACTTCCACCCTGTTTTTGAACAACAATTAGGAGAAACTTACGGCATCATGGTATATCAGGAAGATGTGATCAAAATTGCGCTACATTATGGTGGACTGCCTGCTTCTGACGGTGATATTTTACGCCGCGCCATGAGCGGAAAAGGAAGATCTAAAGCAGCATTGCAGAAAGTCAAGGATCACTTTTTTGAATGTTGCGCTGCTAAAGGACATCCGGAACAGTTAAGCCAAGAAATATACCGGCAAATAGAATCGTTTGCAGGCTATTCTTTTTGCAAAGCACACTCAGCTTCTTATGCGGTAGAAAGCTACCAAAGCCTATACTTGAAAATCAAGTATCCTATCGAATTCATGACTGCCGTAATCAACAATTTTGGTGGTTTTTACAGAACGGAAGTCTATATTCACGAAGCTAAAATGTCGGGAGCTAAAATCCATAATCCTTGTGTGAATAAAAGTGATTATCAAACGAATGTGTATGGAACTGATGTATATTTGGGATTTCAGCATCTCAAAAGTCTCGAATCTAAAATTGCTCTACAAATTGAAGAAAACCGAAAAGAATATGGAGAATTCAAAACAGTGGAAGATTTCATTAACCGAATTCCCATTGGTATTGAAGGAATGCAGATATTAATTTTCATTGGAGCCTTCCGTTTTACTGGCAAAAGCAAGAGTGAACTATTGGTTATTGCGCGAATGCTGATGCTCAATTTCAAACCCGAAAACAGAGGCTGGCTGTTGCTTGAAGAACCGTTCAAAGAATACCAATTACCTGTATTGAACCGCTCTCCTTTTGAAGATGCTTTTGATGAAATTGAACTGCTGACTTTTCCGGTTTCAGTAACACCTTTCAATTTGCTGCAAACGTCGTATCGCGGTGATGTAATGGCAAACGATTTAGTAAAACACCATAAGAAAACGGTCAAAATGCTCGCTTACCTCATTTCAAGAAAACACGTGCCAACAAAAAAAGGCGATATGTATTTTGGTACTTGGATCGATGCTGAAGGAGAATTTTTTGACACAGCTCACTTTGCAGATTGCCTTCAAAAATATCCATTTAAAGGTGGTGGTTGTTATTTATTACTAGGTCAGGTTGAAGTAGATTACCATTTTCCTACCATCACAATTTCCAAAATGGCTAAGATGCCTTTTATTGCCGATCCGCGGTATTCCGATACCGATGAAAAACGATTTCAAACCCAACAGCAAATAAAAGAAGATGTAAGCATGACCCAACGCGCACCTTATCCGCAAGAACATGAAATAAATTTGCCCCGATTTAAAATGCAACCGAGCGTCAAGAAAGAGTCTAATACACATTTTTAGCACAAAGAGAATACGTTTACATAATCACGATACATAAATAACATAAGCTTTATACCAAATGAAAAAGCAAGAATACGCCATAGTAGATATTGAAACCACAGGCGGTAATGCCAATGGCAGCCGGATAACCGAAATCGCCATTATCATTCACGACGGAACTACGATTATTGACCGTTGGGAATCGCTCGTCAATCCGCAAAAAGATATTCCGCTTGCGATTTTCGCACTAACCGGAATCAATAATGATACGGTTCGAGATGCTCCAATCTTTGATACCATTTCTGAAAAAGTGTTGGAAATGCTTACCAATCGAATTTTTGTAGCACATAATGTGAACTTTGATTATTCATTTGTGCGACATGAACTCGAAAAGTCGGGCTTCAAATGGACGGCTAAAAAGCTCTGCACCGTCCGTGCTACGCGAAAAATCAAACCAGGATTGGGTTCCTATAGTTTGGGGAATCTTTGCCATTCGCTAGACATCAATATCGAAAACCGACACCGTGCTGGTGGCGATGCAGATGCTACTGCCGTACTATTTTCAATGTTGCTCGAATGGGATAGTGACGGCGAAATGATAAAAATGATAAAGAAAACTTCGCCAGACCAACGCTTACCACCAAATTTGCCTCCTAAAGACTTTGAACAATTACCCGAAAAACCAGGTGTTTATTATTTCTATAATCAGGAAAAAAAGGTAATTTATATTGGTAAGGCTGTCAATATCAAAAAACGCGTTACTTCGCACTTCACTGGACACAATGTAAATTCGCAAAGACAAAATTTTCTACGTGATATCTACAGTATTTCTTTTGAAGTTTGCGCTACCGAACTCATGGCGCTGCTTTTGGAATGCAACGAAATCAGGAAATTATGGCCAACTTATAATAAGGCTTTAAAACGTTTTGAACCCAAATACGGACTTTTTGAATACGAAGCGCGTAATGGATACAAATACCTTTCGATAGGAAAGTTAGGCAAAAATCAATCTTATGTAGAAGCGTTCAGCAGTTCGTATGATGGTATCCAATTACTGCGCAACTTGGCCGAACAGTTTGCAATTGACTATCGCTTTTGCAAATATGGAAGCGCAGGCGACGGCGAATTTCTTCAGCAGCCCAACGTCAGCAATCTACCGGAAGTTGGGCAGCACAACGAGCAAGTAGCAAGCGCTCTTGACTTTTTCTTAAAAAATCGACCGAGTTTTGCCATTATGGATAAAGGTCGAGATACCGAAGAACGCAGCTGTATTTGGGTAGAGAACGGACATTTTTATGGAATGGGTTATATTACTTCAGATACTGCACTTGTGGAAGTTTCTGAGATAAAAGAGTACGTTACGCCTTATAAAAGCAATCAGTATATCATGCAGTTGATTTATGGATATGCGGAGAAGTTTCCAGGGAAAGTTAGGCGATAATGGTTCGTTACACTGCTTGCTAATTTGTGATAAAAGATACGAAATGATGACATTATTTGAGGATACTGAACTATTTGCATCGGGAGTGCGAGGCAGAACCGTATTTGATTTGCCCGATTGTGATTTACTGTTGCTAGACAATTTTATTTCAAAAGAAGAATCCGATTTTTACTATACCACTTTATTGAAACAAACGCAATGGCACGAATACGAGATGCCGATGTATAACAAAGTTGTTACTGCACCGCGTATGGTTTCTTGGTATGGAGATACAGACCGAACTGAACTAAACCCGCAACAAAAGTGGTCAAAAGAATTGCTTACCATGCGACAACGAGTTGAAAATGAAACGGCACTAAAATTTAATTCCGTATTACTCAATCTGTACCGAAACGGAAATGATGGCGTAGGCTGGCACAGTGATAAAACGATCAGCACTAATAAAGACCTGAATATTGCTTCGGTAACTTTTGGAGAAACCAGATTGTTTCGATTGCGCCATAAGTTTATGAAACATATTGCGCAAATAGAGATTCCGTTACACCATGGTTCTTTGCTTTTAATGGCTGGTTCAACGAACAGTTACTGGGAACATCAAGTACCCAAAACATCTCGAAATGTACTGCCTAGAATCAACCTAACCTTCAGGCAAACTAAATAGTCACCGAATAATTGTAATTATATAAGACCGTTGCGTAATTGTATAAAGCGATGAAGGCGAGTGCTTTTAAATTTGTATAAACTAAACAAATTGGTCATGGAAGAAAACACTAAAAAGAATCAGAAACATAAAGATACTGATCCGCAGCAAAAAAATTCAGCCTATCCAGGACATACTTCAGAAGAAAAAAAAGAAAACTCTAGCAGTGACGAGCACCTCCAAACTTATTCGAATCTTTCTGATGACGAAAAAGACGAGCGCTTAGCAGATTCTGGTCCGGTACGCAATCCCAATTATCATGATGTGAATGATGAGAATAGTGCTTCCGCTACTTCAGCCAAACGATATAGTAAAGACACTCACAATCATACACCTTCTGGAACCGACGGAAAAACCCTCGAAGATTTTAATGACGTAGAACCAAAAAGAGATAGCAACAAAGCAAAGAATAACGAAACCAAAACTCCAGGTCGCACCTAGTGTTCCATCTAACCAAACTTTAAAATCGATGCTTATGATACAGAATAAACCCTTGACTATTATGGTCGCTGACGATGATCCAGATGACAGAGAGTTACTGACTTTTTTATTCAACCAAAATGAAAAATTTGAATTGCTGCACTGCTTTGAATCAGGAATTGAAGCAATTAAAGAAATTATGGTTAAAAAAAACATCCCTGATATTTTATTAATTGACATGTATATGCCAATGCTTACGGGATCAGAGATTGTAAAAAAACTAGAAGAAAGCCAAATAGCACCCAATATGTATAAGTTTGTCGTATCAACCACAATAAATAGTGCTGAAGAAAATAAATACATCGCCAATAATAAAGTGAAATTCATTAAAAAACCGGCCTCCTTAAAAGAGATTAATGATCTTCCCGGAATTATTTTAGACCATCTTCACATACATAATAATACAAAAGTATAAACAACGAAATGAGAACTACCAGTACCAATTTTATAAATATCCGCAAATATTTGGGAGTATTCAGTTCACTTTTTATTGTGGTCAGCAATTATTTGATTGGATCTTCTATTAATAATGAAACATGGCATCTTGTTAGGTACCAGTTAAAATTTTTAAAGGAAAAATTGTAATTGAACTAAAAACCACTCGTTAACGATCTTTTTTATACCGTTGGAGTCGCTTTGATCTTTTGGTTTATGTACAAAAAAATCACTCTTGGCAAAATGCCTTTTTAAATTTAATAAATGGATTACATTCAACTTGTTGGTGTTGGAGCAGCTGTATTGACTACAATCGCAAATATTCCGCAAACGTACAAAATCATTAAGGAAAAGAATACCGAAGGAATTTCACCCTATACTTACACTATTCTATTAACCGGTACAGCACTTTGGATGATCTACGGAATCCTAAATGACGACTGGCCAATAATTGTTGGGAACGGCATTACTGTAACAACTTGTATTATGATTCTCGCCCTCTATTTTATGTCAAATAAAGTAATAAAAAAAATCCATGACACTGTTTTGCCAGATACAATTAAAAAGAAGGTGCGAAATAAAAAGGCTAAATAAACGATGCAAACAAGTAGTGCAATACCAAAAAATGATTCACTTCGTAAAATTAAATTTTGAAAACCTACACTAATACAAATCAATAATTTTGTACGTTAAAAACACTCCAAAAGCTAATATAATGTGGGCAAAAAATAGTTGAATAAAATAGGAAGTATAAGCTACTTTTGGTTTTTCTGAAGGCAGACTAAAAATTACGATCCAGCCAAAAATTCCTATCAGTCCGCTGACACATCCAAATGCTAGAGTACTTAACCAGTTAAATTCAAAACAGCAATTCCATAATAAATGATACGCAATGACAAACAACAGTCCTAGCAGGTAGTGAATAAACCAAGATGCTACGATTATACTTTTAGCTGGCAAATTCAGTGCGATACGTTGCATGACGTAAGTGAGTAAACGCGGTTCCTGAAACTTTTTGCGGAATTCATATGACAGATAATAACTAAAGGCAGTCATTGCACTTGTACCAATTAATGTTCCTGAAATAATTTTTACAACGGTTTCCATTTCTTTGTTTTACTTTGATTCAGATACTATTTTGTCACACTGCCATCGTTCCTGGCATTTGCTGTTCAGGCATCGTAATTACGGATTGTTTATCCAAATGCTCATTGATGACTTTGATTACCTTATCGTATTGATCGCTTAACGCAACAATCATATCCCCTTTAGTAACAAGTTCAAATGCGCGCGCAATGGCTTCAGCCTCGTCTGCAATAAGTTCGTACGTAACATTTTTTTTGGCAGATGAAATGCCTTCTATAACTAATGCATTAATTTCATTTACAGTTTTTCCTCTTAAGCCGTGTTCTTGTCTTATGATAATGTGGTCAAACATAGATGCGGCTATCTTGGCCAGCTCAATTGTATCCTCATCGCGTCGGTCCCCAATTCCGGCTATAATCCCGATTCGTCTTTTTGCTTTAAAATTTTCAAGGTAGTCCTTCAAGGCATTAAACCCGTGCGGGTTATGGGCGTAATCTACCAAAACTTTATAATTTTTAAACTCAAATAAATTCAATCTTCCTGGTGTCATTTCATATCCGGGAATGAAGGTTTGCAATGCAGTTCGGATCTGCTCAATTGTAAATCCCCACGCGAAAGCTGCAACTGAGGCTGCGAGAATATTAGAGATCATAAATTTTGCTTTACCACCATCGGATAACGGAATATTGCACACGTTTTCTATTTTATATTTTTCGCCTTCATAAAGAATAGTAATACTTTCACCTTCTAAAACTGCTACAAGATTATCTTTATTTATGAATTCCCGTATCATATCATTATCAGAATCGCTCGAAAAATAAGCGATATTACACTTCAGTTCAGAGGCAATCTTAAGGCAATTGTCATCTTCAGCATTTAATATTGCCCATCCGTTTTTCTTAACACTTCGAGCAACTACACCTTTTACATTTGTCAAATCATCAAGAGTATGCACATCATTTAATCCCAAATGATCTTCTTGTATGTTGGTAATGATGCCAACATCACAACAATCAAAGCTTAATCCGTTTCGAATTAATCCGCCACGAGCCGTTTCTAGTATGGCAAAGTCAACGGTCGGATCTTTTAAAACTATAGTTCCGCTTGCAGGTCCCGAACAATCGCCACCTTTAATCTTATAACCATTAATATAAATTCCGTCTGTAGTTGTATATCCGGCAGTATATCCTGCTGTTTTCGCAATATGTGCCAACAAACGTGTTGTTGTTGTTTTTCCGTTCGTTCCTGTGACTGAGAATATCGGAATAGTGGATTTGCTGCCTTTTGGAAATAACATATCTACCACAGCCGAAGCAACATTTCTTGGTTTTCCAAACGAAGGATCTAAGTGCATTCTAAATCCTGGTGCTGCATTGACCTCTAATATTACGCCACCGTTTATAAAAAATGGTTCGTTTAGTGAGGGTGCCATAATGTCGATCCCACAGACATCCAAACCAATTATTTTTGAAATGCGTTCGGCAAGAAATTTATTATAAGGATGAATTTCGGCTGTTACATCAGTCGCAGTTCCTCCTGTGCTTAAATTTGATGTCGATTTCAAATAAATGCTTTCGCCATTATTTGGAATACTTGCTATAGTATAACCGTATTTGTCTAACTGCGTAAAAGTATCTTGATCGATTACAATTTTAGTCAATGACGATTCGTGGCCATTTCCTCGTCCAGATTGGTTGTTTTCTTCGTGGATTAATGCAGCTATCGAACTAAGTCCGTCGCCCGTTATCATCGCGGGAATACGTTTGGCGGCCGCAACATACTTACCATCAATTACTAAAAGACGAAAATCTGATCCCGCAATAAATCGTTCCACAATTACGTAAGTGCTAAACGTTTTAGCGTATTGAAAAGCGGATAGTGCCGAAGTATAATCTGGAATATTTACAGTTGCGCCTTTTCCTTGATTGCCATTGAGTGGTTTTATCACTATTGGAAAATCTATTGTATCAATGATTTCTTTTAATCCTTCTTCTGTTGCACAGCAATCGCCAGCCGGAACTGGAATAAAATGTTGCGCTAGAAGTTTTTTTGTGGCATCTTTATCACCTGCAGTTCTCACAGCTAATTCAGATGTCTTCCCCGTAATTGTTGCCTGAAACTGTTTTTGTGCTGCACCGTAACCCAGCTGCACTTTTGAATTTGTACCAAGGCGAATACACGGAATCCCACGCCGTTGCGCTTCATCAACAATACTCTTGGTACTGGGTCCAAAACCGTGTCGCATTGCAAGTTCTCTTAGGTGCTCTATCTCGGAATTAATATCATACGTCTCATTTTTAGCAATGGCATCTACAATTCTAAAAGCTGCTTGCGCGGCATATAATCCTGCTTCTTCAATAGTATAGGTGAAAACCATATTGTAAATACCTCGCGTCATGGTTTCTCTTGTTCGGCCGTAACCACACTCCATCCCAGCCATTGACTGAATTTCAAGAGCCACATGTTCCATAACGTGACCAAGCCATGTTCCACGTCGCAACCTTTCAAAAAAACCACCTTCCCTGCCTTCCGAACATTCATGAGCTATCATCTCAGGAAATGCTGTAGTAAACCGTTCTAAAAATCCCTCTATTTTATCCGTGGGAAATTGTTCCATTTCTTCCAGATCAATTCTTACTTGAATAAGTCGATTTCTATAATTGCTCCAAACATTTGGGCCGCGCAGCACTTGAGTTTTTAAAATTTTCATTGGTTCGTGTTAAAGTAACACAAATTTCAAAATATAGTCCGAATTTTAATTACACGATTTTAGAATTTAATTATAAAATAAATGGTTGAAGATCAAGCTCGACTAAAGAATTTACCGCAGCATAAAGCTTCTAGTTTTAATAGTAGTATAATAACGATAGTTGGCATACGTTATATTTTTTTATTATTTTAGCGACCTGAAATCATACGGTAGCTCATCCCAAAACTACCGGTAAATCTTAAAATGTATTTAAAATTAATAGCACTGATGAGTATTACAGTGACTTAAAAAGTAAAATCACAACCTACAACCTGCATGTTCCAAAAAAATTTAATCTCAAATGCTCCAGGCGGTGAGAACGATCAAAACGGTTTCGTACTGTTTAAAATCATTTGCAGTATATTGTTAACAGCAACTGTTACTGCCATGATATCGTTATGGCAACAACCGCACTATGCTGTTCGTTTTATAACAGCTATGGCACTACTTTGGGTAGTAAGTTTGTCATTCATTTTCACGCTAAAGGCGAGCAATGTTCGAACTGTTGCAGCACTGTATATCGGTTTTATAATGATGTTGATTTTAGGCTTTTCGTTTACAGGTGGCGGAATAAAAGCCCATATCATCAGACTACTCCCCGTGGTAATCCTCTTTTCAGGTTTAACAGTAGGAAGAAAGGCAATGTGCTTTTTTGCAATAGCAGCTTGTTTCAGTGGCTTTCTACTAGTATTGGCCGATTATTATAAGTTGTTGCCAGTGACAGAACCGGTAACAACATCAGCAGCAGGCTACTGGATATATTCTGTAGCAGGCATATTTTTATTCTACTATATAGAGCATTTGTCAGTAAACCGATTTAACAAAACGGTTGTTCATCTTAAAGAAGAACTCAGCTTACGCAAACAGTCTGAAGAAAAGTACAGAGTTATTTTCGAATCGTTTCAGGATGTATATTATCAAACGGACATGCTTGGAAATATCGTTTTAATCACACCCTCTATAAAGCGATGGGCAGGGTACGAACCCAATGACCTTTTGGGTAAAAATGTAGCCGTTTTTTATGCAGATACTATTCAAAGGGACGCTTTTATAAGTCTTCTTTTGAAAAAAAAAGCAGTCTATAATTACGAATTAGAGGTATTAACAAAAGATGGCAAGATTATGAATATATTAGCTTCAAGCCAAATACTTTACGATTCTGCTGGGGAACCAACCGCTATTGAAGGGACACTACACGACATTACTCGCCGTAAAGCACAAGAAAATGTGCTAAAGCAACAAAATGAAAAACTGATGACCGTAGCACGACTTCAGTCACATATTGTCAGAAAACCAATTGCCAATATACTCGGAATCATAGACCTAATAAACTTAGAGAATCCGAGCGATCCCACAAATTTAGAACTCATTCCACAACTTGAAATAGCCTCTAAAGAGTTGGACACTATTATTAGAGAAATTACACAAAATACGGCCGAAATAAGAGAAATGGTGAGCATAAACGTGCCTAAAAATAAAAATCAGCAGAACTTGTAATTTGCTTAATGATGCACCTAAATACATCTCCCCTACTTTTAAGAAGGGGTGGCTCGCCATTTTCGGCGAGACAGTGTGGTTTTACATTTTAATGCGGGGGTTTGCATTATATAAATAAGATGAGTCAGCCCTTTAATTCAAAATAATTTCCTATTTAAAAATACAACACTATTTTAACATAAAATAGCTACTAAATTTACAGTTAATCGTAAAAAAATGTATTTAAACGAAAAGTTAACATAAATTTTAACAATTTCAAAAACATTTATTTATCTTCGAATTAGTTCTCTTAAAAACTCAAATACCACACTAAGAGAACATTGCAAATACCACAAAATTATATTGGACAGTTAGCCTACTGTTGGTCCATTTGACCAATAGTAAATAAAACATACGTTTCATTTTCTACAAATTTGAGTAATCAGGTAGACAATTGATGTGTAGTTATAGTAGCTTTTTTTTTATTTAAAAATCAAAATCTGATGTCAAGACAAAACGTACTCAATAAAGCAGCATCGCAAGAGGGCACAAACGAAATTCCTCCAAACAGTAATAAATCGCCTTATGGGCTGTGGTATGCGCCGTCTCTTGACGGACAAAAATGGTGCGCCATGTTTGTTAGCTGGGTTTTCCATCATGCCGGACATCCCTTAGGGCACATCCAAACCAAGAACGGCATCCACCATTGCCAATCCGCTCACAATTACTACAAAGAAAAAGGAAGGATTACGGCCAATCCGCAACCAGGCGACATTGTAATTTATGATTGGGAAGGCAACGGTCACGCGGATCACATCGGAATTTTTATCAAATGGACTACTGCCAACAAAACCGCTATTGAAGCGTGGGAAGGCAACACTTCAACGGATGACGATACTGATGGCGGAAGGGTAATGAAGCGCGTCCGATCTAGCAGTCTTATCAAATCATTTATCAATCCGGGTGGCTATACTGACGGAGGCATTACTCCAATAGCTACTACACTTTCTAAAGGAGCCAGCGGATCAAAGGTAACTCAAATACAAAAACACCTCTACTCTATTGGCTATGTTATAAAAATTGACGGTTGGTTTGGCACTGAAACCGAACTTGGCATCAAAGAATACCAAACCAAAAACGCTATGACTGCAACCGGAGTAGCCGATGCGCTAACTATTGGGGCACTGCAAGAAGATGCTAACCAAATAGCTGTAGCCAAATCAAAATTTGTATCTGGTAGTTACCTCCGCAGGGGTAATGTGGGCTTTATGGTGACCGAAGTACAACGAGCTTTGAATGCAAAAGATCCCTTATTAAAACTTAAAATAACCGGAAGTTTTGACATGGCTACATTGCAGGCCGTGAAAGCCTTTCAGACAAATAGCAAGCTGGAATCTGATGGGATTGTAGGACCTAAGACTTTTGGAAAGTTGGGGATTAGTTAATTAAAATTATAAAACCTCCGTAGCCGAAAAGGGGATTATAAAGCAGGCAGGAAATTAAAACAGGAATTATGAGCGACGAAAAACATTTGGTAATGTCTTATCACAGGATGAGACGCTGGGTTGGTTATCTAGGATTAGGTCTGCCATTTGCTTTATTTACTGGTGAATGGACTTTTCATAAACTTAAAATTTATGAAAACAGCTCCTTAATGCATATGTGTCGAGGTTCCTATATTTCAAATAATTTTTCAAGAGATAGTATTAGTGAATATTATTATACGCCAATGGGCGAACTTTTTGTGGGAACTCTTTGTGCTGTTGCTTTCTTTTTATTTTTATATAAAGGTTATGATAAGAAAGCAGGTGAAACAATGCCTTCCGATAGTTTTATGACCAATCTTGCCGGAATATGTGCGCTTTTGGTTGCCATTTTTCCAATGGATATTGAGAAATGTTTCCCTGACAATTTTAGAACATTTATAAGTCATAAACCAGTGGGGAACATCCATTATATTGCAGCAGTAGTCTTTTTTATATCGTTAGGCATTATGTGCCTTGTTAATTTTAGACGAACAAAAACCGTTGCACAGTTTGGAAAAAAACCTTCACATAATTTCTACAAATTGTGTGGCATTGGCATTTTTGCATCGCTCGTTTTTATACTGCTATTTATGATAGTCCCTTTTTTAAATACCTGGGCAAAAGCTAATGATTTTGAATTCCTCTTTTGGTTTGAAACCGCTTCCCTCCTATTTTTTGGTGCATCATGGTTGAAAAAAGGACAAGTAAATAGCGATTAGTGTTAAATAAAAACGCGTAAGAGAACGTCAACAAACTAAAAATCAAAACTATAGAAATTATGAAACTACTAAAATTTGGACTAGAAAATGCCGATGTCAAAAAATGGCAATATTTCCTCCTAGGACAAGGTATTTATCAAGGAGTTATTACGGGAAAATTTGATCAGCTGACCTATGATGCTACAGTTGTATTTCAAAAGCAACAAGGTTTAAACCCCGACGGTATTGTAGGCAACTTGTCTTATGGCAAAGCCATGCTACTAGGATACAGTGTTATTGTAGATGAACGCGTTGATATTACAGGTGAAAATTTTCCTGAAAAACCAAATTTCCAACCTTTAGTTTCTAAGAAGGAACGCACAGCACTTTTTGGAAAAATAGGTTTCAAATCTAGTCCCATACCAGGCAATCCAGAAAACATTGTAATTATCAATAAATGGGATCGAGATAACATCATCAAAATTATGGTGCCACAGTTAATACCTCTAAAAGGAACTGCAACCGTATACCTTCACAAAAAAGGCGGTAACCAACTTATCAAACTTTTCAAAGACTGGCAAACAGCAGGATTGCTCCACAAAATACTGACCTGGGAAGGTGCCTACAACCCGAGATTTGTTAGAGGAAGTAGAACTATTTTGAGCAACCATGCCTTTGGGACTGCCTTTGACATTAACTACAGTTGGAACAAATTGGGCGTAGTGCCTGCGTTAGTAGGCCAAAAAGGATGTGTTAGAGAACTCGTGAAAATAGCCAACGCCAACGGTTTTTATTGGGGCGGACATTTTACTAGAAAAGATGGAATGCACTTTGAAATTGCCAAAATAGTATAACAACAACTACCTCGGAAGCCGAAAAGGGGAATTAGAGTAGGCAAGAAATTAAAATTTATGGATATGAAAATAAAATTAATTTTTTTAGTACTATTAACTACGGGATATTCTAGTGCACAACAGGACTGGACAGATACAGCCAAGTCGGATTTAAAAGCATTATCTGTGTTATTCCACGCAACAAAACAAGAATATGATATTGAAAAAGAAAAACTAATAGCTATCTCAAATACTTTAAGTGAAGATCCAAAGGACCAATATGATAAAACACTAAACCTTAAAACAAAACTTGATAGTGTCTATAATAAAAGAACAACTTTTATTGATTTCTATTTAGCAAAAAATGTTG
>Ga0105047_10005093_pt1 | contig 22711 bp, 16 predicted proteins | sample MAT04_FD_78384 | JGI IMG/M metagenome (GOLD analysis project Ga0105047, IMG submission 78384) | Freshwater microbial communities from Lake Fryxell liftoff mats and glacier meltwater in Antarctica - MAT-04 (megahit assembly) | ecosystem: Environmental > Aquatic > Freshwater > Ice > Liftoff... | reverse complement strand
TCCGGACGGCGAGTTCCCGGCCGCAACGACGGTGAGCTGGCTGCGGTAGGCGCGCAGCGCGTCGAGCTTGCGGGCGCGCACGGCCGCGATCTCGACGACCGTGACACCCGGATCGGTCAGGTCCGCCGGCTCGAGGGTTCCCGGCCGCTGGATCTCGTAGAACGGAACGCTCATCACGCGCGCCGCGTGCCGGGCGGCGACGTGCGCGGTGACGTGGTCCGGATGCCCGTAGCCGCCGTGTGCGTCGTAGCTCACGACCGCCGTCGAGCCGGTGGTCGCGATGACCGTCGCGATGTCGGCGGCGATCTCTCCATTGTCCGCCGCGCACAGGGCGTCGGTGGGCAGATCGGGAACGGGCTCGGGCCCGCTGGCGCCCCAGACCATACCGGAGTCGCGGTAGCGCCGAGGCTCACGCCCCTGCATCCGGGCCCCCGGGGCGCCGAGCCAGCGATGGTCGGTGACACCGAGGATCCTCATCGCGTCGTCGAGTTCGCTCTCGCGGTGGGCAGCGATCGCATCGCCGTCGCCGAGCAGGTGCTGGAGTGCCGGAGGCACGATCTCACCGCATTCTCCCCTCGTGCAGGTGAGCACCGTCACCGCGGTGCCGGCGTCGACGAGGGTGGCGAGCGTGCCACCGGTCGAAATTGTCTCGTCGTCGGGGTGGGCGTGCACGAACAGCACATGTTCGCTTCGCGTCGGCGGAGCCGGCAGGGCTGTCGTGACCATGATCGACGTTCTCCCCGGTGCTCGTCGGGCCGATCGTTCGCGAACCCGTCCGTGCAAGGCTACCGTCCCGGGGACTGTCGAGCACTCTCGATGTGTGCAAGGTTCGGCTTACCTAACCGAAAGAGTCGCTGTGCTTGCCAATTTCCTGATCGGCCTGCGCGAAGGCCTCGAGGCCGCGCTCGTCGTCGGTATTCTCGTCGCCTACGCCGTGAAGATCGACCGTCGCGACGTCATCCCCCGCATCTGGGCAGGAGTGGCGCTCGCCGTCGCTCTCGCACTCACTCTCGGCGCGGTCTTGACCTTCGGCGCCTATGGTCTCAGCTTTGAGGCTCAGGAGCTCATCGGCGGAACACTGTCGATCATCGCCGCCGGATTCGTCACCTGGATGATCTTCTGGATGCTGCGCACCTCGCGCCGGCTCGTCGGGCAACTCCGCGATGACCTCGACCGTCACCTCGACGGAGCGGGATGGGGCCTGGTGCTCGTCGCATTCCTCGCCGTCGGCCGTGAGGGCGTCGAGACCGCGCTCTTTATCTGGGCCGCGGTGCAGTCGACCGGCGAGACGGCTCTGCCCCTGCTCGGGGCGACCATCGGGCTGGCGGTCGCCTCGCTTCTCGGCTACCTCGTCTACCGCGGGGTGCTGGCGTTCAATGTGTCGCGCTTCTTCACGTGGACGGGGGCGCTGCTCATCATCGTCGCCGCGGGCGTCCTGGCCTACGGGGTTCACGACCTTCAGGAGGCCGGCGTCCTGCCCGGCCTGTACAACCTCGCCTTCGACGTGAGCGCCACTATCCCGCCCTCAAGCTGGTACGGGACCCTGCTCAAGGGCACCATCAACTTCTCGCCGGCGACGACCTGGCTCGAGGCCGGCGTCTGGCTCGCCTACGTCGTGCCGGTGCTCACGATCTACATCACGGCGGCGCGCCGCAGCCACGGCCCGACCCCGGCGCCGAGCGCGACCCCCGATTCTTCCCCCACGACCCGCGCGGAAACGCAAGGAGCTCGATGAACTCCCCGATCCGCACCGTGAGCGCCTCGATCACCGCCGCGGCCACACTGCTCGCCCTCGCCGCTTGCGTGCCCAACTCTGACACCGCCGGGGCGACCACCCTGGCCGTCGACAGCACCGAGACCGACTGCGCCGTCTCGACCGACTCCGCTCCCAGCGGAACGGTCGTGTTCACAGTCACGAACTCCACCGAGCGGGCGACCGAGTTCTACCTGCTCGCCGAGGACGGGCTGCGGATCGTCGGAGAGGTCGAGAACGTCGCGCCGGGCGCACCGCGGGATCTGACCCTCGCGCTGCCGTCCGGTGACTACTTCACCGTGTGCAAACCGGGATTGGTCGGCGACGGCATCGGCCGCGCGGCATTCACCGTGACCGATTCGGGCGCCGAGGTCAAGCCGTCGGGGAATGAGACCGAGCAGACCGACGTGGCTGCGGCGAACTACGTGGCCTACGTCAAGGAGCAGGTCGCCCAGCTCGTGCCCGCAACCGAGGCGTTCACGGCCGCGTACCGCGCCGGTGACGACGACGCGGCGCGATCGCTCTACGCGATCACCCGCGCGAGCTACGAGCGCATCGAGCCCGTCGCGGAGTCGTTCGGCGACCTCGACCCCGCCGTCGACTTCCGCGAGGCCGACGTTCCCGAAGGCGCGGAGTGGAGCGGCTGGCACCGCATTGAGAAGGACCTGTGGCCCCCGGCGGCTGCGGGCTACGTCGCCCTGACCGAGGCGGAGCGCGGCTACTTCGCCGACAAGCTCGTCGCCGACACGGTCGCACTCTACGACGCCGTGCACGACGAGGGCTACTCCGTGTCGATCGACGCGATCGGCAACGGCGCGATCGCGCCGCTGGACGAAATCGCGTCGGGCAAGATCACCGGCGAGGAAGAGATCTGGTCGCACACCGACCTCTGGGACTTCCGGGCCAACCTCGAGGGCGCGAAAGTCGCCTTCGAGGGCGTGCGGGACATCGTGCGGACGAAGGACGAGGCGCTCGCGACCGAAATCGACGAGCAGTTCGCCTCCCTCGAGGCGCAGCTCGCCGAGCACGGCAGCCTCGAGGCCGGTTTCACGTCCTACGACGAGCTCTCCGCCGACGAGGTCCGGGCGCTCGCGAACGGCGTGAACGCCCTCGCCGAGCCGCTCAGCCGGCTGACCGCCGCCGTCCTGGGCTGACACCGATGCACACGAAGCCCACGACGGCCACGTCCGGTATGTCCCGACGTGGAATGCTCGGCCTCGCCGGGGCCGGCATCGTGGGCGCCGGGATCGGCGTCGCCGGCGATCGTGTCGCGGTGGCGGCCGTCGGCACCGGTTCCTCCGGCGCGTCGGCCTCCTACCCCTTCTACGGGCCACACCAGTCGGGCATCGTCACCGCGGCCCAGGACCGCCTGCATTTCGCGAGCTTCGATGTGGGCGACATCGACCGCGGGGAGCTCATCGAGCTGCTGCGAGACTGGACTCTCGCGGCCGCCCGGATGACGGAGGGGCTCGGTGCCGGGCCGTCTGGCGCCGTGGATGGAGCCTACGACGCGCCGCCGGACGACACCGGCGAGGCGCTCGACCTGACGGCATCCGGCCTCACGATCACCTTCGGATTCGGCGCGACCCTGTTCACCGGCACCGACGGACGAGACCGCTTCGGAATCGCCGGGCGCCGACCCCTCGAGCTCATCGACCTTCCACATTTCGCCGGCGACGCGCTCGTGCCGACGCAGAGCGACGGCGACCTCTGCATCCAGGCCTGCAGCGACGACCCGCAGGTGGCCGTGCACGCGATCCGCAACCTCTCGAGAATCGCGTTCGGCCGCGCGGGAATCCGCTGGTCGCAGCTTGGCTTCGGGCGCACGTCCTCGACGACGCGCGCGCAAGTGACCCCCCGCAACCTCTTCGGCTTCAAAGACGGCACGGCCAATGTGAAGGCCGAGGACGCCGGTCAGGTGCGCGAGCACGTCTTCGTGCCCGAGGGTGACTCGCAGGCCTGGATTGCGGGCGGCTCGTACCTCGTCGCCCGCAAGATCCGCATGACGATCGAGACGTGGGACCGGGCGTCGCTGCGCGAGCAGGAAAGCGTCATCGGCCGCGACAAGGGCGAGGGCGCCCCGCTCTCCGGCGGCACCGAGTTCACTGCCGTCGACCTCGACAAGGTGGGCGCGGGAGGCTTCCCCGTGATCGATCGGGCCGCGCACGTTCGGCTCGCGCACCCGGACCACAACGCCGGAGCGCTGCTCCTGCGGCGCGGCTACAACTTCGTGGATGGAAATGACGACCTCGGCAGGCTCAACGCCGGGCTATTCTTCCTCTGCTTTCAACGCGACCCGCGCAGTCAATTCGTTCCCGTCCAGTCGAGCCTTGCCGCGAACGACGCAATGAACGAGTACATCCGGCATGTGGGGTCGGCGATCTTCGCCGTGCCGCCCGGGGCCACCGCGGGCGGTTTCGTGGGCGAGCGCCTATTCGCCTGAGCTTCAGGAAGTGACGTGAGCCGACGCTAACGGGGCACGGAACGCCCGATGACCGGGTCAATCCTCGGGAATGGGCCGGATCAGGCTGGATTGGCGGTGACGGTATAGTTCGCCACGAAGCCGTCGTTGCCGCCGGCGATCGCGACGATTACATCGAATTCTGACCCGTCGGCGACGAGAGTGCCGCCCTCCGCGTTCGCGGGGCCCTCGAGTCGGGTGGCGAATCCGGCATCCTCGAGTTCGAGCTTGATCGTGTCGAGGACGGACGCATCGGCGACGCTCACCGTGACGTTCCAGACCTTGCCGTCGGCGTTGCCGGCAGAAAGCCCGTAGATCACATCGCCGTCGGTGAGAGGCACGCTCGCGGGGAAGTCCTGAGGCACGCTCTGGCCGCCCAGGTCGACCTCGTTGCCCGTGACGTCTTCGATGAGGCCCTCGACCTGGCCGACGCATCCGGTGAGGAGGGGGCCGACCGCAAGGGCGAGCACGATCGCGAGGGGAACGATGATTTGACGACGCGGCGTGGCCATGAGGTTCTCCGGTGGTGTGGTGGAGTACTACAGGTCGCTATCGTATCAAGGCAACGGGAGTGCGGGCGGGGCCGCTCCGGCTTTCGCCGTGACGGACCCCGCCCGCTGTCACTGTCGCCGCGTTCGAATCACGCGTTCTGCTTCTTGAGGCGCGAGGTCTTGCGGGCGCGCGCGTTCGCGTCGAGCTCGACCTTGCGGATGCGCACGAACTCGGGGGTCACCTCGACGCACTCGTCCTCGCGGGCGAACTCGAGGCACTCCTCGAGGGTGAGTCGGCGCGACGGCGTCATGCGCTCGAAGGAGTCGGAAGTGGACTGGCGCATGTTGGTCAGCTGCTTCTCCTTCGTGATGTTGACGTCCATGTCGTCGGCGCGGGAGTTCTCGCCGACGACCATGCCCTCGTAGACCTCCTGGGTGGGCTCGACGAAGAACGACATGCGCTCCTGCAGGGCGACCATGGCGAACGGCGTTGCCGAGCCGGCGCGGTCGGCGACGATCGAGCCGTTGGTGCGGGTGGTGATCTCGCCCGCCCACGCCTCGTAGCCGTGCGAGACGGCATTGGCGATTCCGGCGCCGCGGGTGATGGTGAGGAACTCGGTGCGGAATCCGATGAGCCCGCGCGACGGCACGATGAACTCCATGCGCACCCAGCCGGTTCCGTGGTTGCTCATGCCCTCCATGCGGCCCTTGCGGGCGGCGAGCAGCTGCGTCACCGCGCCGAGGTACTCCTCCGGCGCGTCGATCGTGAGGTGCTCGAACGGCTCGTGGATCTTGCCGTCGACCTGCTTCACGACCACCTGCGGCTTGCCGACGGTGAGCTCGAAGCCCTCGCGGCGCATCTGCTCGACGAGGATCGCGAGCGCCAGCTCGCCACGGCCCTGAATCTCCCAGGCATCGGGCCGGCCGATGTCGACGAGCTTGATCGACACGTTTCCAACCAGCTCGCGGTCGAGGCGGTCCTTGACCATGCGGGCGGTGAGCTTGTGGCCCTTGACCTTGCCGATGACCGGCGAGGTGTTGGTGCCGATGGTCATCGAGATGGCGGGGTCGTCGACCTTGATGGTCGGCAGCGGCCGCACGTCGTTAGGGTCGGCGAGGGTTTCGCCGATCGTGATGTCCTCGAACCCGGCGACGGCGACGATGTCACCAGGGCCGCCGCTCTCGACGGGCACCCGGGTGAGCGCCTTGGTGATGAGCAGCTCGGTTACCTTGACGTTGCTCACGGATCCGTCGTGCTTGACCCAGGCGACGGTCTGCCCCTTCTTGATCGTGCCATTGAAGACACGCAAAAGGGCGAGGCGTCCGAGGAAGGGGCTCGCGTCGAGGTTCGTGACGTGCGCCTGCAGGGGGTGCTCGTCGTCGTAGGTCGGCGCGGGAACGTGCTTGAGGATCGCGTCGAAGAGGGGCTCGAGGTCGTCGTTATCCGGCATGGTGCCGTTCTCGGGCTTGTTCCAGCTCGCGGCGCCATTGCGACCGGAGGCGAAGACGACGGGAACGTCGAGGATCGCGTCGAGGTCGAGGTCGGGCACATCGTCGGCCATGTCGCTCGCGAGGCCGAGGAGCAGGTCCTGACTCTCGGCGACAACCTCGTCGATGCGCGCATCGGGGCGGTCGGTCTTGTTGACGAGGAGGATCACGGGGAGCTTGGCCTCGAGCGCCTTGCGCAGCACGAAGCGGGTCTGCGGAAGCGGGCCCTCGCTCGCGTCGACGAGCAGCACGACGCCGTCGACCATCGACAGCCCGCGCTCGACCTCGCCTCCGAAGTCGGCGTGGCCGGGGGTGTCGATGACGTTGATGATGATGGGACCGCCGGCCCCGTTCTCTTCGGCGTGGATGCCGTTGTAGAGGATCGACGTGTTCTTCGCGAGGATCGTGATGCCCTTTTCGCGTTCGAGGTCGTTCGAGTCCATCATGCGGTCCTCGCCCTCGAAGTGGGCGTCGAACGAATTCGTCTGCTTGAGCATGGCGTCGACCAGTGTGGTCTTGCCATGGTCGACGTGGGCGACGATTGCGACGTTGCGGAGGTCCTTGCGAGTGGCAATGGCCATGCGTGTATGAGTCCTTGACTGCTGAGGCGGCCGGCTGCTCGCCACGATCGGATCATGCGCGATCGGGCAGGAGCAGCAGCCAGCGGGCGCTGGGGTGGGATCTATGGGGTACGCAGGATCACGGCTCCGGTGTCCTGCGCCCTCTAGTCTACCGTGCCAGATGGCATAACGCCTGCTGGCTCGGATTTCGGCGACTCTGCGGGCGGATCAGGCCTCCGGGATGCTCCCCTGGTCGAGCCGGGCGGCCGCGCGCCGTTCCCGGTGGGCGCGCTGCGCGACCGGGTCGGGAAGCGGTACGGCCGAGATCAGCTCGCGCGTGTACGGCTCGCGCGGGTTGCGCAGCACCTCGTCCCGGGTGCCCTGCTCCACCAGGCGCCCGCGGTGCATCACCGCGATCCGGTGGGCGAGGATGTCGACGACGGCGAGGTCGTGGCTGATGAACAGGCAGGCGAATCCGAGCTGCGCCTGAAGCCCCTGGAGCAGGTCCAGGAACCGCGCCTGCACCGACACGTCCAGCGCCGAGGTTGGTTCGTCGGCGACGAGAAGCTGCGGGGTGAGGGCGAGCGCCCTTGCGATGCCGACCCGCTGCTTCTGGCCGCCCGACAGCTCGTGGGGGTAGCGGTTTCGATAGCTGCGGGGCAGTTCCACCTGCTCGAGCAGCTCCTCGACGCGATGGCCGAGCGCCGCGCCCTTGGCGACACCGGCGAGGAACATCGGCTCCCCGATGCTCTCGCCAATCGGCATGCGGGGATTCAGCGATGATGCCGGGTCCTGGAAGACGATTCCGGTCTTGCGGCGCAGCGGGCGAAGGTCCTTGAGCGACGCGGCCGAGATGTCGGCGCCGACGCTGATCAGCTTTCCCTCGGCGATGGGGAGAAGTCCAACGGCGGCGCGGCCGAGTGTCGTCTTGCCCGACCCCGATTCGCCCACGAGGCCGACGATCTCGCCGGGGAAGACCTCGAGGTTGATCTCCTTTGCCGCCCGGAAGACCGGGAGGCGGCCGCGCTTGGGATAGTCGATCGACACGTTCTCGAAGCGGAGCACCGGCTCGACGCCGCGGGTCTGCGGGGCGGGCGCCCGATCGGCGATCTCGGTGTTGTCGGCGCCGAGATGCGGAACCGCGGCGAGCAGCTGCTGAGTGTAGGGGTGCCGGGGTTTCGTGAAGATGTCGAGGGCCGATCCGGCCTCGACGCCGACGCCGTCCTTCATGACCAGGATCTTGTCGGCCAGGTCGGCGACGACCCCCATGTCGTGGGTGATGAGGATGATGGCGCTGTCGAGGCGGTCGCGCAGGCTGCGCAGCAGGTCGAGGATCTCGGCCTGCACGGTCACGTCGAGTGCGGTGGTCGGCTCATCGGCGATGAGCAGCACCGGGTCGCAGGAGATCGACTGGGCGATCATCGCGCGCTGCCGCTGGCCGCCGGAGAGCTGGTGCGGATACTTGGTGAACGAGACCTCCGGCTCCGGCATTTCGACCTTGCGCAGCAGTTCGATCGCCCGCTCCTTGGCGTCGGTCGGGTCGAGGTCGAAGTGGCTGCGCACGGCCTCGACGATCTGTGAGCCGACGGTGTAGACGGGGTTCAGCGCGGTCATCGGCTCCTGGAAGATCACGGCGATCGATCCGCCGCGCACCTTGCGGAGCTCCGATTCGGGGATGCCCCTCAGCTCGCGTCCGAGTAGCGAGATCGATCCGGTGACCCGCGCGTTCGCGGGGAGCAGACCGAGTAGTGCCATTGAGCTTGAACTCTTGCCCGACCCGGATTCGCCGACGATCGCGAGCACCTCGCCGCGCTTGACGTCGTAGTTGAGGTCGATCGCGGCCGGATAGAACACGCCGTCGACCCAGAACTCGACGCCGAGATCGACCACTTCCAGCACGGTTTCTGAGGTCGCTACCGGCGTCGATTCGGGGATGGTGGTGGTCACGGGTGGTCCTTCCTGGCGGAGGCGGAAGGCGCATCCGGTGGAGTCGGTTCTGCGAAGCTGGGGTCATGGACTTTGCGCCCGTGACATTTCGACTCGGATATGGCCGATGGCTGGCGGTGGCGACGGCGGCCGTCGCGCTGTCGGGGATCGTCGGTCTGGTTGTGGCCGGGGACCCGGTCGCGGTCGCGCGGTTCTGCTGGCCGTTGCTGCTCGTGGCGCTGAGCGCGTTCGCGCTGTTCTGGCGTCCGGCGCTGGTCGTCAAGGAGCATCGGGTGACGGTGCGCAATGTGTTCCGCACCGTCGAGCTGTCGTGGCCGGCAATCGAGAGGATCGACACGAAGTACGCGCTGACCCTGTTCACCACGGCGGGCACGATCTCGGTCTGGGCCGCCCCGGCCCCCGGGCGCCACGCGGGGTCGACCGCGACGCTCGGCGGCGTCGGTCACCTGCCGCGGCGGATGCTTGGACCCGGCGGATCGATCCGGCCCGGCGACCTGCCGACGAGCGAGTCGGGTGCCGCGGCCTTCGTCCTGCGCCAGCGCTACGACGAGCTGCTCGAGGCCGGCCATCTCGCCGGCGGCGTCGAGCCGGGCTCGGTAGTCGTGCACTGGCATGCGGCGCTCATCGTCGCGATGGTCACCCTTGCGGTGGCGAGCGTCGTCGGGTTCGCGATCGGCTAGGCGCTTCATCACTGGCCCCGTGCCGGCGGGGTGTCGGGCGCGTCGGGCTCGGGAACCGAGCCGTTGCCGAGGCCGTTGCCGCGCGTCGTGACGATGGCGGCCGCGCGATTGAGGCTGCCCGACTTCGATTGCACGCCGGCACCCGGCATCCGTTTCTGCCGCGGGTCGAACGCGTCGCGCAGTCCGTCGCCGATGAAGTTGATGCACAGCGCGATGATGACGATGAACAGTCCCGGCCACCAGAACAGCCAGGGCCGGGTGGCGAACGCGGCCTGGTTGTCGCTGATGATCTTGCCGAGGGAGGTGTCCGGTGCCTGCACCCCGAATCCGAGATAGCTGAGCGCCGTTTCCAGCAGGATCGCGGCCGCCATCAGCAGCGTGGTGTTGACGATGATGACACCGACGGCGTTGGGCAGGATGTGCCGGAAGATGATGCGCGAATCCCCCGCGCCGGCGACCCGCGCGGCGTCGACGAATTCCCGTTCCCGCAGGGTGAGGAACTCGCCGCGCACGAGCCGCGCGAGCCCCGTCCAGGCGAACAGTCCGATCACGACGCCGAGCACTCCGGCTCCGAAGTTGCCGAAGGCACGGCCGAGGACGGCCCCGATGACGATTACCGGGATGGTGATGATGATGTCGGTGAAGCGCATGAGCACCGAGTCGACGACACCGCGGTAGTAGCCCGAGATCGCGCCGAGCACGGTGCCGATCGTCGTCGCGACGAGTCCGACGATGACCATGACCATGAGCGACTGCTGGGCGCCGCGCATGACGACGGCGAACGTGTCGCGCCCTACCTCGTCCTGGCCGAACGGGTGGTCGCCGAAGCGGATCCCCTCCCCGCCGAGGAACTGGGGCACCAGGCTGAGCGTCGGCATCGTGCGGTTCTGCACCGGGGTGAGCTGGGTCCAGGTCCACTGCCACCATCCGGGCACGCGCCAGTCGCCGATCAGGAGCCCGACCGAGGTGAAGGCCAGCACGATGACGAGGGTGAGCGTGATCATCGAGATGACGGCGCCCTTGTGGCGGAAGAATCGGCGACGGACGATCTGCCCCTGGCTGAGCCCCTCGACGCCCTTCAGCTCGGCGTTGTTCTCAGCATCGGTGACGGTGCCGTCCGGTGCTTCGGGCTGCTGGGAGATGGTCATGCGTTCACCCGGATTCGTGGGTCGAGAGCGGCGTACACGAGGTCGGCCACCAGGTTGAAGAGGACGGCGAGGGCGCCGGTGACGACGAAGAACGCCATCACCGGGTTCGGGTCCGTCGCGTCGAGGCCGTTCACGAACAGCTGCCCCATTCCCGTCCAGCCGAAGACTCGTTCGGTGATCACCGCCCCACCGACGAGCGCGCCGATGTCGAAGGCGACGATCGTCGCGATCGGGATGAGCGCGTTGCGGAACGCGTGGCGCACGATGACGGTGCGCTCGGTAAGCCCCTTCGCCCTCGCGGTTCGGATGAAGTCCTGGTTGAGCACCTCGAGCATGGTGGCTCTCGAGTACCTCGTGTAGCTCGCGAGCGAAACGAGGATGAGCGCGATCGTCGGCAGCAGCAGGTGGGTGAACGAGTCGAGTCCCTGGATCCAGAAGTTGCCACCGAGGTTCGGGGTGAAGGCCCCGACCGTGGCGATCGGACGCCCCCGGATGCGGCTCGAGTTGGCGTACGCCTCCCAGAACGCCATGTACTGGTCGAGGCTGATGATGGCGACGACGAGCACCCCCACGATCGCCGACGTGCGGAACGCGGTCCAGCGGTCGCGTCGGGCGATGACGAATCCGACCGCGCCGGCGAGGGCGACGGTGAGCACCATCATCCCGATGAAGAGTCCGATGCTCATGAGCGGGAACACGTAGAAGCGAAGCGGGTAGTAGAGCGCGATTCCGAGCCCCGCGACCGCCAGCGAGCCGTAGAGCGCGCGCTTGTTGTGCAGGCCCGTTGACAGTGCCGTCACGCCGAACGCGATCCCGACCGCTGTCGCTCCGACCACGACGATGCCGAGGCTCGGGGAGCTGAGCCAGTCCGTGAGGTTGAAGTAGACGAGCACCGCCGCCGTCGACACCGCGGCGACCGCGGCGACCGCGAGCCTTTTGCGGCGATCACCGCCGAGAATTGACGACCAGAGCAGCGCCGCGATGACTGACAGGGCCACGATGACGACCGGGGCGATGACAGGGTCGCGGAGGAAGTCATTGAATCCGATGGCGATGTACTGCTTGAGCAGCACGGCGACCCAGAAGATCGGGAGGGAGAAGAAGAGGAACGAGAAGAACGTGACTGTGTAGTCGTATCCCGAGTACTGGCGCAGGGCGGTCGTGATTCCGATCGCGAGGCCGACGATGATCGCGATGATCGCGGCGGTCGTGACGAGCTGGAGGGTCTGTCCGAGCGCCTGCTCGAGTTGGATCGTTACATCCTGGCCCTGCACGTTGACCCCGAAGTCACACCGGCCGATAAAGCATCCGCCGATTCCGGCGACCCAGATGAAGTAGCGGAGGTAGGGCGGCACATCGAGGTTGAGCAGCGCTGTTCGTGCCTCGATGAGCTGGAGGGCGTTGGGAGCCGTCGAGGTCCGCAGGTCCTCGAGGGGGTCACCGGCGAGGGCGGTGAGCACATACATGATGTAGGTCGCCGCGAGGAGCACGAAGAAGCTCGCAATGAGGCGGCGGATGATGAAGGTGGCCATGAAGAGTGAGCCGTTTCTCGAGGATCGGGGCGATGCGGGCGCTGGGGCCACCCGAAGGCGGCCCCAGCGTCGTTCACGGGCGTCCGGAGACGTCCGGTTGTGACACCATCGGCGTCGGTACTACTCGCTGACGGTCCAGTCCCACGTGTTCCAGAAGATCGTCGGCGCGATGGGGCCGGGGTCGACTCCCTCGATCCGGTCCGACACACCGGTCACCGCCGGGAACTGGAAGATCGTGACGCCATAGCTGTCGGCCCACAGCAGCGCGTCGATCTCTTGCTGGATCTCGATCTGGCGGTCCTCGTCGAACGTGACGTTGAGCTCGTCGAGCAGCTCGTCCACTTCGGCGTTGGAGTAGAAGTTCAGGTTGTTGATTCCTCCGGTGCGGAACGTCGGCGACGAGTTCGTCGGCAGCGTGCTGGTCGACTGCCATCCGAATAGCGAGGCGTCGTAGGCGCCCGGCGTGCCGAGCAGCCCGCCCCAGTCCTCGCTGCCACAATCGGTGACGTTGAAGCCGGCCTGGTTGCCCGACTCCTGGATCAGCGCGAACTCGTTGACACGACGCGGGTTGTTCGATGCGTAGAGCACGCAGACCTCGGGGTTCTCGACCCCGGCCTCGGCGAGAAGCGCCGTGGCGCCTTCGATGTCGACCTCGGCGTACGCGTCGGATCCGTTGCCGGCGACCGAGTCGTCGTAGCCGTCGGCTCCGGGAACGAAGACCTGCGATCCGCGCACGGCCGCGTCGTCACCGCTGATCGGAGCGATGAGCGTGTCGACGATCGCCTGGCGCGGGATCGTCTTCATGAAGGCCTCGCGGATGAGCGGGTCGTTGAAGTGCCCGCTCTTGGACTGGTCGAACTGCAGATCGACGTGCTCGTAGGTGCCCTCGATGCCCGTGAGGATCTCGATGCCGTTGATCGCCTCGAGGCCGGCGACGACGTCCGTCGTGGCCTGGGGGCTGATGACGTCGACTTCGCCGTTCTCGAGCGCGGAGACTGCGGCGAGGGGGTCGGGGATGAAGCGGATCGTGACCTCTTCGATCTTCGGCTGGTTGTCGCCCTGGTAATTCTCGTTCGCGGTGAGGGTGATGAACTGGTCGGCTTCGAACGCCGAGATCACGTACGGGCCGGAGCTCAGGTAGAGCTCCTCATCGTCCGGCAGCGACTGGAAGTTGAAGATCGAGTTCCAGGCGGAGGAGATCGGCGCGAGGGCCGCGGTATCGCCATCCTGGATCGCGGCGAGCAGTGCGTCCTTGGCCTCCTCGTTGTCGTCGAGGCCGAGGGCGCTCTTCGCGACGACGTGCGCGGGCAGGGGCGCTGGCAGCAGCAGCTCCCAGTCGATCGCGGGCTCGTCGTAGACGAGGGTGATCGTGCGGCCGTCTTCGCTGATCTCCGGGGTCTCGGTGACGAGGTCGAGGCTCGTGCCGCCGGCGTCGAAGAAGACCTGGTCCTCGGGGAAGTCGTCGTTCAGCTGGCCGGTCTCCGGGTCCTGGAACTCGCTCGCGTCGAACTCGGCGTCGTTGAACGCGTTCGAGTTCGCCGCCCACGACAGCAGGAGGTCTGTCGCGTCGAGGGGCGTTCCGTCCGACCACTGGAGGTCCTCGGCGAGCGTGTACTCGACGGTCTGCGGGTCTTCGGAGACGAGCTCGTAGGTACCGAAAGACTCGTCGGTGACGAGCTCGGGCACGTTGTTGTAATAGTTGAAGCCACCCAGAGTGAGCGACGTGATGTTGTTGTTCGCGGCCGCGTTGCCGAATGACGTATTGCCATTGTACGAGTAGAACGCCTGGTTCCAGGCGACGTTGACGCTGGTGCCCTCCTCAAGCCCGCTGTCTGCTTCCGGAGCAGAGCAACCGGACAGAATGAGCGCACCGACACCAACAACAGCGACTGCTGCCCCGATTCGTGTGATCTTCAATTTTCCTCCTGTGCGAGTAATGAGACGGCACCGCGCAGACGCACGCCGCGACGCCCCGAATAGTCCGACCCTAGGTAACCGGGAACGTTCGTTCTACTCGCGGGCGAAAACGTTACACAGTGGTGACGCAACTCCAAAGAAACCCGGCCGCACACAAATTTCCTGCGTCAAATCCCGGCGCGCCGGGCATTTACGGCGCTATCTTGCGGTAGGAGCGGCGACCTGTTGCGCGGAGCCTGATCCGGCCCGGATCAGAGCAGAATGCTCGTTCCCGGGATCGCCGCCAGGAGCTCCTTGGTGTATTCCTCACGCGGATTGTCGAAGACCTCGTCGGTCGACGCCGCCTCGACGATCTTCCCTTGCCGCATCACTGACACGTGGTCGGCAACGAGCCGCACTACGGCGAGGTCGTGGGTGATGAAGAGGTAGGTCAGCTCGAGCTCGGACTGCAGCTCGGTCAGCAGCGACAGGATCTGGGCCTGCACGAGCACATCGAGCGCCGAGACCGCCTCGTCGAGGACGAGGATGTCGGGCTTGAGCGCGAGCGCGCGCGCAATCGCGATGCGCTGGCGTTGGCCGCCCGACAGCTCGTTCGGGTACCGGTCGACGAGGGTCGCGGGCAAGGCGACCTGGTCGAGGAGTTCGAGAACGCGCGCGTGCCGCTCACGTCGGCTGCCGACCCCGTGCGCGACGAGGGGTTCCGCGATCGTCGCCCCGATGTTGTAGAGCGGATCGAGGGAGCCGAACGGGTCCTGGAACACCGGCTGCATTCGGCGCCGCAAGCGGAGCAGGTCCCGTCCGCTCACCGTGGCGATGTCGCTGCCGTCCACCGTGATCGACCCCGAGGTCGCCGTCTCCAGCTTGAGAATCAGCTTCGCGACCGTGGACTTGCCCGATCCGGACTCCCCCACGAGCGCCATCGTCGTGCCCTTGGGGATCGCGAACGACACATCGTCGACGGCCGTGAATGGCACGCTCTTGAGCTTGCCCGTGTTGATCTGGAACACCTTCGTGAGGCCGTCGACGACGATTGCCGGCGGAGCCGACTGCCTGGCCGCCGCCTGTCTGGCGCGCGCGCTGGCCGTGGCGATCAGGTCGACGTCGGCGACGCCGGTGGCTGGCACGTGGTCGTAGGTGCCTGGCTCGGTGTGGCTGCCCTGGATGCGGCGTGAGGCGAGGCTGGGCGCCGCGGCAACGAGTCGCTTCGTGTAGGGGTGCTGCGGGTTCTGCAGCAGCTCGATCGACGGGCCGGACTCGACGATCTTGCCCTTGTACATGACGACGAGCTTCTCGGCGCGCTCCGCGGCGAGGCCGAGGTCGTGGGTGATGAACAGCACCGCCGTGCCGCTGTCGCCGGTGAGTGTCGCGAGGTGATCGAGGATCACGCGTTGCACGGTCACGTCGAGGGCGGAGGTCGGCTCATCGGCGATCAGCAGTTTCGGGCGAGCCGACAGCCCGATGCCGATAAGCACTCGCTGCTTCATTCCGCCGGAGAACTGGTGCGGATACTGCTTGAGCCGGTCCTCGGCGTCGGCGAGGCCGGCCTCCTTGAGAACCTGGATCGCCTTCCCCTTGGCGTCCTTGCCGCGCTTGGCCCGACCGTTGGCGACGAGCGTCTCCTCGACCTGGAACCCGATGTTCCAGACCGGGTTGAGGTTCGACATCGGGTCCTGCGGCACGAAGCCGATCAGGTTGCCCCGGATCTGGTCAAATTTCTTATCCGGCGTCGCGGCGAGGTCGAGGCCGTCGAACATGATCTGCCCAGACGTGACCTTTCCCGTGCCGGGAAGCAGGTCGATGATGGCATGCGCCGTCGTGGACTTGCCCGATCCCGACTCGCCGACGATCGCGACGGTCTCGCCCGGCATGATCGTGAGGCTCACGCCGTTGACCGCCGGTACGACCCCGTTCTGGGTCACGAACCCGACGTGCAGGTCCTTGATGTCGAGCAGCGGTTGCGGAGTGAGCGGGTTTGGTTCGCGGGGGGTCGAAACGGTGGTGTCGGTCATCGACGGGCCCTCGCCTTCGGGTCGAGGGCGTCGCGCACGACTTCGCCCATCAGGATAAATGACAGCACGGTCACCGAGAGGGCGATCGACGGGTAGATGAGTGTCATCGGATTGTTGCGCAGGTCGAACTGGGCCTGCGCGATGTCCTTGCCCCACGACATCACATCGGAAGGGAGGCCGATGCCCAGGAACGACAGGGTCGCCTCGGCGACGATCGCGCCGCCGAGCCCGATCGTCGTGATCACGATCACCGGTGCGATGGAGTTGGGCAGCACATGGCGGAGCAGGGTCCGGAATCGGGAGACCCCGAGCGCCGTCGCCGACATGACGAAGTCGGAGCTCTTGACCGACAGGATCTGCCCGCGCAGCACGCGCGCGGTACTCGGCCAGGCAAAGAACCCGATCGCGAGCGACAGCACCAGGATCGTGCGATCCTCGCGGGGAACGACCGACATGATGACGACGGCGGCGAGGATGTACGGGATGGCGAAGAAGATGTCGCCGATGCGCGAGAGCACGGCGTCGACCCACCGCCCGTAGAAGCCCGCGAGCGCTCCGATGACGATCCCCAGGACGGTGACGATCGCGGTGACGATGAGCCCGACCGAGAGCGACGAGCGCGTTCCATAGACGATGCGCGCATAGACGTCACAGCCCTGCTTGGTGAATCCGAGGGGGTGACCGTCACTTGGCGGGTCGTTGCTGAAGTTCAGGAAGCAATCGGTCGGGTCGAGCGAGGTGAACAGGGTCGGGAACGCGGCAACGATGACGACGAGCAGCACCCCCAGGCCCGCCACATAGAACAGGATCCTCTTGCGCATGTCCCGCCACGCGTCGATGTAGAGGTTGCTCGGCTTCTTGTCGACCGAGACCTTGTCGATCGCGACGAGCGGGGTCTCATCGAGCGGCGCCACGTAGTGGGTCGCCGAGAGCGGGGGCTTACTTGACATAGCGAATCCTTGGGTCCAGGAATCCATAGAGGATGTCGACGAGCAGGTTAGCGACGAGGTAGATGATCACCATGACCGTGACGAAGGAGACGACCGTCGGGGCCTCGCTGCGGATGATCGCCTGGTACAGGGTGCGCCCGACGCCGGGCACGTTGAAGATCCCCTCGGTCACGGTCGCTCCCACCATCAGCAAACCGAAGTCGGTGCCGATGTAGGTGACGACGGGGATCATCGAGTTGCGCAGGATGTGCACCCGGATGACGCGTCGGCGGGAAAGCCCCTTCGCCGTCGCGGTGCGCACGAAGTCCTCGTTGAGGTTCTCGATCACCGAGGTGCGGGTCAGGCGAACGATGTAGGCGAAGCTGACCGAGGCGAGCACGAAGGCGGGCAGGATGAGGTCGGCCCAGGGGGCATCCGTTCCGACCGTGGTCCTGGCCCAGCCCAGCTGGATCCCGAAGACGTACTGGGCCACGAAGGCGGTGACGAAGATCGGCACCGAGATGAAGATGAGGCTGACGACGAGCGCGGAGGAGTCGAACAGCTTGCCCTTGCGCAGGCCGCTGACGAGCCCGATCAAGATGCCGGCGACCGATTCGATCGTGACCGCGAGCAGCGCGAGCCGGAGCGTGACGGGGAACGTGGCTGCGAGGATCTCCGAGACGGGCTGTCCCGAGAAGGAGGTGCCGAAGTCGCCGACGAAGATGCCGCCGACGAAGATCAGGTATTGCACTATGAAGGGCTGGTCGAGGTTGTACTCGGCCCTCAGCGCGGCGGCGACGGCGGGGTTGAGGCCCCGGTCGCCGCCGAGGGCGATGATGGGGTCGCCGGGAAGGGCGAAGACCATGAAGTAGATGAGGAGGGTCGCCCCGAAGAAGACGGGGATGACCTGCAGGAGTCTCCTGAGGATGTACCAGACCATGTGACTAGGCTCCGGATTCTGTGAACGGGCACATAGCTAGATTTGCGACCTCACTGTTGCGGGTGGTGCGATTTCGGGTGGTGCGTTGCCTCGTGGGGCGGTGGCGACGGGCGCCACCGCCCCACGAGTCACCTGACGACCTGGTTACGATCGGGGCAGGCGATTAGCCCTTGGTGATCTCGTTGTAGATCGGCACCGAGTTCCAGCCGAACTCGACGTTGTCGACGTCTTCACCGAACGCGCCGGTGACGTTCGAGTACCACAGCGGCAGCGCCGGCAGGTCGGTCAGCAGAACGGTCTGCGCCTCCTGGAACAGCTTGTTCCCCGCCTCGATGTCGGTCTCGCCGAGTCCCTCCTTGTAGAGGGAGTCGAACTCCTCGCTCGAGTAGTCGCCGTCGTTCGAGCCGGCACCGGTCGCGTAGATCGGGCCGAGGAAGTTGGCCAGCGACGGGTAGTCCGCCTGCCATCCGGTGCGGAAAGCCGTCGAGATCGTGCGCTCGGTGACGAGCGTGCGGATCTCGGCGAACGTCGGGTACGGAGCGCCGACCGCGTCGATTCCCAGCGTGTTCTTGAGCTGGTTGGTGACCGCGTCGACCCAGCCCTGGTGTCCACCGTCGGAGTTGTAGGCGATGGCGAACTGGCCGTCCCACGGCGAGATGGCGTCGGCCTCTTCCCACAGCTTGACGGCCTCCTCCGGGTTGTACTCGAGGACGTCTGCGCCCTCGAGCGAGTCGGAGTACCCGTCGATGACCGGGGAGGTGAAGTCGGTCGCCGCAGTGCGGGTTCCCTCGAAGATCACGTCGGTGACCTGCTCGCGGTCGATGGCCATCGAGATGGCCGCGCGACGCAGCTGCCCCTCTTCGCCGTCGAAGTGCGCGAGACGGGCCGGGATCGTGAACGACTGGAACACGGCCGCGGGCTGGTTGATCGCACGGTCGCCGAACTCGCCCTCGAACGAGGCGAGCGCGCTCTCCGGGATCGCGTCGAGCACGTCGAGGTTGCCGCCCTGGAGGTCGGCGTACGCCGCATCCTGTGAGGCGTAGAAGACGATGTTCAGTCCACCGTTCTCCGCCTTGCGTCCACCCTCGTAGTCGGGGTTCGTTACGAGGTCGATCTTGACGTTGTGCTCCCATGCCCCCTCGCCGTCGAGCATGTATGGGCCGTTTCCGATGGGGTTCTCGCCGAACGCGTCGATGTCCTCGAACGCCGCCTCGGGCAGCGGGAAGAACGCGGAGTAGCCGAGGCGCAACGGGAAGTCCGACTCCGGCTGGTTGAGCTTCACGGTAAAGGACGTGTCGTCGACGACCTCGAGCCCGGTGAGCTCACTGTCCTCGTCGTAGCTGAACCCCTCGATGGACTCGAAGAAGTAGCTGCTCAGCTGCGCGTTGCTCAGGAGGGCGCCGTACTGCCAGGCGTCGACGAACGACTTCGCGGTGACGGGGGTCCCGTCGGTGAAGGTCAGGCCGCTCTTGATCGTGATCGTGTAGTTTTGCGCGTCCTCGGTCTCGATCGATTCCGCCACGTCGTTCTGCGGAGAACCGTCGGCCGCGTAGTAGATGAGACCCGCGAAGATGTTGTCGAGGATCTTTCCGCCGCCGACCTCGTTGGTGTTGGTGGGGATCAGCGGGTTCTGGGGCTCGGTGCTGTTGGTCTTGATCAGGGCCGCCGAGTCGCCCTGAACGGTGCCGGAGTCGCCGGCGGCGCATCCGGTCAGCACGAGTGCCGTGGCCATTCCCAGACCGGCGAACGCTGTGCCGATTCTATTCAGTCTCAATTTTCCTCCTGTGCAAAAGTGAGCGGACCAAACCGCGACGTCGAACGATAGGCCCGCGAATAGCCAGGACCATCCCGGTCCCTGCTGCTCGGAAAACTTTAGGCGCATTCGCGGGTGCGGACTGTCGCGCAACGGCCTTTGACGACAACTCCGGCGATTACCTGCGCGAGATCGGGCGATCTCGCAACTATCGCGCGCTCCTCGACCGGTTTGGTAGCAAATTCAGCCGACATTGAGGGGGTACGATCGATGCCGACGGAGGTTTCGTGACGGAACTCATCAGGCCGGGCCCGGCCTCCCCCACCAGGCCGCGGCGGGTCGCCGAAATCCTGATCGTGCTCGGGCTGTCACTCGGCGCCTCGGCGGTGTACTCCGTCGTGTCGATCGTGAACTCGGCCACACGCGCCGAGCCGATCGGCTCGCAGACGACTGCACTCAACCAGTCGCTGAGCCCGCGGCCCGCCTTCGACCTGATCTATCAGTTCCTCGCGATCTTCTTCGATCTGATTCCAGTGGCTCTGGTGGTGTTCCTGCTGTGGAGCGCCACGAGACCTCACCTCCGAGAACTGGGTGTCGACTTCTCGCGCACCGGACGAGACACCTTTTCCGGGGTCGCCCTCGCATTGGTGATCGGCATCCCCGGCATGGTGCTCTACCTCGTCGGACGGCAGCTCGGGCTCACCCTCAACGTCGTTCCAACGCCGCTCGACACGTACTGGTGGACGGTTCCGATCCTGTTGCTGTCCGCGGTGCGCGCCGCGGTGGTCGAGGAGGTGATCGTCGTGGGATACCTGTTCTCACGGCTGCGCCTGTTCGGCTGGGGAACGTGGTCGATCATCTTTGCGACGGCGCTGCTGCGCGGCATATATCACGTCTACCAGGGCCCGACCGCGTTCATCGGAAACGTCGCGATGGGGATCCTGTTCGGGTGGCTCTACGCCCGCTACGGCCGCCTGCTGCCGCTCGTGGTGGCGCACTTCCTCATCGATGCGGCCGTGTTCGTCGGCTACCCCTGGGCCGCCGTGACGTTTCCGGCCCTGTTCTCCTAGCCGCACGCCAACACCAGGAGTCTGGGCGGCGCCGTCCCTTTCATCATTCAGGAGTCTGGGCGATGGCGCTCCTCTCATCATTCAGGAGTCAGGCGAAAGGCGGCATCCGCTCCGCGCTCGAATTTGCGAGTGGCGGGCCGTTTGCGTGCGTCGGATCTGCCACGGCGCTCGATTAGTGCGCAGGTCAGCCCGAGCCCGTCTCTCACTCCTGAATGATGAAAGGGATGCCGGAGTGGGATCCCACCCCGACTGCCCTCACCTCACCCCAACTCCTGAATGATGAAAGGAATCAGTCGGCGAACGCCTCCGGCGGCGGGCACGAGCAGACGAGGTTGCGGTCGCCGTAGGTGTTGTCGATGCGGCGCACCGGCGGCCAGTACTTGCCCTTGATGAGGCTGCGCACGGGATAGACCGCCTGCTCGCGGGGGTAGGGATGGGTCCACTCGCCGTCGATGACCGACTGCGCGGTGTGCGGCGCCCCGCGCAGCGGGTTGTCGTCGGCCGGAAAGTCGCCGGCGGCGACGGCATCCGCCTCGAGGCGAATGGCGATCATCGCCTCGATGAAGCGGTCGATCTCTGCGAGATCCTCGCTCTCGGTCGGCTCGACCATGAGCGTGCCCGAGACGGGGAAGGACATCGTGGGCGCGTGGAATCCGAAGTCGATCAGGCGCTTGGCCACATCGTCCACGGTGACGCCGGTCGATGCGGTGAGTGGCCGCAGGTCGAGGATGCACTCGTGCGCGATGAGCCCGTTGTCGCCGGAGTAGAGCAACGGGTAGTGGTCGCGCAGCCGCACGGCAACATAGTTGGCCGCGAGCACCGCTGCCGCGGTGGCATTCTTGAGGCCGTCGGAGCCCATCATGCGCACATAGGCCCAGCTGATCGGCAGGATGCTCGGGCTCCCGTAGGGCGCCGCCGAGACGGGAGCGCCGACGTGGAATTCACGCTGCGCCATCGGGTGCCCCGGCAGGAACGGCGCGAGGTGCGCCTTGGCTGCCACCGGCCCGACGCCGGGCCCGCCGCCGCCGTGCGGGATGCAGAACGTCTTGTGCAGGTTGAGGTGCGAGACGTCGCCGCCGAAGTCACCGAAGCGCGCGAAGCCGAGCACCGCGTTGAGGTTCGCCCCGTCGACGTACACCTGTCCCCCGGCGTCGTGCACCGCCTTGCAGACGTCGCCGACCTCGTGCTCGTACACGCCGTGCGTCGACGGGTAGGTGATCATGAGCGCCGCGATCTCGTCGGCGTGCTCGGCGATCTTCGCATTCAGGTCGTCGAAATCGACGTTGCCGAGTTCGTCGCATGCGATCACGACCACGCGCAACCCGGCGAGCACGGCGCTGGCGGCGTTCGTGCCGTGCGCGCTCGACGGGATCAGGCAGATGCGCCGCTGCGCGTCACCGCGCGAGTCGTGGTACCCGCGGATCGCGAGCAGGCCGGCGAGCTCGCCCTGGCTTCCCGCGTTCGGCTGCAGCGACACGGAGTCGTAGCCCGTGACGTCGGCGAGCCAGTCCTGAAGCTGGTCGATGAGCTCGAGGTAGCCGGCGACATCCGCCGCGGGGGCGAAGGGGTGCAGCCCGCCGAACTCGGGCCAGGTGACCGGCTCCATCTCGGTCGCCGCGTTGAGCTTCATCGTGCACGATCCCAGCGGGATCATGCCGCGGTCGAGCGCGTAGTCGTAGTCGGCGAGCGTCTTCAGGTATCGCATCATGCTCGTCTCGGAGCGGTGCGTGTTGAAGACCGGATGCGTGAGGTAGTCCGACTCGCGGTGAAGCGTCGCGGGCAGCCCGGTTTCGCGCGGGGGCCGGCCGTACTGTGCCGCCTCGTCCGCTCCGAATGCCAGCGCGACCGTGCGGATGTCGTTGATGTCGGTGGTCTCGTCGACCGAGAGGCGCACGGTGTCGGCGTCGACCTCCCAGAGCAGCAAACCCAGCTCGTACGCCTTCGCCACGATTCCGGCGGCGCGCCCCGGAACGGTCACGGTGAGCGTGTCGAAGTAGTCCTCGGCGACGTCGGCGCCGAGGTCGCCGAGGATC
>Ga0105047_10005092_pt1 | contig 22711 bp, 20 predicted proteins | sample MAT04_FD_78384 | JGI IMG/M metagenome (GOLD analysis project Ga0105047, IMG submission 78384) | Freshwater microbial communities from Lake Fryxell liftoff mats and glacier meltwater in Antarctica - MAT-04 (megahit assembly) | ecosystem: Environmental > Aquatic > Freshwater > Ice > Liftoff... | reverse complement strand
GCAGATGCCTACTGCGTCGGCCGTGGTCGCGGACTTAATCGATACGGCTGTGGGACGAACCGCCATCACGTTCCGCACGCTGGAGCTTTGGTCGCAGCGCGAGGCCCGAGTTGCCCCGCGCGAGCACGACCGCCTGGCCGGCCGCTATTATTTGCGATTCCAGGTCAGCGACAGCCCAGGCGTGATGTCGGAGATCACCGGCGCGCTGGGCCGCCATGGAATTTCGATTGCTTCGGTCATCCAACATGAGCCGGTCGACGCCAGCTTGGCTGTGGTTCCGCTGGTGATCATGACGCACCAGACAACCGAAGGGGCGACGCGTCTCGCGAAAGAAGAAATCGATCGCCTGAATGTCGTTCGCCCCGGCAGTATCCGTATGAAAGTCCGCGAATAGCCATGAAATACGCGATTATTATTCCCGACGGTTGTGCTGACGAACCGCAGGAATCGCTCGGCGGCAAAACACCACTTGAAGCCGCCCGCACGCCCAACATGGACGCGATCGCCGCCGCCGGTGTCGTCGGTCGCGCCAACCATGTACCGGCCTCGTTGCCGGCCGGATCGGACGTCGCCAACCTGAGTCTATTAGGGTATGACCCCATGGCCCACTTCACTGGCCGCGCGCCGCTGGAAGCGGCAGCTCAAGGGATTGAGCTGGGTAAGGACGATTGGGCCATCCGTTGCAACCTGGTGACCGTCGAACAGCAGACAATGCGCGACTTCACCGCCGGACACATCTCGACCGAAGAGGCGACGGCTCTGTTGGCCACGGCGCAAGAATCGTTGGGCAGCGATCGGCTGAAGTTTTACCCAGGCGTCAGCTACCGCAACTTGCTGGTCTATCGCGGAACCGGCGCGCAGGTGCCCTTTAGCAATGACACTCGCGCCACGCCGCCGCACGATTTGACGGATCAGACTGTCCTGAACGACTACCCTCGCGGACCGGGCAGCGATCTGCTCAATCAATTGATGCACGATAGCGTGGCGCTGTTCGCAGATCATCCGGTCAACAAGGCGCGCAAGCAAGCCGGCAAGTCGCCGGCGACCAACATTTGGCTCTGGGGCCAGGGGCGAACGCCCGCGCTCGAATCCTTTGCCACGGCTTACGGACGGCGCGGCGCCATGATTACGGCGGTGGACCTGCTGCGCGGACTCGCGGCGCTCATCGGCTGGGACCGGATCGAAGTCCCCGGCGCTACCGGATACCTGGACACGGATTACGCCGCCAAGGGGCGTTACGCAATTGACGCGTTGCCAAACACAGACATCATCTGCGTCCACGTCGAAGCGACGGATGAGGCCTCGCACGAAGGACGCGTAGACGCGAAGATCGCGGCCCTGGAAGAGATTGATCGGCACATCGTGGCGCCTTTGCACGCTGCGTTGAAAGCGCAGGGTGAGTACCGCATCCTGGTTCTGCCGGATCATCCGACACCGGTCCGTACCAAAACGCACAGCCACGGGGCAGTTCCGTTTACGATCGCAGGCACAGGGGTTTCGTCGGACACCCACAAGACGTACGACGAGCGCGCGGCCAATCTTTCCGGCCTTTCGTTCGACCCAGGCTGGAAGCTCATGCGGTATTTCCTGGACGGGAAGCCCGCATAATCGGCACTCTCGCCGCTCCGGTTAGCGGCATGGTAAAATAAAATCTTGCCGCGCTGTTTGTCATGGCTCTCGTACCAGCGTGTGACAACATCCATTGATCGAAGGGCGAAGCGATGCCGATTCTGGTCGTATGTAAGGCTTGTGGCAACAATCTCCGGGCACCGGACAACGCCGCCGGCCGCAAGGCGAACTGTCCGCGCTGCAGCGCCGAGATATTGATCCCAGGCGCAGCGCCCGCAGCCCCTGCCGCCGCGAATCCGGCCGCGCAAGCTCCTCCAGCAAGAACACCGGCCCCGGCTGCCCCATCATCGGCTACTCTGTCCCCGCCGCCACGCACATCCCCTCCTCCGCGCACAGCCGCGCCGGCTGCGAGCGATCCCCCACCACGGCAACCAAAGTCCGCGCCAGCTCAAAAACCAGTGGCGCCGGCCGCTTCCGCTCCCCCTTTGGCGCAGCCCCCGGCCCGAGAGAAACCGGCGGCGCCAGTTCAATCCCAGCCTGTTCACCCGCAGTCCGTTCAGCCAGCTCCTATTCAACCAAAGCCCGCGCAGCCCACTCCGGTAGATATTCCTGTCAGTGAGCCTGCGTCTGACGCCGCTGATGCTTTCGACGGTTCGCTTCCAGACTTCGGGCTGGCGGACGCTCCGGAACCGGTTAAGGCGAAAGCGGCGTCGCCAAGCAAGGCGCCGGCGACAGTCTCAGCCGCCGCACCGTCGGCCGCCAAGACAACTGTGACCAAGAAGCCCATCACGACGTCCGGCGCCGCCAATGCGCCGATGCCGCTCGCTACTCCCAAAAAGGAAAAGAAGTTTCCCCACTTCCTGCATCTTTCGATCTCGCTTTGCACGCTCGGCGCTTGGTCGTTGGTCTGGGTGGTGCATTACGGCATCTATCGGATGCGTTCAAAGAAGAAAGCTTAGTCGCGCAACAGGCCAAATCAGCGGGAGACTAAGTTCGACCGCACGTCAGGATTCTAGCGATCAAGCTGCGCGGCAGATCCGGCGCCAAAACGGCGCTCGGTTGGCCTGCGAAGTTCAAGACGCCTTCCGCGGCCAGGTAGCCACTGCGCACGGCGCCTTCCATTGTGGCGGGCCAGCCAGTTTGAGTCCAATCGCCCGCAAGCACCAGGCCGGGCACTCGCGTGACCTGAGGCGGCCGTAGCGATTCGATCCCCGGAGCAACCGAAAACACGGCCAGCGGGTCCGTGACGATCTTGGATCGCAAAAGTTGAGCGTCACGCGCTTCGGGCCACAGCCCGCGCAGCTCTGCGCAGATTTCGGCAATGACTTCTTCGCGCGGGCGACCGACAATGTGACGCGACGCACTGATCACCACCTGGTAATAGTGTTCGTTCTTGGCAGACTGCTCGTCAACGCTTCCGCCCGTCGATACGTCCATCTCCGCGCGGCGAAAAACCCACTGGCTGAGCATGTCCACCAGCACGGCGTGCGGTAGCGCGGTCAGCGGACGATCAAACCAAAGGTGGACGCCTGAGATCGGCGCCGCTTGGATCTTTTGGGCATTTGTTAATTCCGGTAGCGCAGAGATTAGCGCGGGCGCGAGCGCCGTACCAACGCGATGCCAGGGGAGCGCCAAGACGACGGCGTCAAAGTCCGTAGTTCCTACGGCGTGCGTTAAGCGAAAGCCTCGACCGTCGAGTTGTTCCACGCGCTCTATCGCCGTCCCAAGTCTGGCAGTTACGTGGTTTCTCGCGAACCAAACGAGCAGTCGCTCGCCATACAATTCGCCTAGACTCGCCTGAGGAACATAGACCTCATACGCTGTGCGAGCTGACAGAAATCCGTCGATGAAAACCTTCTGGGCGTGCAACATCGACGCCCTTTCGACCGATTCGCCCAGCGCGCTGACCAGAACAACGCCCCAAAATCGCTCAATCGCCTGCTCCGTCTGTCCATGCTCGCGCAGCCACTGGGCCACGGTGACATCGGCCAGACTTTCGCGCGTCGCTCGCGCAAGTTGCAACATGGCCGTCACAATGCGCAACCGCTCGCCGAATGTAACAAAATGAAGTCCCAACAGACTAGGCGCCAGGTGGAGCGGCGCCGGAAATAGCGCGGCGCGCATCCGCGAGACTCGCCCATCGCGGGTGAAAAAACTCATCTCGCGATCGCGCCGCAGCATGTGATCGACGCCCACTCGGCGGCAAAAATCAGCGAAGTTCGTGCAGCAGCCCAGACTGACGTGCTGGCAATGGTCGACCAGATCGCCTGTCACGGGGTCCGAAAAGGAGGCCGCGCGGCCCCCCAGGCGCCTGCGTGATTCGAAGAGTTCGACTGATAGTCCGCGCTCGGCAAGCGCCACCGCGGCCGCCAATCCGGCCAGCCCACCACCAACAACTGCGACGCGATGGGCGTCATGGACCGCCGGGTCTGTAACACTCATCCCGCGTCTGTCCTTGGCGCGGTGGTCGCTCGCGCCAGTAAGGAACGGAGAGCAATCGTCGCCTTGCGCCAGCCGCTCAGACGCACGCGACTGCTAAAGACGTCGCCGTCACGGCGCTTGATTTCGTCGAGCAGCCCGCGATAGATGCTGACCATCGCTCGCAGCGCTGGGCGGCTATCGCGGTCGAGATGCATTTCCAACCCTTCGCCTCGACGATAGTGATCTTCGGCGCGGGCGATTTCGAAGCGCATCAGCGCGGCAAAAGCTGCGTTGCGCAGGCCCTGGGCTAAATCTTCCTCACTATATTGAAAGCGTCGCAAGTCCTCGCGCGGGAGATAGACCCGTCCCAATTCAGAGTCTTCCTTCAAATCTCGCAGAATATTGGTCAACTGAAAAGCGATGCCTAGCGGCGTCGCCAGATCGAGGGGCGCAGCTCCGCGGAAACCCCAAATGTGGATGCAGCAAAGTCCAACGGCGCTCGCCACGCGGTAGCAATATTCCGCTAACTCAGCGAACGTGTCATAAACTCGCTCCTGCAAGTCCATCTCCACGCCATCCAGGACGTCGTGCAGATACTGACGTGGAATTCCGAACCGCGCCACGGTGTCGGCCAGCGCCGGCAGCAACGGCGAATCGAACCGTCCCCTCAAGGCGTTATCGAGCGATTGCCTCCAGGCGCTCAGCGCTGCGCGGCGTTCTTCGACCGGTTGCTGGCTATCCCCCAGGTCGTCGGTATGACGCAAGAAGGCGTAGAGCGCGCACATGGCCCGGCGTTTTACCTTCGGCAGCACCAGAAACGAATAGTAAAAGTTACCAGCGGTGCGGCGTGTCAGTGCCTGACACTGCGTGTAGCTGGCAGCGACTTCAGTAGCGGACGCGGCGCCCATTGTGTCAGAATCTTCGACATTTCTCGCATCAGTAAGCGATAACCTTGGGCCAAAAGCATTTCGCCACAACGCGCCCGCCAGCAATCTGGCTTTGTCGAACTTAGAGAGGGATGGCCGCGCATTCCAGACATCGTAGTTGACGCCACGAATCCGCTCCAAAATCGCCAGACCGCCATGGATGAAAAGCCCCATGTCTCCTCGCAGGCCCAGCGGCATCTGATCGACAAGTGGCAGCCCCGCTCGCAGATAGGCTTCGGCGCGGTCGACTTCAACTTTCATTACGCCGCGAAAACGTTCGTCCGCGACGCCGCGCGCGAAGTCTTCTTCCGCATAGCCAAATTGTCGGCAAGTTACTTGTGGCAAGTAAACTCGCCCCCGCCGCCAGTCTCCGGCGACGTCCTGACAAAAATTTGCCAGTTGCAAACCAGTGCAGACTGAATCCGACAGCGCCGAGAGTTCCGGCGAATGGACGCCGGCCAGCCGCAGCACCAATTGCCCCACCGGATTGGCGGAGTACCGGCAATAGTCAAGCACCTCAACCACGCTTTCGTACCGCCCGGTATGTCGGTCCTGCCGAAACGCGATCAACAAATCCGCGAAGGGCCGCATCGGGATCGAAAACTGCGCAATTGTTTGCTGTAGCGCCACAAAAACCGGATGCGAAGTCCGCCCCGCGTAGCACTCTCGCAATTGCTCTTCCCACCAGTCGAGGAGCGTCAGGCTTTGCTCGGAGTCGGCAACTTCGTCCGCCAAGTCATCCGCCCAGCGACAATAGGCGTAGACTGCGCAGAAATGGGGACGCAACGCGCGCGGCAGCAGGCGGCTGGCGACGTGGAAGTTTTCGTAGTGCGTCTCCGCCAATCGCTGGCAGTAGGCCCGACCTTCTGCCAGGCTTGCCGGGTTGGTGGCGCAGCGCTGCGGCCCATAAGCAGCGAGGTCAGCGGCGAACGTGCGTGGCATGGGCGAAATAGAACCTTGGCCCCTCGAAGAAAAAAACAGCGTCCGAAAAATCTCCCACGCCGCGTGGCGCGCTGGCGGGTCGACTGTTCGGTCCTAGGCGTATACTGTATGATACGATTCACCCGAGAGACAAACCATGCGTATCATTTTGGCCGCGCCGCGCGGATTTTGCGCCGGCGTGAATATGGCGATCGAAAGCCTGGAGTTGGCGATCCAACTCTATGGCGCGCCGATCTATGTCTATCACGAGATCGTCCACAACAAGTACGTTGTGGAGCGGTTCCGTGGCGAAGGCGCCGTATTTATTGACTATTTGGAAGAGGCGCCCGAAGGCGCAACGCTGCTCTACTCGGCACATGGCGTCTCGCCGGCAATCCGCGAGCAAGCCGCTCAGCGTCGCTTACGGACGATTGACGCCACCTGTCCACTCGTCACCAAGGTCCATCTCGAAGCCATTCGCTACGCCAAGCAGGGGTATACCATTCTGCTGATTGGGCACGAAGGGCACGACGAGGTCATTGGCACCATGGGCGAGGCGCCCAACGCCATCATCCTGGTCGAAACGCCTGAGGATGTCGACAAGCTCGAGATTGCGGACCCCACCAAGCTCGCCTACGTCACGCAGACCACTCTGTCAGTGGACGACGCCAACCGGATTATTTCCCGGCTGCGTCAACGGTTCCCTACGATCTCGAATCCGCCCAAAGAAGACATCTGCTACGCCACGCAAAATCGCCAGGAGGCGGTTAAGCATCTCTCGCCCGAGGCCGACGTAGTGCTGGTGCTGGGGAGCCAGAATAGCTCGAACAGCCAACGCCTGGCCGAACTGGCCAAAGAGAACGGCGTGCGGTCTTACCTGGTGGACGGCTCTGCTGATATTGATCTGGCCTGGTTCGATGGCGTGGAAACCGTGTTGATCACTGCCGGCGCGAGCGCTCCGGAATTGGTCGTCGAGGATTGCGTGGAGTTTTTAAAGAAGCGCTTCGGCGCCACGGTGGATACTCGCACGGTCCGCGAAGAAGATGTTTACTTCCCGCTCCCTAAAGAACTGCGGGCGGTGGCCGGAACTTAGTGCGGTTCGCGTGTTCTTCCTTCCTTCCTTCCTTCCAGCGCGTTCGTCTCATGAAGATCGCCGATCTGGAATTCTATCTGCTGGATTCCTCGCGCGGCGGACTCGATCCAGCGCGCGGCGGACCGACCGCCGGACGTTCACTCTTGGCGAGACTCTCAACGGCCGATGGCCGATCTGGCTGGGGCGAATCCAAAACCGCCTGGCGCGCGAACGAAATCGCCGCTCGCCGCGCGGCGATGTTGCCACTCCTCGCTGGACACAACGCCTACAACATCGAAGAACTGCTCGAAATCGAAGCCGTTGCCCCCTCGCCCGCGCGCGCTGCCATCGAGATGGCCTGCTGGGACCTGGTGGCGAGATCGGCGGGCCAGCCCCTATATCGACTATGGGGAGGCGAATATCGGCCGCGCGTGCCGCTAGCGATTCGGCTGCCCGCGGTCGAACCGGAGCGCGCTGCGCAACTGGCGCACGACCTGGCTGCTCGCGGTTTTCAGACGCACGTAGTCCGTGCCCGCGGAAACGTAGAAGAAGATCTGGCGGTCGTGACTGCTGTGCGCCAGGCGATCGGCGACCGACTCTCCTTACGATTTGACGGCTATGGGCTGTTTTCCGCTGAGGACGCGCGCGACCTGGCTCGCAAGCTGGAGCCATACGGTTTGCAATTCTTTCTCGATCCGCTGGCAACCGGCATCGACGGTTTCGCTTCGCTCGCGCGACAGACGGCCGTGCCGCTGGCAGCTTCGGCATCAATCCACTCGCCGGCGGATGTGTTGGCGCTCGCTCGAAGTGGCGCGGCGCCCCACGTGGAGATCGACATCGCTCAAGTGGGCGGACTTTGGCCGGCGCGCAAATGCGCAATCGTCGCCGCCGCGGCAAAGCTGCCGATAACCTTGGGGGGCGCAGGCGGACTGGGCGTGGGTCTACTGGCCGCGCTGCAATTGGCCGCGTCAACGCCTAACGTGGCCCTGCCGCTGGCGTGCGAATCCTACCAGTTGCACGAAGATGTCCTACAGGGTGACCTGCAAGTGGTCGACGGCATGATCGCCATTCCGCAAGGTCCAGGTCTGGGCATGGAAGTCGATCGAGCGCGGATCGACACGTATCTGGTTGATTGACCAGCGACAACCGCGCCACTCTGAAACGCTCCTACTTCTTGGCGGGCGTCTTCTCGGCTCTGCTTATCAGATACTTCCGAAACAGAAAATCTCGCTTTTCGGCCGTAGCGTGACAGTCGATACAGCTCTTCAGCAGGCCACGCTCGACGGGTTTCTCTTCAGAGATGGGAACATAAACGTATTCCCAATTGCCATGTTTGGGATCGTAGCCGGGCTCACGCTTGATCATAGCGGCGTAGGCGTATGGCGATTTTTCAGCTTCGTTCCACCATTTCTCTTTGACGATCGTCGCGCCAACTGGCATGGCATATGTCTCTTCTGTGCGAAGTTGCTTGAGCGCAATATCGTTCGCAAATAACTTAACCGCCGGCGCAAAGTGAGGGCCACGTGCCTTGCGTTCTGCGGTGAAAGCATCGGAGCGTGGCCGACAAAGTTCAAAAGCTTCCTTGGAGATTCGGATTGGATCCTTCGTCACAGAATGAAACGACGAGTATGCAATTCCTTCGAGCCGTTCTTTTGAAGTCGAATCCGGGACGGCAGCATTATTGCTGACCTTCCTAGGCGAGGTTGCGGTCTCATTAACCTTGGTGGTTGGGGAGGCATTTCGCTCCACCACCAATGGCGGAGGGACGGATTGGACAGGCGTATTCTCGTTCATGGGACGAGGAGGAGTCGCTTTGGTCACGGGATTCTCCATTGCGACCACGGCCCCGAGCAACCCGCTTCCGAGAAGTAGCCATATCACGACTGCCACGGGATTCCAGCGCCAGGTCCCATGCAAGGCATTCGACATTACGGAACTCCTCAAAGCGAATCGTTCGCCGGCGAACAGTTTAATTTCGCGCGTACTTGTGCGCGTGTCGCCGCAGACTAACAACGTCGGTGCCCATGGCGCACAACGACAGCGCAATAAGCGATCGGTCGAACGATCTTGGACCTGAAAACGGCCGGCAATCAGCTTTGCAGATACGCTTTGAGATGGTGATTCTCGAACTCGGTCTGCTCATGGCGGGCCTTGACCACGTCGCCAATCGAGATGATTCCGACCAGTTCGCCATCCTGCAAGATTGGCAAATGGCGAACGCGGCGATCAGTCATGACTTCCATCGTGTCTTCGACCGAGTCGGTCGGCGCGCCGACGACGACGTCCCGCGTCATGGCGTCGCTGACTTGCGTGTGCGCAAGCGGCCACCGCGCGGCGCAAGCGCGCAAGATATCGCGTTCCGTGATGATGCCAATCATCTGACGACGACCGTTCTCCTGTGGCCGATTGAGTACGATCAACGAACCGCAGTTGTGCTTGACGAGCCGCTGAACCACGTCATCTAACGTGCACAGTTCGTCAATCGTATGAACGTCGCTTCCCTTGACACCGAGAATTTCAAGCAAAGTCATTGCGGGCGCCCTCCGAGATAAGAAGATGGGACGTGAGTAGCCCGCTTCCCTGTTCACTTCGATCGAACGACCGACGCGCCTATTCCTAATAACCAGCTTACATCAGGAATTGCATAGCAGTCAAAGAATTCGAGCGCAAGCGTACCACGCACTCCCCGAATGGAGATTGTGAAAAAAAGCGCGAGGACCTATGCCACTGCTTCGCCTTTAACGCGATTCAAGGCGCGGGAGGGGTGAACGGCTTCGTTTCTGTGATCCGCAGATTGCGGAACGAAAGATCGGTCGTCGGGTCGTGTCCTTGAATTGCCAGCGTCCCTGGCTTCAGTCGCAGACCGTTCCGGGCGTTGTCGTCCGGCTTGCGGTTGTCCGTAAAGTCGCTGACCTGATAACCGTTAACCCAAACGGCCATGTGGTTGCCCGATGCGACGATCGTCTTGTGGAACCACTCGAAGTCGTTGGCCACTACCTTACGCGCCTTTTGGCGGCGGTAGATGCCTCCGGTGCCAAAGTCGATCGGCAGGGCGCGATCCGCCAGAAAGCCGTTATTGATCTGACTTTCGTAACCCATCCAGAACTCGCCAGGGATATTGCGGAAGAAAATCCCCGAGTTCAGGAATTTGCCGTTCGAGAAGACGTCCAGTTGCAGGACAAAATCGCCATATTGTCCCTCGGATTCTAACTGGCCGTTGCCGTTCTTGACGTTCAAATAGCCTTCTGGAGTAACAGAGAAAACGCTCTTCTTATCTGGATGGACCTTCCAGCCGCTGAGATCCTTGCCGTTAAAAATCGGCTTCAGCGACAGCGGACGAAGCTTGACGTTACGGAAGGCGACAGGCCCCTGATTGATCTGCAGGCCAATCCGGCCTCGCGAAATGGGGTTGGGATCCGTGTAGCTGAGAACCTCCTTGCCGTCCAGCTTGACGTTGAATTGGTCCCCAACGATCCGCACGTCGAACGTGTGCCAGCCTTCGTGGTAGGTGTAGGGCGCGGCTTTTTTGCGATCGACAAAGCTGCCGGAATAGTAGGGGGTGACTTCGTCCGTGCCGATGTTCAGCTCGTAACAATCCTTGGCGGCGTCGGTGGGCTGAAGGGGCGTGCGCAGGAAGACGCCGCTATTGGTCTTGGGGCCAGGCAGGAAGTCTACCTTGAGTTCGTAATCGGCAAACTCGCTTGTCGTGGCAAGCACGCCCTTCTCGCCTTCGACGGCCGTGATGGCGCCGTCGATCACTTTCCAAGTTGCCTTGCTGCCAACTTCCCAGCCAAACGTGGTGGCGCCGTCAAAGAGCAAAATCCAACCATCGTTCAGCTCTTCGGCGGTCAGCGTGTTGGACTCGGCGGCGGCGACCGGAGTGGTAGCCACACTCGTTAGGACCAGCGTGGCCCATAGCATGCACAAATTGATGCGCGTCTTCATTGGAATCCGTGTTCGTTGGAAGGCTAAGCGGTGGGATGCGCGTGAGGTCCCCGGCGGGACCCTCATAGGCTAACCGCCCCATTTCGCGCTGCAAGCGGCTTTCCGGAGCTTCCACTGGCTGGCTGGCCGGCGATTGCAGGGCTAAAATCGGCGGCTACATTGCGTCGGCGGGGTACTGCCGACCTGCCATTGTGTCCTCTGTCACCCTGAGCGCGAGCTTGCCATGAACGATTTTGTCCGTTTTCGGCCCGATCAGATTCACCCGAGCGTTTTCCTGGCGGACGGGGTGCGGATTGCCGGCGACGTGACGATTGGCGAGGAATCAAGCGTTTGGTTCAACGCGGTGCTGCGCGGCGATTGCGCGGCCATACAGATCGGCCGGCAGAGCAACATCCAGGACAATTGCGTGCTGCACGCGGACCCTGGCGTTCCCTGCGTGATTGGCGACGGGGTCACCGTGGGCCATAGCGCGATCGTCCATGGGGCCGAGATTGGCGATAACGTCGTGATCGGCATGCACGCGGTGGTAATGAATCGCGCCAAGGTGGGCGAGAATTCCATCATCGGCGTGGGCGCAGTGGTAACCGAGGGGGTCGAGATTCCGCCCGGCTCGATGGTGATGGGCCTGCCTGGCAAGATCAAACGCCCGCTGGCAGACCTTGAGATCGAAGGCAACCGGATGGCGGCGCTGCATTACGTGCACAACGCCAAAGAATACGCCGCAGCGCGCTCTGAGTAGAAACGAGGCGAGCGGAGTCTTGCTTGGGACGGCAGCAACGCCTTATTTAGCGGCGCCATTCATCACGGCTTGCATCAGCGATCCCAGGACCTTAATGCCGTCGGTGATTTCCTGCTTCTCTTCGCTCAGTTCGATCTTGAGTTGATCTTCGACCGCTTTTGGCGTCAGCCGTTTGGCAATCTCGGCAAATTCCGGCGTGGCGGTCTTCACGTTCGGATGAAGTGCTACCGCGTCAATGGTGGTCCCAAGTTCCTTTTCGAGTGCACTGGCGGCTGCGGCGTCGGCGGATTGGATCACCAGGCGCGCGGCGATTTTGTTCGGTGGCAAGTCGATTGAGATCGCGCTCCAAACCGCGCCTTGTGTGAAGATCTTGGTGGCCCCACCACCAAGATATTTGGGTGCCTCGGGCAGGAGTGCCTCGGCCAGCCTACGGACGTCGGCCGACGGCACGAAGGCGATCTGCAAACCGCCCGCGCCGACCGCGTTGTACGCCGCGGCTATCTCAGGGCGGGCAACCGGCTTGCCCTTCTTGAGTCGGTCGATCGTCTCCTGGCTGCCGACAATCAGCGCGTCTCCCACGCGTTCCGAAGCGACCTTGCGATTCCAAGCTTTCTCTAACTCGCGGCGGACCTCGGTGGCAATTGGAATCGAGGGGGTGTGGTCGTCGACCGGGAGCACCAAAAAGAACGGCAAACGCCCAACATCCGCCAGGCTGACGACAATAAAAACGCTAACGGTTTGTCCCTTCGGCTGACCTTGCGTAATGACGGTGATCGGCACGGCTTGCGACTGAATATTATCGCGCGAACGCGGCGAAAGGCCGAGTATGCCCGTCAGCCAGTCAATGGTCTTCATCGGCTCAAACGCATTCAGGTCCAGATGCGCCACGACCAGTGTCTGCGCGTCGACAAACGGCGCCACGATTTTCGCCGATGCGTTTGACCCGGCCGCCTTCGATTCCGTCTCCGCCGGCTCCATCGCAACTGCAGCGCAGGTAGCCGTCCCCCACAAAGCAGTTAGGGCTAACACCGGCAACAACTGGTTTTTCAACAAGCGCATGCGTCACCTTTCGACTCGCCGAATGGCGTTATTTGGCTTCAGCCTTGGGCGCCAGCGGATGAAGTTCGATCTTTCGAAAGAATAGCTCGGCGTATTCCGTTTGAAACAGGATCTTTCCTCCCGCAGGCGTGGCGTCAAAGCCTTCGTTGACCACAACGCCGTTTAGTTTGTTGACGACATGGCCGCCGTCGCAGATGACTTCGAGCGTGTTCCATTCGCCGTCCGGCTTTTCAACATCCTGCCGGCCGCGGAAGCTGAGCGTGTCTTTCCAATCTTCGTCGCGGCCAAACCAATTAATGCGGCCAGAGCGAAATGTCTCGCGCTTGGCGCCGCGTTTCCAGATCGCTTCGCCATCGCGGTCTTTGGTAGCCTCGCAGACGAGCGATACATCGATCGGCGCGCCTTCGGCGTTCTTACCTGGCACGACGATGAAATCGCCCGTTCCGCCTTCGATCAGTTGGCACTCGATCGAAGCCATCCACGGTCCGGCGTTGCCATCAGCGCCAGTTGCGTGGACAAGGATTCCCGAATCCTTCGTCGCCAGCTTGCGTGGCCCCCAGACCTGCTTGCCCCATTTGAACTCAGTGACCAGGTGATAGTCGCGATACGCTCCCTTGGTCGCCAGATAACCAAGGCCATCACCCGAGATCCGCAGTTGGCCGTCAACCACGCTAAACACGCCGCGAGGATCTTCGTACTTCGTATCTTGCAAATGCGAGTAGAGGCCCGTCAGATCGCGGCCGTTGAACAGACGGACGACTTCCGTCGGACGGATAGCGTCATCCTTTGGCTCTGCGGCGTCAGCGATGGTGTGCAAGCACGCCAACGCGAGCAGACAAAAGGCAAACGATTGCTGGCGAATTGGCGGCGTGTGGGGCATGGAGGTTCTCTCGGCTCTTGCGTCAGGAATGCTATTCGCAGGTATCGCAGATACTGCGGCCACTGGCGAGATATTCGCTCGAACAGGACGCCGCCTAGTATACCCGGCCCATGGGTGAGTGGTGTCGAGGGCGGCGCGACCGACTTTTACGTCGGCACGTGCGCAGAATCGCGATACGATGAAGCACAAGGCAAACTCGAAATAACGATCGAATTCGCCGGAGGCGAAATGGCGCCGACAAAGCGAGCTCTTCACTAGCCCGATTGCCAGAAAGGGCGGCCGCGACATAGAATCTGCCTCTATCGCTCGGGTTCTGCCAGAAGCGCGTTCCCGCTGCGACCTCAATGGTTTTTAATCCCATCGCTCACGGATCAGACACGGCACATGCCTAAAGCCGAAAAGGTGCACATTATCGGGATTGGCGATGACGGCCTGGATGGCGTCACCTCGGCCGCCCGTCAATTAATTGAACAAGCGCAGTTGCTCGTCGGCGCGGAGTTCACGCTTCGCCTGACGCCACCGAGCAAGGCCGAGCGTCTAGTGGCCGGCGCCGATTTGGACGCGATTGTCGATCGGATTAGCGCCGCCCGCGAACAACGCGTGGTAGTGCTAGTCTCAGGCGATCCCCTCTTCTACGGCCTGGCGCGCTACCTGTGCGATAAACTGGGTAAAGATCGCTTCGAGGTTTTGCCGCACGTCAGCAGCATGCAGTTGGCCTTTGCGCGGGTAAAGGAGAGTTGGGAAGAAGCCTATCTGACCAACTTGGCCCACCGCTCACTGGACCAGGTGCTGGAACAGATTCGCGTGTCCGAGAAGGTGGGTTTATTCACGACGGAAGAATCGCCTCCGGCCCAAGTCGCCCAAGGGTTGCTCGACCGCAAGATTGATTACTTCTGGGGTTACGTCTGCGAAAACCTCGGCTCGCCAGACGAGCGCGTGACGCAAGGGAGCCTGAAGGAACTGGCGGCCCTGGAGTTTTCGCCCCTCAACGTAATGATTCTGGTCCGTAAGCCCGGCGCTCCGGATCGGCCACCCGATGAAATCGGCCGCCGGCTTTTCGGCAATCCCGACGAGGCGTTTGTGCAATCGAAGCCCAAGCAAGGGCTGTTGACCACCAGCGAGGTCCGCACAATCGCTCTCGCGCAGTTGGACCTGCGAACCATGAGCACCGTCTGGGACATTGGCGCAGGCAGTGGATCAGTGGCGATCGAAGCCGCGCAAATCGCGTCTGGCGGAAGAACATTTGCCATCGAGATGGACCAGACGGATCACGGCCTGATTCTGGACAACGCTGCGCGGTTTGGCGTCCGCAACCTGGTGGCGGTCCACGGTCGCGCGCCCGAAGCGTGGGCGGACTTGCCAGATCCGGACGCCGTATTCGTTGGCGGCAGCGGTCGCGAGATCAGTCACCTGGTAGAAATGGCTTGCGACCGACTTCGTCCCGGGGGCCGGTTGGTAGCCAATACTGGCAGCATCGAGAATTTTGCAGACGTGCACGAAGTGCTCCGTCGCCTGGCCGGCGAGGTTCGGGTGTGGATGATCAACATCGCCCGCGGCACCTATCAGCTTGAGCGAGTACGGTTTGACGCGCTCAACCCGACGTTTTTGCTGGCGATCGTCAAACCCGATTAAGTTCGGTCCGGTGGGCCGCTCGAAGACCTCCTGGATTTCAGGACGCCTCTAGTTCGCAAACGTACACGCACACGCATTTGCACAGGCATAAGCAACGATGGCTGAAGAGTACGAGCAACTCGACGTTATCGCCGTTGGCGCTCATCCGGACGATGTGGAGATCGCCTGCGGCGGCACGCTGGCCAAGCTAGTCCGGCAGGGCTACCGCGTGGGGATCATCGATCTTACGGATGGCGAGCCGACGCCGCTGTCTCCCGGACCTGAAGTACGATTGGCCGAGGCCGAACGGGCTGCACAAGCCCTGGGCGTCCAAAAGCGAATTCTGCTGAATCTGCCCAACCGGCGTTTATTCGACACGTTCGAGGCGCGCGTGGCGCTGGGCATCGAGTTCCGCAAGTATCGTCCCAAGTTGGTGATTGGCTTCGGCGAGAAAACGCCGCTGGCGTCACCCGACCATTGGCAGGCGATGCAAATCACGGACGCCGCAGTCTTTTATGCGCGCCTGTCGAAGTGGGATCAGTACTTCGAAGGGCTCCCGGTCCACACGATCTCTGCGCAGTTGTATTACACGCTGGCATTTGGCGCGCTCGGGTTACCGCCGGCCGGTGGGCATCTGGTGGTCGATATCAGCGACACCTTGGACGCCAAGGTGGAATCCGTGCGCTGCTATCAAACGCAGTTTCCGCCGGCCAAGGGGCACGTGCTGGAACGCTTGCGGGCCTTTGCTCTGCAGCAAGGGCAAGCGGCTGGGTACAACGCAGGCGAACTGTTCGCCAGTCCGCGCACGCTGGGAACCCGCGACCTGATGCACTTTCTGTTTGGCATGCGGCCGGGCGACGAGCCGCGCAAGCCCGACGTGCGCTGATTGCGATCGTCGTATTTCAGTCATTCGCTGGAAATCTGATTACTGCGCCGATCGCGTGCGGTAGCATCACCGTGCTATCGCCCTGACTGACATTGACCCGTCAGGCGAGATTCGGGACTATCCGCCGGAATTTCTCTTCGGCCAAATGTTTCTATGTCCCGCTCATCTGTGGGATGTTCTACCCATATTGAGTCTCTCGGAGCGCTTTGCACTATGGTTATTGCGATAACTCGCCGCGCGTGGCTGCTAACGGCGTGCTGCATTCTCTCCGCCGCCGGAACCGCGACGGGAGCTGAGCAATTTCGCTTCACATATCGCCCGCTGGAAGTGGGCGATCAGGCGAGTGAGATTTCGGAGTTTGCGCTCGATTTGAAGACGACGGTCGCCCAGGCGCACGAAGTGATTAACGTCGCCGGGCAAAAGGCTGAACGGAACGAGCGTATCCACGCGGAGCGACTCGCGGCCACAGAGGGACAGTCCGCGCGCGCGAGAATCACCTACGAGTCTTCCGATCAGGTCACGACAGATCGTAGCGGCGCCGTGCACGGGGTCGAACGACCGGTTTCCGGCAAATCTTACATCGCGGCCCGAGCCGGCGAAGAGCTGATCATCACGGACGAACAAGGGGCTCCGCTGTCGGAAGAAGAAATGAGAATCGTAACCCGCGCCGCCGATGGCCTGGGGCGACCAAACCCCATCGGCGATTTGCTGAATGGAAAAACGATTGCCATCGGCGAACGGATTCAACTACCGCCGGAATATTCCAAGCAAATGCTTTCGGGCTGGGACGAGTCGTTGGCCAGCACGCCATTTGAAGTCATGTTGGTCGGGACGCAGCATGTCGACGGACGGCATTGCGCCATGTTTCATACCGTGCCGCCGGATTTGGGTTTGGCGGAAAACAAAGTGGTGAAGACGTCAGCGATCAAGCTGGCGGACGGCGCACAGCCGCCGGCTGCGGCAACGCCATCGCCGATCCAGGGCAAGTTCCTGATTGAATTCGAGACGTGCCGGTTGGCCCTGGTGGAGCTCGACGGACCGGTAAACCGGGTCGAGGTTAAGGGACGCCCCGGCCGCGAATTCGAAGTTCGCCGCAAGGGAAAGCTGCATGTGGCGTTGCACGTGACGCATAATCGAGCGGCAAAATAGCCGCCATCGCGGCAACATTGATTTGAGACTCCCCGATAGGTTGCAAGCTAGAATTAGCAAGCTGCGGCTTGCGGATTTGCTGCACCGCCTAGTAGTCTGACGCCTCAGTGCGTCGCCGGGAGTTCTCCGATGCCAATCGTAATCATCGTGCTTGGGTTGCTGCTGCTGTTCTTTGGACGATCGCTCTATTGGGCATTTGTCGCGGTGGCCGGTTTCCTGATGGGTTTGGAATTGGCGGCGGACTTGCTCGCCGATCAACCCCGCATGATCCAGATACTTGCGGCGATTGCGGCGGGCGTGCTTGGCGCCGTGATTGGCGTTGTTGCTCAGCGCGTGGCGTTTGCCATCGGCGGTTTCTTCGCTGGCGGCTATCTCGCGCTCAGCCTCGTCGACCGCCTTCCGGAAGCCTCGCAATCGAATCTCTGGTTCATTGTCGGCGGCGTCATCGGGGCCATCATCGCCGCGCTCGTCTTGGACTGGGCAATCATTGTTCTCTCCAGCATCGCCGTGGCCGTGATGTCTCCCTTTGCGCTAAGACCAGAGTTGCACGTGCTGGCGATGCTCGGTCTGGCGGTGCTGGGTGTGGTAGCACAGGGGAGTCGTTTGAGGGGGCCGCGCGCGGAACTGCCGCCGCCACAGCCCGCGTAGTAACGCGATTCCGTTGAAAGGGCCGGCCTTATCTGCTAGCGTAAAGGCCTACCGCCCCCTCACCTGCCCCACCCGGATTCGCCCAAATGTCGTCCACCGGTGGCCTGCCGCAGCATCCAAGACTTACCAGACGCTCCGCGATTCAGGCGGGCGCCGTCGGGCTATTGGGTTTGGGAATGAATCACCTGTCGGCCCTGCGCGCCGAGGCCGCGGCTGCAGGGAAGCCAGCGCCAAAGGCGCGCTCGGTGATCTACATCTTTCTGTCTGGCGGGCTATCCCAGCACGAGAGCTTTGACCTGAAGCCGGAGGCGCCCGAGCAGATTCGAGGCGAGTTCCAACCGATCGAGACCCGCACGCCGGGCATACAGATTTGCGAGCACCTGCCAGAGTTGTCCAAACGCAGCCACCTCTGGTCGCTGGTGCGTTCCCTCTCACATCCGTCGAACGATCACTCGGCCGGGCATATGATCATGCTCTCAGGCCAGTCCGTTGTTCCGCCGGGATTCGATCCGAACAAGCCGAAATCAAGCGATTGGCCGTCCATCGCGGCGGTAACCGGCGCCGCCCTTCCGCACAACAATCTACCTCCGGCTGTTGTGCTGCCGGAACGATTGATCCACCGCTCCGGGCGCGTCATTCCAGGCCAGTTTGCCGGTCAGATGGGAATGCAGCGGGACCCCTGGTTTGTCGAAGCCTGTCAGTTCAACGCCAAGAACTACGGCGCTTGGCCAGAGTATGGATTTCACTTTGAGCGCGGCAACGAGAATCCGGAGGGGTACGTCTTTCAAGCTCCCAATCTTGCCTTGCCCGAAGGTTTGGCCGGGTCGCGCTTCGAACAGCGGTTGGCACTACGGGAACAAATCGGCAGCCAGCAGGCACTGCTGGAGCGGGTTGCCACGCACGAGCAGTTTGATCGCTACCGCCAAGACGCCATCTCGCTCTTGGCTGATAAGAGCGTTCACAAGGCATTTGACGTCGTCAATGCGCCGGCGAAGGATCTGGACCGCTACGGCCGGAATGTCTTCGGCTGGTCGCTACTAATGGCCCGGCGCTTGGTCGAAACCGGCGTTAGCCTGGTGCAAGTCAATCTCGGCAACAATGAAACTTGGGACACCCACCAGGGGATCTTCCCAATCCTGAAGAACAACCTCTTCCCACCCACTGACCGCGCCCTTTCGGCATTGTTGGATGATTTGCAGGCCAGCGGCCAGTTGGATTCGACTCTCATCGTGATGGCGGGTGAGTTTGGCCGCACCCCCAAGGTTTCGACTCTGCCGAAGATGAAAGAGCCTGGTCGAGATCATTGGGGCGCCGTGCAGACGGTCTTTTTTGCTGGTGGCGGCACGCGCGGCGGCACGGTGATTGGATCGTCCGACCGAATTGGCGGACATCCTGCCAGCTCCCCACAAACGCCCGAGAATATGGCCGCCACGATTTACCAATCTCTCGGCATCCCGGCGACCGCGGCCTGGCACGATCAAGAAAATCGCCCGCACCACATCTACCAAGCCGAGCCGATCCAAGGTTTGACCTGAGCGGTCGCAGTTCAATGGATGTGCGTTACAGCGCTGGGAGTAGCGCATCGCGTGTATTTCTGCGGCGCCTTATAACCTCCCGCTCCAAAGCAGCAGTTGCAGGCAACTCCCGGCAAACACGCCTGCCAGGCAATCGTCAGCCATGATGCCCAGGCCATTCGGCAACGCTTCCAAGTACTTAATCGGTGGCGGCTTGACGACGTCAAACAGTCGAAAGAGCAGGAAACCGGCGAAAAACACTGCAAAACGTGGTGGCTCGAGGGGCGCCATAAAGAGCGTTATTGCCATCCCCAGGACTTCGTCCAGGACGATCGATCCAGGATCTTTCAGGCCACCCATCCGTCGCGCGGCTGCGGTGCAAATCGGCACGCCGACAATAAACACGGCGATCAACGCGCCGGCTTGCAGTCCGACATTCGGTAATAGGGCCATTCCCCACGCCAGCGGTAATCCGAGTAGCGAACCGAACGTCCCAGGAGCAACCGGAATGAGGCCAATCCAGCCTCCCGTGGCCAACCAAACCGCTGGCCCCATTCGGAAGAATGACCCGGAACCGGCGACTTGCTGGGGCGAATTGGACGGCTTGCTGGACTCCATGTCGGCAATGCTAGACGGATGCGGTGGCAGATACAACCTGAGCCGGACAAGCGGCTTAGCCACTTTGGCCTCGGCTCCACGATCGAAACGTAAAGTCTGCCGGGTGGCAATTGAATCCGTAGTGACTCGTAATTCCCCAGGTTGTATCATCAGGGTAGTTGCGTAGAATTACGACAATGGTTGTCGTAATGCTCGCCATTCGCTGAATCGCGCCGCTGCCTCTCCTCGCCCGAAGATCGGTGCCCGGCGCCTTCATGCAATCGCATCGCCCTCTATTTGATTTGCCCGGTGGGACCAAATGGCTGAAGAGAAACTGAGTCCGCTCGAAGGAATCAAGACCGCCAGCAATTACTTGCGAGGCGAAATCGGTAGTGAACTGGTCGATGGCCAGGACCACTTCGGCAAGGACAGCATCCAACTGCTAAAGACGCACGGCACCTACCAGCAAGACGATCGCGACGCCCGAGCGGCAGGGCGCGGCGACGAAGGTGTTCGTAGCGACAAAGTCTATTCATTCATGGTCCGCACCAAGATTCCTGGTGGCAAGCTGACAAGTGCGCAGTTGCTGGCCGAGTTGGATCTCTGCGACGAGTTGGGCAATTCCACGTTGCGCGTCACCACGCGTCAAGGGCTGCAATTACATGGCGTACTGAAGGAAAACCTCAAGGCGACAATCCGTCGCATCAATGACGTGCAGCTTTCCACGTTAGCCGCATGCGGCGATGTGGAGCGCAACGTTATGTGCTGTCCGGCGCCCCACTATTTCGATCCGGTGCATCAGCAGATGCAAGACCTGGCGGACGAGATTGCCCGTCATCTTTGCCCTCGCACCACGGCCTATCATGAGCTGTGGTTGACCGACGATGCGACCGGCGAAAAGACGCTTGCCGGCGGTGGCTCGAATGGCCACGAGGTCGAACCAATTTATGGCCCGACCTACTTGCCGCGTAAGTTCAAAACCGCGATCGGCTTGCCCGAAGACAATTGCGTCGACATCTACAGTAACGACCTAGGCCTGATGGCAATCGTCCGTGAAGGTCAGATTATTGGCTACAACGTGTTGGTCGGTGGCGGCTTTGGCGTGACGCCCAGCGCCAAGAAGACGTTTCCAGCGCTCGCCAAGCGAATGGCCTTTATCAAGCCGGACCAGGCAATTGACGTCGCCACGGCGATCATTAAGGTGCAGCGAGACTTCGGTAATCGTTCCGATCGTAAAGTCGCGCGTATGAAGTATCTGATCGCCGATTGGGGCCTGCCCAAATTCAAGGCAAAGGTCGAAGAATACTATGGTCAGTCCCTACCGGAACCTCACCCGGATGACGTGACCGGGTTCGATGACCATCTGGGCTGGCACGAACAAGGGGATGGCCGATGGTTCTATGGATTAAACGTTGAGAACGGCCGAATTCACGATATCGAAGGACTGCGTCTAAAGACGGCACTGCGCGAGATTTTAGCCAGGTTCCAACCGGGCATTCGGCTAACGCCTCATCAGAGCATTTTGTTCACGGACCTGAACGAGGCCGATCGACCGGCGCTCGAGGCGCTGCTGGTAGAGCATGGCGTGAAGCTCTCGCGCGAAATCTCCAACGTACGTCGCTGGTCGATGGCCTGCGTCGCCTGGCCGACGTGTGGTTTGTCGATTACAGAAGCAGAGCGAGCGCTGCCTGGCGTAATCGATCAACTGGAAGTCGAACTCGCGCGGCTAGGTTTATCGAGCGAAACCTTCACAGTTCGCATGACGGGTTGTCCTAATGGCTGCGCACGGCCCTACAACTCGGACGTTGGTTTGGTCGGGCGCGCGGCCGGAAAGTACACCGTCTACCTGGGTGGCCGCTTGCTAGGGAATCGGCTCAACTTCATCTACAAAGACATGGTGCCCGAAGCAGAACTCTGTAGCACGCTGGCGCTGGTTTTGGCGTACTTCAAACAAGATCACCAGCCGGCGGAGACCTTTGGTGATTTTTGCGATCGCCAGGGCAAGGACGAGTTACTGCGCTGGACGACCGACTACGCAGCGCAAACGACTTGACGACTTCACGCCGATCGCCTTCTGTCTGCATTCTCGGCCGCTAGTAGTCGCGGCGACTTCACAGGACTCGTTGCATTCAAATGGGACAGGACGTCCAATCTCGCGCGAACGCCTCGCCCCTTGATCCGTGGATGACGCGGTTGCTGTGGTTCGTCGGCGGATACAATTTGCTGGCCGGCCTCGGCATGTTCACGCTGTATCATGAAGGGCTTGAATTCCTCGGCATTCCCAAGCCGCAATTCTTGTTGCCCATCCAACTGGTAGGCATCATGGTCGCGCTGTTCGGCCTGGGCTATTGCATCGTGGCGCGGCGACCGGCGGAAAACCGGAACGTGCTGTTGCTCGGATTCTTGAGCAAACTGCTCGGATCGCTGTTGGGTGGGTACTACGTGGCGACAGGGAAAGCGCCCCCCATCTTTCTTGGAGCCATCTTTTTCGGCGACATCATCTATTTGCCGCCGTTCTGGCTGATATTGCGCAAGCTGCGCCGCGTGAATTAATCGCGTGCATATGCGCTGAAATCCACAAAGCGCCGTTCAAACGACATGGCGATCAGAAGTCGCTATAAAATACGGTCACAATGGGGTAATTCGCCACCGTAACCGTTCACACCCCGGCGAGGAGTGACGGCGCGGGTTGACCGGCGAAGTGGGCCTGCATGGCGGCGGTGAGGTATACGAAGCTGTTGCGAGATTGGCGGTGACAGGTTTCGACGACGGTC
>Ga0105047_10005091_pt1 | contig 22714 bp, 23 predicted proteins | sample MAT04_FD_78384 | JGI IMG/M metagenome (GOLD analysis project Ga0105047, IMG submission 78384) | Freshwater microbial communities from Lake Fryxell liftoff mats and glacier meltwater in Antarctica - MAT-04 (megahit assembly) | ecosystem: Environmental > Aquatic > Freshwater > Ice > Liftoff... | reverse complement strand
ACTTCGGAGGATGAACAATGTCGAAAGCCAAGACGAAACCGACTCCCGGCCAACGCATGGTCAAAGGGCTGAAGGATGTGGCCGATGCCCTCGACGCCGGGGGCATGGCCGAAGTCGAGAAACGATTCACCGTCCGCAGGGTGAAGATCCCAAAGCCGGCCATCACGGCCTCCGAAGTCGCCGAGGTGCGCGGCTCCCTAGGAGTCAGCCAAGGGGTGTTCGCCGACCTGCTCGGAGTGTCTGCCAGTGCCATCCGGGCGTGGGAACGCGGAGCTAACCCGCTCTCAGGAATGGCCGAACGATTTCTGGACGCCATCCGCAGCGATCCTGAATACTGGCGAAAAAAGGTGAAGAAGGCTGCGGCGTAACTTCAATAAAGCACAAGGCCGGCCGAAGACATCGGCGGGCCTTTCTTTTGGTTTCGTTGAAATCAAATCCTACTTGATCTCTTCGTAGTGGCACACGCCGTTGACGCACACTTTTCGATATTGTTTCACACTCGCCAAAGTGCGATCAGAGCGAGGGTAGGGACAACCTAGTCGATAACTGTCCCCACTCGCATTTACGAACCCCGGGTGGCCACCGGTTTCAACACCACACGGAGTAGCCCCCCGGCTTGCGATTCCGCTTCGATGACATACTGCTGGCCGTTGAGCGTCTTCAACGAATTCCGCAACGGCAACTTCATATCGGACACGCTGCCGATGATCGATGTGCGACCGTCCGCCGCTACTTCCCGAACTTGGAATTCGAGCTTCCGTTGCACGTTTACCACGCCCATCGGGGCCGGCGGGAGTTGCACCAAAGCGGACATCGATGCGTTCGCCCAATCCCCGCTCACGAAGCCGCCCTCGCTGCTGAAAGGCACCGCAATACTGTTCCCGTGCATCGCTTCCACGCTCTGAGTTTCTTCTGTCATCAGCAGGGAAATCATCGCGTCCGAGCCGCCGGAGGCTTTGGTGGCGCTCTCGCCCGCGACGGTGAATTCCCCGCTCAGCTTGGCCGATTTGCGATCCGCAGCCACTTCGATCTTCACGTTCTTCACCGCACCGACGGCCGGTTTGGCCAGCTTGGCTTCGATCACGGTGTGGCCCGGTCGGGCATTCACCGTGCGTTCGAACGCCATTTCTTTGGCGCCTTTCGCGGGTAACGGTAGAGCAATCGTTTCTGGAACGGTCTTTCGTTCGATGCGTGTACCGCTATCGGTGGTGCGGATCAACACGGCCAACGAACCGGCCCGCGGCGGCGTGACCGTAACCATCGCGGCCTGTTTCACAGCGGTGCGATCCATCAGTCCGGTGAGTTGAATCGGGAAGTTGCCTGGCCGCTCGAACACCACGAGCTTCTCGAAAGTGCCGGCGAATCGGTCACTTCGAGTTTCTCGCCGCCGAGATCCCAGATGACGCGATCGGCGTTCTTCACTTCGCCGCGAACCCGAAACGTGGCCGGGGACGTAGTGACGTTGCCGATGGGCTCGACGCTGAAATTCGTGATCGTGGGCGGGCTGGCGGCCGCCGAGCCAGTTGCCGATTTCGAGAGATCGACGGGCACGCTGCGTTCGTTCTCTTCGCTGAGGAAGTTCCGCACCGTGAGCTTCACGGAGTAGTTGCCGGGCTTGGTGTAAGTGTGCGGCTGCGTGGGTAGGTTGGCGTCGTAGGGTTCCAGCGGAGAACCATCGCCGAAATCCCACCAGCCGGAATCGCCCGAGGCGTGGTTTTGGCATTGGATGTTCAGGCCATCGGTGTATGCGACCGAGAAGTTGGCCACAGGCCGCGCCGGTTTGGCCACGGTGTTGATGATCGCCGTGGAGTACATGCCGAAGATGCCGGCCACCAACCCGGCGACTCCGCCCGCGATCGGTTTGAACAGGCTGAAACCTTTTTTGGCCGGGGCGGTTGGGGTAGCGTCTGCCATGATGATCGTTCCTCGGGGGTTCGCAATTCGCTCAGTTGCCGCGGAATACCGCATCCCCCGATCTTGAGCAAGGCCGAGTGAAAATGGATCGGTACGCATTCGGGGCAAACTTCCCCCACCCGAATTACCGATAACACCCGGACTTTCCAATCTTCCGCTACCGCGGGGTTACCTATGGCTTGGCCGATCAGTCGACGAACGCTCCTGCAAACCACCGGCATCGTCGCCGGGGCGGCGTGGATCCCCGCGCAAGCCGTGGCACGGCCGCAGGTTCTTAAAGCCCACTTCGGCAAGATGACGGGTGCCCAAGCCATTGCCGAGTGTTTGGCACTCCACGGCGTCGGTTGCGTGTACGGTATCCCCGGTGCGCAGGAGAACGAACTCTGGGATGAATTCAAAAGCCGGGGTGTGCCTTACTTGTTGGCCTCCCACGAATTTTCCGCGGCGTGCATGGCCGACGGCTACGCGCGGAGTACCGGGAAGCCGGGCGTCCTCGCCATCGTACCGGGGCCGGGGATCACGAATGCGCTCACCGGCTTGGGCGAAGCGTTGCTCGATTCCGTGCCCATCGTTGCCATCGTCGGCGATGTGGCCAACGGGGATAAGTATCGCCCCTTCCAAGTGCATTCTTTGGATTCGGTCGCATTGTTGAAGCCCGTTTGCAAATGCGTGTTACCAGTGACGGACGTCCGCCAGATTCCCGCCGCAATTCAGAAAGCGTTCGCCATTGCCCAGAGCGGGGAACCGGGGCCGGTGTCCATCGTGATTCCGTACAACCTTTTGATCGAAGTCAGCGAGCAACGTTGCCTCGTTCCGATTGAGGAAGGCGTGCCCTTCGATGCCGCGGCATTCGATCAGGCCTTCGCAATGCTCGCCGACCCGAAGCAACGCATCGGCATCTATGCCGGGGCCGGGTGCATGAACGCCGGGGAGAGCTTGGCCCGCGTGGCCGAGCTATTGCAAGCGCCCGTGGCGACGAGCGTATCGGGGAAGGGCGTGATCCCCGAGGATCATCCGTGGTCGGTGGGGTGGGGTTTCGGCCCACATGCCAGCACCGTGGCCGAGAACGCCTTCGCCAAAGATAAACTCCACCCGTTGAAATCGGGCGTCACCACGCTGCTCGCCATCGGGGTGAAGTTCAACGAAGTGAGCACCGGTTTCTACGGAAATCCGCGGCCGAGCAAAGTCATCCACGTCGATGCCAACCCGAACAACCTGGGCAAGGTGATGCCGGCCGATGTGTGCGTGCATTCGGATGCCGGAGTGTTCCTCAATAAGTTGTTGGAATGTGCCGATCGCCTCCGTCGCCCGGCGGATCGCAAAGCGTCGGATCGCATCCGCCAAGATCATTGCGAAGCCGCGAAAGCGGCCGCCAAGATTCCCGCCACGAAGTGCGGCATCGATCCCCTGCAATTGGTGCTTTCGCTTCGGCAAAACATGCCCGCCGACGGGATGTTATTCACCGACGTAACCGCCAGCGAGCACCTCGCCGCCGAGTATTTCAAGGTGGGCCAGCCCCGCACGTTCTTCAATCCAATCGACAATCAATCGATGGGATGGTCGATGCCCGCCGCGATCGGAGCCCAGCGGGTGTGGCCGGGGCGAACGGTCGCAACCTTCACCGGCGATGGCTGCTTCTTAATGAGCGCGATGGAACTTGCCACGGCGGCCCGCGAATGCCTACCGGTGAAATTCTTTATCCTCGACGATCGTGCCTACCATTACATGCAGATGCTCCAACACCCGGCTTACCGGCGAACGACCGCGACGCATCTGGCGAAGATCGATTACCGTTCGTTCGCCGCGGCGGTGGGCGTGGAGTATTTGGAAGCCGACCATCCGCACGAACTCGATGCGGTCGTTCGCACGGCCATGGGAAAGAATGCGCCGGTGTTGGTTCGGATCGCCACCGATTACAATTCGCGGAAGATCCGTTGGATCGAAGCGGTGCGGGCGCGGTTCACCAAGGAACTCACGGCGGCGCAGAAGACCCGCTTCCTGTTGCGAATCGCCAGCCGCGAATCCGATTTCAAACCGGAAGCGAACGATTGAATCTTTGTCCATCTTTCGGAACCCCACTTGTGCCACGCACCATCCCCGCCCGGAAACGGATCGCACTCGTCGCCCACGACGGCCGCAAGCCGGAGTTGATCCGTTGGGCCACGGCGCACCGGGAAGCTCTGGCAAAGCACGAATTGTTCGCCACGGGCACCACAGGATTGCGGTTGCAGGATGCGTTGAATCTGCCGATCCAGCGGTTCCTCAGTGGGCCGCTCGGCGGGGATCAACAAATCGGCGCCGCGATTGCCGAAGGTCGGCTCGACGTGCTAATTTTCTTTTGGGATCCGCTCTGGGCGCAACCTCACGATCCGGACGTGAAAGCGTTACTTCGGTTGGGCGTTCTTTGGAATATCCCCGTGGCGACGAACTCGGTCACGGCCGATCACCTCTTCGATTCGCCATTGATGGATGAAGCATACATTTGCGAACTTCCCGGTATCACGCCCTCATAGTCTTCGCGGCTCGAATCAAATACCCGTACGCCCGGTATCGGCCTAGCAAGCCTGGGCGGGGGAGGGCACCGCGGGTTCCCACGGCGAGTACTTCCTTCACCGCGAACCCGGCCTCCGCGAGTTCCCGCACCGCGTGGCCCCTCGTGAAGTGGGCCAGCGTGAGCGCGGCGCCGCCGTAAGCCTGCGGCATGGTGATTTCCGATTTACCCCAGCGTTTCCAGCCCAATCCGAAGAAGTTGCGGTTGTGAACGTGCAAGACGAAATCGCCACCGGGTTTCAATAACTCGAACACATCGCGGAGGAATTGCTTTCGTTCCGCATCCCCCCGGATCATACCGAAGGTGCTGAACAGGCACGCGGCAGAATCGAACGATTCGTTCACCAATTCGCTGAGCTGGAGCAAGTTCCCGAGTACGAACCGCACCCGTTCGCTCTCGTGCCGCCGTGCGACCGATAGCATTTCTTCGGAAAGATCGATGCCGAGGTAGTCGAAGCCGAGGGGAGCCAAGGCGTGGGCCAAACGCCCCGTTCCGCAACCGAGATCGAGCACGCGCCCCGGCGCGGCGAAGCGGGATCGGCAGAATTGGATGTCCAATTCCGCTAGCGGCGAGAGCATCATCATCGCATCGTAGCCTTGGGCCATCTCGCGGCTGTGGAGGTAATCCCACAACCCGCGATCGACGCCTGCCGGGAGTTGCCAATCCGGTATCATGAGGGTGTTATAGTTCGGCGGGAGGAGTTGCACGATGTCCGGGGTTCGCATTCGCGATGTCGAATTCAGCACCGAGGATTTTCGTTATCGCACTCCGATCAAGTTTGGCGGCGTCGCTCTGGACAAAGTCACACTGTTGAACGTGACAATGACGGTCGAAACAGCCGCCGGAAAGGTCGCGGAGGGTTTTGGCTCGATGCCGCTGGGGAATGTGTGGGCGTGGCCGAGCAAGGAACTGAAGTACGATGAGACACTCGCCGGGATGAAGAAAGCCGCTGCCGCGTTCGCCACGGCATACCACAAGGAATCCACGGCGGAGTGCCACCCGATCCGATTCGGCCACAACATCGAACCGATGCTGCTCGAATGGGCCTCGCGAGAAGGCATGCCCGCACTCGCCGCGTTGGTGGTGAACAGTGCCTTCGATGCCGCTCTGCACGATGGCTTCGGCAAGGTTCACGCCTTGAACTGCTATCACACGTACGGCCCGCCGTTCTTCGACGACGACCTCGGCGAGTACCTCGGTTCCGAATTCCGCGGCGAGAAGCTTCACAATTATCTCGCTCTGGAACCCCAAGCGAAGCTGCCGCTATACCACCTCGTCGGGGCACTCGATCCGCTGACCCTTACGGACGTCGCTTCCCCCGTCGGCGATGGCATGCCCGAAACCCTCGGCGATTGGATCCGTCGCGATGGCCTCACGCACTTGAAGATCAAATTGAATGGCGACGATCTCCAGTGGGACATCGGGCGCGTGTTGAATGTGAACCGCGTTGCCGAGGAGTTCCGTTCGGAACGCTGGTGGTATTCCCTCGATTTCAACGAGCGCTGCCAGAACGTCGAATATCTGTTGGAATTTTTGCGAACGTTGCGCGATCGCAGCCCCTCCGCGTTCGACCGTGTGCAGTACATCGAACAGCCGACGGCCCGAGATTTGCTAGCGAATCCCTCGAACAAAATGCACGGAGCCGCGAAACTCCGCCCGGTGGTGATCGATGAATCGCTGCTCGATCTCGAGACGCTGTTGCTGGCCCGTGACCTCGGCTATACCGGAGTCGCCTTTAAAGCCTGCAAAGGGCAAACGCAATCGCTGTTGCTCGCCGCGGCGGCCCAGAAATTCGGGATGTTCCGCTGCGTGCAGGATCTCACCTGCCCCGGAGCATCACTCATTCATTCCTCCGGGTTGGCCGCACACATTCCCGGAGTCGCCGCGATCGAAGCGAACTCCCGGCAATATGTGCCCGCCGCGAACGAACCTTGGAAAGAGAAATTCCCCGGCATCTTCGAGATCACCGATGGCACGATGAACACCGCGCTGCTCACCGGCTTGGGTTTGGGTGCCATCTGATTTCTTGTTCCGGAAGTCTGGCGACTTCCGCTACGCTGAATTGAAAACCGCTCGCCTAATTGTTCGAGGATTGATGTGAGCGATTCCACTTTACCACTGCCCAGCGATAGTCTGATCGACCGATTGAAAGGTCGCGTCCGACGGTTCTTGCAACCCGGTATTCCAACGGGGAGCTATCCTTTGGGGGACTTGCGTGCCCGAACGCCTTCTCCGGTGTTCTGGCTCTTCGGCAAAACGCAAGCCGGCAAAACTTCGATCATCCATTACCTCACCGGTGCCGAGGCCGCCGAGATCGGCAACGGCTTCCGCCCCTGTACCCGAACCTCGCGGAAATTCCCCTTCCCGGACGCAGACTCTGCGCTGTTCACTTTCCTCGACACCCGGGGCTTGGGCGAACCGGGCTACGATCCCACCGAAGACATCGCCGCATTCGACAAAGATGCCCATCTCATGCTCGTTCCGGTGCGCTTGTGCGATTTCGCCACAGGGGAACTCCGCGAGGCACTGGCGAAAATTCGCAAAGCCTCCCGACCGCGCCCGACCCTGTTGCTCCTCACTTGCCTCCACGAAGCCTATTCGCAGGAACAGCACCCGCAGCCATACCCCTACGACTCCCCCGGCCAAGGCCCGGCGGAAGTGCTCCGGCTCGCGGCCCTGCAACAGCAAGACTTCGCCGGGTTGTTCGACCGCGTGGTTCTCCTCGATTTCACCAAGCCCGAAGAGGGCTACGCCGAACCCGAATACGGCGGCTCGGCGTTGCGCCGAACGTTGCTCGAACTCCTCCCGCAGGCGTACCGCGAAACACTGTTGCGATTCGAGAATGCCAACGATTCCCTAAAATCTGTGCACTTGGAACGGGCCGCGCCGATCATCGCCGGGTACGCCACGCTCGCCGCGACCGCCGGGGCCATCCCGATTCCCGGTGTTGATTTGTTGGTGTTGCCCGGCATTCAAACGAAGATGATCCACGCCTTGGCGAGCCTTTCGGGTAGCCCGGAACGCGGCACGCGCTTCCTCGAATTCTCCGCCGTGCTCGGCCTCGGTGTGGTCGCCCGGCACGCCGTGAGGCAAGTGGTGAAGTTCGTGCCTTACTTGGGTTCCGTGGCGGGGGCCGGCCTGGCCTACGCTTCCACGATGGCCCTCGGCCGAGCGTACCTCACTTACGATCAAGAAATCCACGCCGGGCATGCCCCGGATGCGGCATCGGTGAAACGGTTGTACGAATCGGAATTCCGTGCCGCCGAAGCCCGTTGGGGAGAACGCTCGTGAATCGCCTGCATTTGCGGATCGGCCTCATCGCGTTTTTCTTCCTCGCGCCGCTAACATTCATCGTCGGCGTGGGGGCGTACCACCTTTGGGATCGGGGTTGGGGCTTCATCGCTTGGTGGCCGATGGCCACCTGCTTCCTCGTGGCTTACTACCTCGCTTACCGGTTCACGAAACGCAAACCCGCGGAGTTGAAGCCCGATACCGGCCTCAAGGATGTGCCGAGCTATTGGACGGAGCGCGACCGCAACGCTTGGAAAGATGTTCAATCGTACTCGCTTGGCGTACCGCCGCCAACCACCGAAGAAATCAGCGATATGAACCGCTACGCGAAGGATGCCCAAGCTTTGGCGAGCATCGTCACCCAGCACTACAAGCCTGGGGCGAAGGATCCTTTCAACCACCTCACGATTCCGGAAATCCTCGCCTGTGGCGAGTTGATCGCCCACGATTTGGCCCGCTTGGTGAACAAGTACGTACCGGGTAGCCACGCGATCACCGTGAACAACTTCAAACAGTTCCGGCAAGCCGCCGATTGGTATGAACGCGGTCGGAACGCGTATTGGATCGTTTCCGTATTGCTCGACCCGCTGCGGGCCGGTCTGCAAATCGCGGCGACCAAAGCGGGGCTGCAAACCACGTTCCGGCAAGTTCAGAAGAACGTCGTTTCCTGGTTCTACTCGGCGTACCTCTTGGAACTCGGGCGTTACCTCATCGAATTGAACAGCGGCCGTTTGAAAGTGGGGGCGAAGCGTTACCTCGAATTATTGGAACGGCACGAAGCCCCGCCCGTGGATGGCGAGGAAGTGGCCGATGCGGAACCGTTCAAGGGTGCGGCGCCCGATCCGGAACGCTTGACCATTGCCATCGTCGGGCCGGTGAAGGCGGGCAAATCGAGCTTGGTGAACGCCATCTTCGGCGATTTCCGCGCCGGGGTCGATTCCCTGCCGCTCACGCCTGCCGCGACGCGCTACGATTTGAACCAAGCCGGGTTGCCGCCACTATCGATCATCGACACCGCCGGCTTCGGGCAGTACGGTGCCAATGATGCCGATGTGGATGCCGCCGTGGAAGTGGTGAGCCAAGCCGATTTAGTGCTGGTGGTCGTGCCGGCGCGTTCGGCGGCCCGCCAACCCGAAGTGACGTTCCTCGATCGGATCACCGCCGCATTCGCGGCGAAACCGAACTTACGAATGCCCACGCGGCTCGGAGTACTGAGCCATATCGATGCCCTCAGCCCGGCGATGGAATGGGTACCGCCGTACGATTGGGTCGAAGGGCAACGTACCAAGGAACGCAGCGTGCGCGATGCCCTCGAAGCGGCCAAGGAAGCCTTTGGGCAAAGGCTCCTCGAATTCGTTCCGGTGTGTACGGCCGCCGGGAAGGAATCGGGTGTGAAAGACGGTTTGATTTCCGCAATGGTCAAACGATTGCCGGAGGCTCGCGGCGTCGGCTTGTTGCGAACGCTACATATGGAAGCCAACGCCGATAAGACGATGCAGATGGTCGGGCAAGCGTTCAACGCAGGCCGGGAAGTGCTGAAGGCCGTGTTCCGCAAGAAGTAAAGCCGTTTCGGTCGCTCGCGGTTGTGGCTCGCCGTATCATTCTCCCATGATCGAATTTGTCGTTCGCGTGCCCGATCCGGAATCGCAAGGGCCGGTGTTCCTCACCGGGGATGGCCCCGAGTTGGGCCAGTGGCATTCGCGCGGCGCCATGATGCACGCCGTAGGCCACGGCTTGTATCACGCGTTGATTCCCATCTCCGAGGCGCGGCCGATCCGGTTCCTGTTCACGCGGGGCCATTGGCGGCAAACCGAACGGAATGCGAACGGGAACGAAATGCCCGCTCGAGAACTCCGCGCCGAGCCGGGTTCCCGGATCGAACTCGCCGTGGCCGGGTGGGGTCGGGAAAGTATCCGCTACCATCCGAACTTTTCCTCGCGATTCCTTCCGCACCATCGCGGTTTGAACGTCTATGTGCCACCGGGGTACGACCGAGATCCGTACCGACGTTATCCTGTAATATACATGCACGACGGTCAGAATTTGTTCGATGCGCACGCTGCGTTCGCCGGGAACCCGTGGCGGTGCGACGAGGTAGCCGAGCAAGCGATCCGCCGGTGGGAATGCGAACCGGTGCTGATCGTGGGAATCGCCAACTCCCCGGATCGGCTCCGGGAATACGCCCCGCGGGACGGAGACGATTTCGCCAACCGTTACGGGCGGTTGCTGGTCGAAGAAGTGAAGCCGTTCATCGATGCGAATTACCGAACCCATCCCGGAGCGGATTCGACCGCCGTGGGCGGGGCGAGCATGGGCGGGCTGATTTCGCTGTACTTGTGCAAGTGGTATCCGAACGTGTTCGGGCGGTGCATCGCGATGTCCCCCTCGATTTGGTGGGAACGGGAACGGTTCATCGAAACGCTCCGCGATTTTCCGGAGTGGCTGGAACGCTGCAAAATCTGGCTCGATATCGGCGGCCGCGAAGGGGGCAGTTACGAAGGGATGACCGCGACCCTCGACCGCACCCGTCGATTGGGGGCATTGTTGCGAAGCGCGATGCCGCAACGATCGGACGTTTTCCATTACGTAGAAGACGCGGAAGGCCGCCACAACGAAACCGATTGGGGCCGCCGTTTCGCCGATGTATTGCGGTTCATGTTTCCGGGTTAACCAATCCTACGCGGTCGAATTCGCCTGATTTCTACGGAGGTGTTATCAGAACGACATTGGGAAAATATGTGCGAAATCTTCCCGGATCCCGGGTCACAATGGGAATGTTTGCGACTTCTGCGTATGCACCGATGTAAAAATCGGGCATTGGAGAAGTCTTGGTACCGCCACTTTTTCGATATTTTCTAAACGCTTAAAAAGCGAGCCAGCCCGCTTCGTAAGGCAAAGGTAATCTTTTGAATATAGTCGGATCCAACCATCGGTCGAGATCGTTCTCACTAGGGAAAGCAGGCGCGAATTCGGCATAGATGAGCGGGTTGATCGTCACGAGCTTTTGAACTGTCGCTAACCGCAATTGTGATTCCGATCATGTGTACCAAATTGGATCCAAAGTGAAGATGTCGAGCAGCACATTTGTATCGAGTAATTTCAAGATTCACCGCGAGATTCTTTCATGATGTCGTGGGTAGTAAGCCCGGGTGCAGCGGCACCCCGAGCACGCGAAAGCCAGGTTTCATAATGATCGACCGCCGACGGTTTGGATCGATACGATTCGAGCCAACCAGCGAGTTCTTCGAGTTGCATCGAAGGGAGCTTTTCGATGGCATGCTCAATTTCTTCGAGTGTGTTCATACGGGCAATCTATCGTCTCGGACCCGGTCGATTCAAGTTGAATACGAGGTTTTTAGTTCCACCGGTTCGTTGTCGCGGTTTGGATCACACTGTTGAAAACGAATGCAGTCCCCTTCAGATGGCGAAGTCGTCGCCGTCGCGTTCGAGAAAGCCTCGGCGGTGGAGTTCCGCAACGATCCTTTCCGCTGCGGCTCGCGGCGATTCGTCGAGGATATCCGGGAAATGGGCCGATTCGTCGGGGGTGAAGCCCAACGCCGCGGGTTCGGAACCGCCGAACACGAGTACAATCAAGCCCGCATCGAACAAGAGCTTCAACGTCTCGCGGGTGTGGTTGCCGCCGTCGAGAACGATCGTGTGCCGGCCCTCGGAATATAGCTTTCGCTCGGCGAGTTCGGCGGTCGCGGCATCGGCCACGCGCACGAGGCATGGCTTCTGCCCTTTGATTCCCGCCCGCAGCGAACTGTTCACATCGAGTGCATCCCAGTCTGAATTTTGGTGCCTGCGGCTCCCGCGGATTACCATCCCAGCACCGACGGTGCTGTTGGTAAGGCGGTCGATGAGGATGAAGCCGCCGGTATCGCGGTTGGTTGTGTAGGGGTCGAAGGCGATGGGGCGATCGAGTTCGAGTTCGAGGATGCCGATTTCGTTGAGTTCCAATTTCTCAGCGGCCGATTGCTCCAACGTGTTGACGTTCACTTTGCATCTCAATGCGGCGACCGTGGCCGTGAGCAACTTCGGCCCAATCTTGAGGAAGTACCCCTTCGTTCGGTACAAGGGAACGTCGGTCATCCAGACGACCGTCGCTTCGAGGTGATCCGCCACTTGCGCGGGGGCATCGGTGGGGCAGAGCAAATCTCCCCGGGAAATATCCACTTCGTCCGCGAGGGTGAGTGTGATCGATTGATTCGCCACGGCGTAGTTGAAGTCGCCGGTGGCGGTCACGATGCGGGTGATCGTCGATTCCCGGCCCGAGGGGAGAACGCGGATGCGTTGCCCGGCCTTCACGATGCCCCCGGCAATGGTTCCGGCGAAGCCGCGGAAATCGAGGTTCGGGCGGTTCACCCATTGCACCGGCATGCGGAAGGGCTGCTTTTGCAGCACTTCTTCGTCGATCTCCACCGTTTCGAGCAAGTGCATGAGCGTCGGCCCGCCGTACCACGGAGTGTTCGCACTCTTCTCGACGATGTTATCTCCCTTCACCCCGGAGATCGGCATCGCGCGGATCGATCCGAGGCCGATCCGCTTGGCGAACTCCCGGTACTCGGCTTCGATGCGATCGAACACCTCTTGTGAGTAGCCCACGAGATCCATCTTGTTGATGGCGAGGATCACGTGGCGAATGCCGATGAGCGACACGAGGTAACTGTGTCGGCGGGTTTGGACGAGCACCCCTTTGCGGGCATCGATCAGAATGATGGCGAGGTCGGCGGTGCTGGCGCCCGTCACCATGTTGCGTGTGTACTGCTCGTGCCCCGGCGTATCGGCGACGATGAACTTGCGGCGATCCGTGCTGAAGAAGCGGTAGGCCACATCGATGGTGATGCCCTGTTCGCGCTCGGCGGCCAACCCATCGAGGAGCAGCGCGTAATCGATTTCCCCTTCGCGGGTGCCCACCTTCTTCGAATCGGCTTCGAGCGCGGCGAGTTGATCCTCGAACAGCATCTTCGATTCGTAGAGCAACCGGCCGATGAGCGTACTCTTGCCGTCGTCTACGCTGCCGCAGGTGATGAAGCGGAGCAGGCTTTTGGTTTCGTGCTGCTTGAGGTACTCATCGATATCGCTGGCGATGAGATCGGATACGTGCGCCATCAAAAATACCCCTGTTGCTTCTTCTTCTCCATCGACGCGGCGGAATCGTGGTCGATCATGCGGCCTTGGCGTTCGGAAGTCGTGGCCAGCAGCATCTCTTGAATGATCTGCGGTAACGTCGTGGCGTTCGATTCCACGGCTCCAGAAAGCGGATAGCAGCCGAGGGTGCGGAAACGAACACTCTTCATTACAGGCGTCTTACCTTCCAACGGCATCCGTTCGTCGTCCACCATGATAAGGTTGCCGTCCCATTCGACCACCGGCCGCTCCGCGGCGTAATACAGCGGCACGATCGGGATGTTTTCGAGGTGGATGTACTGCCAGATGTCGAGTTCGGTCCAGTTGGAAATCGGAAAAACGCGAATGCTTTCGCCCTTGTTCTTGCGGGCGTTGTAGAGCCGCCAGAGTTCGGGGCGCTGGTTCTTCGGATCCCAATGGTGGGCGGCCGTGCGAAAAGAGAAGATGCGTTCCTTGGCGCGGGATTTCTCTTCGTCGCGGCGACCGCCGCCGAGCGCGGCATCGAAGCCGTGTTTGTCGAGGGCTTGCTTCAACCCTTGCGTCTTCCACATGTCGGTGTGAACTTGCGAGCCGTGGTCGAAAGGATTGATCCCGAGCGCTTTCGCCTCGGGGTTTTGGTGAACCAACAGCTCCATCTTCATCTCGGCCGCCATGCGGGCTCGGAAGGCGTACATCTCGCGGAACTTCCACGTGGTATCAACATGCAGAAGTGGGAACGGCGGCGGAGCAGGGTAGAACGCTTTGAACGCCAAGTGGAGCATGCAGGCGCTATCTTTGCCTACCGAATACAGCATCACCGGCTTATCGGCCTCGGCGACGACTTCCCGCATGATGTGAATGGCTTCGGCTTCGAGCCTTTGCAAGTGGGTGAGAACTTCCATCGTATCTCAGTGGGGGAGCAACGCGGGACTCTGGGATTCGCCTTCACGGCTAGAGTATCGAACGCGAACGCTTCTTGTAGGGCGAGCGCGCCTACTTCTCCCGGCGGATCGACCATTCCGTGAGCTGTTCCAAGATGGCCCGGCATTCCGAACGCGGCAGGCAATCCAATGCTTCCTTGGCGCGGCGGGCGAAATCTTCCGCCGTGCGTTTTGCGGAAGCTAAGCCGCCGGTGCGGTGAATCGCATCCAGAATCCGTTTGCGGTTCGCTTCGCCGGGTGCGGCGAGCCACGAACGGAATTCTTCGGCATCCGCCGGAGGGAGTTTGGCCAGGGTTCGCAAGAGCGGGAGAGTGAGCTTGCCTTGGTTCAAATCGGTTCCGAGGGTCTTTCCCGCCTTGGTTTCCTCGCCGGTGAGGTCGAGGAGATCGTCCGAGATTTGGAACGCGATACCGATGCAACGGCCGTACTCGGCGAGCCGATCCGCCACGTCCTCCGTGGCCCCGGCGTAGATCGCGCCGAGACGGGTGCTCACTTCCGTGAGGGCGGCGGTTTTGCCGTCGATCATGTGGAAGTATGCTTCCTCCGTGAGGTGGAGATTGCCGGTTTCGCAAACTTGCCGGAGTTCCCCGGCACAAACAGTGTTCGTGGCCGCCCCAATCAGTTCGCACGCCCGGCGATCCACCCGGCTGGTGAGGTGGAACGCTTGGGTGAAGAGCATATCGCCGAACAGGATGCTTTTTTTGTTCCCCCAATTCGCGTTGAACGTCGGCAGATGCCGTCGGGCCTCGGCATCGTCCAGCACATCGTCGTGGATCAGCGTGGCCGTGTGGATCATTTCCACGGCCGCCGCCAAGATGTAATGGTTCGATTCGATCTTCCCGCAGGCTTTCGCCGCGAGGAGGAGCAGGGCGGGACGTAGCCGTTTGCCCCGGTAGTTCCGCAAATGTTGAATCAGGGGCAACACCGTCGAACGGTGTTGGGCCAAGGCGTCATCGAACGCGGCATCGACAGAATCGAGATCGTCGGCGATGGAGGCGAACGGCAATTTGGGGCGCGGTTTGACGGCCAACTGGGGAAGCTCGGTAATGGGTGTGAACGTGACGAGCATGGCAATCACTTTCATGGCGAGCCGGAAGCGTGAGCGCCGGTAGCATCCAATACACCGGGCGCTCACGCTTCCGGCTCTCCCAATTCGCGTTGGTAGTCACCGGAACGGCCGCCGGATTTCTTTTCCAGTCGGATCGATTCCACCCACATTCCGCGATCCACCGCTTTCACCATGTCATATACGGTGAGGGCCGCAATACTAACCGCAGTGAGGGCCTCCATTTCAACACCCGTCCGGGCAAAAACTTCCACGGTCGCTTCAATGATCACGGCATCCGGTGGAACGCAGGTCAATTCGATGCGGATCGCGGTGAGCAGAAGCGGATGGCAAAGCGGGATCAGCTCCCCGGTTTTCTTCGCGGCTTGAATCCCGGCGATGCGGGCCACTTCCAGCACATCCCCCTTGGCGAGTTCCTTATTCTGAATGAGGGCGAGCGTGGCCGGGGCCATGCGGATCGTGGCCGAGGCGGTGGCACTGCGGCGAGTTTCCGGCTTCTCGCCGACGTCGACCATGCGGCTGGCTCCGCGATCGTCGAAATGGCTGAGTGGATTCACTGTGGGATACCTATGGGTTTGATCGTACGCGAACCAGGCTTCCGGAGTTGGCTCGTCGATGCCGGTCGCACCGGCAGCCGGGCGTTGGGCGTTCCCCTCGGCGGTGCGGCCGATCGGGCCGCGTTCCAACTCGGCAACGCCCTTCTCGACAACGATCCGAACGCTGCGGCGCTCGAAGTTACTTTATTGGGGCCGACGCTCCGAGCGGAGCATACCACGTCTTGCGTAGTCTTCGGCGCGCCGTTCGATCTCCGCAAAAACGGAACCGTGGAACTCGCCGCGGGCACGACGTTCACGTTGGAAACAGGGGATACGTTGAAGATCGGTGGCACACCCGCGGGATGCCGGGGGTATCTTTGCGTGGCCGGGGGCTTCGATTCGCCATCGAAATTGGGCAGCCGATCCGCCTTCGGGGGGATCCGCGCAGGAGAACACTTGGTTTGCGGGGAATCGCGGATCGGTGGCCGCAGCTTGGGGTTCACGAATCTCAACCACACCGGCGAGCCGGGAGCGTCAGCGACCGGAGCAATTCACCTTCGTGCCATCCCCGGCAACCAAGCCGATTGGTTCGCGGGCAATACTTTCTGGGAATCCGATTTCACCGTAGCCCCGGCCAGCGACCGCATGGGCCTACGTTTGCAGGGGCCGAAGATTCGGAAGCGGGATGGGGAAATGGCATCCGAACCGGTGGCACCGGGGGCCGTGCAAGTGGCGAACGACGGCTTGCCGATCGTGCTGGGTGTCGATGGCCAAACCATCGGCGGCTATCCGAAGGTGGCGCACGTGATCGCCGCCGACTTGGATTTCTTGGGGCAACTCCGGGCGGGGGATGCCGTGCGATTCGTGCGTGTGAGCTTGCAGGAAGCCGAGGCATTGGCGGAACAACGCCGGAAAGCGATTGCGAATTTGGCGATGCGATTGAGCATTAGCACATTCCACTAGACCGCATTCCGCAACCCGGCTACTCTCCGCCGATTCACCCAACCCCAAGGAGGGGGTATCATGCGGAATTGGATTCTCGGCGGGTTCCTCGCTTGCTTCACTTCGGCCGGTGTCGCCTACGTTCTGGCTCGGAACACGGCGGAAAGCCACTGCGGGGCGTGCGTCGAAAAGCCCGCAATCATCGAAAATGTGATATTACCGCCGATGGGGCGCGGATTCGGGTTCAGTTCGGAATCGTGCGAACATTGCGGCAAATGCTCCGAAGGTTCGTCGAAGGTCGTCGATGTGGTCGATCTGGATCGTTCGTTTTTGAAAGCCGATGGCACACCCAAACCCGCCGTGAGCTTCGAGGAACCACCGCTGGCCAAGCCCCGCGGCGAAGTGACCCCGGTGAAATTCGAGGTGCCAGTGCAGGTGGAAATCGCACCGATGCCGCGGGCCGTCGAAACGGAATCGGAGACGTTCAAGCAAATTCGAGAGTACTTCAAACGCATCACCACTTTCGGCAGCGAAACTTCGAGTTTGTTGCTGCCAACACCCCACTATTTGAAGCATTATTCGGAGTATTTCCCACCCGCTCCGGTATTCCCATTACAGATTGAAATGAAGTGAGAGTCCTTGCCATCGAGTTGAATTTCGTAATGTTCGATGGCATCCGCTCCGTCACATCTTCAAACGTACAATCCCTTCATGCGAAGCGATGAACTCGAACGCTGGACGTGCGTATGGAAATCGCTCCCCTGGCGGATCGTTCCCGAAACGCCGCTCGCTCCCGCCGTGAACGTCGCATTCGACGATATTCTTCATTCCCCTTCGTTGCGCTTCTGGAGTTGGACTCACCCCGCCGCGATCCTCGGTCGATCCCAATCCGTTTCCAATGAACTCGACATCGAACAGGCCAACGCGCTGAACTTACAAATCGTCAGGCGGGCCACCGGCGGCGGTACGATGTTCATCGAACCCGAGGGGGCCATTACCTACTCGCTGATACTCCCGGAAGTCGCCGTGCAGGGGCTTTCCATTCGAGAGAGTTACGAAGTGTGCGATGCGTGGGTGGTGCGGGCGCTCGTCGAACTCGGAATCGAATGCCATTACGCTCCAATCAACGACATCGCGTGTGCGGCGGGGAAAATCGGCGGTGCCGCCCAAGCCCGGCGGCGCGGAACGATTCTGCATCACGCCACGCTCGCCTATTCGATGGATACACCCGCGATGATGCGAGTACTTCGGCTCGGCAAGCCGAGCTTGCAAACCCGCGGCGTTCGCAGTGCGGAAAAAATCGTCGCACCGCTCCGGCTTCAAACCGAGATGAGCCGGGGTGCCATCGTGGAACATTTGCTCCGTTGTTTCCACAAGAATTTCGGGGGAAGCATTCTCCCTTGGACAACCGATGAACTGAGAGAAGCATCCGCGCTCGCCGATTCCAAATACGCCACCGAAGCTTGGACATTCGACGTGCCTTGAACGCTGCCTTCGTCAAGCGAGGGGCAGTTTTATCTTGCCCTCTCCCCGCTGGAAGAGGGTCGCATCGAGCGTAGCGAGAAGCGTGGAGAGGGGGCTTTGGAACCAATCAAAACCCCTCTCCACGTCCCGAATTGGGACGATTCTCTCCCCAACGGGCGAGAGGGTAGAAATCCAAACGCCGTTCGCCTTATTGCAACCTATCGCCGGTTCGCTTAACATCTAAGAAACCGCCCACGGCGTTGCCGTGGGTTCCCGCCACACCCGCCTCGGAGCATCTCTCCATGTCGAAGCCTCTTGATCGCCGTAGTGCCTTGAAATTGGGGGCCTCCGCCGGCCTCGGATACCTCTACACCGGCCCCGCGTTTTCGATTGCCAAGGCCGCCGGATCGAACGATCGCGTCGGCCTCGCCGGGATCGGCGTGGGCGGCAAAGGCCGTTCCGATATCGAACAAGCCGGTGCCCTCGGGGAAATCGTGGCTCTCGTGGATATCGACGAAGCCGATAAGTATCTGGGCGGTATCGCCAAGAAGCACCCCAAGGCGAAAACCTATTTCGATTTCCGCAAGTTGTTCGAGGATAAGGAAACGATGAAAGCGATCGATGCGGTCGTGGTGAGCACGCCGGATCACGCCCACGCTCTCGCCGCCATTCCTGCTATGCGGATGGGCAAGCACGTGTACTGCCAAAAGCCGTTGACGCGGACGGTGTTCGAAGCCCGCATGATGAAGGAAGCGGCGAACAAGTACAAAGTGTGTACGCAAATGGGCAACCAAGGCACCGCCGGGAACGGCCTGCGCCGGGCCGTAGAACTCGTGCAAGCCGGGGAAATCGGTGCGGTGAAGGAAGTTCACGTTTGGACAAACCGGCCGGTTTGGCCGCAAGCCCCGAAGGTGACGGCCCGCCCCGCCGGGAAGCCAGTGCCGATGGGAGTCCACTGGGATGAATTCTTGGCCGGTGCCCCGGATCGCGAATACGCCCCGGGCTATCACTCGTTCAATTGGCGCGGCTGGTGGGATTTCGGCACCGGCGCCATCGGCGACATGGCCTGCCACACCGCCAACATGGCTTTCATGGCCTTGAAACTCGGCCACCCCATCAAAGTATCGGCCGAAGCCGGCGACGTGAACCCGGAAACCTGCCCGAGTTGGGCCAAGGTCGTGCTCGAGTTCCCCAAACGCGATAACATGCCGCCGGTGAAACTGCATTGGTATGAAGGCAAGCAAGGCGATAAGAAGGTGCTTCCGCCGGCGGAACTCGTCGAGAAGGCCGTGAAGATCAACGGCGGCAAGGCCCTCGTGAACAGCGGTTCGATCCTCGTCGGCGAAAAGGGCATCGCCTACTCTCCGGACGATTACGGCGGCAAAGTCTTCTTCGAGACCGGTAAGAAGACCGACGGCACCACCAAGCCCGAATTGATGGCGAGCAACAACGGCGACGATTCCGGCCAAAAGAAAGAGTGGATCGAAGCCATCAAGGCGAACGACCCGAAGAAGGCGATCTCGAACTTCGATTACGCTTCGCTGCTCACGGAAGCGTTCCTCTTGGGCAACGTGGCGATCCGCAGCGGTGCCCCGTTCGAATGGGACGGCCCGGCGTTCAAAGTTACCGGCAACGATAAAGCCATGGGCTTCATCAAAACCGAATACCGCAAGGGTTGGGATTTGATCGGCGAGAAAGCGTAATTCAGTCGAATTGGACGCGAACGAAAACAAAGCCCACCCGTTGCAACGGGTGGGTCTTTTTTTGATTGTCAATGCCCGCCGCCTTCGATCATGCCGATGTGGAACATCAGCGCGTAACCGTTGAACGTGAGCACCAACCCTACCGCGACGAGAACCATACTCGTCGCGAATGCCCAACGCGCCTTGTCAAGCATCGCTACAGATGCGTGCACAATCGCGATCTGCAGGAACAATTCGGCGAAATCGAAGTAGTTATCTTGGGTATTGGCTTTGTGCTGGGCCTTCTCGTGAGTCTCGGCGGTCTCTTTGATTTCCTTTTTATCCTTGTCGTATTCCTCCAGTTTCGCTTTCGCCTTCTCCATTTGTGCGATCGCTTCAACGCTCATCCCGCCCTTCGCCTTTTCGACTTCCAGTTTTTCGTATTCGACTTTGGAACACGAACATTCATGTTGCCAATTGTACCCATCGCAACTTGGCCGAACGCGAACGCGGGTTGGCCAACTTCTCATCTTCGCTCGGCCGGATGGGATCATCGCTGCCCGCGGAATAGATCCCGCTTCGCAAGCCGTCCCGGAACGCCGTTTTCACCAAGCGATCTTCGCCGCTGTGGAAGCAGATGATCGCCGCGGTGCCGCCCGGTTTCACGATCTGCGGAATCACCCGCAGCAGTTGTGTGAGGTTCGCCAATTCGCGGTTCACCAAAATTCGCAACGATTGGAATACCCGCGTCGCCGGGAGCAGTTTCTGCTTGTGAACCGGAGGGTATCCCGGCCCCAGCATGAGCGTGACCGGCGCGGCTTCATCGATGATCGCCCGCAATTGGAACGTCGTGGCCAACGGTTCATCGTTCCGTTTTTCAACGATGGTCTGAGCGATGATCTCCGCGCGGGGTTCATCGCCGAATTCGGTGAAGGCGTTCGCCAATTCCTCGGCACTCAGCGAATTCAGCAACTCCGCGGCGGTACGCCCCCGGGTGCGATCCATCCGCATATCCAATGGGCCGTCCCGCATATAAGAGAACCCGCGCAAGGGGTCGTCCACTTGCATACTGGACATACCCAAATCGGCGAGGAGGCCATCGACCCGTTCCACCCCGGCTTCCGCGAGCACACTCGGCAGCCCGGCGAAGTTCCCGGCGTGAAGGTGGAAGGGCAACCCCAACGCTTCCAACTTTTCGCGCGCATTCGGAAGGTTGTCCGCATCGAGATCGGTGGCGATGAGCATGCCGGTCGGCCCGAGGCGTAGAAGGAGTTCGCACGCATGCCCGGCAAAACCGAGGGTGCAATCGACGAACACTTGGCCGGATTGCGGGTTCAACGTGCGAAGGATTTCTTCGAGAAGCACGGGGCGGTGTTGGCCCGCAGGCGTGGAACGATCTTTCTTGTGCCGGGGTTCGCGCCGTTTGCGGTGGTATTTGCGGGCCATGGCTATTTCTTCCCCCGCGTGAACCGCCACGCGAGAAATGCAATCCCCGCGATGATTCCAATGCCCCCCAGAGTGAGCAAGCCGCCGGTGCCATCGCCGTACGAACCCACCGATGCGGTTTGACCCAACAGGGGCACTTCAAAATCGACGACCACGCGATGGCCGAAATCGTCCGCCGCCACGATGCGGTACTTGCCCGGTTCGGGCCGGGGAAACGCGGTCGAACCGTCGGGGCCGAGTTTCTGCGAACCGATCTCGGCAGAGGGTTCCAAGCTGCTCAATTTCACTTCGACTTGGCCGCCATCTTCCTCGGCACCGTCGTAACGCACCGTGGCTCGAACCTCCGTGGGAGTCACTTCCACCTTCACGCGGATCGCATGGGCGAACGCCGGGGAAGCGACGAGGAGAAGTGCGAAAGCGGTAGTGGCGGAACGAATCATCCCGCTATGTTATGCATTGGGCGACTTGGTCGCCCGCCCGACTCGGTAGGGCGACGATGTCGCCCCGCTTTCAATCAGGGGTTTCCATGCAGATTTGGGAAGCGATCGTTCTCGGCATCGTGCAGGGAATCACGGAATTCCTGCCGATCAGCAGCACGGCCCACTTGGTGGTCGCCCGCCAGGCGATGGGCCATCCGCACCCGGACGACGCCTTCACCACCGTGATTCAACTCGGCACGCTCGTGGCCGTGTTCGCCTACTTCCGGCACGACATTATCAGCATGCTCCGGGCGATCGTCGGCGACATCCGGCAACGCAAACTCGCCAGTACCCCGGCGAGCCGAATGGGATGGTTGATCGTTCTCGGCAGCGTTCCCGTGGGTGTGATCGGCCTGCTATTCAAGAAGAAGATCAGAGAATTATTCTACGATGAGCCGACGATGGGAATCGTGGCGATCCTGTTCGCGCTCTTGATGCTTGCGGCCGAACTCTGGCACAAGATCCGCACCGTCGATTTGGAACGCCCCGGAGTCGAGGAGAATGCGATTACTTGGAAGGATGCATTGTGGATCGGCTGCTGGCAGATGCTAGCGATCATGCCGGGGGCGAGCCGTTCGGGAACGACGCTGACGGGGGCGTTCTTCGCCGGCCTCACGCGGCCCGCCGCGGCGAGGTTCTCGTTTCTACTTTCGCTCCCGAGCATTCTCGCGGCGGGGCTGAAAGAAATTTACGACGAGTACAAAGTGTACAAGAATCCGGAACCGGGCAAGGCGACCAGCCTGTTCGCTTCGGGCGATGAAGTGACCGCGCTCGTACTCGCTACGGCGGTTTCCGGGATCGTGGGCTACTTCGCCATTTCGTGGTTGGTCGGCTATTTGAAGAAGTACAACATGGGCGTATTCATCGTCTACCGGTTGCTGATCGGAGCGGCGATTCTGATCTGGTGGTACGGGAACAAATAAACAACCACCCGGCGAGCCGGAAGCGTCAGCGCCCGGAGTGCATCACTCACATCATCACTTCGGCGGGTTGAATCACGAAGAGATCGCGGCCGTCGCTGCCGCTCGGTAGCTTGATTTCCTTCACTTTCCAGCCGGGGTGTTGCAATTCCCCCGCGAAGGGAGGTTCGCCCGTCACTTGGCCCAGCACGCTGATGGCCGAGGGATCGAAACCTTTGGGCACGCTCACGCGGTCGCCTTCGGTGCCCGCGAGGATCGGTTCGAGCACGAGGTGCTTTTTCAACGCGGCTATCGCTTTCTGTTGGAGACTCACAACACCGTCTCGAACTGTTTCAGCCGGAACCACATATTCGCCACGCTCGTTTTTGGCGTT
>Ga0105047_10005090_pt1 | contig 22719 bp, 18 predicted proteins | sample MAT04_FD_78384 | JGI IMG/M metagenome (GOLD analysis project Ga0105047, IMG submission 78384) | Freshwater microbial communities from Lake Fryxell liftoff mats and glacier meltwater in Antarctica - MAT-04 (megahit assembly) | ecosystem: Environmental > Aquatic > Freshwater > Ice > Liftoff... | reverse complement strand
CTACTCCGGGTCCGGCGTCGGATGGGCCTCGACGTCCATCCCGCCGCCAGCCTCAGGCGGATCGCCGAGCAAGCGCGTCGCGCTCTCGGGGGTGGGCGGCGCGTAGGACGCGAGGATCACTCGTGCGCCTGCGGGCGCCGTCGCCTCCACCTGGAGCTCGAGACGATCCACCGGACCCAGCGCGGCCATCAACGCCGAACTTCGAGCATCGGCGAGGCTACCGCCCAGCACCACCAGGACCGGACCCTCGGGATACGACGCGAGCAGCGCAGCCAGGCGCTCGAGGCGCGCCGTGCCCTCTCGGCTCGGGGTGCGCGACGTGCCGGTGAAGTAGGACGCGACGTCGATCGAGACCCCGCGCTCCAGCAGCACGGCCGCGAAGCCCTCACTGGTGCACGCCTCCATCAGCGAGCGTACTTGGGCGGCGGCGACGGGATGTCCTCGGCGAGCGACCCCCAACGCGGCGCGCGCAGCGTCGTGCGCCGCGTCGGCGTCGTGCAGCATCCGCAGCGGATCAGGTGCGGACTCGGAGCTCGACAGGAGGCGCTCCGCGTCCGTTCGGGTCACCCCCAAATCCACGCCGTTGCGCCCAGCGATCACCACCGCAGCGGCGAGCAACAGACGGGCGCGCCCGCGAAGATCGCGCGCCGCGTTGCGCATCGCCGCTGCGTCATCGAGCGAGACGTGGGTGGCGCGCCGTCCGCGGGCCTCGTCCTCTTCGGCGCGCATCAGCGCGCGCAGCGCCTCCTCGCGCGCCGCCCTACCTGCGGCGACTCGGTTGGCGTCACCCTCGAGCACCTCGGCCTCGCGATCGAGCGCGTCCGCCTCTTCGAGCAGCGCGGCCGCTTCACGCAGCGAGGTCTCCGCGGCCTCTTCATCGGCCCGTGTGCTCGCCACCGACGCGGCGCTCGCGCTCAACAGACGCGCGCGCGCTCGGTGCTCGGCAGCCGCATCGAGCTCACCACGCGCCTCGGCTGTCTCGGCGTCGTCCAGCGCTCGCTCCGCATCGGCCACCAGCGGCGCTGAGCGCTCGCGTGATTGCTCCAGCGACGGCATCAGCTCCGCCCGCAGCGAGCCCGCGGCGCCGAGCGTGCCGCCGCACCCGGCGGAGATCATCACGATCACGAGCCAGCACGCGGAGGCCTTCCTCCTGAGCGAGCTCTTCACGGGCGAGATTGTCACGGGCGAGATGGTCACGGGCGAGATCGTCTCGGGCGAGATCGTCTCGGGCGAGATCGTCTCGGGCGAGATCGTCTCGGGCGAGATCGTCTCGGGCGAGATGGTCACGGGCGAGATGGTCACGGGCCCTCGGGACCTTCGGCGGCATGCTCGCTTCGAGCGCGACGTGCCCGCGCTCGCTCGAGGGTCGTTCGTGCGCTCACCAGGCGCGCTTCCGCCGCCTCACGCGCGCGATGGCTGGCCCGCTCGGCTCGACGTCGCTCCAAGAGACCTATCGCAGCGCCGGCCAGCGCCCGGGCGCGCTCGCGGCCCGCCTCGTCGCGCTCCGGGTCGTCCATCGCCGACAGCGCGGCCTCGGCCTGATCGAGGAGTGCTCGCTCGTCCTCGGAGGCGTCGGCGCGCAGCGTCTCGAAGCGATCGGCCTCAGTGCGCGCATCATCCGACTGGGCGTGGGCAGAGGCGCTGATGAGCACGAGCAGCCCGGTGAGGGCGAGAGATGGACGCATCCTGATCATCCAGCGTCGAGGCTGCGCGCGGCTTCCACCACGAGCTTGTCGAAAGCGCGCCACCACGAGGTCCGATCGGCGGTCTGGCGATCCCGCAACTCGCGGGCGCGCTCCATGAGCCGCTTCTGGTCGGGCGCCTCGAGCCCTAGCCGTTCACCGATGCGCTCCAGCACCTCGGTCTCTTCGCTCTGTTCTTCGTTGTCCGCCATCGCCATCCACGAGGCGCAGAGGAAAACGAGCTCGCGATCCCGACTCCCCAAGGGCCCGACGTCGAGCTCATCGAGGGGGATGGGCTTGCGATCTGGCGAGGTCAGGTCGCGCTCGCTCGGGAGCACCAAACCGAGCGCAATGGAGGCTGCCTGCGCCGCCTGCCTTTCTTCCGGCATGAGCTGCCGGTCGGCCCAAGCCACGTGCATCATCACCTCGAGCAAGATGCCCCGGGCCTGCATGGAAACCGCGTCGATCGCCGCCATGGCGCGCATCCTACTCCATCGAGACCGATGTCGAGCCGCCCTCGGTCGCCTCGCGCATCCCATGGAGGCCGAGATCCGCCTCCATCTCGCGGCCCTGGGTGGCGAGGCGCGCCGACTCCACCTCGAGCGCGGCGAGGTTGCGCTCGATCCGCCGAATCAGCGACGGCCGACCCGACGCGCGTGCGGCCTCGAGCTCCCCGCGGAGGATATCGGCGCGCACCGTGATCACGTCGAGCACGAACGCGTTGGACTCGTAGCGCTCGTCGGGCGTCAGCACCCGAACGGGACGCGCGCTCGCGGGCTCGATGGCCTCGATGACGACCAACGTACCTGCGTCGCCCCCACCCGCATCGCCGCGAGGCCCGACCGCCACCGTCGCGATCGACGTACTCCGCGTGCGCTCGACCTCGATGGATTCGGGTGATGCCTCCTCGCGATCGGAGTCCCCTTCGGGTGCGGGCGAGCGGGTCTCGACGGGACGCTCCTCGAGCGTGAGGATCTCATCGTCCATCGAGAGACCTCGGCTCGCCTCCACCGCCTCATCACGGTTCACGCTCATCAAGATGCCGACGACCGCGAGCAGGCCCAGCACCGCGGCCGCGACCGCCACCTGGCCCGCCCGCTGCGCGTCCGCTCGCTCGCTCGCGGCCCGAGGTTGATCGTCCGGCACCCGGGTGGTCTGACACATGAGCAGCGCCCAGTCAGGACGCGCTATACCTCGGCTCCATGTCCGCCAGCTCCCTCCCTCCTTGTGGTCTCTATCGAACCCTGAGCGCCATCGGCAGCATCCCCGAAGGGCGCTTGGTCTACTTCCACAACCACGGCGAACCCGGCCCCGGCATGTACTTGCCCGAGAGCTGGACCGGCAACCGCGCCCGCTTCGCGCGCCAAGGGCACCTGTTGCCCAAGCCCGCCGACGCCGATCAGCTCGTGCCGCTACCCGGCGAGGGCTTCTACCGAGTGGGCTCGAGCTTCCATTGCTGCGAAAAGAAGTGCCGCCTCTACGAGCCCGACATGCTGGTGCAGCTGGGCTACGACGGAGCCGCCCACCCGATCCTCTTCGATCCCACCTGGGAGGGCGCCGCCCTGGCACTCCCCGCCCGCGGCATCCGCATCGATTTTGATGGCCTGCTCAAGCTCGAGCCCCTCAAGGTTCAGTTGGCCCAAGGCGAAGGCGCCCCCGACCCCTTCTTCGTGCACTAGCGATTCGCGGGGCATCCTGTAGCCTCGTTCGATGCATCGCTGGCTGCTTCGCTTCTTCGCGCTCTCGATCGTCCTGGCCGCTTGTGAGCCCGCCGGGCCCGACCTCTGCGCCGACGTCACCTGCGAGCTCGCGGGCACCGTGTGCGCGCCCGAGGATGGCACCTGCCACTGCGGCGACGTGACCGGTTCGATCTGCGCCGAGGGTTACGCCTGCGACGTCTCGAGCACGGCATGTGTGATCCCCGCGAACTGCGGTGAGAACGCGCGCTGGTCGGCGGGCACGCCGGCGTTCACCGAGATCACCGACGCAGCGGGCCTCACCGGGGTGCTCGGGGTTCGCATGAGCGCCATCGACTACGACGGCGACGGCTGGACCGATCTCTTCGTGCGCAACCCCTCGGGCTGGGACGACTTCGCGGTGGGCGGCACCCGCTTCACTTGGCTGATGCGAAACCTCGGCGATGGCACCTTCGAGGACGTCACCCAAGCGAGCGGCATCCTCACCTCGCGCACGGGCTTGCCAGGTGGACGCCCCGTCGAGGTGCACGCGTTCGGCGACGTCGATGGCGATGGCGACCTCGACGCGTACCTCGGTCTCCCCAACACCGACGCCGCGCGCACCATGGGCGAGAGCAGCGAGATCATGCTGCAAGAGGCCGATCACACGTTCGTGCTCGGGCCGGCGGGCAGCGCCATTCGCCGCATCGAGGCCTACGACACCGTGGCCTCGGCGAGCTTCGTCGACGTGGATCTCGACGGCGATCTCGATCTCTGGACGCCGCACCACGGGTTCGCCAGCGCGAGCGGCAGCTTCACGTTCCAGGGCGATCACCTCTACCTCAACGACGGCACCGGCAACTTCACCGACATGACGGCCGCGGCGGGCCTCACCACCGTGGGCTGGACCACGATCGACGTGATCAACGACGCGCGGGCCCACAGCCGCGCGTGGTCGGGCGCCGCGTGTGATTTGAACGGCGACGGATATCCCGAGCTCATGGCCGCGTCGTACGGACGCGCCCCCAACCACCTCTGGCAGGCCAACGGCGATGGCACCTACACCAACCGCTCGGTCGCCTCGGGCTACGCGTTCGACGACGACCAGATCTGGCAGGACGATCAGTTTGCCCGCTGCTACTGCGCCGCGAACCCTACCGCCACCGATTGCGCCGACGTGCCCGCGTCGCTCTTGGCGTCACCGTGCGCGGACAACTGGGACCACGGCAGCGGTCGCGAGCCCTTCCGCCTCGGCGGCAACAGCGGCACCACCAGCTGCGGTGACGTGGACAACGACGGCGATCTCGATCTCTTGACCAGCGAGATAGCCCACTGGTGGGCCGGCCAAGGCTCGGATCACGCCGAGCTCATGGTGAACGCGGGGACCAGCGACGTGACCTTCTCCCGCCCGGGACGGGAGGCGATGAGCATCGTGATGCCCCACGACGATCCCGGGGGATGGAACGAGGGGATCATGACCAACGCGCTGTTCGACTTCGACAACGACGGCTGGCTCGATCTCTTCTTTGGGATGAGCGACTACCCGGGCAATCACGCCGAGCTCTTCCATCAGGTGAGCCCCTTGGTCTTCGAGGAGGTCCCGCGCGAGCTCGGGATCGATCACCACCGGAGCCACGGCGTCGCGGTGGCCGACTTCGATCGTGACGGCGATCTCGATGTCCTGCTCGGGCACTCTCGTTCCCGCTGCGGCGCGCCCGACGACTGCTACCCGACCTTTCAGGTGCGGCTCTTTCAGAACCGGCTGTCGGGCAACTTCATCTCGCTCGACCTCGAGGGCGTGACGGCGAACCGCTCCGCCATCGGCGCGCGCATCACCGTGGTCGCGGGCGGCGTCACCATGACCCGCGAGATCGAAGGTGGACACGGCCACTACGGCTTGCAGGACGATCTGATGCAGCACTTCGGCTTGGGCGCGGCGTGCGAGGCCGAGGTCACCGTCCGCTGGCCCATCGCTGGCCTGCCCACCCAGACATTCACGGTCCCCGCGGGTCACCGCTACTTCGTCCGCCAGGACGAGGAGCCCGTCCTCGCCGACTGAGCGCACATCGACTCGAAGGCTAGCGAACGACGAATTCACTTCGTCGGGGGAGGGTCTGCTTCAGACCCTCGAACTAAATGGTGACGCCGCTGCCCGCAGCGGGTGCGGTCTCGGCGATCGCCTCTTCGAGCGCGGCAGGGTTGAAGCCCAGGATGATCCGACCTCGGAAGTCGATCACCGGGATCCCCGTGGGATGAAGACCTGCGGCAGCGGCAGCGCGACGCATGTCGCTGGCGGCGGTGGGATCTTCTTCGACGTCCCGCTCGATGAAGGCCACACCCCGCTCGCGAAGGAAGCTCTCGGTCTGGCGGCAGGCGCCGCACCACGAGGCGCCATACACGATGACGTCGCCCGTGCTCGCGAGGGCCGAGCCCTCACCGCGCGCGCCGGCGACGTACGCATCGATGTGCGCGTCGAAGTCCGCGCGGGCCACGCGGCGAACGGTGTAGTTCCCGTCGTCACCGCTGCTCCGGAGATCGGCCACGTACACCGAATCCTCATCGAGCGCGTCGGCGTCGTCGACCGCGAGCGACTGCACCCGCACCTCGGCGCGGCGCTCGGTGGGCACCTCGCTTCGGCCGATCGCGGTGTGTGGACCTTCCTCGTCATACCAGACGAGCATCAGGTTCTCGGCGTTGCCCCGCACCGCGAAGGGCGGCCGGACCACTTCTCCGCTGGCCTCCCCGCTCGCTGCTTCACCCGCCGCACCAGCGCCCTGGCTCGCTGCGGTCTCACTCGAACCACACGCAGTGAGGGTCGTGAGCGCGAGCAGAAGAGCGACCAGGAGAGAGGAGTGGCGGGTCACGGCCGAGAACTATAGGGCCAATTGCGGACGGTGACACCGCAGCCCATCGAGCCCGTCAGGACTTCTCTTCCAAGCCCGTGATCCCGGACTCTTCCCACCGCGCTCGCACGAAGGCCTCGGCCCGCTCGAGCGGCTCACGCAGCTGGGTCGCGAGCTGAATGACCGCGGTCATCTCGCCATCGAGCAGGTGCACCTGCACCGAGAGCTCGATCTCCACGTCCTCGTTCTCGCGCTCCAGGCGCTGGCGCAGCTCGACGAGGTGACCTTCTAGCTCGTCGCACTCCGAGCCCTTCTTGCCGAGCTCCTCTTCGACCGCGGCCAGCTCCCAGAGCAGCGCGTCCGCCTCGTTGGACCGTGCGCGCGACGCCTCTTTGTCGGCACGGGTCGGGTTGGGTGGAGCTTGCCTCAGATCATCGCGCACCGCCTGACCGGCGGCCTCTCGGCGCTCGGTGAGATCGGCGCGGCGCTCCACCAAAAGCTGGAGCTCACCCCGTCGCTTGCTGAGCTCTCCCGCGTGCTCATCGATGGTCTTGCCCAGCGTGGCGCGCGCATCGCGTCCTCGCTCCACCAGGCCCTCGATGGATCGCTGGTGCATCTGCGCCGACCGCACGCCCTCTTCGAGCGCCTCGAGCGAGCGCTCGGCGTGGGCCATGCCGTGCTGCACGTCGGTGGACGACGCCTCGACCTCGGCTATTTCGTCGAGTGACTCACGGATCGCCACGAAGCGCTCTCGCCACTTGCGCACGCCCGCCAGGCCGTGTTCACCGGAGCTCTTGGCGCTGTCGGTCAACATGCTCAGCGCGGTGGCGACGGGCTGCACCTCGACGTCGATGGGGATGCCCTCGCTGGAGCGCGGCTCGTCGAGCAGATCGTCCTTGGGCGCGACCGGGATCGGCCGTCGGTCGTAGCTCGCGGTGACCGGGCGCGAGATGGCGGCGCGCTCTTCGCGCTCGGCCCGCTGCTCGGCCTCGAGCTGGGCTGCCTCGAGCTGGGCCGCGAGCGATGCGCCGAAGGGCACCTCACCGGGGGGCGGCGGCTCGGTCGGCGCGGCGGTCGAAGCGCGGAGCCCCTGGTTGGTCTGGGCGAGATCGACGTCTTCGTTCATGCCCCCCCAGGAGAGATCGGTGCCGATGCGATCGCGCGCCAGCCGAAGCTCTTCCAAGAAATGGAAAGCGTCGCGGAATCGATTCTCCGGATCCTTCTCGAGGCATCGCAGGACGAAGTCCTCCACCGGCTGCAACAGATCGGGCCGTCGAATGCGCGGTCGAACCGGGAGCTCGGTCACGTGCTTCACCAGCAGATCACCCGGGTACTCGTAGTCGAAGGGCAGGGCTGCGGTGACCATCTCGTAGAGGATGACGCCGAGCGAGTAGAGATCGGCGCGCCCATCGATTGCAGTCGACTGGATGTACTCGGGCGCGATGTAGCCGGGCGTCCCGAAGATCTGCTGGCTGCCCGTCAGCGACGGCGCGTCCATGATCTTGGCGATCCCAAAATCCAGGATCTTCACGAAGTCCACCCGGCCCTCTTGCTGGACCAGGATGATGTTGTCGGGCTTCAGATCGCGGTGGATGACCCCCATCTGATGGGCGCGGGCCAGCGCCAGTCCCACCTGCTCGGCGATGTCGAAGGCCCGGTGCGGGGTGAAGGGCGCGTCCTTCAGGTTCGCCAGGAGCGAGTCGCCCGCGATGTACTCCATCACCAGATAGACCAGGCCGTCATCGGTCTCACCGAAGTCGGTGATCTCCACGATGTTCGGGTGGTTGATCCGGTTGACCGCTCGGGCCTCGCGCACGAATCGGTCCCGCTGGATGGGATCTTGGGCCAGATCGCGGCGCAGGGTCTTGATCGCCATGAGGCGATCGATGAGCACGTGACGCGCGAGGTAGACGCTCGACATGCCGCCAGAGCCGATGCGCTGGAGCAAGCGATAACGGCCGCCGATGGTGCGGCCGACCAACGGGTCGCAAGGAGAGCGGCGTTCGAGGTTCAAGCGTGCCCTTACCGCCCCCCGTCCCCAGTGTCGTGTCCGTCGGTTAGGGGCTCAGGTGCCCACATCGATGCCCGTGTCGCCCGCGTCCGTGGCCGCGTCGTCGTCACCCGTGTCGTCGTCAGCCGCGTCGAGCCCGGTGTCCTCGGGAGCATCCACGCCCGTGTCCATTGGTGCATCGATCCCCGTGTCGATCGGCGCGTCCAAATCGAGGATCGGCACGTCGGGCACATCGGAAGCGTCGGACACGCCGCTGTCGCGGCTGTCGACACAGGCCGACATGAGGGGCTGGCAGACGCCTCGGATCGAGGCGCGAAACCCGCAGCAGAAGTTGCTGGCGCAGTCTGCATGCTGCTCGCAAGGCGAGCCGTTTCCGTACTGACAGCCGGCGACGCCGACGCTCGCGGTGAGCAGGGCGAGACCAAGGAAAGCGAGACGAGACGGAACCACGGAGACCTCCAAGCGGGCGCCACCGTATCAGCAGGTGGCAGGCTCCGCACGTCCGAGGCGATCACCTCAAGCCCAGCCGTACCCGGGTGGTCTCGCCCGGGCGGATGGTGACGTCGTAGCTCTCGCTGATCCCCTCGGCGGCGTTCACCAAGCGGCACGCGTGGCGACCGGACGGCAGGCTCACGTGGACCAGGGGGGTGTCGCCGAGGCTTCGGCCATCGCAGGTGACGCTGGTCCACGGCGAGGTCGCCATGGTGAGGAATCCGTCGCCCGACGCGGGCGGCTCTTCCGTGCCCGTGCTGCTCGGGATCGTGCCGGTCGCCGCGCTCGTGGTCGTCGCGCTCTCCGGGGTGCTGGCCGCCGTCTCTTCGGTCTCGCCGCCTCGCCGACCTCGACCGCCGCGCCTCGAGCCGCTGCCTGACTCGCTCGGACCGCTCGAGGCAGGCTCGTCCGATCCCGTGCCCGGCTCGACGCTCGGTACCACCGCGATCGGCGGCACGGGTGCGGAAGGCTCGGAGGGAATCACCGGGACGATCACGCCCACGGCCGGCACCAACGTGGGATCGGCCGCCGCGGGGTCCGCGCCAGGATCACCCGGCGCACCGAGCACCCGCACCGCGACGCTCCCATCGTCGGGAACCGCGGTGCCACCTCCTAGCTGGGCCATGAGCACCGCCCCGAGCACGGCGGCGATCGCCAGCGCGCCGACGCCCACCAGCCACCAGCCTACCGCGCGGCGTCGCTGCTCGGGCGGGGGTGGCTGCTGCAGGTGACCCGGCGGCGCGGCCCCATACGGGTTGCTGGGAGACGGCGGAGGCGGAGGCGCGACGTACGGATTGCTGGGATAAGGATTGCTGGGATAAGGATTGCTGGGATAAGGATTGCTGGGATACGGATTGCTGGGATACGGATTGCTGGGATACGGCGTCGGGGTCGGATAGGGCCCATAACCCTGCGGCGCGCTCGCAGGCAGGGCGACTGCGCCGCTCGGGGTGTAGACGCCGGGTGAGCTCTGGCTCATGAGCGCCGCGTGCTCGGCCGAGGCCAATACACCACCCGCCTCGATGAGGCGCTCGAGCGAGTTCTCGCCCTGCGCCACCGCGGCCAAGCACTCGCGCAGCTTCTGCTTCTGCAGCTGCTGGATGTCGCCGAAGCGCTCGTTCATCAGCGCGGCGATGCTCCGGCGATCGGGGGTCGTGGGTTGACGCGACAACCACCCCTCGAGATCCGCCTTGAAGGCCGACGCGGTGGGATAGCGCAGGTTCGGATCGCGCTGCAGCGCCCGCATCGCGATGGCGTCGAGCTCCGGCGGCACCTCGGGCCGCACCGAGCTGGGCGGGTGGATGTTGCCCCGCAGGGTCTCTTGCAGGGTCGCGAGCTCGTTCACGCTCTTGAAGAGCCGACGCGTCGTGAGGAGCTCCCAGAAGACCACGCCCATCGACCAGAGATCGGCGCGCGCATCGAGGTTGTTGGCCAGCGCCTGCTCGGGCGCGATGTACGCGTACTTGCCCTTGATGACGCCGGTGCGGGTCTCGACCACGTTGCTCGCGGCCTTGGCGATCCCGAAGTCGAGGACCTTCACCACGCCGGTGTAGGTGACGAACAGGTTCTGCGGCGAGATGTCCCGATGCACGACGCCCAGCGCCTGCCCATCGAATCCACTGAGCTCGTGCGCGTAGCCGATGCCATCGAGGGCATCGAGGCAGATGCGCGCCGCCATCACCGGCGGCAGCGGCTCGTTCCTGGCGGCGGCCATCCGGAGCAAGCGCTCGAGGCCTTGGCCATCGAGGTACTCCATCGCCAAGAAATGCTGGCCCCCGACCTCGCCGACCTCGACGGTCTGCACGCAGTGCGGGTGATCGAGCTGCGCCGCCAAACGCGCCTCGTCGAGGAACATGTCGACGAACCCTGGCTCGGCCTCGAGATGCGCGTGCAGGCGCTTGATCACGAAGAGCTTGCGGAAACCGCCCTTGCCGCCCGTCACCGCGAGGTTGACCTCGGCCATGCCGCCGTGACCCAGCTTGCCCACGAGGACGTACTTGCCGAACGCCGTCGGCGGCATGGCTGCCAAGGTGTAGCCCTTGGCATCCTCGGCGGAGACCTCGGCGGAAGATGACGATCGGGGGTTCATGAACGACGGGACGTCAGTGTCCGACCCTGGGACCCGAGGTGTCAAACCTGGATTGGCTCCACGCAGATCGCCAAAGGACCTGGCATCATCGCGCCATGCTTCGCCCGACGTTCCCCTTCGCGCTCTCGATCCTTCTGCTTTCTGGCTGCGGCTGCGAGACGCCGCCGATGGACGACGCAGGCACCGATGATGCGAACGTCGATGGAGGCCGCGACGCGGGACCGCCTCGTCACTTGCTCGACACCGTCCCCGAGACCGTGGTGCGCAACCTGCCCTGCCTCACCGAGGAGGCGGTGGTGGTGCGGACCGAGGGCAACGTGCCGCACATCTATGCCCGCTCACGGGCGCAGGCGAGCTGTGTGATGGGCTTTGTGATGGCCCAAGATCGCTTCTTCCAGATGGACCTGACGAGCCGCCTGGCGCAGGGCCGGCTCTCGGAGCTCCTCGGTGACGCAGCGCTCGGTACCGATATCGAGCAGCGCATGAACGGCGGCGCGTTCGTCACCGATCTGTACTTGGCCGGGGTGAACGAAGAAGAGGGCGCCGAGCTCGATGCCTTTGCCGAGGGCGTCAACGCGTACATCCAAGCGGTGCGCGATCGGGCGCTGCCCGCGCCGAGCGAGCTCGAGACCGCGGCGATCTTCCTCGGGGTGCGGCGCCCGCAAGATCTGATGTTCGACTGGGATCGCCGCGACGTGGTCGCGACCGGGAGCACCGTGCTCTACGGCACCAGCTTCGAAGGCGGCGATGTGGGTCGAGCCCGCGAGCGCGCCCGCGCGGATGATGCGATCAGCGCGAGCGCGCCCGATCGAGGCCTGCGCCTGGCGGGTCTGCACGACGAAGTGATGAACCGCATCGCGCCGCCCAACGACAGCAGCTCCGCGGGCGGCTGGGGCCTCGAGACGATCGACGGACCGCCCACGCCGCCGGCACCGAGGCCGTTCGTCGGCGGTGCGCCCTCGGACGCGCGCTTCTCGATCGAGTCGCTCGATCGTTTGATGGGCCACCTCGACCGGTTCAACGCGCGCACGCCGCGCAACCCAGGTGAGGGCTACGGATCGAACGTGTGGGCGGTCTCGGCGCTGGGCACCGGCGACGGGCACTCGCTGCTCGCGAGCGATGGACATCTTCAGCTCAGCTCGCCCTCGCTCTTCTGGCAGTTCGGGCTCGACACCGAGTTCTTCGCCGAGATGGACGGCGAGCCTGGGGTTCGGCTGATGGGCGCCACCATCGCGGGTCTTCCTCTGATGGGCGTGGGCACCAACGGTCACGTCGCCTGGGGACAGACCGCGTACTTCGCAGACGTCACCGACTGGTACACCGAAGAGATCGTCCTGGGCGACGACGGGCGCCCCGTCTCCACCATGTTTCAGGGGACGGCGCGACCCCTCGTCACACGGGACGAGGCGTACGTCATCGCGAACGTGCCGCTGCTCGAGAGCGTGGGCCGCACCGAGTCGCTTGCGCGCTTCACCACCTTCGATGGGCGCTGGATCACCTCGATCGAGGGCACCCCGGTGCCGAGCGGCGAGACCCCGCCCGCCAGCGCGGTGAACCTGTTCGGTGAGTGGATCGTGCCCGGCGACATCAACGGCGACGCTGTGATCTCGGGCATCAGCTTCGACTACGCGCCCTTCGACGGCGGCACGCTCCTGCGCGCCTTCCGCCTCTTCACCGAGGCTGAGGACGTCGAGGACTTCCGCCAGGCGATGCGGCACTTCATCGGCTACGGCGGCTCGATGATGGCCTCCGACGATCACGGCGACGTGCTCTACAGCGCGTATCACGCGGTGCCCTGCCGCGCGCACTTGCCCCGCAACCCCGACGGCAGCTGGGTGGAGGGCGCCGATCCCCGATTGCTGATCGACGGCACGCTGTACGGCGGCTTCCACATCCCGCTCACGCCGGATGGTCGCGTCGATGAAGTCGCTGCCGCGGCTGCGGGCGGTGATGGCTGTGTGGTCCCCGAGACCGACTGGCCCGAATCGCTCTCACCCGCGCGGGGCTATGTGCACCACGCGAACAACGATCCTGCGAGCATCGCGACCGACGGCGATCTCTTCGATGATCCGCACTACATCGGCGGCCCCTGGATCGAGGGCTACCGGGCCGAGCGGATCGAGACCCGCCTCACCGAGCTCATCGCGGCGGGCGAAGCGACGTTCGCGGCGATGCAGGCGCTCGAGGGCGACCACCACAGCAACCTCGGCGCAGCGTTCTTGCCCACGCTGCTCGCCGAGCTCGACTACGCCCAGGCCCTCAGCGGTGCGACCGGCAGCGACGGGCGCACCCGCGCCATCTACGACGGAGAGATGGCGGCCATCGACGACGTCGAGTCGCGTCTGCGCGCCTGGCAAGCAGCGGGTCTGCACACCCCCTCGGGCGTCGAGACGTTCTACTCGACGCCGGCGCCCACCGACGCGACCAACGCCGTAGCCACGATGATCTTCCACGTGTGGTTCTCCCGCTACGTGCGGTTGGTGCTCGACGACGAGGGCTTCGGCTCGGGCGTGAGCTTCGCGGTGACCGGCGACACCTTCCGCATGGGTCTGATGCAGCGCCTGCTCGATGGACGCGGCCCGGGCGATCCGCTCGCCCTCGGCAGCTACGATCCGGCCCGCGAAGAGTCGGTCTTCTTCGACGACGTGCGCACGACGGATGTGGAGCTGAGCCACGAGATCGCGCTTCGCGCGCTGGTAGAGACGCTCACGTTCCTGCGCTCCGAACCCACCGCGGCGGATGAAGGCGGTTTTGGCTCGAGCGACCCGAACGACTGGATCTGGGGCCTGCGCCACGGGGTCCGCTACGACTCGCTCTTGGCCGACTTCCTCGGCGGCGATCCGATGTTCGCGTTCCTCTTGGATCAGTTCTCGGTGACCCCCGAGGACCTGCCCTTGGCGCCCGATCTGACCGCGACCGACCCCCGCTTCGGGCTCACGTTCTTTCCTCGTCCCGGCGATCAGTTCGACGTCGACGCCGCGAACCCCGGCCTGTCGGGCGAGCGCTTCACCCATGGATCAGGCCCGGTCTTCCGGATGGTGATCCGGCTAGGGCCCGACGGCGTGCGCGGCGAGAACATCCTGCCCGGCGGTCAGTCCGGGCTGACGACCAGCCCGTTCTTCACCGATCAGACGGAGCTGTGGCTCGCGAACCGGACCATCCCCATGCGCTACACCCCCGAAGAAGTGGTCGAGGGCGCTATCGGCCGCGAGACGTTCTTGCCCTGAGCTCTCGCGAAGGGGCGAACACCCGTCTGGGTCGAGATCGGTCTCGACGAAGACGTCGTAGCCGCTCGTAGCCCGCTGGCTCTAGACCGATTCGAGCAGCTCGGCGTACACGCGGACCTTGTCGCTCAGGTACGCGTCGAGGCCCCGCATGTCCTCTTGGGTGTGAGCAGTCATCTCGACCACGTGGCAGCCACGTTTGATCGCTTGCTCGATGGCCTTCGTGTCCTCACTCGCGGCCCGAGTCACGGAGCACGGGGCGTACTCCTCCATGATGACGTCGGGCTTCAGTCCACCACGGACTTTCAGACCCTGGCTCAGCGACCGACCGAGCCGTCTCGCGATGGGTGGCTCGTAGTCTCGACTTCGCTGCTGGCCCTTGCCGGCGAAGGACGTCGAGAACGCCTCGAAGGCCTCGCCTCCGGTTCGCTGCGACAGCAACTGGTTCACCGCGTTCAGGGCTCCCTGCTGTGTCGCCTTGAGCTCCCTCGTGTCTGCGATGCTGGGCACGGTACGAATGGCGTCGACCAGCGACTCGGCGATCGGGTCGTCGTCTTGTCCGGTGCACAGGATCCAGGTTGCCCTGAGGTCGAGTGCGACCCACCGCATCGCGAACTCCGACTCGACCAGGCTCGCGCGACGTGAATGATCGGTCGACTCGGCACGCAGCGCCGACGCCCAGCGATTCTTGAAGAACCACACGCCGACGTGGGCTCCCACATCGGTCTCGTCTGCCTCCCGCTCGTGGTCGGCCAAGAAGGCGACTACCTCCGCGGGCGTCGAGCCGAGCGTGACGAGCGTGAGGAGGTTCTTGTTCGCGGGCCGTCCCGACCGCTTCCCCCGTGATTGAGCCGCAAGTGCACGGCTGATGGCTTAGAACGAGTCGATGAAGCCGCGCTCGCCCATGAGCGTGTTGTACGCGTCGACCTTCTCCTCCGGACCACCCTGATCCAGGCAGAACCAGTAGCTGCGCTGGTTCAGCTTGTTGGTGTTCGTCCGAACGATCTGCTCCTTCACCGACGGGTCGGGCAGCGGGAGCTCGACGCGCTCGGCAAGCCCCACGTGGGACCTATCGAGGCCGTTCTTCAGCTCGTCCAGGTAGGCTGCGTCGTTCGAGAGCAACACGAAGAGCGACTTCTTGAAGTCTCCTCGGCAGTCCTCGACGATTCGCTCCGCGACGGACTCGATTGCCACGTCGCGTCGCCCCTGGGCCTTCAGCGATGCGTACTCGCCCTGGGTCAGGCCAGCCCACTCCCGAACGAACGCATCCTTCTGGGCATCGTCGAAGAGAAAGACGCGCATCGCGTGTTGGCTGTCGGTAGCGAACTGTCGTTCTTTCGCCAACCATCCAGCGGTCGCCTCGACCCTACGTATGGTGGTGGCTGCAACCGCCCGCTCGCCCAGGGTGACATCATGCTTTGCTCCGCCGGCAAGGTGATACCAGAGATTCTCTCTGTCGCGCAGGCCACCTTTGTGGAGCTTGTCGAAGTCCTCGTCGAGGGTGCGCACGAAAAGGCTCTTGCCGTTCCCTTGCGCACCATGGACCAAGAGCACGCGCGCGCTGCTCCGCTCGTAGACGACTTCAAACGCGCTCCGGAAGCTCGCAGCAAGCCCGGCCCAGTGCTCGAGGCTGACCTCGTACGACTCGAAGCGCCCCTCGCCGAGGTACTCGGCCCGCTCGGGAAAGAGCACGAGCTGCGTGTACATCGGCTGGTGCAGAGGCGCGGCACTGCGCTTCCTTGCGGGCATCGCGGCCAACCTACCACAGCCTCGATCGGCTGATGGGCTACCTCGACAGGCTCATGGCCCAGCGCGAACCTGCGATCAGGCCTTCTTGGCGGGCGGAGCGGCGACGACCTTCTCGGCCTGCTTGGCGCGCCACTTGGCGAGCTTGTTCCTGCGGCGACGCATCTCGTGCTGACGGGCGGTGCTGTTCTGGGTCATAGGGGCGCGACAGTAGCAAGGGCCCGGAGATCTGCCACGCCGCTTTGCGCCCTCAGAGCAGGTAGCCGAGACCCAGCGACAGACCCAGCGCGAAGCGGTCGGGGTAGAGCGGCTGGCCCACCCGATCGGGCGCGAGGCCTCCGCCCACCGTGAGCTCCGCGAAGAGCATCGCATCGCGCGCGAGCAATCCCTCTACGCCCACTCGTCCTTGAAAGACCCCGATCGGCTCGACCGACGTGCCCTCGACATACGAGAGGCCGACGCCCGCGTCCGCGCCGACGAAGAGTGTGAGGCGGGGATCGGGGTGCCAGCCCAGGAGCACGCCGGCATCGAGGCGGCTCGAGAGCCCAAAGACGTGGGCGAAGATGCCGCTCTCGCCAAAGAGCACGCCCTCGCCCACCGCGATGCGAGGACACAGGCGCAGCGCAAAATCACCCTCGCCCTCACCCCAGAGGTGGATGCGCATCGGCACTTCGAGCTGACCGCCGCCGCCGATGCCGAGGCCCATGTTCGGCGATCCGTAGAGCACGCCCGCGCGCACCCCGAGATTGAAGTCCGAGCTGGGCGCGATCTCCACGTGAGCCCAGAGGCCCGGAAACCCGATCGCCGCCGCGATCAATACCTCACCGGTGCCGAGTGTCCGTCCCGAGAGCAGCGAGGCATCACCGCTGGTAGGCCTGTCACCCTCGGGCGGCGCCCACCCATCGGCCTCGGTCTGCGCATTGGCGCTCGATGCGATCAGGAGCGCGACGAACAAGAAGAGCAAGGAGAGCCCAGCACGCGATGGCACGGGGCCGACTCTACGCGAAGAGGCCAACAACGCGCCATCGAAGCCGCGCGAGCTGCTATAGCTGCGCGTGGCCACCAAGAGAAAGCCCGCTCCCGAGGTCGAGCAGCTCCGCGTTCGTCGTGGACGTCCGGAGAGCAAGCCGCTTCCGCCGCACATCGAGGCGTTCGCCCGGGGCGACGACGACGCCCTCTGGATGCGTGAGCGGCGCGGCGCGCGCCTCAACGATCCCCGCCCCGTCGCCTTGATTCCTGGGGTGAAGAACTCCGACGCCCGGGTGGTGTTCGACGCGCGCCTGCGACGGATGCACGAGGCCCAGCACCAGAACGACGAGACGCTCCTGGCCGAAGAGTTGGCCGAAGCGCACGTGCTTGGTCTGTGGCGCGCGAACAACATCGTGAGCTTCGACGTGATGGTCGAGGTCGCGCTGGGCCTCGAGGCCCGAGCGGCCCGAGCGCTGGTCACCGAAGGCCGCGCCGCGCTGGGTCTGCCCGATCGCATCAGCGAGGCCGAGCTCGCCGTCTGGATGCGCGCCGAAGCCGGCGTGCTCGAAGCCGCCGAAGCCGGACGCGTGCGTCTATTCGCCGGCAACCTGGTGGTCTCGGTTCCGCTGGAGTGGGCCGCCGGCGCGCTCGCCGCCGCAGGCCGCCGCGAGGCCCCGCTGGCCGAAGTCGCGATGGGCCCACACTCGGTGATGGACCGCCCTCGAGGTGTGCCTTCGATGAAGGAAGTCATCGAGCGAGAGCGCCGCATCAAGGACGAGGATTAGCCCCTCAGCCGGGACAGACGCCGACGGTCTCGCAGCCGTTGGACTGATCCCCATCGCAGTCTCGGAAACCCGTGTTGCAGACCAGGCGGCACATGCTCCCCGAGCAGCTCGGGGTCGCGTTGGCCGCACCGGACGGCAGCGCGCAGACCCGCCCGCAACCACCGCAGTGCGCCAGGCTGACCGTGGTGTTGATCTCACAGCCATTGCCCGTCGTGTCGGTGAGATCCGCATTGCAGTCGGCGAACCCGGTCTGGCAGCCAATCAAGCAGTCGCCCCCGGTGCAGGTAGCGCGGGCATTGAGCAGCGAGGTCTCGCACGCCATACCGCAACCCCCGCAGTGCGCGAGTGTGGTGTTGGTGTTTACCTCACACCCGTTGCCACCCGCGCCATCACAATCTGCCTGCCCCGCGTTGCAGGTCGAGCCACACCCGGTCTCGAAGTCGCACGTTGCGCTCGCCCCAGACGGCGCCACGCAGCGAACGGCGCACGCCTGACAGTTGGTGATCGATCCCAGCATGGTCTCACACGAGCCGTTGCTGTCGCAGTCCGCCCGCCGCTCACACCCGGCATCCACTCCCACGTCGATCGGAGCATCCATCGTAAACGCATCGGGCGCGTCCATCTCGGACGGAGCGTCCATATCAGTGTCCGCGACGGGAGCATCCCGCCCCACATCCGCTCGCATCACGTCTGTCGGCACCGGCGGCGGCGGGGTGGAGGACAGCCAGCCAGGAGCAGGGCAAAGCACACGAACGTTCGAATAGGCATGGGCGCGAAGATGGCACGACCCGGACTCGGGAACAACTACGCGACACCGAAATCGCGAGAACGACGCTCGCCAACAGCGAGCGATGCGTGCTCGCCGTGTGGATGCGCGCCGAAGCCGCGTCCGCTTGTTCGCCGGCAACCTCGTCGTCTCGGTCCCGCTCGAGTGGGCCGCCGGCGCGCTCGCCGCCGCCGGCCGCCGCGAGGCCCCGTTGGCCGACGTCGCGATGGGCCAACACCCGGTGATGGACCGCCCGAGAGGCGCTACGAGGACTGACCATAGTCGCAGGGTCGGCTTGGACGCGACGTCGCAGACTGTGCGCACCCGGCGAGGCGTTGACTCACTCCTCTGCTGGCCACTGCGGCATCTCGTCGGCGTCTTCCATTCCCAGGCAGACGATCGCGTGGAAGATGGAGGGCGCGAACGAAGACACCGACCCGTAGGGGTTCCGTTCGACGATCTCGCCGTCGTTGAGTCGAGCATAGTAACCAAACCCATCCATAGTCGTGGCTACAAGCACGCTCTGCGGTACGGGCTCGCCCTCTTGTCCCAGGGCGAAACAAGTTCCCTGATGAGTCGACAGGCTCGGAAATTGGTCAAACCAACTCGAACCGGCGAACGCCGGAATAGCTGAGACCGGCGGCGCCGCATCACCAAGGACGAAATATCGATCGTCACCTGCGATGCGCTTGGCCCACGCTCGCGCGTCGTTCGTAGAAACCCGACTCATGCGCTCGTTCGTAGCTCGCACCTCTGCCTCGGCCTGCTCGCAAGCCTCCACGCCAGATAGCCGGCGGTAGAGTCCCCGCAACCACTCGAGTACCGTCACCATACGGCGTCTCGTAGGGCTCTGCCGGCCGTGAGGCCAGGTCGCATCATCGTTGACTCGAGCAGTCTCTCAGCAACCACCGCATTTCGGTGCGCCATCGTGTGAGCCACCCGATCGAGGGCGACGAGGTTCCAACGACCGGAGTGAATCCAGCTGGGAAGAGAGGCCATTGGGAACAGCCCGCGTGCCGCACCCGGATGGCCGAACAGCGCGTGAATGTGGTGGACCGCCGTGCCCGGGCGTCTGACCGCGCTCATCGCTCCGCGGGCGCTCGCCCTGATCGCGCTACGACTCAATCCGACGGCTCCACGCCGAAGGAGCGCCCCACCACCAGTCAGCCCTACTTCGAGAGCAACCTCCGTCCACTCACCAGCTTGGTACGCGCTGCCGCAGGTGTTGACCCCGCCGTCCGTGTCTGTTGCGACTCGCCAGGCCCGAGTCAGGCCGAAACTCAAACTATCGCCGAAACCGACCGCAAACTGACCGCCTGAGCTCTCCGCAACCCATATGACAGCGTCACCAAATGACTCCCATGCGTCGAGACCGCTCACGTCGATGCGGTTGATCGGATCGTTGTCGCAGTAGGCGTACAAGTTGTAGCCGCCGTCGAAGCCGATGGGGTCTCGGGTGGTCCAGCGGCCGATGTCGGGGTCGTAGTCGCGGGCGCCGAAGCGCCACACCAGCGCTTGCTGGTCCCAGATGCCTCCGGCAAAGCCGAACGGCTGAATCGTGGGCTGGTAGCGCACGACCGGGTCCAACGCTCCGCCCGACGGGACCAGGTCGAACGCACGCAGCTTGCCCCAGGCGTCGTAGAGGTACTGCTCGACCACTGCACCGGTCGCGACGTTGATGACCGAGCGGACGGAGCCGCGCTCATCACTGATGAGCTGGTAGGTGAAGTCGATGCTCCCGTTGGTGCAGGTGTCCATGTACATCAGGTCGGGCGTATTGGCGCGTGTTGCGTAGGTGAACACCGCCGAGTCCATCCCGCCGGGACAGCTCGACGACGTGGTGGCCCGTTGCCAGCCGACAGGGTTCAACCCATCGCGGTAGATGAACCGCTGTAGCGGCACACCGGACGACCCCGAGACAGGGATGATGGCAGTGAGTCGCCCCATCGGATCGTAGTCATACTCCACACGGAAGCAGGCCACGACCGTTCGGCGGCGCGAAGGGCGCCCAAGCTGTCGTACGCATACACCCGCAGTGTCCGGCCGCGCAGCTGCCCAAGCGAATCGTAGAGGCGCCCACCGCTCGTCACCTGGTCGGCCGCGTTGAAGGTGTACTGCGTGCGATTACCGGCCTGGTCGTACGCGAACGACCGGTCCTCGACCTGGGTGGTGAAGCTGCACCGCACATCCAGGCCATTCCCGGTCCCGTTGGCTTGTGGAACATACTCTCGCGAGCGCGTCAGGAAGCCTGTGGTGGGGTGATAGTCGTAGCGATAGACGCGGACGGTGATCCCTCCAGCGCTGGTACGTGCTCGCTCGCCTCGCGAGGTAACGCGGCCGTGGTCATCGCGCGCGCAGATGTGCTCCTCGAACATGGTCAAGCCATTCCGGACGCTCGTCGCGGAGGTGTACTCCCCGAGGCTGGAGACGATGGACGTGGTCGTGATGTCCGACGTCGTGTTCGGCGTGACGCTACCGCTCCGCGCGGTCAGGGTGATGCCCACACCGAACGACCGGGTGAGGTGCATATGCGCACTCACGGTTCGCCCTGCTCGTGTCAGCATCCGGTCGGTGTCGTAGAAGTAGTCGAGGTTGGTCGTCACCGTACCGGTGGAGTTGGGGAGGGTGACGGCCTCGCGGGTCAACAGCATCGCCGCGCTCACGGTGCGTGTGATGGTGCCGGTCGCCCCCGGAGACCAGCCAATCCACCGCTCGCGCTCGAGGAGCGGCCCTCTCCAGGTGAGCTCCATGTCACCCATCGCCGACTCGATCTCGATGGGCCGCCCGCCTGCATCGTTCGAGAACGAGATGTTGTAGGGCAGCGAGTCACCGACGGTGTACAGGTTCGACAAGTACCCCGTATCCGGATCCGGGACGAGGTGGAGCGTCGCGCCGTTCCGATAGGTCTGGTGATCCAGCGTCCCATTGGGCCGATACACGGTCTCGATCACCTCGGGTCCCGACAGCCCAGGGAGCGCCGGCGGCGTCTCGGTCCAGGCCCCGCCGCGTGGGGTGTACGTGAACGTGTGCGCGGAACGCGTCGGCGGTGTGAAGGAGGTGATGTTTCCGTCCGCGTCGTACGCGATGTCGATCACCGAGGAGCGACCGGGAAGCCGGATGTTGTCGGACCACCCACGAACGTCGGGGACCATCGTCGTGCTCAGGTAGCTCGCTGGTGTTCCGGCCCCTTCCCGCACCGCCGTGAGCCAGCGAAGGCCGGTGCCCGCGTTGTACTCGAAGCGAATCTCACGTCGCAGGGAAGAGCTCGGGCTGCACAGCGGCGACGTCCGAATCAACGACGGTCGAACCGCGGTCGGCGACGGATACTCGATGCACGTCCGCTGCATACCCGGACGCTCGATGCGAACCACGCGACCACGGGTGTCGGTGTACGCGTGGGTGGTGAGGGCCGCGCTGGTACCAACCGTCGACAAGAACCCGGTCGACGTAGGGGCGACGGTGGCGGTCACCACGGTTGGGGTAGTGCCAGTGGCGGGAGGCAGCGTGGTGACGGTCGTGAGCGCCGACGTCGACGGATTGTAGGTGCGGGTCGTCGTGATGGTGCTCGAGACGCTGCCGGTGGCAGTGGGGCGCACCGCGGTGCTCTCGGCTACGTAGGACGAGGCGCGTCCGAATCCGGGCCGCGGATCGGCCTCCGTCCGGGAGGTCGAGGTGGTGCCGTCCCAGCTCTCGGAGAAGATCGCGCTGCCGTCGGCCGGAGTGGAGCTGCGGGTCCAAGCTGCGCCGTGCCGCACCTCGCGGATGACCGTCGCGCGGTTCGGCGATCGAAGGAGGTAGTGCGTATCCCGCGCGCTGGCGTTCAGGCCGGGATCAACCGGCCCTGAGAGGGTGACCCGGTCCCACGTGGTTTCGGTCACCGGGTCTTCCCATGGTGCTCGGACCGACAGGGTCTGCAGCGGAGCAGACGATGTCGGGGTGTCGAGCACGCCGCGGTCGGTGATGAGGCGCCCGGTCGGGTTCGCGCTGAGCGTGTCGTAGGTGAAGACATGCTCCCGACCACGCAGATCCACCATGCGGTTCATCAATCCAGCGAAGTCGCCGGTCTCGTACTCGAACGTCGCGGTGCTCCCCGCGGCATCCTCGTACTCAGCCACATAACCGTCGCCGTTCAGCGTGAGCGTCGTGAAGCTTGCACGCAGCGGGTAGTCGGGCCCGAAGCTCCCGTACTCGTTGGTGCCCCAGCACAGAACCCGGCTCGACTCGAGCAGCGCGCACGAGAAGAAGTAGCCCGGCGCGACATCGACGATGCGCTCGCGGACGCAGCTTCCGGCCTCGCAGCGCTCGGTGACGCACGAGCGGTCGGAGTCGAGCGGAGCGAGCACCACGCAAGTGGGCGTTGGGGCCCCACGCGCAGCCCACCTGAGGCCGAAGCCTGGTACGCGATGCGGCCGAGGCGAGCGGTCGGAGTCGAGCGG
>Ga0105047_10005087_pt1 | contig 22724 bp, 20 predicted proteins | sample MAT04_FD_78384 | JGI IMG/M metagenome (GOLD analysis project Ga0105047, IMG submission 78384) | Freshwater microbial communities from Lake Fryxell liftoff mats and glacier meltwater in Antarctica - MAT-04 (megahit assembly) | ecosystem: Environmental > Aquatic > Freshwater > Ice > Liftoff... | reverse complement strand
CGCCGGGTGTCCAGGATCACGCGGGCCTCCGCGTGGCTGCGCGGTTCCTCCTGGCGAACCATGAGCTCGCCGTGCCGGGCGGTGGCGCGCCAGTGCACACGGCGCATCGCGTCCCCCGTGCGGTACTCGCGCGTCGAGAGGTCGTCGTCGCCGCCGACCGAGCGGCGCACGAGCAGGGATGCGCCGTCGCTCGCGAGGACCGCGAGACCGGTGTCGGGCAGCTCCCTGATGACCGGGGCCACCACGAGAAAGTCCCGGTCGCCGACCGAGGCCTCACCCCTGGCAAGGCCGAACGGATCGGCCAGGAGCACGCGGAGCGGTCCGATCGGGAACTCGCCCCTCCTCGGCGGGACGATTTCGTATCGCAGCCGCACGACACCGGTCCCTGGCCTCGTCGGGCGTCGCACGGTGAGCGCGGGCAGGGGACGCGTCGCGTTCGCCCTGCCGCCCCACGGCCGCACATCGCGCCACGTCAGCTCGGGTGTCGGCAGCGCGCCGGTATTGGACACCTCGAGTTCGACGACCGTCGGCTGGCCGACGCCGACGACCTGGGGGCGGAAGGAGCGGGCGACCGCGACACTCACTCGGCGGAAGCGCGCGAAGGCCGCGGCGAGCACCGGCAGCAGCAGGGTCAACACCCCGAGGTACAGCAGCTCGGTACGGCCCGCGGCGTAGGCGACCACGATGCTCGCCGCGCCGACGAGGGCGAGGGCGGCCCCCCGTGTCGTCAGGCGCGCGGCACGGGACAGACGCAGCCCCACAGCGGCCACCACGGTCTCAGGCGGAGCCGGCGGTGCCCAGTGGCACCGGCGTGGCCGCGAGAATCCGGTAGACGATCTCGGCGATGGAGTCGGTCGGGGCGACTCCCCCTCCCGACGCGCGCATTGCCGGGATCAGCCGGTGGGCGAAGACGGGAATCGCGAGGGCGTCGATGTCGTCGGGAAGCACGAACTCGCGACCGTCGAGGGCCGCGCGGGCCTTGGCCGCGCGCACGAGCTGCAGTGTCGCCCTGGGGCTCGCGCCGAGGCGGAGGTCGCGATCCTCCCGCGTCGCCTGGGCGATGGCGACGGCATACTGCTCCACGGCGCGCGAGACGAAGACCCCCCGCACGGTGTTGATCATGGCGAGGAGCTGGTTGGTGGAGACGACGGGGGTCAGCCTGTCGAGGGGGCTACTCGTCTCCCTCTGGCGGAGCATCGCGAGTTCCGCCGCGGCGTCCGGGTACCCCATCGAGATCCGGATCATGAACCGGTCGCGCTGCGCCTCGGGCAGCGGGTAGGTGCCCTCCATCTCGACCGGGTTCTGGGTCGCCACAACCGTGAAGGGCGCGGTGAGGGAGTACGTCGCGCCGTCGACGGTGACCTGGCGCTCCTCCATGCTCTCCAGCAGCGCCGACTGGGTCTTGGGGCTCGCGCGGTTGATCTCGTCACCGATGACGAGGTTCGCGAAGATCGGCCCCGGCTTGAACTCGAACTCCCGCACGGCCTGATTGAAGATCGACACCCCCGTGATGTCGGAGGGCAGCAGGTCGGGGGTGAACTGGATGCGGTTGACCGTGCAGTCGACGGATCGGGCGAGGGCACGGGCGAGCATCGTCTTGCCGACGCCGGGCACGTCTTCGATGAGCAGGTGCCCCTCGGCGAGGAGCACGGTGAGGGCGAGTTCGACCGGCCCCCGCTTGCCATCGATCACGCGTTCGACGCTCTCGATGATCGCGCCGCTCAACGACCGGAAGTCGGCGGCGGACAGCGGTGTGGCGCGCACCACCGGCGCTTCGGCGAGATCCTGTTCGATCCCACGGGGAATGCTGTTCATCGGCGACCTCGCGCTTGAAGACAATGCTTTGGTCGCAGTCTGCCAGATGCTTCGGGATAGTCCATGAGAGTGGTCAGCGCCCGTTCGTGACGCCCGCGCCCCGCCGACCGGGCGCCGCTGCCCCCAACGGGCGCGCTCACGAGGATCGCCCGTCGCCGGCAGCGTCGCGCGCGGCGCGGCCGGCGGCAAAACCGGCCGCGTAGGCCTCGTCCGAGCCCTGGCGGAACATGTCCTGCGCCGCCGGGCGCACGAGGGTTCGGGCGCCCGGCCCATCCGGGCTGCTCACGAGGTGCCCGAGGCCCCGCACGACGGCGACGGGCCGTCCCTCCGATTTGCCCTTGACGAGGTCGGTTGCGCCGGCGATCTCGTCCGCCACCGCGGGGATCGTCACGGTGAGTGCGCGCCCACCCGCATCCGTCGTTCCGCGCAGGTCGTCGATGACGCGCATGCCGGCCGCCCCGATGGCGACATCCGTCTGGCCCTCACGCCAGGCTCGGCCGAGCGTGTCGGTGATGATGACCCCGATGCGCGCGCCGAACCTCGCCCGGAGCTCGAGGCAGAGCGCCCTCGCCGACGCGTCGGGGTCCACCGGCAGCAGCAGCACCGTTCCGTCGGGGGTGTTGCTCGAGTCGACGCCCGCGGCGGCGAGCACGAGGCCCAGCCGGTTCTCGACGATGCGGGTCACCCCTCCCGGGTACGCGCGGGTCGCGATGACCCGCACGGTCTCCCGCGTGATCGCGTCCTCCCGATCGGACGCCGCGATGGCCCGCCCCTCGGCCTTGGAGACGATCTTGCTCGTGATCGAGAGGATGTCGCCGTCGACGAGCCCGGTGGCCGATGCTCCCACCGCGTCGCCGATGATTCTCGTGAGGTCGTCGCCGGAGGTGATCTCGGGGATGCCCTCGACCGCCCAGACCGAGTACATCTAGCCCGTCACCTTCGGGAGCACATCGCGGGCGAACACGTCGATCCACTCGCGCTGGTTGCGGCCGACGTTGTGCAGGTAGATGCGGTCGAAGCCGAGGTCGGCGTATCGCTGGATGTGGGCACGGTGCACGTCGGGGTCCTCCGAGATGACCAGGCGCCCCGCGAAGTCCTCGGGCCGCACCATCTTCGCCATCTGCTCGAGCTCGAACGGCGAGCGGATGTCGCCCTTCGGAAACCTCATGCCGCCGTTGGGCCACTCCACGAGCGCGTTCCTCATCGCGTCCTCGTACGTCTCGGCCCAGCTCAGGTGCAGCTGCAGGACCCGCTGCATCGTCGCCGGGTCCTTGCCCGCCTCTCTGGCACCGTCGTCGAACTTGCCGAACAGCATCGAGATCTTCTCGAGCGGGGCGCCGACCGTGATGAGGCCGTCGGTGTGGCGGCCGGCCCGCTTGGCCGTGACCGGCCCAGCGGTCGCGACGAGGATCTCGGGGGCGAGATCCGGCATGGTCCACAGCCTGGTCGACTCGAGCTTGTAGAACTGCCCGGAGTGCTTGGTGTCCTTGCCGGCGAGGGAGGCGGTGAAGAGCTTGTTGATGATCTCGATCGCCTCGAACATGCGATTGATGCGCTCGGGAGCCTCCGGCCAGTAGCCCCCGACGACGTGCTCGTTGAGGGCCTCGCCCGACCCGAGCCCGAGCCAGTGCCGCCCCGGGTACATCGCCGCGAGCGTCGCACTGGCCTGGGCGACCATCGCGGGGTGCCAGCGGAAGGTGGGTGTCGTGACTCCCGGACCGAAGTCGCCCGTCGTGCGCTCACCGATGGCCGCGAGCACGTTCCACACGAAGGCGCTCTGGCCCTGCGCGGGAACCCACGGCTGGAAGTGGTCGGCGGCCATGACCCCGGTGAAGCCCCGCGACTCGGCGTACGCGCTGAGCGCAACGGCCTCGGTCGGGTGGAACTGCTCCAGCATCGCCGCGTAGCCGATCCGGAGAGGCGTGGATGTCATCCGCTCATTCTGCCACCCGGCCTCTACGGCCTGGGCGCGGCGGGAGACCTACGCGGATCCGCGCGGGGTCTGTAGCAACTCGGCGACCGCCTTCGGCACGTAGGGACTCACATCGCCGCCCAGCGCCGCGACCTGCCGCACGAGGGAGCTCGACACGTGCGCGTGGGCGGGGTCGGGAAGCATGAACACGGTCTCGACTCCGCCGAGGTTGCGGTTGACGATCGCCATCGGGGTTTCGTAGGCGACATCCACCTGCGATCGCACGCCCTTCACCAGCACGGTCGCGTCGACGTCGAGGCAGTAGTCGACGAGCAGCCCGACGCTCCACGAGGTGACGGTGACGTTGTCGCCGAAGCCGGCGTCCGCGATCGACTTCTCGATGAGGGACACGCGCTGCGCCACGGGCAGCAGCGCCGCCTTGTCGGGATTGTGCACGACGAGCACGTGCAGCTTGTCGAAGATCCGCGATGCGCGCTCGATCACGTCCAGATGACCGAGGGTCACAGGGTCGAAGGAACCGGGGACAACGGCGATCCTGGTCATTCCTGAACCCTATCCGGCCCGCACTAACGACATGTGACGAAACCCAGGTTTGGTCAGTTCTTCGCGAGGAAGTCCCGGCTGGTCTCGTCGAGGCGTCGCGCCAGAGCGTTGCGGAGCTCGGGGTGGGCGGTGAGCGTCGGATCGGAGTCGAGGAGGCCGGCCGCGATCTCGCGCGCCTCGGTGATGAGGGTCCCGTCTTTCGCGACCCGCAGCAGGCGCAGCGACGAGCGGCCACCCGACTGCGTGTTGCCCAGCACGTTGCCCTCCTGGCGCAGTTCGAGGTCTTTCTGCGCCAGTTCGAACCCGTCCAGCGTCGACGCGACGGCCTCGACCCGGTCGCGCGCCAGCGACTCGCCCTCGGCCCTGGTGACCATGAGGCACAGCCCCGGCACGCCGCCACGCCCGACGCGGCCGCGCAGTTGGTGCAGCTGCGAGACGCCGAACCTGTCGGCGTCGAGCACGACCATGACCGACGCATTCGGCACGTCGACCCCGACCTCGATCACCGTCGTCGCGACCAGCACATCGATGGATCCCGCAGCGAACGCGCGCATCGTGGCGTCCTTGGCGTCGCTCGGCATGCGACCGTGCAGCACGTCGATGCGGGCCGCGGCGAGCGCCGGGTTGGCACGGAGCTCGGCGAGCACGTCGGTGACGTTCGCCCGCGGCACCGCCGGATCGGGATGCTCGCCGTCGTCGATCCCCCGCTCGGCCTCCGCCGCCGCCTCCGCCTGCGCCTCCACGACGGTGCTGTCGATCGCCGGGCAGACCACGAACGCCTGGCGGCCGAGCGCGAGCTCCTCGCCGATTCGCTGCCAGATCCGCGGCTCCCAGCCCGGCTTGTCGGCGAGGGGGACCACATGGCTCACGATCGGGATGCGTCCGGACGGCAGCTCGGAGATTGTCGACACGTCGAGATCTCCGAACACGGTCATCGCGACCGTGCGCGGGATCGGCGTCGCCGTGAGCACGAGCACGTGGGGCGGCGTCTGCCCCTTCTTGCGCAGCGCCTCACGCTGCTCGACCCCGAAGCGATGCTGTTCGTCGACGACGATGAGTCCGAGGTCGAAGAACCCGACGCTCTCGCTCAGCAGTGCGTGCGTTCCGACGACGATGCGCGCCTGCCCCGTGACAGCGGCAAGCATCGCCTTGCGGCGCGCGGCGACCGGCAGCTGCCCGGTGATGAGGGTCGGTCGCAGCTCAGCGGCGAGGTCGGGGCCGAGGGTCCTGACAATCGAGCGAAGGTGCTGCCCGGCGAGCACCTCCGTCGGCGCGAGCAGCGCGGACTGCCCGCCGGACTCGGCCACCGCGAGCATGCCCCGCAACGCGACGAGCGTCTTGCCCGATCCGACCTCCCCCTGCACGAGCCGGTTCATCGGCACGGCGGCGGCGAGGTCCGACGCGATCTCCGCGCCGACGGTGGCCTGGTCCCCCGTCAACGTGAACGGCATGATCCCGTCGAATCTCTCGAGCAGGCCACCCGGTTCGGCCAGGCGCGGCTCGGCGAGCTGCATCCGCAGGATGGCGCGCTGCTCGAGCAGCGCCGCCTGCAGCACGAAGGCCTCCTGAAAACGGAGGGTCTTGCGGGCGGCGCCCCAGTCGGAGTCCGTGACCGGGCGATGGACCAGGTCGATGGCGCGCGCGTAATCCATCAGCTTCCGGGAGGAGCGCACGCTCGCCGGCACCGGGTCATCGAGCGGCGGCAGCGTGTCGAGCACGACGCCGAGGGCCTTCTGGATCTGCCAGGAGGCGACCGTTCCTGTCGCTGCATAGATCGGGATCGGAGCCTCGGCCCAGGCCTTCGCCTCGTCGGCGCTGCGGTTCTCGTCGGGTGGGAAGAGCTCGTAATCGGGGTGTGCGAGCTGCCGGGTGCCCTTGTAGTCGGTCACCTTGCCGGCGAAGATTCCGCGGGCGCCGGTCACGAGCTCGGTCTTGCGCCAGGACTGGTTGAAGAAGGTGAGGGTGAGGATTCCCGTGCCGTCGCTGATGCGCACCTCGAGGATGGAGCCACTCCTGGCCTTCATCCGACGCTCGCTGACCCCCCGCACCTGCGCGACGATGGTGACGTTCTCGTCGGTCGGCAGGTCGGTGACCGCGCTGAGCTCCCCGCGCTTGGCGTACCGTCGCGGATAATGGCTGAGCAGGTCGCCAACGGTCTCGAGACCGAGGCCCTTCTTGAGCGCCGCGGCCGTACGCCCGCCGAGCGCGGAGCTCAGCTTGGCGTCGAGCGGCGATTCCGGCATGTCTCGATGGTATTCGCCACCGCCGTCAGCGGCACGTTCGCACCGGTCAGAGCCAGCCGCTCTTCCGGAAGATCAGGTACAGCGTTCCGCTCACCGCAATCATCAGCCCGATCGAGAACGGGTAGCCGAGCGCCCAGTGCAGTTCGGGCATGTACCGGAAGTTCATGCCGTACACCGATCCGATGAGGGAGGGCGCGAAGAGGATCGCCGCCCACGCCGAGATCTTGCGGCCCTGCTCCGCCTGCAGGTTGCTGGCGACGCCCACCTGCTGCATCTCGTCGTTCTGCCGCTGCGCGACGAGGGTCGCGTTGACGGTGAGGATGTCGCGCAGCAGCTGGCGGAACCGGTCGACCCGCTCGGTGACACGCGCCACGTGATCGGCCACGTCGCGCAGGTACTGGTGCAGCGCCGGATCGTCGGTGCTCTGGTCGAACGTCGCCTTCACCGTCTCCAGTATCTCCGGGAGCGGCAGCACCGCGAGCTGAAACTCGATGACCTCGCGGGAGAGCTCGTAGATGCGCCGCGACACGCTCGGCAGCCCGTCGAAGACCTGGCGCTCGATCTCGTCGATGTCGTTCTCGAGGCCCTCCACGACGGGCCGATAGTCGTCGACGACGGCGTCGAGGATCGCGTACAGCACCGCGTCGGTGCCGCGCGCGAGCAGCTCGGGGGTGCTCTCGAGGCGGGCCCGCACCGCAGCGAGGTCGGGCGGCAGCCCGTGACGGAGGGTGATCACGAAGTTGGCCCCGACGAACACGTGGAGCTCGCCGAACTCGACCCGCTCGGTGTCGTCGACGTACCTGGCGGCCTTCAGCACAAGGAACATCACGTTGCCGTAGTGCTCGATCTTCGGGCGCTGCCGCGCATTGACCGCGTCTTCGAGGGTCAGTTCGTGCAGGCCGAACTGCCGCGCGAGCAGGCCGAGCTCGGCATCATCCGGTTGGAACAGGCCGATCCACGCGAGTGCACCAGGGTGGCGGCCGAGCTCGCGGAACGTCTCCCCCAGCGTCGCCGGGTTCGCGACTGCGCGGCCCTCGACGTAGACGGCACTGCGCACGATGTGGGACGGCGCTGCGGGACCCTCGCTCGCGACGGACTCCGCCCGGGTGTCCTCCGCACCCGCTGCGCCCGGATGGCCCGGCGCGAATACGCGGAGGCGCTTGAGAAAGTCGGAAGCCATGACTGAACGCTAACCCCGCCAGTCGGGTTTGACGAGGACGCCGGGCCTCACAGCTCGAAGCCGTAGCCTCCCGCTCTGCGCGTTGATGCGCCGATCTGGCGGGTGTGGGCGTCGTCGTTCGTCTCGAGCGAGCGCAGCTGCCTGGCCACCTCCCGCTGGCTGCGCTTGAGGAAGTGAATCGCCACGGTCTTCTCGTCGCCGGAGGACTCGAGAGAGTCCCGTTCGAAGGTCGCCGAGGCGCGGCCGATCACGGCGACCTGGGAGTAGATCCCCGAGGCGACGGCCGAGAGGCGCTTCTGCAGCAGCTGCTTCTCCTGCACCTTCTTGCCGTGCTTGCGCAGTGCGGCCTCCGCGGCGTCGCGCAGGCGCACGGTCTGGTCGCTCACCGCCGCGGTGTGCTTCGCGAGGGCCGGATGCGCGCCGACCAGGCGTCCGGGCCGGATCGCCCGGTTGATGCGCCCGGAGAGGTACGGGGCGAGCACGCCGATCGCCTTGGCGGGGTCGTTCATGCTGAGCGATCTCACGTCGGGCAGGTCCTCGCTCAGCGCCTTGAGCCCGTTGAGCGCAACGAACGCCCGCATCACGTCGTTGGCGCCCTCGAAGATCGGGAAGATGCGAAAGTCGCGCAGGGCCTTCGACAGCGGGTGGTCGTCCATGTAGGCGGTGCCGCCGTGCACCTGGAAGGCCTTGTTGAGTCCCTTCCAGCCGACATCGCTCGCGACGATCTTCGTCATCGCCGACTCGAGTGAGAAGTCGGAGACCCCGAGGTCGACGAGGCCCGTGGTCAGGTACGACATCGACTCGAGGCCGTAGATCTGCCCCGTCATCCACGCCGCCTTCTCCTCGACGAGCTCGAAGTCGATGAGCTGCCGGCCGAACTGCTGCCGGGTGGTCGCGTGCTCGAGAGTGAGGTCGAGGAACCGCTTCATGCCCCCCGCGATCGAGGTGCCCATCGACATGCGCCCGTTGTTGAGGGTGTTCATGGCGATGCGGAAGCCGTCACCGGGCTCCCCGAGCAGGTTCCGGGCCGGAACCCGCACGTCGTCGAAGCGCACGCGCTGCAGCCGGTTGGCCTTCAGTCCGAGGGTCTCGAATCGCGGGCCGGTACTGAGCCCCTCCATGCCCTTCTCGACGACGAGGGCGACGTGGCCGAGCTCGGACCGCGCGAAGACGGTGAGCACGTCGCCGGCGCCGTTACCGATCCACCGCTTCTCGCCGTTGAGAAGCCACGCGCCGTCCGGCTGCCGCTCGGCACGGGTCTCGAGGTTGTAGGCGTCCGAACCGACGTTCGGCTCGGTGAGCACGAAGGCGGCGAGCTTGCGGCCGGCCGCGAGGTCGGGCAGGAAGCGCGCCTTCTGCTCGTCATTGCCGTACAGGTAGATGGGCTTGGTGCCGATCGACTGGTGCACGCCCATGACGACGGCGAGCGCCCCGTCGACGCGGCCGAACTCCTCCATGACGCGGCAGTAGCCGCTCTGGCTGAGCCCCTGCCCCCCGTACTGCTCGTCGACGAACAGGCCGAGCAGCCCGAGCTCTCCGAGATCGCGGATCGTGTCATCGCCCACCCACCCGTCGCGCTCCGCCTTCGCCGGGTCGTACACCGTGGAGAGATAATCGCGGGCCACCGCGACGAGGCGGTCGACCCTGACCTTCTCGTCCGCGGCCATCGTCGGGTACGGGAGCACGAGCTCCGATGCAACGTGCCCGAGGAAGAGCGACTTGGTGAACGAGGGCTGGGAGGAACGGTCGACTGTGGCCATGCCGCCAGTGTGGATCATCACTGAAAACCAGCCGAACTGTTTGTGGGTAGTGAACAACCGACGGCCCGGGTCGGTACGGTGAGACAGATGACGCGCATAATCGCCGGGTTCGCCGGCTCCCTCAGCATCACGGTTCCCGCCTCCGACACGAGGCCGACGAGCGACCGGGTGCGCGAGGCGATGTTCTCGGCACTGGAGGCCAGGGACGCTGTGCGCGGCACGCGGGTCGCCGACCTGTACGCGGGATCCGGCGCCCTCGGCCTCGAGGCGGCCAGCCGCGGCGCGGCGCACGTGACCCTCGTCGAGAAGAGCCCGGCCGCGGCGGCGGCCTGCCGCAGGAATGCCGCGGTCGTGCTCGCGAGCGCGCCGGACCAGGGGGCACCCGAGGTGCAGGTGAGCGCCAGACCCGTCCGGCCATTCCTCGCCTCGAGCACCGACAGCTGGGATCTCGTCTTCCTCGACCCTCCCTACCATCTGGACGACAACGAGCTCGCCGCCGACCTCGCCCTGCTCTCACCGAGACTGTCGCCGGAGGCGCTCGTCGTCGTGGAACGCAGCTCGAGGTCCCCCCAGCCGGCGCTGCCCGACGGCCTCACGCTCGAAAGGCGCAAGGACTACGGCGACACCACCCTGTGGTGGCTGAGCGCCTAGCTTTACTCGGCCCAGCGTTCGCACGGCCTCTCAGCCTGCGGCGCCGCTCCAGCCGCGGTAGGGGTCCCAGCCGACCTGGTCGACGAACCGCTCGCCATCGAGCGCGAGGCCATCGCCCATCGCGACGGTGCCGATCCGGCGGAAACCGCCCGGCAGCACGGCCGAGAGGGGGAAGGTGGCGAGCAGCGCGTGATCCTCCCCGCCGGACAGTGCCAGGAGCGGGTCGTCGCCGAGGGCGGCGGAGTCGAAGTCGAGCAGGACCCCGCTCGCGCTGGCCATTCTCCTGGCGTCGATTGCGAGCCCGTCGCTGAGATCGAGCATCGCGGTGGCGCCGGCGATCGCGGCCGCGCGTCCGTCGCCGATCGGCGGCGACGGGGTGAGCTGGGCGGCGATGAGCTCCGGAAACTCTTGGCGGACCGCGGCCGCCGCTGTCGCATTCGGCTCCCCCGCCTCGTCGATGCCGCGATCGAAGAGCAGCTGGAGGCCACGGCCTGCCCGGCCCAGCGTGCCTGAGACGGCCAGGATCTCCCCGGCCGCGGCACCGGACCGCAGCACCGGCGCGCGCCCCTCGAGGTCGCCGAAGGCCGTGACAGCGAGGGTCAGGGTGCCGGAGACCGAGAGGTCGCCGCCGACCACCCCGCACCCGGGCCACAGCGCCTCGCAGGCTTCGCGGAGCCCTTCGGCGATGCCCTCGAGCAGCGAGACCGGCGCGGTCGACGGGGCGGCGATCGCGACGACAAGCGCCGTGGGGACGGCCCCCATCGCGGCAACGTCGGACAGGTTCGACGCGGCGGCCTTCCAGCCGAGGTCGCGCGGCCGCGACCAGGCGAGCCGGAAGTCCGGTCCGTGGATCATCATGTCGGTCGTCACGACGAATCGCCCGTCGGGTGCGGCGATCACGGCCGCGTCGTCTCCTGGGCCGAGCAGCTGGGCGGTCGAGGAGGGGAGCCGCGGGAAGATCCGCGCGAGCGTCGCGATCTCGCCGATGCCGCCGAGCGTGTCAGGAACCGTCATGAATCAAACGGTAGCCTGCTGCACGTGAAGTCGATGCGCGGGCGAGTGGCCACGGCCGCCGCAATTCTGGTGGCGGCGGGTTCGGTGGCTGGCTGCGCCTCGGCAGTTCCGATGCAGCCAGCCGACGACGCCGCGAACCCGGCGTGCGCCGAGATCGTCGTGCGGCTTCCCGACGACATCGACTCGCACGGACTTCGCGAGACCGACGCGCAGGCCACTGGCGCGTGGGGCGATCCCGCAGTGATCCTGCTCACCTGCGGCGTCGAAGTGCCGGGACCGTCGACCCAGCGCTGCATCACGATCGACGGCGTCGACTGGCTGGTCGATGACTCCGACGAGGACCTCGGCGTGTTCACCACGTACGGCCGCGACCCGGCGGTGCAGGTCGTCGTCGACCTCGTCACCTCCGACTCCAACGCGCTCAACGCGCTGGCGGCGTCGGTCGGCACGACGGAGCTGACCGGTGCCTGCACCGATCCGCAGGACGCGAGCACCGGTGACGACGCCGTGCTGAGGCCGCAGCCGTAATCCGGAGTGGTAGCGGTAGCCGGCTCACCGCGTCCGGCCTCGTTCGGCGGCGCCGCGGCTACAGCACTTTCGAGAAGAATGCCCTCGTGCGCTGGTGCTGCGGGTTAGCGAGCACCTCGGCCGGGTCGCCGGTCTCGACGACAACCCCGGCGTCCATGAACACGAGGGAGTCGGCAACCTCCCGCGCGAAGCCCATTTCGTGGGTGACGACGATCATCGTCATCCCGTCCGCGGCGAGCCCCTTCATCACGTCGAGGACCTCGCCGACCAGCTCAGGGTCGAGTGCACTGGTGGGCTCGTCGAAGAGCATGAGCTTGGGCTCCATCGCCAGCGCGCGCGCAATCGCCACGCGCTGCTGCTGTCCACCGGACAGGTGCGCGGGATAGTAGTCCTCGCGGTCGGCGAGCCCGACGCGGTCGAGCAGGTCCCTGGCCTTCTGCTCGGCCAGTGCCTTATTCTCTCCCTTCACCCGCAGAGGTGCCTCCATCACGTTCTGCAGCGCCGTCATGTGGGGGAAGAGGTTGAATCGCTGGAAGACCATGCCGATATCGCGACGCTGGCGGGCGGCCTCTCTCGGCCGCAGCTCGTAGAGCTTGCCGTTCGCCTCGCGGTATCCGATGAGGTCTCCGTCGACGCTCAGGCGCCCGGCAGAGACGACCTCGAGGTGGTTGATGCAGCGCAGGAAGGTGGACTTGCCCGACCCGGATGGGCCGACAAGGCACAGCACCTCGCCGCGCTTCACCTCGAGCGAGATCCCCTTGAGCACCTCGTTCGTGCCGAAGCTCTTGGAGACGCCCTCGGCGAGCACCATGGGGGGAATGGGTCGCGCCCCGGATGTGCCGGTCGCCTCGCTCGCGCTCACCTGGGGCCTTCCCTGCCCGGCCCCGACAGCGGGTTCGTGGTCTGGGGTGGCGCGATGACCGTCGGCTGGGTGCCGGTGACCACCGGAACCGCTCCGGTGCCGGTCGGCGCGGTGCCCTTCTTGTCCGGTCGGCGGTCGCCGACGCCGCGGGCGAAGCGCTTCTCGAGGAAGTGCTGGCCCACCATGAGAATGGAGGTGAAGAACAGGTACCACATCGACGCGACGATGAGCATGGGGATCGGGTTGAAGGTCTCCGCCGAGATGTCCCTCGACCGCGTGTAGAGATCGAAACTGTAGGGCACGGCCGTGACCAGCGACGTCGTCTTGAGCATCGAGATGACCTCGTTGCCGGTCGGCGGGATGATGATGCGCATCGACTGCGGCACGATGACCCGGCGCATGGTCTGGAACCAGCCCATGCCGAGGGCCGTCGCTGCCTCCTCCTGTCCCCGGTCGACCGACAGCAGCCCGGCGCGCACGATCTCGGCCATGTAGGCCGCCTCGTTGAGGGCAAGTCCGATGATAGCGAGCGTGAACGTGTTCAGCGCCGCGTTGGTCTGGAACGAGTAGAACGGCTCCATGAACGGGATGCCGATGTCGATGCTCTGGTAGATGATCGACAGCAGGCCCCAGAATACGAGCTGCACGTACACGGGCGTTCCCCGGAACACCCAGAGGTAGACCCACGCCACGCTCTTGACGACGGGGTTCGGGGAGAGCCGCATGATGGCGAGGATCACACCGAGCACAATCGCGATGATCATCGAGTAGACCGTCAGCTGCAATGTGTTGACGGCCGCCTGCGTGATGCGGCGGTCGAACACATACTGCGCAACGGCCGGCCAGTCGTAGGCCGGTCGCCCGGCGGCGTCGATGATGAACAGGGCGGCCCCGGCGATGAGGACCACCGCGAAAACGTTTCGCCACGGGTGGCGCAGCCGGATGGCCTGGATCGGGCGCTCGCTGCTCATGCCCGGCTAGCCGTTCGCGGCGGCGTTGATCGTGATCTCGTCGATGGCGCCGTCGGCGACGCCCCACTCGTCGAGGATGTCGCCGTAGGTTCCGTCGTCGACCATCGACTGGAGCGCGGCCTGGATCGCCTCGGCGATCCCGGAATCCTTGCCCACGGCGACGCCGTACGGCGCCACGTCGAAGGTTTCTCCCGCCGGCTGCAGCTGGTCGCCGGTCTGGGCGATGGCGTACAGGGTGACGGGAGAGTCGGCGCTCATGGCGTCGGCCTGGCCGAGCACGACGGCGCTGGTCGCGGCATCCTGCGTGTCGAACTGGATCTTCTCGATCGCCGGCTTGCCATCGGCAACGCACGCCTCGCTCTTCGCGGGCACCTCGGTGGTGTCTTCGTAGGTCGTGGCCTGAACGGCGACCTTGAGCCCGCAGGCGTCGCTTGGGTCGACCTCGTTTCCGGCGGCGGAGGCCCACTGGATGCCCGCCGTGTAGTAGTTGACGAAGTCGACCTGCTCCTGCCGCTCCACCGTGTCGGTGAACGACGACATGCCGATGTTGACCTTGCCCCCCGTCACGCTCGGGATGATGTTGTCGAACTTCGAGACCTGGAACTCCGGCTCGAGGCCGAGCTTTGCGGCGATGGCCTCGGCGAGCTCGATGCCCCAGCCGATCGGGGCTCCCGCCTCGTCCTTGAACTCATTGGGCGCGTAGGTCGGGTCGGTCCCGACAAGGAGGGTGCCGGAGCTCGCCACGTCGTCGGGGAGCAGGGCGACCGCGGCCTCGTCGACGGTGATCTCGACCGGCGAGCCGGTGTCGGAGCCGGTGTCGGTGCCGGTGCCCGGCGTCGAGTTGTCGACGCATCCGGAAAGGAGCAGAACGGCGACGGCCGCGAGTGCCGGGACAGCGAGTCGTGCGCGCATGATTCCACCTCGTGTGTTTGATGTGCTGGCTGCTGGTGCTGTTGGGTGTGAGCATACTCCGGGCGGGCCGCAGCGCCAGCGGCCATTGGGCCCAACGACCCTTGTCCACTGTACTGACCAGGTGGTGCACTGGTTCTGCCCGCAAACCGGGCGCGATCGCGAAGTCCGAGGGCAGCAATGAAGCGAATATTCGGGGCACTTACCGCAGTGCTCGCAACGGCTCTCCTGGTCGGCCCCCTCGCCGTGGGCGGCCCCGCCGCACCTGCCCCGGCCGCACCGAATGCGGAGGTGGCCCCCTCGGCTGTCGCCCCCAACTTCCCCCCGCCGGGAACCCTGCTCGGCGGCGGGTTCGACGCGTGCACCGCACCATCGCAGCAGCTGATGACGACATGGCTTGCCGCGTCGCCGTACCGCGCGGTCGGCATCTACATCGCCGGGATCAACCGGTTCTGCACCCAGCCACTGCTCACCCCCGGTTGGGTGAGCACCCAACTGGCGGCGGGATGGCACCTGATGCCGATCTACCTCGGCCTGCAGCCCTACTGCACCACCTCGACGAAGGAGTTCCGCTTCACCGCAGCCAATGCGGTCGCCTCCGGCCGGGCGGCGGCCGATGAGGCTGTCGCCGCCGCGCAGGGCCTCGGACTCCCGCGGGAGAGCGCGATCTTCCTCGACATCGAGGCCTACTCGACCACCGACGCCACGTGCCGCTCCGCCGTGCTGAACTTCCAGAGCGCCTGGACGGCGCGCCTCCACGACGTCGGGTACCTGTCGGGCTTCTACAGCAGCCTCGCCTCCGGGATCGCCGACCAGGTCGCCGTCTACCCCTCCGCCTCGTACGTGCGCCCCGACTACCTGTGGTTCGCGCGGTACGACGGCGTTGCGACGGTGACGGATCCGTCGATTCCGACCGCCTACTGGCCGAGCCGGCGCATCAAGCAGTACCAGTCGCCGACCCAGACCGGCGGCCCGGAGACGTGGGGCGGCCTGAGCCTGTCGGTAGACCGCAACCGGCTTGACGTCGCGGCGGTTCCCCGCACGGCGTTCGGCGACTTCACCGGCAACGGCTGGTCCGACCTGATCGCGCGCCGCATCTCGACCGGGGCCCTGCAGCTCTATGCCGGCAACGGGAACGGCTTCGGCGCGGTCTCGCAGATCGGCAGCGGGTGGGGCGGCATGGACTCGATCACGCGGCTCGGGGACTTCGACGGGGACGGCTACGACGACGTCATCGCGCGCGAGAAGGCGACCGGGACGCTCTGGCTGTACCGGTGGACCGGGTCGCGGTTCGCCGCGAAGGCGCCGATCGGAAAGGGGTGGAGTGGAATGCGGGAGATCACCCCGATCGGCGACCTGACGGGAGACGGCCGTGCGGACGTGATCGCGGTGCAGTCCTCCTCCGGCTGCCTCTACCTCTACCCGGGCAATGGCAGCACCCTGACGCAGGGGCAGCGGGTGGGATGCGGCTGGACCGGCCTGCGCGAGCTCGCCGGCGTCGGGGACTTCAACCGCGACGGCCGCGTTGATTTCGTCGCACGCCAGGACGCCACCGGGGAGCTGTGGCTCTACCGCGGAGCCGCTGGCGGATTCAGCACGCGGGTTCGCGTCGGAACCGGCTGGAACGGCATGCGCGACATCGTCGGCGTCGGCGACTTCGACCGCGACGGGTGGACCGACGTGATCGCCGTCAACACGGCTTCGGGCAGCCTGTTGCGGTTCCCCGGCCGCGGCGCGTCTCTCGGATCGGGGCTGCGGGTGGGCAGCGGATGGGGCGACCTGCGCCCCCTCCTCTGAGCGGCGCCACCCCCGTCGTCCGGCAGGGCGGCCCGGCTCACCGGGCCGTCTGAATCCCGATGCCGATCAGCTCGTCGATGAGTTCGGTGTAGCTCAGGCCGGTTGCCATCCAGCACTTGGGGAACATCGAGATGGGCGTGAATCCGGGCATGGTGTTGAGCTCGTTGACGACGAACCCGGACTCGGTGAGAAAGAAATCGACCCGGGCGAGGCCGGCGGCCCCGATCGCCTCGAACGAGCGCAGCGCGAGCTCCTGCATTTGCGCGAGCTCCTCCGGCTCCAGCTGCGCGGGGCAGATGAGGTCGACCCCGCCCGCGTCGAGGTACTTCGCGGTGAAGTCGTAGAACCCGGCACCCCTGACGATGATCTCCCCCGCGACCGAGACACGGGGCGCGGCGCCGTCGCGGCCACCGATCACCCCGCATTCGATCTCGCGGCCGACCAGACGCGCCTCGATGAGCACCTTGCCGTCTTCGGCGAGGGCCACATCCATCGCCGCGGGCAGGTCGGCGGCAGAGTCGGCCCTGGACACCCCGACGCTCGACCCGGCGCGGGCCGGCTTCACGAACACGGGCCATCCGAGCGACTCGGCGGCCTCGAGCACCCCGGCCGGCGAGTCCGCCCACTCCCGTGCCGACACAGTGCGCCACGGGGCGACGGCGATGCCGGAGTGCTGCAGCACGGTCTTCGAGAAGTGCTTGTCCATGCCGACGGCGGACGCGAGCACGCCAGCACCGACGTAGGGCAGGCCGAGCAGCTCGAGCAGGCCCTGGATGGTGCCGTCCTCGCCGAACGGGCCGTGCAGGATCGGGAACACCACGTCGATGTCGCCGAGCACCCGGATGGAGCCCGACGCGTCCGTCACGGTCAGTGCGCGCGACGCGGACGAGGCCGGCCAGTGCACGCGGCTGCCGTTGTCGAGCACGCGCGGCAGCTCGTCTGCGTCGAGCGTGAACATGGCCGGATCGTCGGGTTGCAGGGTGAACGCGCCGGTCGGGGTGATGCCGATCGGGATGACCTCGTACTTGTCGCGGTCGATGGCGGCGAGCACTCCGCCCGCCGTCGCGCAGCTGATCGAGTGCTCACTCGAGCGCCCCCCGAACAGCAGGGCGACGACGAGCTTGTCGGGTGTGGATTCCACGCTCACTCAGGACTCCGGTCGGGGTTCGTCGCTGTCGGTGGTCAGGTGGGGGGCGATGTCACGCGGGTTCATCGTTCCCGCGAGCACCTCGGCGACCTGGGACACGATCGGCATGTCCACGCCCTTCGCCCTGGCGAGCTCGAGCACCGGCGCGACGGAGGAGAGGCCCTCGGCGGTCTGATTCATCTGGGCCACGACGTCGGTGAAGCTGTAGCCCTGCCCGAGGAGCCGGCCGGCCGTGTTGTTGCGCGAGAGCGACGACTCGCACGTTGCGATGAGGTCGCCGAGCCCGGCGAGCCCGGAGAGGGTCTCGGGCCGCGCGCCGTAGGCGACCGCGAAATCGGTCATCTCGACGAGCCCCCGCGTGATGATCGACGCCTTCGTGTTCTCGCCGTACCCCACGCCGTCGACGATGCCGATCGCAACCGCGATCAGGTTCTTGAGCACTCCGCCGAACTCGGTGCCGATGACGTCGGTGTTGACGTAGGAGCGGAAGTACGGGTTGGTGGCCGCGGTGGCGACGAGGGTCGCGGTCTCGAGGCTCGTCGATGACACGACGGCGGCCGTCGGCTGCTCCTTCGCGATCTCGAGCGCGAGGTTGGGGCCGGATGCCACGGCGATGCGATCATCGTCGATGTCGAGCACCTCGCGGATCACCTCGCTCATGCGAAGGCCTGTGCCCTTCTCCACGCCCTTCATGAGGCTCACGACAATCGTGTCGCGGGGAATCAGCTCGCGCACGATGAGCAGGTTCTGCCGCAGCGACTGGCTCGGGACCGAGACGAACACGCACTCGGCGCCCTCGAGCACGTCGGGCAGCCGTGAGCTCGACCACAGGGGGCGCGGGAGGTTGATGCCAGGCAGGTAGTCGCTGTTGCGCTTGCTCTGCGAGATCTCCCTGGCCAGCTCGGGGCGCCTGGCCCAGATCGCGACGTCGGACCCGCCGTCGGCGAGGATCTTGCCGAAGGTGGTTCCCCAGCTGCCGGCTCCGAGCACGGCGACACGTCGCGCCCCTGGCCTGGTGATCCGGATGGGCATGGTGTTGATCAAAAGCGGCCGGTCTCTTTCTGATTGTTCTTCGACGGATCCCAGCGTTGCGCCGGTGCCTTCTCCCGGCGCAGGTCCTCGAGCAGCTCCGTGACGGCATCCATCACGAGCGCCGTCGCCGCCGCGGTGGTCGTGCCGTCGAGCGGCTTGCCGGCGAACGCCGACAGGTCGACGGGGTCGCCGACCTTGACCGTGATCGTCTTGCGGGGAAAGAGGCTAATGCGTTTGGCGTAGCGCGGCATCACGTGCTGGGTTCCCCAGTGCGCGATCGGGATGAGCGGGATGCCGGTCTCGAGGGCCATCCGCACGGCGCCCGCCTTGCCCCGCATGGGCCACAGATCGGGGTCGCGGGTGAGGGAGCCCTCGGGGTAGATGACAATCGCGAGTCCGTCATCGACGATCTTGCGCGCTGCGACCAGCGGGTCGCTTCCGCGCACGGCGCCCGCGCGCTCGACCGGGATCTGGCCGGAGGCGCGCAGCAGGGCCCCGAGAACGGGGTACTTGAACAGGCTCGCCTTCGCGAGGTACCTCGGCATGCGCCCGAGCTTCCACATGACGACGCCGATCACGACCGGATCGATCTCGCTGTAGTGGTTCGGCGCGAGCACGAAGGCGCCCTTTTTGGGCATCTTCTCGCCATCCTCGATGCGGTAGCGCGCGACGAGGTGCATGAACGGCAGGAGCAGAACCGCGAAGAACCGAAATATGGGGGTCTTCTCGTTTGCCCGCCCGGAGTTCGATTCGGGCACGGCCGGCCTAGCCCTCGTAGACGAAATCGGCCCCGAGGGTCTCGAGCTTGTCGATGATGTGCTCGTAGCCACGGCTGATGATCCCGATGTTGCTGATCACCGACTGCCCCTCGGCGCTGAGCGCCGCAATGAGGTGGCTGAACCCGCCGCGGAGGTCGGGCACGTAGATGTTCGCGCCGTGCAGCTTGGTCGGTCCGGTGATCACCGCCGCCTGCTCGAAGTCCCTCCGGGCGACACGCCGGGGGTGGTCGGGAAGGCCAGACGGGTGCACGAGGATCTGCGCGCCCATCTCGTTCAGCGCCTCGGTGAAGCCGAACCGGTTCTCGTAGACCGTCTCGTGCACGATCGAGACGCCCTGCGCCTGGGTGAGGGCGACGATGAGCGGCTGCTGCCAGTCCGTCATGAAGCCGGGGTGCACATCCGTCTCGATGGTGACGGGCTTGAGCTCGCCTCCCGGGTGCCAGAAGCGGATGCCGTCCTCCTGCACGTCGAACGCGCCGCCGACCTTGCGGAAGACGTTGAGGAAGGTCATCATCTCGGTCTGGCGGGCACCGCCGACGAAGATGTCGCCCTTCGTGACGAGCGCGGCCGCGGCCCAGCTCGCCACCTCGTTGCGGTCGAAGAGCGCGCGGTGGTTGTAGCCGTCGAGTCGCTCGACGCCCTCGATCAGGATCACGCGGTTGGGTTCGACCGAGATGATCGCGCCCATCTTCTGCAGGATCGCGATGAGGTCCATGATCTCCGGCTCGATGGCCGCGTTCTTGAGCTCGGTGGTTCCCGTGGCGAGCACCGCGGTCAGGAGCACCTGCTCCGTCGCGCCGACGCTCGGATACGGCAGCTCGATGTCGGCGCCGGTGAGTCCGTTGGGGGCGGTGAGGTGGATTCCCTCGAAGCCCTTCTCAATGACCGCGCCGAACTGGCGCAGGGCGTCGAGGTGGAAGTCGATCGGGCGGTCGCCGATGCGGCATCCGCCGAGGTCGGGGATGCGCGCCTCGCCGAGGCGGTGCAGGAGGGGTCCGCAGAACAAGATGGGGATGCGGCTCGCGCCGGCGTGCGCGTCGATCTCGGCGAAGTGGGCGCTCTCGACCTTGCTCGTGTCGAAGTGCAGCTCTCCACGTGCGGGGCTCGTCACCTTGACCCCGTAGACCTCGAGGAGCCCCCGCACGACCTGCACATCACTGATGTCCGGAACGTCCTTGAGCACGCTCGCGGTGTCGCCGAGCAGCACCGCCACCATGGCCTTCGTGGCGAGGTTCTTCGCGCCCCTGACCTCGATCCGGCCCTTCAGCGGCTTGCCGCCGTTGATGATGATCGAGTCCGAAGTGAGACCGACACGTGCTCCGGCTTTCTGGGCATCCGTTAGGAGAGGGTTCATGCATTTCACCTGCGCTGATCTGTTGTTGGGGGATGAATTACTTGGCGGGGAGGGTCCGCGGCCGCCAGGATTCCCGGCCCGCCTCGAACTGTGTGATGCGCGCTTCTTCGCGCAGCGTGAGAGAGATGTCGTCGAGGCCCTCGAGGAGGCGCCAGCGCGTGTAGTCGTCAATGATAAACGATGCCGTGTAATCGCCAACGGTCGCCGTTCGCGCGACGAGGTCGATCCTCGCCTCGATTCCGGGGTTTTCCCCGATGATCGCCCAGAACGCCTCCGCGTCGGCCTCGGAGATCTCGCCGACAAGCAGGCCCTGCTTTCCCGAGTTTCCGCGGAAGATGTCGCCGAACCTCGGGCTCAGCACCGCGGCGAAGCCGAAGTCGCGCAGCGCCCAGACCGCGTGCTCGCGGCTCGATCCGGTGCCGAAGTCCGGTCCGGCGATCAGCACGCGCGCGCCGCGGAACTCCGGCCGGTTGAGCACGAAGTCGGGATCCTGGCGCCACTGGTAGAACAGCGCGTCGTCGAACCCCGTCTTCGTGACGCGCTTCAGGAACACGGCGGGGATGATCTGGTCGGTGTCGACGTTCGACTGGGTGAGCGGAGCGGCGATACCGGTGATGACGGAGACCTTGTCCATCAGGTGCTCACCTCGGCTGCGATGTCGGAGGGGCTCGAGAGCGTGCCGCGGATGGCCGTCGCTGCGGCGACAAGCGGCGAGACCAGGTGTGTGCGGCCGCCCTTGCCCTGCCGGCCCTCGAAGTTGCGATTCGAGGTCGAGGCGCACCTCTCGCCGGGGGCGAGCTGGTCGGGGTTCATCCCGAGGCACATCGAGCAGCCGGCGAATCGCCACTCGGCACCGAAGTCGGTGACGATCCTGTCGATTCCCTCGGCCTCAGCCTCGAGGCGGACGCGCGCGGATCCGGGGACGACCATGACGCGCACGCCATCGGCCTTCGTGTGCCCCTTGATGATCGAGGCGAAGGCGCGCAGGTCTTCGATGCGGCTGTTCGTGCACGACCCCATGAAGACGGCGTCGACGGCGATGTCCTTCATCGGGGTGCCGGCGGCGAGATCCATGTAGGCGAGGGCGCGCTCGGCCGCGGCGCGGTCGTTGTGGTCGGCGATCGCCGCCGGGTCGGGGACGGTGCCGCTCAGCGAGACCCCCTGGCCCGGGTTGGTTCCCCACGTGACGAAGGGTTCGAGCTCATCGGCGTCCAGGACGACCTCGGCGTCGAAGACGGCGTCGTCGTCGGTCGCGAGCGTGTTCCAGTACTCGACGGCCGCCTCCCAGTCGGCGCCGGCCGGGGCGTGCGGGCGGCCCTTCAGGTAGCCGTAGGTGGTTTCGTCGGGGGCGACCATGCCGGCGCGGGCACCTGCCTCGATCGACATGTTGCAGATCGTCATGCGCCCCTCCATCGAGAGCGCCCTGATGGCGCTGCCACGGTACTCGAGCACGTAGCCCTGCCCGCCGCCGGTGCCGATCTTCGCGATGACGGCGAGGATGATGTCCTTCGCCGTCACGCCGTCGCGCAGGGTGCCGTCGACCGTGATCGCCATCGTCTTGAACGCGGTGAGCGGCAGGGTCTGGGTCGCGAGGACATGCTCGACCTCGCTCGTGCCGATGCCGAAGGCCATCGCACCGAATGCGCCGTGGGTCGAGGTGTGGGAGTCGCCGCAGACGACGGTGATACCAGGCATGGTGAGGCCGAGCTGCGGTCCGACGACGTGCACGATTCCCTGCTCGATGTCGCCGAGGGAGTGCAGCCGCACGCCGAACTCCGCGGCGTTGTTGCGCAGCGTCTGGATCTGGGTGCGGCTCGTGAGGTCGGCGATCGGCTTGTCGATGTCGAGCGTCGGGGTGTTGTGGTCTTCCGTCGCGATCGTGAGGTCGGGGCGCCGCACCGGTCGGCCGGCGAGGCGGAGGCCGTCGAAGGCCTGGGGGCTGGTGACCTCGTGAAGGAGGTGGAGGTCGATGTACAGCAGGTCGGGGTTGCCCTCGGCACCCTCGACGACCAGATGGTCGTCCCACACCTTCTCTGCCAGCGTCCTGCCCACTGTGCTGCCTTTCGCGTCGGGATGTGCGCTCGCTCGCGCGCTCAATCTCGTCATTCTACGTGCCGGGCACCCCCGCCGGCCGCGTCACGCGCTTCGGGACGTCGCCGAGCACGGCCGTCGAGCCTGCCGCGACCGCGACGCGGGGCCCGCTTCG
>Ga0105047_10005086_pt1 | contig 22724 bp, 20 predicted proteins | sample MAT04_FD_78384 | JGI IMG/M metagenome (GOLD analysis project Ga0105047, IMG submission 78384) | Freshwater microbial communities from Lake Fryxell liftoff mats and glacier meltwater in Antarctica - MAT-04 (megahit assembly) | ecosystem: Environmental > Aquatic > Freshwater > Ice > Liftoff... | reverse complement strand
GGCGGCACGATCACATCTCTTTCAGGGCGCGAGACCGATGTCCTTCGTTGCCTCGCGAACGGGGAGCCCACCGTCGACATTGCATCGGCGTTGTTCATCAGCGTGCATACCGTTCGGTCGCATGTACGCCACATCCTCGAGAAGCTCGACGCGCATTCGAAGCTCGAAGCGGTGTCGATTGCGCTTCGGCAAGGGATCATCGACGCGCCGCGCTAGCGCTGCCGACGTCTGGTCAGCGGTCAGCGGGCTCGGCGATCCACCGGTAGCCGATGCCCACCAGATCATTGCCAGGCTCGTGCACGTCGTGAACACTCGGAGTCGGCCGCAGCCTCGACGACTTCGGCACTGGCTTCTCGTCGCTGGCCTACCTGAAACGCGTATCTATCAGCGGCCTCAAGATTCACAAGGCGTGGGCCCTTCGGCACTCCTCGATAGCGGGCCTTCGCCGGTAGGCAAAAGGACGTCTGGTCCTGACACCTGATCCCCGCCCATCAGGCGCGCACAGGCCGGGCAGATTCCGTGCGTAACGGCCGGGATCACCTCAGCGGCCAACACGGCGCGATCGCGGAGAAGGGATTCAACGGGCACCCATTCGGATCCGTCGAAGTAGCGGCCGCACCAGGCGCACGACCGCAGCGGTGGCGCCGCCGGATCGCGAGGAGTCCGCCGGTCGAGCAACGCCACCGGGTCCCGGGGCTCTTCCCGGACGAGGGTTGAACAAAAATGGACCACGTCTTGGGGTTCGGCGCTCACCGTGATCGTGAACCACCTTCGGGCGGCCGGGGCATCGCAGCGAAACGGGAGCCGGATCGGTCGTTGCTCGGCGCGCACTCGCTGCACGAGCGCCTGCCAGAGGAACCTCACCTCGTCACCCGCGAAGTACCCCCAGATCGGGCCGTCGGACGACGGTGTCGCGAGGTCGAGGGCATCGTTGTCGATCGCGAACGTTTCCCAGTCGACGTTGACCGACACGAGGTGGTCCGCCCGGTCGATACGGTATTCAAGGATCATTGCTGGGCCGATGGTACCGCCGTCGAACACCGAAAGGACCTCGGTTGTCGCCCCAGTGCGGGCCTTCGGCGAGATCGGGATTTGTCCGCGAGCGCTGTTCGACGCGTTCGTCGAGCCCCACAGAAAGTGCTCCTCGAGCGGGAACGACAATCTCCGTCCGAACACGACCTCGGCCCACGGCTCGTCATCTGCTTGGCGGCGTTCGACAGAGCGGCGAACTCGCCACCGGGTCGTCGCCCTGTCGCGGAACTCCTCCGCCACCGCCTCGGGGAACACGCCGTCCACGAGCGCCTTCACGGGGACAAGAGGCAATCACGCCGAGTGATGCGTTGGCCGACCCGCTCCGCTTCGCGCTCGTCGACCTCGATGCGGCGGACGATCTCTCCAGGCTTCGTTGCGTAGAACTCGACGGGCAAGCGAATCTGGGGGACGGGCAGACCGGTCGCGTCAGGTACGGCCCGGACGCGGTTCTCTCCTCGGCCCACGGTGGCGGCGGCAGCCTGGATGATCTCCGATACGACGGGGCCCGCAACGGGCCCCGTCTCGTCGGCCCATAGAAGCATCGCTGTGGACGATCCCGGGAAATGGCGAGTGTTGATGCCTTCGTCGACGAGGCTGACCACCAACGACGTCAGCGACGTGCCCCCGGCCTGCGCCTTCCGCTCGAGCTGTTCGAGAAGGTGTTCTGGGAGCCGACAGGACGAGAGATCGTCGCCCCCCGCTGGCGTCCAACGCGGCACAACGAAGCACGGCAACCGCCCCAGCCCCCGACCGCGGCGCGCCCGTGGTCTACCCGTTTCATTCGGTCGATCACCCCCGTCACAATCCTCGTGGGGCGGTGGCCTGGGCTTCACCGCGGTGGCGCTCCGGCGCTGCCCTTCGACGTCATCCTCAGCATCAACATCGGTTGGCTCGGGTGGTGGTGTTCTCGGTGGACGGTCCGATCGGACCGCACTCAGATCAGGGGGAACCCGATACCAGGGCCGAGCACATGTCCACCAGGTTGTCGACGAAGTCTTCGTGGGTCAGTTCGTTCGTATTGCCGTCGTCGATGGCGCGCGCTCGCTCGGCCACCACTCCCGTGAGCAGCATGATGAGGGCGACGACACGCTCACGGCGCACCGCCGGTGGTCCCGGCGTGCGCTTCTCGATCTCGTCGAGGATCGACGAGAGGTGCCCGGTCGTTTCAGCATCGGACTCGACACGCCAGGCCGCGAACCGTCCACGGAGCTGGGCCACGATACGGACGTAGTCCCGGCCGCCCGGATCCGCGAGAAGCGCGGCGTAGGGCAACACCAGGCACGCCACCAACGACCGACTGCCGGGCCGACTACCGGCACCTTCGCGCAGGAGGCCACGTTCCTCATCGATCGGCCCTCCCCGACGGGAGAGAACCGCGAGCAGGAGGTTCTGTCGTGAGCCGAAGTGGTAGCTGACCGCGGAAGGGTTGCGTTGCTGTGCGGCCTCCACGATCTCGCGGGTCGTGACCCCCTGGATGCCCCCGCGCGCAAAGAGTGCTTCCGCCACGTCGAGTAGGAGCTGGCGGGTACCGACCCCTGCCGCCGCCGCCTCAGCCACCGAGGGGCAACAGCGCGTTGGTGGGGATCACGCTCACGTCGAGGCCCTCCGGTAGGGGGTTCGCGTAGTCGGGGTACTTTCGCTTGGCCGTCGCCCGAGCCTTGGTGGTGCGGTGCACGGGGTCGGTGTCAAACACGGGAATCACCTTGGACCCGAAGAGCTCGATCATCTCCAGGACCTCTTCATGCTCGAAGCCCTCGTTGGGGATGCCGAACACCAACTGGTCACAGCCGACGTCCTGATACTTCTCGATCTGCTCGAGCACGTCGTCGGGAGCGCCGCACAGCAGGTAACCCGACTCGATGAGGAAGTCGAGAGTTTGATCATCAGGGATCGCTCGGGGAACACCGGGCCACTTCACCGCGCCCGGCTGGGGAGGCATGGTGTCGTGGTAGAGGTTGACGAGGGTGTTGAGGTACCCCCGGCCCGAGGACATGGCGATCTCCCGAGCTCGTTCACGGCTCCCGACGCAGACCACCGCGTTCGTCATCATGACGTTGTCGTTGAGGTACTGCCCGAGCGGTTCGGCGCAGTTGGCGATCCCCTCTTTGTAGGCCTCGATCCGGCCCTTGAGGTTGTAGATGGGCTCGAAGTTGAACGCGATCGCACCGATGCCCAACTCGCCGGCCTTGGTGAAGGTTCCCGGATTGCCACAGCCGACCCACAGCGGTGGATGACCAACGCCGTACGGCTTCGGCAAGATGTTGTGAGGGGTTTCGACCTTGAAGAACTCGCCGTTGAAGGTGTAGTCCCGCTGCTCCCACATGCGGAGGATCTCCGTCGCGGCCTCGTCCCACATCGCCTTGGTCTCCGAGGTCAAAAGGTCGAAGGTGGCCATCTCGTGGCTTCCGGCGCCACGACCGGTCCCCCACTCGTACCTTCCATTGCAGACGTGGTCCAGCATGGCGACCCGCTCGGCGTTGCGCACGGGGTGGTTGACCGGTCGCGACAGGTTCATGATCGCCGACCCCACGTGGATGCGTTCGGTCTTGGCGGCGACGTAGCCGAAGATCACCTCAGGGGAGGACATGTGGGAGTACTCGGTGAGCGCGTGGTGCTCGCCGAACCAGGCGTACTTCCAGTTGAAACTGTCGGCGTGGATCGCGTACTCGATCTCCCGCATGAGCATGACGTGCTCGGTATCGGTCTGCCGGGACGCAGGCCCGGGCAGGAAGCCGTTAAAGAACAGGCCGAACTCCATGGTGTCACTCCTCGTCGATCACTAGAACAGGTTCTAATATATGCCATTAGAACCGCCGCCGCAAGCGACGCTCCTTCCGGCCACCGTCGTCACCGATCTCGTCGCCCGGAGGGCGACTTCGAGGAGGAGGCCTCTCAGACCGCGGGAAACCAGTTCGCGTGGAAGCCGAGCGGAACTCGCCGAGGGATGCGGATGCGCGCAACCGGCTCCGCCTCGATGTCGTGGGCGTCGAGCACCACGAGGTCGGATGCATCCCTCGCTCGGTCGGCCACCATGGTGAGAAGCCACCCGTCGTCCTCAGCCACGCCGCCTGGGTCGGGCACGAAGACGTGCTCGCCGCTCACCTCGCTCTCGGCGTAGCTGCGCTGCTGCGAGGTCCCGGTCTCGAGGTCGTACTTCACCACGCCGTTGAACTCGAACTCGAACTCCCAGGTGCGCGGCTGGCAGTTGTACAAGTAGCGCGTGGGCAACGATGCGAAGTTGTCGTTGATGCGCGGGAACTCCCCACTGCGATCGTCGGTCTGCTCGCCGACGATGGTGCCGGCGGCGAGATCCAGTGACCACCTCCAGGGCATCGGAACGGTGTGTCCACCAGGATGCTCGAAGTCGAAGCCACCCGGCATCGTCGGGAACCTCGGCGCCCGGATCTCGATGTGCCCGTCCGTCTCCCACGCGTTGAAGAAGTGCACCACGTAACAGGTGTCGAGCTCGAACCATCGGATGTCGGCGCCGTCGCCGCGCCGGGGCAGCACACCGAGCCGCGTGCCCTGAGACTCGTCCCAGCGCATGATCGGACCACCGGACATGGCGTTCACCACATCGAAGATGGCGGGGGCATCGAGGAACACGACGTGGTGCTGGGTGAGCACGAAGTCGTGGATCATGACGGGGTTCGGAAGTTCGATCTCCGTGCTGTGCACGAGCGTCCCCGCCGCATCGGCGACGTGATAGCGGAGGTAGGGAGGGAAGGGCGCGTAGCCGAAGAAATGCATTTCGCCACTGACCGGGTCGACCTTTGGATGAGCGGTCATCCCCCCCACCAGCCTCCCGGCGAAGTCCCACTCGCCAAGGGTCTCGAGCGTCTGGCTGAACTCGGTGGGCGGGGCGGCCTCCAACAACGCGAGCAGGCGTCCACCGTGGCGGATCGTGTGGGTGTTGGCGGTGTTCTTGAGGAACCCGACCTCCGCCTGCACCTCAGCGTCCGGCATGACGAGTTCGCCGAGCCCGCCAAATTGCGCGGCGCCTCGACGACGCTCGGCCAGCAGACCCTTCGACTCGATCCAGCGGTTGCGATAGGAGGCCCCACCCTCGTCGAACGACACCGCGTGCAACATGCCGTCTCCATCGAACGGGTGGTACTTCCCCAGTGGTGCGAACTGGGGATTCGGTCCGTTTCGCACGAACATGCCACGCAGGCCATCGGGAAGTTCGCCGACGATCTCCAGTTCGTGGTCGTCGCGCTCGTCGCCGACGGGTGCCAGCAGGCCAGACAGGAACGGTGAAGTCGTCGGTACTGCGTCGATGCTCATAAGGGCCTCCGGGAAAGGGCTGCTCAGGACAGGTTAACACTGTTCACCTCGGTAGGCCACCTCAGATTTGGCGGTTCGGGCTCCGAGCCAGCGCGGGCGGGATTCGGCGAGGCGGCGAGGGCGTCGCCCAGTAGCAACCCACCCCGAAGGAGGGTACGGTCTCACACGGTTTCGGCGTTCCGCGATCTCTACTCACACAAAGGACCCCGATGGCGCACGACCTCATCATTCGCCACGGGACCGTTCTCGACGGAACGGGCGCTGACGGCGTACCTGCCGACCTGGCGATCGACGGCGACCGCATCACGTCGATCGGCGATCTGTCGACGTCCGAGGCCACCCGTGAGATCGACGCCTCCGGCCTCACCGTGACGCCGGGTTTCGTGGACCTCCACACCCATCTGGATGCTCAGGTGGGGTGGGACCCGATGATGACCTCGAGCTCGTGGCACGGCGTGACCACGGTGCTGATGGGCAACTGCGGTGTGACGTTCGCACCTGTGGCCCCCGAGAACCATCACGTCCTTGCGGAGATGATGGAGAGCGTCGAGGATATTCCACGAGAGGCGATCCTGGGCGGCCTGCCCTGGGACTGGGAGACCTACCCCGAGTACCTGGATTCGGTCCAGCGTATGAAGCCGGCGCTCAACGTCGTCGGCATGGTCGGTCACTGCGCGATTCGCTATCACGTGATGGGTGACCGTTCACTCACCGACGAGGCACCGACTCCTCGCGAGCTGGCCCAGATGCGCGACATCGCCGCTGCGTCCGTCGCTGGTGGCGCCGTCGGCTTCTCCACCTCCCGGATATTGCTCCACGTGGTTCCTGACGGTCGCAAGGTGCCCGGCACCTACGCCGAGATCCCCGAGTACGAAGCCATCGCCGAGGGCATGAACCAGGCCGGGGGTGGGCTCTTCCAGGGAGTGCTCGATTTCGACACGCGGGCCGGCCACGAGTTCAAACTTCTCCGGGCCATGGCCGAGGCAGCCGGTGATGTGTTGTTCACCGGCGGCCCCGGCAACGACCCCACCGGCGATCTCGGCGTGGTCGAACTGTGGGACACGTTCCTCCGCGACACCCGCGCCTCCGCCGGGCGGATCACCGAGGTCGCGATGACCCGCCCGAGCGGGTCACTCATGGGCCTCGCCCAGGTTCCTCCCGTGCGCGGCGCACGCTGGCGAAGCGTCATGGAGCTCCCCACGCTCACCGAGCGGGTCGCCGCGCTGCGCGACGACACGATCCGTGCTGCGCTCATCGACGAAGGTCGGGCCAAGGGCATGCTCCACGACCCCGCCCACATCCACCCGTTGGGCAACGGCGAGGTCCCCGACTTCGAGATCGAATCGGGTCGGTCGCTGGCCGAGTTGGCCGCCGCCGCGGGCGTACATCCGATCGAGGTCGTGATCGACCGCCTCCTGGCGAGCGACGGCCGCGAGTTGTTCAACATGTGGTTCTTCAACCGCAATCGGCCCGCGCTCCGCGAGCTGTTGAAGCTCGAACACGTCTACCCCGGAGCGGGCGACGCCGGCGCCCACGCCGGACAGATCTGCGATGCCGATGCCCCGACCCACTACCTCGCGCACTGGTGCCGAGACCAGGGAACTGTTTCACTGGCCCAGGCGGTGCACCGCCTTACCGCCAAACCGGCCTCGGTACTCGGCCTTGCGAACCGTGGCACGCTCGAAGTCGGCACCTACGCCGACGTCAACGTGTTCGATCCCGGACGTCTGCAGCCGGGCTACCCCACCTATGTGAACGACCTCCCCAACGGCAAGGGCCGATTCTGCGTCAGGGCGCAGGGGTATGCCGCAACACTGGTGAACGGGGAAATCGTGACCGAGCAGGGCGAGCACACCGGCGCGCGGCCTGGGCGGGTCATACGCCAGTTCGCCCGCCGCTGACGCCGTCGGCCGACCGCTCGACCGGTGGCGCGCTGGCGCGCTGGCGCGCTGGCGCGCTGGCAGGACGTGTTCGTGGATTGTCTTGTGTGCCGGGCCGCACCGGTGTAGTCATGGGGCATGACGAGCGCACCCGATTGGAAAGCGCGTCCTGAAGGCCCCGACTATGACGCCGTCCGAGGCCGACTGGTCGACGCCGCGGCACAGATCGTCCGCGACGGGGGCGTCAACTCACTGCGGCTCGACTCGGTCGCTGAAGCCGCGGGGCTGCACCGTTCCTCGGTGTACCGATACTTCGCCTCCAAGGAGGAGTTGTTGACCGCGGTGGTCGCCCAGGCAACGAGTCGGGTACGTCGCAAGGTCGTGAGGAAACTCGGCCGATCGGCTCCCCCCGAGCAACTCCTGGCCGAAGGCCTCGCCATGGCACTGGCCGAGCTGACATCCGACCCGATCCATCGGGCGCTCACCGATCCGTCCGCGAGTGAGACGATGTCGAAGGTGGGCAACAAGGCACTCACGGGCGGCCTCGGCCCGCTGGTCGATCCGGTCTTCGAACAGGCGGCCGCGCAAGGGCTACTTCGCGACGGTGTCACCGCGGCCGACGCGTCCCGATGGCTGCAGGTTGTGGCCCGGGGACTGCTGCGTTCGCCCGATGTTCTTCCTGACCGCGCCGCCGTGACCGCATTGCTCGAGCTCATGCTGATCCCTGCGCTCTTCGAACGATGAGGGCACGCGCGGAAGACGTCGGTTCAGAAGCTCCGGAGGTACTTCGGTAGGGAGCGTTCGAGCATCGAACGAGACCGGGCCTGGATCGTCTTGTCTGTCTGCTCGCTGGCGGGGAGGATCCAGAAGCGCCCGTCCCGGACACCCTGGAAGGTCTCTTCTGCCACGGCTTCGACCGGCGTGTAGTCGGGCTCCATCCCGGCCGCGCGCATTCGTTCCTCGAACGACGCGATCGTGGTGTGGGCGGTCATCCGAGGGTGATCGTTGTGCCAGTGACTCGGCCGCTTGCCGGAGGATTCGAGCAAGCCGGTGCGCAGAACCTTTGGGCCGGGGAAGAGAACGGATGCGCCGATCAGGGCATCGATCGATCGGAGCTGGCCGTAGAGCACCTCGCTGAGGGTCGTGACCGCCGCTTTGGTCGTGGCGTAGATCGCCGTGTTCGGGATCGGTGCGACACCGCCGTTGCCCGAAGAGGTGTTGACGATGTGACCCTCCTCGCCGGCCTCCAGCATCGCCGGCACGAACGCCTTGATGCCGTGGATGACGCCCCAGACGTTGACCGAGAGGCCCCACCCCCAGTCGTTGAGGGTGTGTTCCCACATCTTGCCTTCGGCGCCGGCACCGACCCCGGCGTTGTTGCAGAGCAGATGAACCGCACCGTAGGCGTCGTAGGCGCGATCGCGCAGCGCTTCGACCGAGGCGAAATCGCTGACGTCGGCGACTACTCCGATCACCTCATGGCCGCAAGCCCGAAGCTCGGCGACCGTGGCGTCGAGCGGCTCTGGGAAGAGGTCGGCGACGACGACCTTCATCGCCGCCTCGGCGAAACGCTCGGCCAACGCTCGCCCGATTCCGCCGGCGCCACCGGTGATCACCGCGACCCTGCCCTCGAAGTGCTCCATCACTGCGCCTTCACGGTGGCGATGAGATCGTCGTAGCGCTGGTGGATGAACGGCAGGATGGTGGCGGCGGGAACGCGCTCGACCAAGGATCCCTGCTGCTTGCTGCTGCGTTCCGACAGGGTGATCGCCGGTTCGGAAAGCACGGGAAAGTCCGCCACAGGATCGAACTTGGAATCGCGCAGCTCGAGCGTGCCGGTGACCCGCCGATGCCGGCGAGTCTCACCTTCTCGGGTGCAGTACACCAACCACGCGTCGTCGTCGAGACCTCCCCCCGCGGGATCACGAAGGAACTTGAAGTAGAAGTCCAGCGATTCGCCGCCGACGGGGAGCGGGAGATCGTCACCAATCGTGCCGGTGATCTCGATGATGGAGGTGCCCATTCGGGCAACCGTCGCGCAGAGTTGCTCGCCCTCGACGTCGAGGCTGATCTTGGCCAACTTCTTCGGCTCGCCGTAGATCTCGCGACCGCTCACCACGGCCTGTTCGGTGGTCATGGGCATCAGCAACGGGTAGTAGCCGGTGCGGTCGCCGTGCCGCGCCGACACGGCGAAGGTGCCTGCGCCGATCGGGCCCATCCCGTGGCCAAGCTCGACCGTCGAGATCCCGACCTTCACGATCGGTGTTTCGGTTGGTGCGAGCGGTGGCGGGAGCACGGAGGCGAGCGCGTCGGGATCGGTGACGAACGTGGCGACGAGGGAGGTCGACCACGTGTCTATCGATCGAGGGGCGGCCTTGACATCGGTGCTCGACCTCGGCGGCCGACCTGCGTAACGAACGGTCATCGTCTGGTTCTACCAACACCAGGCGCAGGTGGCAAGACATTTCTGAATACTGTCCTCTTGATCCTGCCGTGTGGGGCATGCCGGTGATGTGTGATCCGATCTTCAACCCATTCGTGGTGTCGGCACACAAGGATCCGTACGCGACCGCCGGGCGAGCGCGATGACGGCCCACTGACCGTGTTGCCGTCGATCGGGAACTCGACGAGCTCGGCGCATGGATCGAGACCAAGGCGATCGGCGGCGCGGAGGGGTGCATTGCCGTACGTCCACGACGCGATGCCGGCGAGTCACAGGTGATCAACGTGACCGAGAACCGGCGCGCCGCAGTTCGGGGAGGTCGTCCACCGATCAGGCGACGCCGATCAGTTCGGGACCGATCCGCTCCACGATCGGAGCGAGACCAGCGACGTCCAGGCTGTAGGTCTCGGCCGCCGTCTCGCCGAGCATGCGGCGCGTCTCGGCTTCGGGCACGTCGCCGAAGGTTTCGCGCAGTGCCTTTTCAGTGTGAGGCCAGGTGCCCTCGTGATGGGGGTAGTCGTTGCCCCACATGATCACCCCGACGCCGATCTGCTCTCGCAACTCGATCTCCTTGCGAGCCATCACCGACGCACCGATTCGCACATTCCGAAGGAAGTATTCGCTCGGCTTGAGAGGCATGTGGCGGGTGAACGCGCTCCCGAATCGTTCGGTGGCGTGGGAGCCGTTCCACTTGGCGTCCATGCGGGTCACCATCGAGGGCACCCACCACGCGCCGTTCTCGGTGACGCAGAACTTCAGGTCGGGGAACCGCTCGAAGACACCACCCCAGATCAGGTGCCACAGCGGGCGAGATGCCCACCACGATGCTTCCGTGGTGAAGATCCCCGCGGCCCCGGGCAGGTGCCACCCACCGAAGTCGCCTACTGCGCCCGAATGGGTGTGGACCGGAAGCCGCAGCTCCTGACAGGTGGCCCAGAACGGGTCGTAGACCGGGTCGTTGTAGGGCGGGCGGTATTGCCACACCGAGGGGATCAGTACTCCTCCGAGTCCGTTTTCCCTGGCCCAGCGCGCCTCCTCACAGGCCGACTCAACGTCGTCGACACACGGGATCACGGCCAGCCCGATACGACGGAGAGGCTCCTCGGCACAGAACTCGGCCAGCCACCGGTTGTGGGCGCGGGCACCCGCGAGGAGCCGATCGGGCTTGGTGTGCGCGGCCGGGTGTAGCCCGACCCCGAACGGAGCCCCGTTGCCCTTGGTGCTGCCGTCGGGAAACAGGACCTCCGCGGCGATGCCATCGGCGTCGAGCTCCTTGGTGCGCTGGGCCGAGTCCCAGGCACCGTTGAGGCCTTCGGCCAGATCGGCCTCCCGGTCATCGAGGAACTCCGCGACCTGGTCGCGCAACACATCGCCCCCTGCGGCCAAGCGGGCGAGCTGGCGGTCATAGGCCTCGCGGTAGTCGGGATCGAGGTACTCGCGGTAACGCCCGTCTGGCAGTCCGGCGTGGCAGTCCGACGAGATGATCATCATCCGGGTCACGGTTCGCTCCTCCTGTGTGCCTACCCGATAGAAGTACCACGAGCGCCTACGTGCACGCAAGACATTTCATGATATTGTCCTGCCATGAGTTCGGACGTCGCTCGGGGCACCCGCTCGCGACGCCGCTGCTCCGACGGTGACGGTCAGGATGGCGCGTCGGGTGATCGCCACGTCCGAGGACCATGCCGAGATGCGCCGGGGCGAACGCGCAACGACCACCGATCCCTGGACGGACATGAGCAAGGGCGATACGCATGACTGAGGCAACCACCACATCCGAGCGGATCTTCGATGCCGACAACCACTACTACGAAGCGGCCGACGCCTTCACACGACACGTGCCCAAGTCCATGCAGTCACGGTGCGTGCAGTGGGTGGAGATGGACGGCCGGCGGTATCACCTCGTCGCCGGCCGCCTCGATAGTCAGGTCACCAACCCGACCTTCGATCCCGTATGCAAACCGGGGGTGCTGCGCACCTACTACCGGGGCAACCCGGACAGAAAGACCGCCACCGAGTTGATCCGCTCCGCCATCGAGCCCAAGCCGGCGGAGTACACCGACCGCGACGCACGCGTCGCCCGCATCGATGAACAGGGCCTCGAGGGGGTGTGGCTCTTCCCCACTCTCGGCGTGCTCTACGAGGAAAGGCTCACCCGGGACCCCGAGGCCTTGACCACCCTCTTCCAAGGGTTCAATCGCTGGGTCGTCGACGACTGGGGCCTCGCCTACCGGGACAAGATCTTCGCCGCGCCCTACCTATCCCTGGTCGATCTCGACTGGGCTTGCCGAGAGCTCGAATGGGCCATCGACAACGGCGCTCGCATCATCGGGATCCGGCCCGCAGCGGTCGTCACCCCGCAGGGATCACGCTCACCCGCTGATCCGATGTTCGACCCGTTCTGGGCTCGCGTCGCCGAAGCCGGCATCACGGTCATCGCCCACGTGGGCAACTCGGGGTACTCCAGCAACGGCTATCCGGCGGGAGGGACCCTCGACACGATCGGCAGCGGCACGCATCCCTCTGTGGCCAGTCTCCGGCCGGAGCGCGCCATCTACGACTTCCTCATCACCCTCGTTTACGACAAACTCTTCGAGCGGTTCCCGAACCTGCGGGTGGCATCGGTCGAGAATGGTTCGGAGTTCCTCCCCGACCTGTTCCGCAAGCTCGAACACTCACGCGACCGGCTCCCCCACTACTACGCCGAAGATCCGATCGTGGCGTTCCGGGAACACGTGTGGATCAACCCGTTCTGGGAAGACGACATCGCCGAGGTCGTGGGCATCATGGGCGCAGACCGGGTGATATTCGGCTCGGACTGGCCGCACATGGAAGGCCTCGCCGAGCCGCGAGAGATCCTGAGCGACCTCGGCGGACTCGACGCGAAGGAACGCCACCAGGTGCTCTTCGCCAACGCAGTCGGCCTCAACCAGCTCCGGCCGGGCTGATCGTTCAGACCCGCGGCCGACACTCGGGTCGACACCTCGCGATCTACGAGCGCCTCCTCGTGATCATGGCTGGGAGGAACGCGGGTGCTGGCGCTCTTGGAGACCGTCGACACCGAACCGGCCGGCCCCGACACGTCGATGTTCTCGTGCGGGCCGGCGTCGTCGAGCGATGATGCGAGCGACCAATCGAAATCGCAGTCCCTACCGGGAGCACACGCCTTTCGCGCTAGAAAACCGTGGAGCACACGACGAGGATGAAGATCACATCATGCCAATGAACGACACTCCCCTTTCGGCGATCGAACCCGATCCGACCGAGCACGACGCGATACGAGCCCGTTACCGGGAAGAGCGCGACAAACGCCTCCGCGACGACGGCAACGACCAATACATCGAGCCGACCGGGAAGTTCGCCCACTTCCTCGGGGATCCTTACGTCGAGCGTGTCGAACGTGAGCCGCTGTTCGACGAGGTGACCGTGGCGTTGATCGGCGGTGGATTCTCCGGCTTGTGCACCGGTGCCCGTCTCAAAGCAGCCGGGGTCGATGACGTACGGATCATCGAAGGTGGCGGTGACGTCGGCGGGGCGTGGTACTGGAACCGCTACCCCGGAGCGATGTGCGACACCGCGGCGATGATCTACCTGCCCTTGCTCGAAGAGACCGGCCACATGCCGAGCATGAAGTACACGTTCGCGCCCGAGATCTTCGGGCACGCCAAACGGATCGCCACCACCTTCGGGCTCTACGACAACGCCTTGTTCTCGACCAACGTCAAAGGCCTGGAATGGGACGACGCGTCGTCACGATGGATCATCCGCACCGATCGCGGTGACGAAATTCGAGCCCGGTTCGTGGCGATGGGCACCGGCCCCCTGAATCGGCCGAAGCTCCCCGGCATCCCCGGCATCGAGAAGTTCAACGGGCACTGCTTCCACACCAGCCGCTGGGACTACGGCTACACGGGGGGTGACCCCGGCGGTTCGCCGCTCGCCAACCTCGCCGACAAGCGCGTCGGGATCATCGGCACCGGCGCAACGGCGGTCCAGTGCATTCCCGCCCTGGCTCGCGACTCCCACGAACTCTTCGTCTTCCAGCGAACGCCGTCGTCGATCGACATCCGGAACAACCACCCGATCGACCCAGACGAGTTCGCCGAACTCGAGCCGGGGTGGCAGATGCGCTGGATGGAGAACTTCTCGACCCTGCAGACCGGCGGTTACACCGATGTGGATCTGGTCAAGGACGGCTGGACCGACATCGCACAACGAATCCGTGATCGGATCGTAGCCACGATCAGTGAGCTGAGCGCCGCCGCCGAGCCATTCGGCCCCGACGCCATCATGCGAGCATTCGAAGACGCCGACGACGAGAAGATGATCGAGATCCGGACCCGGGTCGATGAGATGGTGGATGATCCCGCCACCGCCGACGGCCTCAAGCCGTGGTTCCGGCAGCTCTGCAAGCGTCCGTGTTTCCATGACGAGTACCTCCAGGCCTACAACTTGCCTGGCACGCACCTCATCGACACCGACGGCAAAGGCGTCGAACGAATCGACGAAACCGGGGTCTGGGTGGGCGGCGTCCACTATGAGCTCGACTGTCTGATCTTCGCGTCCGGATTCGAGTTCGCGGCCACCGACTATGCCCGCCGGAGCGGCTACGAGACGACAGGACGCGATGGCGTCACCCTGTCCGAGCGATGGGCCGACGGGATGGAATCGATGCACGGCGTGCACGTGCACAGCTTCCCAAACCTGTTCATCATCGGACTGAACCAGGGCGCCAACCTCATCTCCAACATCACCCACAACCTCACCGAGGCCGGCACGAGCATCTCAGCCGTCGTGGCCCACGCCCTCGAGATCGATGCCGACGAGGTAGAGGTCACCACCGAAGCCGAGCAGGCTTGGGTGGCCAAGATCGACGGCGGCGGCCTCGGGGGCGGCACCGCGATTCTCGGCAGCCTCGACTGCACCCCGGGCTACTACAACAACGAAGGCAAACCCATAGGTCGCCGAGAGCGCCTCAACTTCAGTGGCTACCCCGACGGGCCCGTCCCCTACTTCCACTACATCGACAAATGGCGCACCTCCGGCACCTTCGACGGCCTCGAGTTCCGATCAAGGTGAGTACGGCAGCGCCGCCGAGATCGGTCGTTGCCCCACTGGCCACTGGCAGGCGTCAACGGTTTGGCGGCGACGGGATGCACCGTTGCGCGACGTGCCAACACCGTCCTGACCTGACACTGGCGCATCAACGGATGAACGACGAGCCGGCCAACAACCACCTTGTCCTCGGCGTGGCAACAGCATTGGTCGACCAGCCGCGCGCCGCGGGCGAAACGTGGTCGTGGCACCCAGCGCCGACGGACTCGGCACCACGGAAAGCCTCCGCTTTCCTGACGCCGCTCACTGCCGGGGTGGGCAACATGTTCATGGAGTACGGCGACGCCCGTGGCCTTGTGACCCGAAACAACAACGGCCAAGAGTGCCGCGCAGAACCTCGCGCGGGGCTCGCCCGGCGTGCTGTTCAGGTGTGGGCCAACACGGCGGTGCCGAGGTTTCGCGTGTCGCCGGGCGTGACGGTCACGGGCGTCGCCGTCGCGAAGCCCGGGGCACTGATGCCGGCGCTGTCGTACCACTGGCTGATCCAATGGCTCGGGCTTCCGAAGATCTCTGCCATGCCGAGCGCGGCGACCTTGTAGGTGCCCGGCGACAGGACGGTGATGGTGTAGGTCCCGCTGGCACTTGTTCCCGCGTAGGCCACGATCGTCATGGTGTCGGATCGTGTGACGGCCTCCAGAATGTTGGCCACAGGACCGCCGGCCGACGATACGGTGCCCGTGATCGTGGCCGGTGAGTTGTGTACCAGCGTGGTGTTGCCGAGGTTGGTGGCGGCGCCGCTCGACCGCGTGACCACCGTGGCCGTCGGGAAGCCTGCTGCGGCGGCGCCAGCGTTGTTGTACCACTGACTCACCCAATAGATGGGGCTCCCGAAGATCTCCTCCACGTCGAGTACGGCGATCTTGTACGGGCCTGGTGCCCGGCCGGTGATCGTGTACCCGCCGCCTGCATCAGTGATGGCCGACGCGGCCACCGTCATGGTCGCGAAAGGTCTGACGGCAACGAACACGTTGGCCACTGGTCTGCTCATGGAGGACACGTTCCCGTGACGACGCTCGGGGACAGCGGCACCACCGGGTTCGATGGGACGGACGACGGGCGGACGCCGTCGGCGTAGATGGCCTGCACCATGAAGGTGTGGGGGACGCCGCCCGACAAGCCGCTGACCACGCACGACAAGATGGCGGGCCCCGTTGCGCACACCGCGCCGAGGGGAAGCGACGTGACGGCGTAACCGGTGACGGGTCGGCCGTCGATGATCGGCGGGGCAACCCAGCCCACCGTGGCGACGCTGAGCCCGGCCGTGGCCACCACGGCCGACGGCGCGGCGGCGTCGGCAGCCATCGCGATCTTCCGCACGCGGTAGTTGAGGGCGTCGTCCAGGAGGACCTTGCCGTCGAGATCGAAGGACGCGCCTGCCACCGAATTGATCCGCGCCGAGATCGCCGGACCACCGTCGCCGAGGAACCCGGCGGTGCCGTCGCCCGCGACCGTGGTGATCACCCCGGCGGTGACTGCTCGGACCCGGCGAAGGGACGCGGCGGCGGTGCATGACGCCAACCACGGCCGGCTCCACCACGTTGTGGGCAACGATTCGAACGGGCTACTTCTTCGAGAGCAGATGCCAGCGAAGGTCACGTGTCTTGTCGCGGTGAGATCTCGAAGCTCCGCGATCTCGAACCTCCGCGATCTCGAAGCGCCGCGATCTCGTGCACCGCATCACGGGCCCCCAACGACGCAACAGCGTCAACCGGCTCGTCGGCGATCGGGTTCACGAACGGGCTCACACCTCGCCGACGCCGGGAGTGGGACGGGGATCGGCGTGCTCACTTCTCGCGCTCGGAGCCCTCGTAGAACTGCGAGTACCAGCGCCGGTACTCGGCGAACGGTCCGTCGCCCTTCACCAGCACCGGGTGCTCTTGGAACTTCATGTCCCGCCAGATCGGGACATCGGCCTGGAGGCCGTAGGGGCCGACGACCGACAGGATCAGATCGTCGGCGGCGCCTTCCATCTCCGTCGGGAAGTAGAAGTGCCACAACAGGCGGCAGTTGCCGCGGTCGATCGGGGTGGTGGTGGCGACGACGGTCATGAGACCGGCGAAGCGCAGCACCGCGATGCCGGGGCCCACCGACTCGCGCAGGAAGCCCAACCCGTCGCCCAGGTTCTCCTCGACCGACGCAAACGGACCGTCGAAGTGGTGTTCCGATACACCCTGGGGAACCACCTCGCGCCCGTGCACGTATTTGAAGTGGGCGAAATCGACGTTGTTCTCGGCCATCTCTTGAAGGGCGGCCACCAGCTCGAACTCCCACACGTGGGCGTCACCCCACGCCGGGTTGGTGTACTCGTCGACGCGCGGGATCTCGTAGGTGGCCGGCTTGCCCGCCGCGTGGTACCAGAGATAGATCACGCCGTCCTGCTCCCGGACCTCGTAGGTGCCAACCCGTGCTCGTGCCGGAATGCGGGCGTCCGAATAGGGGATCACGGCGCACATGCCATCGATGCCGAACTCCCAACCGTGATACGGGCACTTCAACGAGCAACCCTGGACTTTGCCTCCGCCGAGGTGCGCGCCCATGTGGGGGCAGTACGGGTCGAAGACGTGTGCGGCGCCTTCCCCATCGCGAAACACCACCAGGTCGCGATCGACCGCCCGGATCGACACGATGTCGCCCTGATCGAGCTCCCTGCTGCCGATCAACGCGTACCAGCCGTTCGGGACCGGCAGCACGTGAGAACGCGGGGCGAGGGCCGAGGTCACTCGTCGATTGTGGGGGTTGGCGCGGATCTCGGTGCCGACCGCCGCCTTGGTTCGCTCGAGATCCGGAAGAGCCGCGCCCTGGATGCGGGAGTGAAGCGATGCCCCCGCCGCGTCGCCTCCTCGCAACACCGGCTCGGCGGCGTCGGTCTTCGAGAAATCGTTCCCCATGGCGTTGTCCGATCGGCCAGTTGACTCGGCACAAGTCCGCTTGCGCCAGTTCTAACACCAGTTCCGCAGGATGGCAAGACGATCTTGAGTTATGTCTCGGCTTCCTTCGAGTCCGGAGGGCTTTCCGGCGACCACGTGAGGCTGTGAGCGTCTGCCGCAAAGCGCGCTTTACCGCTGACCCGGACGCGCCCGGATCCAGTACGACAACTCGGCGGGCGGCTCCGCCGCCCCCGCCATCACGATTCCCTGACGACGCCGCCAGCCAACCGCCAGGCGCATCAGCGGAAATGAAGAACGAGCGAGCGAAGAAGCGCTCGTTTCACTCGACCTGGAGGTCACCCATGATCCGCATGACTGCAATCGCACTGTCGGTTGGCGCCGCCCTCGGCCTGACCGGCTGTGTTCTCCCGCCTCCCCCGCCCACCGGCCCGACCGGTCTCTATCTCGATATGCAGCCCGACATCGTCCCGGTCATGACACCAACGGGCTCACCGATCACGTGGGGTAGCGCGCCGAACATCGATCCCAACTACGGCAAGACCCTCTACGCGGGCACAGGCATCCAGCAAGCCGATTCGCGGCCCGCGCTGGTGAACGGGAACGAACCACTTCGTATGTGGGAGGCCGACCCTCATGACGGCCGGACCAACCGGTCGGCGATCATCTGGCTCCACGGTGGCGGTTTCGCCGTGGGCATCGATTCCATGGCCCAGCTGGCCAGCAGCTCCGGAGCGGAGTACGCGAAGCGTGGCTACGTGGGCTTCTCGGTGGAATACCGCACCGACACCACCCTCGTACCCAACGGGACCAGTCGACCGCCGAGCCTGTGCCAGTGGGTGCAGGACAACGAAGACGTCACCGATCCGCTCTGGGTTCAGCGTAAGGAGACGTGCAAGAACAACATGATCGCCGCCCAGCGTGACGTCCAGGCCTTCGTTCGCTACCTCCGTGCTCATGCTTTCGAGTACGGCATCGACCCGAACCGGATCGCCGTCGGCGGCTTCTCGGCCGGGGCGGTGCTCGCCAACCTCACGGCCTACCGCTCCGACGACGTCGGGAATGTCTCCTACTTCGCCGGTGACGATCGGTCTGCGTCGAACTCACGCATCCAGGCCGGGTTCGGCGCGTCCGGTTGCCTCTTCTCCGACAACACTTCCGGCGTCCTCCCCGACATCGGAGCAGGCGACGCTCCGGTGAGTCTGATCTCTGCCAAGTTCGATGGTGCGGTGGACTACCGCTGCGTCGCCAACAGCGTGCTCAAGGCGCGGGCCGCCGGACTCGAAGCCGAGCTCACCAGCTACTGCGCCTCGAATCTGCACGCAGCCAACCTCTACGCCCCGAACAAGGCCAAGACCGATACGCAATGGACGCAGTTCCTTGCCCGCGAGCTGCAACTGCGCACCGACATCCCGGCCTCGGTCCCCAATCCCGTCTGCCCCCTCTGACCCGCGCCGCCCTGGCGAGAGAAACGACGGTCCCGGCCTCGCATGCCGGGACCGTCGTTGCGCGTTTCTCTCACGAACTCCTCACACTCCCCGAATGGCTCGCGGTGATGCTCACAGATGACCCTCGCCGCTCAGCACCGAAAGGCACCACGTGAAAGCTCCCCCGCTCCTCGAACGCCGGGTGCTCGTCGTCGATGACGAGACGAGCATCCTCGAGATCGTCAGCACCGCGCTACGCCTCGCCGGCTGGAACGTGACCGAAGCAGCCTCCGGCTGGGAGGCCAGGCACCTCGCCCGCTCGAGAACCTTCGATCTCCTGGTCCTCGATGTGATGCTGCCGGACATCGACGGATTCGAGATCTGCCGGACCCTTCGCGCCGAAGGAATCGAGGCCGCGGTGCTGTTTCTGACGGCCCGCACGGCCTCGGCCGACGCCACCCGCGGGCTGGAGTTCGGCGGCGACGACTACGTGCGCAAACCTTTCGAGCTCGACGAGCTACTCGCACGCGCCGAGGCGTTGATCCGGAGGGCAGGAGGCCGACCAGAGCCGAGGGTGCTTCGTCTGGCGGACATCGTGGTGAACCTCGATGCCCACCTCGCAAACCGCGACGGTGTCGCACTGGACCTCACCCCCACGGAGTTCCGCCTGCTCGAGGCGCTCGTCCGCAATCGGAACCGGGTGCTCACCCGCAGCCAGATCCTCGAACTGGTGTGGAACGACCCTGAGGATCGCGACATCACGACCATCGAGACCGCGATGTCGCGGCTTCGGCGCAAGCTCGACTCGTTGGGAGCCTCCGTGCTGGAAACCCGGCGCGGCGTCGGCTACGGCGCGTTCGAACCCGGTTTCGAGACGGGCGGGACACGCCGATGACCGGCGCGGCTCGGCCTGTCGTCCTCCGCGCCTGGGACCGCCTGTCGATCCGGAGGCGGTTGATCCTCTCGGGAGTGGCCATCGTGTCGCTCGCCGTTGCGGTGCTGATGCTGATCACCACGCTTCACATACGGACCACACTGATGGAACGCAACGACGACGACCTCGCCGCTACGACGACGGGACTGTCCACGTTCGCCCAGTCACAGCTCGCCCGCATCGAGCGAGGCGAACGACCGGCGACCTACCGGCCGATGGAGCGCTTTCATGTCGCCGACGCGGTCACCGCCTACGGCGAGCTGATCGGGCCCGATGGTGAGCGGGTGCCGCTCCCCCGCTTGTCCTCGGAGTCGGCGCCCCAGCTCGATCCGCAAGCCCCACCCGACATCTGGACACACGCCGACAACGAGCCGTTCACGATCGACAGCGCGGCGGGCCCCCATCGTGCGCTCATTCGGCGCATCCCTGACTCGCCCTACGCCATGTTCGTGGCCCTCCCCCTGCAACCGACGCTCGATGCCGTGGCCGACCTCGTACGGATGGAGCTCCTCGCCGGCGGGGCCGTGCTCGCCGGATTCGCGCTGCTCGTCGTCTCGGCGGTGCGGGTGAGCCTTCGCCCACTCGATGATCTGTCCGCCGTCGCCGGTCGCATCACGGAGGGCGAGCTGTCCGTTCGCCCCGTAGCCGCACCGCCGGGGACCGAGATCGGTCAGCTCACGCACGCCCTCAACGAGATGCTCGATGCCATCGAACGGACGGTGGCCGAACGAGACCTCGCGCAGCTTCGCACGCAGCAGTTCGCCGCCGACGCCGCACACGAGTTGCGAACCCCGGTGACCGCGGTGCTCGGCTATGCCCAGCTGTACCGCAGCGGCGGCGTGCCACCGCAGGAGCTCGACCGTGTCTTCGGGCGCATCGAGCACGAGGCCAAGCGTCTGCGAGACCTGGTGGAGGGTCTGCTCGTGTTGAATCGGCTGGATCAGCCTGTCGCCGGCGCGGACACCGGCGTCGAGGACCTCGATCTCGCTGGCATGACCGACCTCTGTGCCGCCGCGGCGGCGGACAGCATGACCATCGACCGTACGCACGAGATCAGGGTGTCAGCCTCCGCCGACCTGCATGTGCGGGTTCGGGCTTGTCGTGACGAGGTGTTCCAGATCCTGGCCAACCTCCTCGCCAACGTACGGGCCCACACGCCGCCGGGGACACAAACGGTTGTCACCGTCTCCACCGTTTCAACTCCGGTGGCTGTCGGGGATGTGCCGGCATCGGAGGTGCGCATCACCGTGACCGACGACGGCCCCGGTATCGCCCCAACCGACGAGGACCACGTCTTCGACCGCTTCTACCGTGCCGACGCATCGAGGAGTAGGAGCGGAATCGGTCCGGAGCGCGATGCTGCCGCGGGCAGCGGCCTCGGGCTCAGCATCGTGCGGGCGCTGGCGGCGAAGAATCGGGGGGGAGTGCACCTCGATCGATCGGCAGGCGTCGGGACCTCCATCGTCGTACATCTCCCCTCGACCCCGTGACGGCCCACCCGCTTCGGCCCACCCACTTCGGCCACCAACCTCGGCCATCGACCCCGGCATCGGGGTTCCACATGTTGGCGGCATCGCCGTCGTGATCCTCGGGCGACGCCTGATCGACCGACGTCTAGGTGCGAGCTCGTTTGACCAGAACGGTGCTCACGCCGGCCATCAACACGAGGGCCCCGCCCACCGCGAACCCCCATGCCGACGACCCGTCGGAGTCGCCCAACCCAGGCGCATCGGCGCGGCCTGGAACGGGCGGGGCCGGCGATCGTGACTGATCGGATGGAACCGTCCCCGACGAGGTTTCTGCCGTCACCGGTGGAGGCGGACCGTCCGATGCGGAGGGGGCGCCGCCGACCGACGAAGGCGGTGCGGTCTCGTACCACCTGGCGAGTACGTCCAGGCCCACTCGTTCGTACTGCGATACCGCCGTCCCAAACTTCTCCACCTGTCCGGTCGCGAGCGTGAACCTTGTCGGTTCCGACGCCCGGATGGTGACGGTGGTGATGCCCGGATCGGCGGGACCTTCGTCTCCGAGGAGCCGGAGGTACGACGTCTTGGAGAACGGCTCGTCGAAGCGCTCCAGCACAGGGCCGGCCACGAGCCTGCGCGACGGCTGTGTCGGCGACTCGATGGTGACCTGGAGGTGACCGAAGTCGGTGTAGTTGTTCTCCGGCGCGCGATCCGGTACCAACAGCTCGACCTTGCGGGTCTGACCTTCGGCGAACCGAATACGTACCGTCGCTTCACGATCCGGATCCGTGATCGTCCCATAGATCGCGAAGGAGATCGTGCCGTCTTCGATCAGTGGGCTCGACCCGGGCGGGGTCCGATCGTTCACGAAGATCGGGTCGTGAGCCAGAGCGACCGAAGGAAACCACAGGACGATCGCAACGACGAAGAGACCAGCAGATCGTTTCATACTCCCACTTTAGCACTAAATCTTCGATTCAGCTCTGAGTAGCGACCCACGGCATTGGTTCAGGGGCAGGTCACGGTGTGCGCAGCCTTTCCCCGGGGAGGACCCTGACTATTGCCGGCCGAGGAAATGGCCGACGATCGGGAACAAACTCCGTCAGGAGGAATTACTGGTGCTAGGTCAATCGGGAGCGCCGATGGCTCGCTATTGCACCACCGTGAACGTACCCACGACCGCCAGATACACCTTCGACTACCTGTCCCGATTCGACAACTCCCCTGGATGGGACCCCGGCGTCGTCGAAGCCGC
>Ga0105047_10005085_pt1 | contig 22726 bp, 21 predicted proteins | sample MAT04_FD_78384 | JGI IMG/M metagenome (GOLD analysis project Ga0105047, IMG submission 78384) | Freshwater microbial communities from Lake Fryxell liftoff mats and glacier meltwater in Antarctica - MAT-04 (megahit assembly) | ecosystem: Environmental > Aquatic > Freshwater > Ice > Liftoff... | reverse complement strand
ATGGCGCTTCTCCTGTGATAAAGTGTTTTGTGCAAACCTATCATCCCAGATTGTCGTCTTTCTTTCAACTCCTTCTTTTTACTCAACATGCTACCAACTGATTTTAGTCACACTCATTTCATTATGATAAACTTTGTTGTAGAGGTAAGCAAATGGCGACAATGAATCTTACTGAAAGAATCACGGTTAATCCAAATCAATGCGGAGGACGTCCGTGTATTCGCGGAATGAGAATCCGCGTTGTTGATGTTTTGGAATTGCAGGCGGCAGGTCTTGGTCCCGCCGAAATTCTGGAAGAGTTGCCAGATTTAACGCTAGAGGATATTCAGGCTGTGGCGAATTATGCCATCCGTCGGCTAGATCATCGTGTATTGGCTGTGGCGGCATAATGAAATTTAGTAAGTCACAGGCTTATTTTGGAGTGCGGACTTTAGTCCGCGTTTTACTCCACAATAGCGGACTAAAGTCCGCGTTCCATATAGACTGTGATTTATTGAAATGATGGGGATGAAATAGTAAACATCCTTTGTAAATAGGAAGCACAAATGGCTCAACGAACAGGTCTTGGTAAAGGATTGGAATCACTTATTCCCACTGGCGGGAAAACTCCACCAGTTTCTACGGGCTTGCATGTCGGCGGCGTGCAACAAGTGGCAGTGGATGCGATTCAGCCTAATCCACGTCAGCCACGTATTCATTTCAAGGAAGAAGATCTGGCAGACTTAGCTGCGTCGATTCGTGAGCATGGCGTGATCCAGCCGCTGATCGTCACACCGAAGCCCGATGGGACGTTTATTCTTATCGCAGGCGAGCGCCGCTGGCAGGCTTCGCAACGGGCGGGCTTGCGGACTGTCCCAGTGATTACGCGTGAAGCGAATAATCAGCAAATGCTCGAAGTGGCGTTGATCGAAAATGTGCAACGCGCAGATTTGAATTCACTGGAAGAAGCCGAAGCCTACCGCCAACTGGTCGAGGAGTTTGGTCTTTCGCATGAAGCGGTTGCGAAGCGTGTCGGCAAGAATCGTGTAACGGTCACAAATACACTTCGTTTGCTCGGTCTCCCAGATGTGGTCAAGCAGGCGTTGGTGGATGAAAAACTTACCGAAGGTCATGCGCGCGCACTGCTGGCATTGTCCACGCAAAAGGCGCAAGCCTCTGCCATGCAGACAGTGATCAACCTCTCTTTGAGTGTCCGCCAGACCGAAGAGTTGATCAGAAAACTCGCAGGGCAGAAACCAGTCAAGGTGAAGAAACCAACTCAAAGCGCGGATGTGCGCGATGTCGAAAAACGTCTGCAAAACAGCCTCGGAACAAAAGTCGCATTGAAGCATGGCAAAAAAGGCGGCACGGTCACCATCTATTATTATTCTGGCGAAGAGCTGGACGCGCTTCTTGAAAAATTGACGTAACTTTGGAGTCCCGAAGCTTGCTTCGGGCTTGTCGGACAACTTGCTGTCCGCCTCCAGAATATAAACCAACTATGAAACTTCTCTACAACGCAAACATTTCCACGCTCGATAAATCCAAGCCGAAAGCCTCTGCCATGTTGCTCGCTGGCGGGCGGATTGTTGCGCTGGGTGAGAAGGAGTTGCTTGAATCTCTCGCGCATGGCAAGGTGGAAAAACAGGACATGCAAGGCAAAACAATTTTGCCAGGGCTGACCGACGCGCATTTGCACATTCAACTCTACGCGCTTTCGCTTGCAAAGATCGATTGCGAAACAAAGACCAAGGATGAATGTCTGCGCCGCGTGGCGGAGCGTGTGAAAAAAGCGAAACCCGGCGAATGGGTTTTAGGTCACGGCTGGAATCACAACGAATGGTCTGCGGGTGGCGAATTGCCCACCGCCGCCGAACTTGATGCGCTTGCTCCGAATAACCCCGTTTATCTCACAGCCAAATCTTTACATGCCGCGTGGGCAAACACATCTGCGTTGAATCTTGCGGGCATTACGAACGATATGCCCAATCCAAAAGACGGCATCATCCAGCGCAATCATGCAGGACGCGCGACAGGCGCATTACTTGAAACAGCAATGATGTTGGTTGACGATCTCGTCCCCGAACCTTCCATTGCAGAGATCGCGAATGCCATTGAAATTGCTCAACCCATTTTATGGAAAATGGGACTGACGGGCATCCATGATTTTGACCGTCGTGATTCCTTTATGGCATTGCAACAATTACACGCGCAGGGTAAGCTAAAATTGCGCGTGAATAAAAATTTCCCTTTGGACAGCCTTGACCATGCTTTTGAACTTGGCTTACGCACAGGCTTCGGCGACGACTGGCTCTGGATCGGTTCTGTCAAAGGCTTCATGGATGGCACACTCGGTCAACATACTGCGGCAATGTTCCAGCCTTACTTGAATGAGCCTGAAAACTGCGGTATTCTTAACATGGATGGCGAGGAACTTTTTGAGCATTGCCGCCGTGCCGCCGATGTTGGGCTAAGCATGACCGTCCATGCCATTGGTGACCGTGCCAATCATGAAGTGTTAAACGCCTACGAGCAGCTTCGCAAATACGAAACCGAAAAAGGTCTACCGCATTTGCGTCATCGCATCGAACATGTGCAAGTCCTGCATCCCGATGATGTGCCGCGTTTCGCGCAACTCAATGTGATCGCATCCATGCAGCCCATCCACGCACCGTCTGATATGTTCACCGCTGACCGCTTGTGGGGAGATCGCTCCGCGCTTGCCTATGCTTGGCGCACGCAATTGAATTTCGGCGCGCACCTTGCTTTTGGATCGGACGCGCCCGTCGAATCGCCCAATCCATTTTTAGGATTGCACGCCGCAGTCACACGACGACGACCAGACGGAACCCCCTCCGCCGACGGTTGGTACCCCGAACAGAAATTGACTTTGGCCGAGGCATTGTCCGCCTATACCCTCGGCGCCGCCTACGCCGCCAACGCAGAACACCGTCTCGGCAAACTTGCCGAAAACCATCTTGCGGATCTAATCGTACTTGAACAGGATATTTTCTCCATCGATCCCAACGACCTCTTGACCATGACCGCCGCCGCAACGATGGTCAATGGAGAATGGGTTTCACAATAAAATTTTCATTTGAGCCGTCCATGTTGCAAAATGTTCCAAAACTCACCCCCGAAATGTTGATCCCCCGTATGGGCGAATATATCGTCCAAAAAGGATTGATCACCGACGATCAATTGCAGAAGGCGCTTGCCCATCAACAGGAGCGGATAGATCTGGGTGAGCACTATTTGCTTGGACAGTCGCTGATGGATCTCAACATGTTGGACCGTACTGCCCTCGACCAGGTGATTACAGAACAGATCATTCAATTGCGTAATGCCCTGCAATCATCCAATCACAACCTTGAACAGCGTGTCAAAGAACGAACCGCTGAATTGAACGAAGCGCTTCACAGGCTTGCAGAATTAAATCAGATGAAGGCGAATTTCGTAGCGAACATCTCACACGAATTGCGTACGCCGCTTACACATGTCAAAGGCTATCTTGAATTACTGGTTACAGAATCATTGGGTAATATTTCAGAAGAACAGCGCCATGCCTTGCAGGTAACCCAGCGCGCTACGACCAAACTCGAAAGTATCATCGACGACCTGATCATGTTCTCGCTTGCCTCACGCGGGGAGATGAGCATGCGACTGAATAAAGTAGACATCCGCCGTGTCGTAACGCTGGCGGCTAAATCTGCGCTGCCTAAAGCCGAAGAGCGCGGTGTACAAGTTCTGGTTTCTGCCCTGGATCACATCTCCGCAGTGCAGGCAGATTCTGAAAAGATTGGTTGGGTGATTAATCAGATCCTCGATAACGGGATCAAGTTCACCCCGTCGGGAGGCAGCGTGGTGATCACTCTCAAAGAAGAAGGGCATAACCTCGTCCTCATCTCTGTTACAGATACAGGTATCGGTATTCCTTCAGTCCGCTTAAAGGAGATTTTCGAACCGTTCCACCAGTTGGACGGTTCATCGACACGCCATTATGGCGGTACCGGACTCGGGCTTTCACTCGTCCGTCAGATCGTTGAGGCACATGGTTCCTTATTGGATGTGCAATCTGTGGAAGGAAAAGGCTCAACTTTCAAATTCCCATTGCTGGCAGTGCGTGAGTAAATATGGACTTACAAACTCTTTCTTTTTTGCATAATATATTTCAGGAAGTCCAACGCAAGCAGGATTGGAGAGTTGCACTGGATACATTATTTGTATCCATGCGTGACTCTTTTATTTTTGATAATGTAGCTATTTATCTTCAAGACCCGCATACAAAAGGATTGGATGTCGTGTATGCGCGCGCGGTGGGGCGGGGAAAAACCGCTGAAGCAGATGCTGTGTGGGGTGAAAGTCTTGCGAATGAAGTGATCGCAAAAGGCGAGATGATCTTGAAAGAACCCCAGCAAATTACAGGTCATGCAGGACGCCTGGGTCTGGCAAATTTATTAGGGTTCCCGCTGTATATTGGTTCGAAGTTGTGCGGCTCGCTGGTCTTCATCCGTTTTGGTGGGCCGGAATATTCCGAGCTGCATATTCAAACGGCATCCTTGCAGGCATTTTGGTCTGCCGCTCTGATTGAGCGCCGCGACCTGCAAGAGGCTCGCACTGAATTGGATTCTGTGCAAAGGCAAATGCGTTTGCAGGATGACTTTGTCTCCACGATCTCACATGAACTTCGCACACCGCTTGGCTTTATTAAGGGCTACAGTACCAGTCTTTTGCGGGAAGATACCGTATGGGACAATGCCACCCAGCGTGAGTTCCTTAATATTATTGACGAAGAAGCCGACCGCCTGACAAGGTTGATTGAGGACATGCTTGAATCTGCGCGCCTGCAAAGCAAGACCCTGCAATTCAAATTTTCTCCGGTAAGAATTGACGCGCTTGTGCGCGATGTGGCAACGCGTATTAATATGCATCACCCGCAGTTGAAAATCGTTTTTGATTTCGAACCTCTTCCGCCGATCCGCGGAGATGGCACGCGTCTTTCACAAGTCTTTGAAAATCTTTTTAGTAACGCGATTAAGTATGCCCCCGACACAGAGATCACCATTAGAATGAACGCCACGGTGGATAAGATCCGCATCGCCTTTACCGACAAAGGGGAAGGCATCTCAGAGGATTATCTCCCCTTTGTCTTCGAACGTTTCTACCGCGTGCCCGGCGAACGCACTGTGACAGGCACCGGGCTGGGTTTGTACATTTGCAAGCAAATTATTATGGCACATCATGGTAATATTTGGGTAGAGTCAGAGTTGGGCGAAGGTGCAACCTTTATTGTTGAACTGCCCGTGGAACCAATGCTTTAATTAGCCTTCATCTTTGTTTTAAGGAGATCGTTATGTCCAAGCGTATTTTGATCGTTGATGATGAGCCTCGCTATCTGCGCCTCCTGGAAGCCAATTTGCGTACAGAAGGTTATGAAGTAGCTACCGCGCAGGACGGTGTGCAGGCGCTGGATGTGTTCTCGACGCAACCGATAGACCTCGTATTGCTGGATGTGATGATGCCGCGCCTTGATGGCTTTGGCGTGTGCCAGCGTTTACGCGAGTTCTCGAATGTGCCCATCGTGATCCTGACAGCGCGCGGCGAAGAGCAGGATCGCGTACGCGGGCTTGACCTCGGCGCAGATGATTATTTGGTGAAGCCCTTTTCAGCGACTGAATTACTGGCGCGTGTGCGGGCTGTCTTGCGGCGCGCACACACGCCCACTGAAACGACTGGACAGGCGCGCTTCTTTACCCACGGCGGTCTTAAGATTGATTTTGCCCGCGCAGAAGTCTGGCGCGGCGAGGACCCTATTTCGCTTTCAGCCACAGAGTATCGGCTTTTGCTTCAATTCACGCACAATGTCGGCAAGATACTCACCTCAGAGGACTTGTTGACTAGCGTCTGGGGTGCGGAATACAAAAATGATAAAGAGATTCTATGGGTGAGTATTGCCCGCCTGCGCCAAAAGCTGGAAGAGGACGCCCATGCCCCGCATCATATTGTCACCCGCTCCGGGCTTGGGTATCTGATGCCGCCAATTGAATTTTGACCTGCGCGCAGGTACCCGCATGTATAGGAATGTGAGCCATGCCTGAAAAAAAAATCCTTATTATTGATGCAGATGTTGCCAGCCGCAATTTTGTTGCCCGCAATCTGCTTGACCAAAAATATGAAGTCATTCAGGCTGGTTCTGGCAAGGAGGGATTGATTTTTCTATGGCGTGACCGCCCCGACCTTGCGGTGATCGACCCAACAATTACAGACATCACTGGGGAGGAGCTCGCCAAAAAATTGAAACAGGATGCGCGTACCGTAAACACCCCGTTGATCGCTCTCAGTAGTGACCCAGGCGTGGCGCGTATAAAATCCTGTCTTGACGCGGGTTTTAGCGAATATATAACCAAATCCGGGCAGGCGGTGTTCCTGCTCAATGAGGCAATCACTCGATTATTAGGTGTTTCAGGCGCACCAGTTAAACAGGGTGGTTTGCTGATGGTTTTCTTAAGCGCAAAAGGGGGAACAGGTACTTCATCCCTTTGCGCAAACATTGCCATGAACATTGGACAGAATCAGCCAGAGGCACGCGTGGTCGTTGTGGATATGGTTCTGCCTATCGGGTCCATTGCGCCAATTGTCGGCTATGAGGGATCGCAGAATATTGTCACAGTTGCTGAAATGCCTCCAGCGGATGCTACTCCGAAATTCTTCCGTGATAAATTGGTAGAGTTGAAGCCCTGGCATTTTAATCTTTTGGCTGGTTCACCCGACCCTGAAAGCGGCAACCATCTGAAAGCGGGGCGCATTCTGGATGTCGTCTCGGCTTTACAGGCATCCTATGATTATGTGCTGATCGATATTGGGCGTTCCCTTTCAAGGATCACGCTGCCTCTCATTCAGCGCGCAGATCTTAACATCCTGGTCGTGAGTACCGATGTAAGCACAGTATCTTTATCAAAAACTATTTTGGAATACATGAAAAGCAAAGGCATAAATATGGATTCGGTTTTCCCACTGCTTAACCGTGCGGTGGGACTGGAAGGCTTGAGCAAGGCTGAGATGGAGAAAGCGCTTGAATTACCGATAAAGATCACCATGCCATATCTCAGCAGCAATATGGGGTTTGCTAATGGACATCATCAGCCGTTCACTATAAAATTTCCAAAGGATACCGCCTCGATTGTTTTTCAGGAAGCGGCGAAGGAAATATCCACCCATGCTCGTACTTTGCGGGCGGAATAATACCATTGACTGCTTTGCTGGCGGTTACAAGGAATCAGCGCTATGACAATCGAATATGATGAAAAGGGTAAATTCTATACTGACATTGTTAAAAAAATGCCTGTGCCGGTTGTGATACAAACCGTTTCTCATTTGGTGCGCGGATTGGTACACGTCCGCGACGGGGAACGTTTGAAGAATGAACTTGAGCGGAATGAAATGTTCATTGCTGTCACTAACGCCGTCGTTTACAACTCAGATGATAAAGTTCTGTTCACTGTGCCGTTTATGGCAATCCAACGTGTGCAGATCATTTGGATCATGCCGGTTGACGAAGAAAGCCAAAAGGATTTGAGCGCATGACGTCTCTTAATTCATCATCTCCTGGCAGGCTTACCGGTCAGGATCTTATTCGGCTAAAAAAATATCTTGCAGATAATCTTATGCGCGCTTTGGAATCAGAAGGGATAGCTGTTGATAAGCGGGAGGCTTTCGTTAAGCAGAATATCATCCATGTCTACGAGCAGACGCAACTGAAACTGCCCGAAGACCTGCGGAAAGAAATATTTGAACAGGTGTTGAACGACCTGCTTGGCTTTGGCCCTATCCAATCTTTGTTGGATGATGACGATGTCTCGGAGATTATGGTCAATGGACCCAAGAAGGTCTTCGTTGAGAAAAAGGGGAAACTGACTAAGACCAATGTCACCTTTGATGACGACGACCATGTCCTGCGTATTATTGACCGCATCATTCTGCCGCTTGGACGCCACGTGGATGCTGATTCTCCCACTGTGGATGCGCGTTTGCCTGACGGTTCACGCGTGAATGCTGTGGTTCGTCCGGTGGCAATTGACGGCCCCTCCATTACCATCCGCAAGTTTGCCAAAGATAAACTCCAGGCGGAAGACCTGATCAACTTCGGCTCATTGACAAGACCCATGGCTGACTTTTTGCAAGCCTGTGTCAAAGCGCGCTTTAATATTGTTATCTCCGGCGGCACAGGCTCAGGCAAGACGACGTTGTTGAATGTAATGTCTGGTTATATCCCTGAAAATGAGCGCATCATCACCATTGAAGATGCCGCTGAATTACAACTCCAGCAGGATCATGTGATGCGTATGGAAACGAAAGTTGCCAATGCAGACGGACTTCACGCTGTCACCATCCGTGAACTTGTGAGAAATTCCCTGCGTATGCGCCCTGACCGGATCGTGGTAGGCGAAGTGCGCGGCGGCGAGGCGCTGGATATGCTGCAAGCCATGAACACAGGTCACGATGGCTCGTTGACCACTGTTCATGCGAACACCCCGCGCGATGCCATTTCCCGTATTGAGACTCTGGTGCTGATGGCAGGCATGGACTTGCCGCTTAAAGTGGTGCGCCAGCAGGTCTCTTCAGCTGTGGATTTGATCGTACAGCAGACGCGCCTGAAAGATGGTCAACGCAAGGTGACAGCAGTGACCGAAGTGGCGGGCATGGAAGGCGATATTATTGTGTTGACAGATATATTCAAATTTAATCAAACGGGCGTCACCACCGATGGCAAAGTGCTCGGCGAGGTGAATGCTACAGGAATCCGCCCCAACTTCACGCCGCGGCTTGAGGCGGCCGGTTTCAAACTCAGCGCGGAAGTGTTTGCTCCGAAAGCATCCTCCAATCAGAACACGCGGCGTTGAAACACTCTGCTATAATTAAGGTATCCACATACTTAGAGGAAATATGAACAACGCCCAGATCACCATACGTGAAAAGAAACTTGGTTTGCTTATTCGAGATGCGCGCATGTCAGAACGCCGCAGCATTAAAGAATGCGCTGATGCAATTGGCGTGAAGCCGGGGCTATTTCGAGCCTACGAGGAGGGACGCCGCTCCCCGTCCCTGCCTGAACTCGAAACCCTTGTCTTTTATCTCAAACTTCCCATTACCCAATTTTGGGGGAGGGAGACCCGGTCTGATTCGCTATTGATCGAATCGCTGGATACTGCGCGCTTGATCGCTTTGCGCCAACGAATGATTGGCGCACTCCTGCGGCAGGAACGCAATAACGTAAACATGTCCATTCGGCATCTGTCAACTGAAACGGGAATTACGCAGGCGGCGCTTAAGGCTTTTGAGTTGGGCGAGCGCGCCATCCCTGTCTCGCAACTGGAAAGTATCCTTGCCGTAATGGGGAGCCGTATTGAAACTTTCTTTGACCAAAACGGACCCGTTGGACAGTGGATGACCAGCCAGCGCGCCATGCAAAAATTTCTTGAATTACCTGAGGGAATGCAGAATTTTGTTTGCCAGCCGGTCAATCGTCCCTATCTTGAACTGGCAATAAAACTTAGCGATTTGTCCCGCGAAAAATTGCGCGCTGTGGCTGAGGGTTTGCTGGATATTACGCTCTAATTTTTTGGACGCTGAAAGGTGACAGTCACTTCTCTGAAGCGGCTGTCACCTTTTATACTCTATTTGGAAAAAAAGACCATGACACTTGAACCTGATCAACTCGCTGAACAAGGCAAACAGGCTTATAAGAATAAGAACTTTGATGAAGCCGTTGAATTATTCAGTCAGTCCGCTGATGGATATACATTGGGAAACGCGGACTTGATGTCTGCTGAAATGCGAAATAATATGAGCGTGGCTTTATTGCAGTCCGGCAAGCCGCAAGAGTCGCTCAACGCCGCGCTGGATACCGACCAGGTATTTGCGGGCGCAAATGATATGAAACGTCAGGGGATGGCATTCGGGAATCAAGCCGCCGCGCTCGAAGCCCTTAATCGTTATGATGAAGCCATCGAAAAATATGACCTTGCCGCCCGGTTATTTTCCCAGGCAGGTGAAGGCGATCTGCGTGCACTGGTCATGAAATCCTCCGCCGCCATAAAACTCAAAACAGGCAAGGTGACTGACTCGGCTTTCAAGATGATGGGTTCGCTTGAAGCAAAGGATAATCCCAGTTTCTTTGAACGCATTCTAAAATTCTTTCTTCGTTTTATCAAATGATCAATGTCAATTTGCAGGTGCGCCGCGCCGTTGTACAGGACCGCGACCGGATTGCAAATCTCATCTTTCACGAATCCAACAGCCACCGCCATTTGGACTGGCATTCTCCGCTTGAGTGGGTGGGTTCCTCCAATTATTGGGTGCGTGAGGAAAATGGGCAAATCACTGCGGCATTAGCCTGCCCGGAAGACCCGCCGCATGTGGCATGGATCCGCTTCTTTGGGCATCATCAATACCTTTCCTCATCCCAGGCGTGGTCATCCCTTTGGGACATGGCACGCAGCGAGATGGCACTCGCAAATCGACAAACCTATATTGCCGCAATCGTTGTTAAACAATGGTTTCAGTCTCTCCTGCTTTCCAGTGGGTTTGAATTAAAACAAAATATTGTTTTGCTTGAACTGAAAAATGAAAACACGCGATTCTTTTCTGCGCCTCAAGGAATCCGAATCCGTCCCATGCAGGATGCAGACATGCCTGCCGTAGCCCAAGTGGATTTGGAGGCGTTTGGCCAGTTTTGGCATAACACAGAGAACGTGCTTCAAAGGGCGCGTTTGGAGTGCGCGAGTGCCACGGTCGCAGAGGATGTTTCGGGTGTGATCGGGTATCAACTCAGTACGAAGAATCCGCTTGGGGCACACCTGGCCAGGCTCGGGGTTAAGCCCGAAACGCAGGGCAGGGGAATAGGCTCCGCATTGGTGAGTCATCTGACCCAGACATTTGAAGCAGGTCGGTTAAGCAGGCTTTCCGTTAACACACAGGCGGATAATATTGCGTCTTTATCACTTTATCAAAAAATAGGTTTTGTTCGTACGGGTGAACACTTCCCCGTGTTCATTTACCCGATAGGTGTTTAATGGGTGTGACCGCTTTCTCTGAACACATCATGTACAGGTTTGTAGAAGCCCTTTCCTCGGAAATTGGGCACGAAATATTTTCGACAGTTCTTTCAAAAGCGGGCTTGCCTGAAGAGTGGGAATCTGCGTTGCGCACATATTACGGACGCGGTGGGCGCGCGGCATTTTGATACGCATCGGCTCCAAGCCCCGCTCTGCTTCGTCACCCTGGGCATGATCCGCGAATGTTTATACTGGGCAGATGGACAGGAGCACGATATTGAAGAACGCGCTCGCGCATCGGGCGCGCGGCAATATGAATTCAAGATCACCACTGGAGGCTGAAATGAAACATTATGAAATGACCTGGAAGGCGTATGATGATCTGGATATCTTCGCGCAAGCGTGGGAACCGACCATGCCCCAGCCCAAAGCGGTTGTCTGCCTGGTGCATGGACATGGTGAACATACTTCGCGTTACGCGCACGTTGCTGAAGCGTTTGGCAGGGAAGGCTTTATACTTTTCGGCGCGGATTTGCGCGGGCACGGTCGCTCGGGCGGCGCACGCGGACATATCTCCTCCATGGAAGACTTCATGCTGGATATTGATCTTGTGTTGGTGCAGGCGCGTACCCGTTATCCTGGCTTGCCGATCATTTTATATGGACATAGTATAGGCGGTGTTCAGGTTTTGCATTATGGCTTGCTCCGTAAGCCGAATGTTAAGGGCGTCATCGCTACCAGTTCCGCCCTGCACACGGCTGTCGAAAATCAATTTCTGAAGGTGATGATGGCGAAAGTATTGGGTTCGCTCATGCCAAATACTATTATTGCAAGCGGACTGGAACCCAAACATATTTCTCGTGACGGGAAGGTGGTGCAAGCATATATTGATGATCCGCTGGTGCATGATAAGATTTCACTTGGCTTTGGCAAGGCGATGCTTGATACAACGACCTGGACGCTGGCTCATGCAGGTGAATTTTCGCTCCCTCTTTTACTTCTGCATGGCAAGGCAGATATGATAGCCTTCCCCTCCAGCAGTACTGAATTTGCCGCGTCGCTGAAGGATAAATGTACCCTGGTTTTATGGGATGACGCCTATCACGAACTTCATAACGAGGCTGAAAAAGAGGAAGTATTCAAGACGGCGACTTTATGGATGGACGCGCGCCTGCGCGAATAAAGATAAGAGCTTTTTAACGCTTTACTGGACAAATCCATTTTGGCATGGCAAAATCCATAATCATCAAATTTGAATTCGAGGAGTGAGCATGAATAACACGAAAGACGTCAGCAAGAGGCAGGCACGCCGTGAACAAATACAACGCAAAGAAAAACTCGGACGCCTGATAGGAATTGGACTTATCAGTCTCGGGGCGATCTTTGTCGCTTTTTTGATTATCTACCCAAACTTTAAGCCGGTAGGCGCGATCACCACACCGCCGGCAGTTGTCCGCCCAAACGTTGAATTTAATGCGGCTGGGAACCCGGATGCCCCGATTAGAATTGACGAATATTCCGATTTCCAGTGCCCGTATTGTGCCAAATTCTATCAAGATACTGAAGCGCAGTTAATGGAAACATACGTAACTGACGGTACGGTATATTTTGTCTATAATACCTTCGGTGAGTTTATCGGACCTGAATCTGCCAGCTCGGGAGAGGCGGCTTATTGCGCGGGCGACCAGGGTAAATTCTGGGAAATGCACGATATTATTCTCTCCAATCAAGCGGGTGAGAATCAAGGCGCTTTCGCAAACCCTCGTTTGATCGCTTTTGCTAAAACCCTGAAACTGGATATGACCACATTCGAATCCTGTTTCAATGGCAAGAACTATAAAGATATGATTACCCAGGATGGAAAAGACGGACTTGCGGGCGGCGTTCAGGCTACTCCTTCGTTCGTGATGACCTACACTGTGAATGGAGTAGTAAAGACAAAACTTATCGAAGGCGCGCAAACCTTTGACGGTTTCAAAACGGAAATTGACGCGGCTCTGGCTGAGATGGGCAAGTAAATTATTTTCGAAATCAAAAAGGACACGGCGCTTAGCGCCATGTCCTTTTTGATTCCTGGGGTCAGGTGACAGTCACTTTAGGCGGCTTTTATTCGAAGAAACAGTCTGAAAAAGTGACTGTCATCTTGAGTCCAATGCCCTAAACCGATGAATAAAATATATTCCCAGCGCGAACAAAGCCAGTGCATTGGCTTGGTGGGTGAGCGCAATGGCAATGTTGACGTAGGAGAGAATGGTCAACACGCCAAGTGTGATCTGCAAAGCAACAACGCCTATTAACCACAACAATCCTTTTTGGATGTCCTGCGGGTAGTTTTGTTTTCTTACAAAATAATAGACCACCGGCACGGCGATCAACCCCAGCCACGCCAGCCAGCGATGAACGAAGACGATGGTCTGCGGGGTTTCAAAAAGATTGATCCATGAACTGAACAGGTTGGGGGGAATCCACTTGCCTAACATAAGCGGCCAGGTATCTGAAACATGACCGGCTTTGAGTCCTGCCGTCATGCCGCCGTAGGAGATTTGGAGCATGAGCAACGCCATTGACCAGGCAGTCAATTTTGAGGACAGAGACCATTTTGCTTTTTTGCTTGTGTCAGGGAAGCCAGATTTGTGCCCAAGAGCGGTCCACAGTGCAAGGGCGAGCAGGCTCAATGCAAAGAGCAGGTGAATGGTGAGGCGGAAGTGGCTGACGGCGGGACGGTCAACCAGTCCACTGGCGACCATGTACCAGCCCATAAAGGCCTGCGCGATGAAAAGCATGCCCATTGCGAAGTAAACGCCAAATTCCTTGAAAGGAATTTTTTTCTTGATTAGGAAATAGAAAACGGGAAAGGCGTAGAAGAAACCCGCCAGCCGCGCGATGATGCGATGCACCCATTCCATGTAAAAGATGAATTGATATTCGGGAAGGGTCATCGCTGTGTTGACTTGTTGATATTCGGGCGTGTCCTGGTATTTGGCGAATTCCTCCTGCCAGGCTTGCTGTCCGATGGGCGGAATGACGCCGCTGATGGGATTCCATTCGACGATGGAGAGTCCCGAGCGGGTGAGGCGGACGAATCCGCCGAAGACAACGAGCAGCGCTACGATGAATGTGAAACTAAAAAGCCATTTCATCACGGCAGTATTTTGGGTTTTTGGCATGTTGTTTCTCCGTTATTTTAAATCGCTGGATTATAGCATGTGGAAATGCATGGGCTGGAACGATGCCTAAGAAACAGGATCAAGTTTGAGATTAGGTTGGGCGCGAAAAAAAATGCCCGCCGTGTATCGGCAGGCATTCGATGTCTTCATCCAGAATTTAACTGCTTTGCATCTGAAAAAGCAATCTTCGATACTCTTCCACATTGGGCGGATTCATCAGGACAATTTGGTTGATCACTTCGAGTGCGCTTTGTTTGTTGCCAGATTGCATGAGATTTTCGCCTAATATATCCAATATGGAAATGGCTTCTTCAATGCGTCCTGCATAGTGAAGCCGAGCGGCAAGTGCACGTTTGAGAAGCAGTTGATCAGGATGTTCCTTTAGCATATCTTCAATGAAGAGGATGGCAACGTCATTTTTGTTCTGGCTTTCAAGGTGACTGACGTAATTCTCAAGTTCGTTCATCGCTTTGTCGGTTTGCGCCATGCGCAGGTTTAGTTCGACCAGTTGTCTGCGTGTGGTATCGTCATCGGGCGTGATGGTGCGGATCTGCTCGTAGACGCGCAGGGCTTGTTTCCAATCGAGGCGTTGGAGGTCTATATCTGCCATGCGCTGCAAGATGTGCGCGTTCCAATCGCGGCTGGCGTTGCCTTGCTGTACCACGCGCAGGGCGGTGGTGTATGTTTTGCGCGCCATATCCAGTTCGGCGAGGCGGTAATAGATGGCGGCCAGCTCAAGATATTCGCGGATCGCATCGTCAAGTTGTCCGCGTGCGATGAGTTGATCTATGAGGCGGCTGCGCGCGCCGAAATCCATCGGTGCAAGTGCAATGATGCGCCGCAATAACTTTGTGGCCTGCAACACTTCTCCGCGCACGCTGTAGGCACGGGCTACGATGCTGTATTTTACAATCGCATCTGATTCATGATTCTCCTGCACAAGCAGGTCGCCCATGAGCATGTGAAGCGGGAGGTAGGTCGGCGCATATTGTATGGCGTAGTAGGCTTCATCCATTGCGGAGCGCAGGCTTCCAATGCGCGCCAGGTGATTGATGCGGTTCATCGATTCAAGCACCGAGCTGGATTGCGCCTGGAGGATCACATCCGCGAGCGGGGCGATCATGTCTCCATCCTGTTTGGGCATTTGGTCGCGTGTTTTATGCAGTTCTTCGCGCCAATCGGGGCGCATGAGTAAATTCTTGACGTTTTCGCACACTTTACGCAGGATGGTTTCATCCTTTTGATTTTCGTGCGCTTCGATCAACGGCTCATATTGCTGGCTGATTTCATCTGATTTGTTTGCAGGGACGGTCATCGAGTCGGCAAGTTTTAACGCTTCAAGATATTCCAGCGAGGCTTCGTTGAAGCGGGATTTGCCGAAAAGTAATTGTCCCAGTAGCAGGCGGGTGGCAAGCGCGTAATCATTATGCTTGATGGAGTTTTGTAGAAACCGTTGTGCGCTTTCAAGACGATCACCTTTGAAGCGTAAAAGCCCAAGCGTGAAATACAGCGCTGGATGAGTGAAGCCTGCTTCCAGCGCATGTTCCATTTCTTCAGCAGCTTGGGCTTCGTTGCCTTTGGTTTGTGAGTCAATTGCCAGCCCGAGGTGCAACACCACTTTCGTTTGCTCAGATTGCTGTAGCGAAAGACCGCCTGTGCCTTTCATGATCGCAGAGAGTCCTTTGCGTTCCTGTGCCGATGGATTGTCGTCGGAGTATTCAAAGAGGAGTTCCGCAAGTTGAGTCAATGCTTTTTGACGCGCTTCCGCGATGGGATCCAGTCCGGAAGAGGCTTTCGGTTTTTGCAGTTGTTTTACCTGCGCCATGCGGATGGGACCCGTGCCGCCTTTGCCGCGCAATGGTTTGGGAAGCAACTGCCCGGTGTTGAGCAGCGTCTCTGCTTGTTTTACTTCCAGGCTGTTGGGTGTAAGGGAGAGGGCTTTATCCACCATCTCTTTTGCTTTTCCCGCATTACCTGCGCGTTGAATGATGCTGGCAATGGCGAGATATTCTGTGGCGGCTTGTTGAGCATGACCAAGTTTTTCATGCACCTGTGCCAGGCGTGAATGTGCGAGGGCGTTTTCAGCGCTTATGTTTGTGACGCGCACCCAGTTTTCGAGAGCCTTTTCTGTATCGCGCTGTTTGAGGAAGAGATCGCCTGCGCGCAGGGCCGCATTCACGGCGGTGTTCAAGTCACCGGTGCGTTCTGAGAGTTGCGCCACTTTTTCCATCGGCACGGGGTCGTCAGGGGAGAGCTTTGCCACGTTCATATAAATATGCAAGGCTTCCTCGACATTGCCGAGTTGATATAGCGCCAGACCGAGGCTGTTTAATGCCTTTGGGTGATCGGGGAATTCCTGTAAGGCCTGGCGGTACGCGGCGACAGCCTTATCCCATTCCTGATCCCAGGCGGCGGAGTGACCGTCGTTCATTGCTTTTTGAAATATATCGTCTCGTCCGGGCATAGTGATCCAATTCCAGCTGAATATGTTAGTTTTGTTTATTTCAATGTAATTATAACCTTGCGCGGTTTTTACATGAATAGTTCCATTGTAGGGCTTATTTTAACACCTGCATTTCGCCCCAACTTTTCCCTGAACGCGCTTCAGTTGAAAGAGGAATGCTCATGGGGTAGGCATTGGACATGGTTTCCTGCACAATGCGCGCAGTCTTTTCCATTTCGTTTTCCGGGCATTCCAGCACGAGTTCATCATGCACCTGCAAAAGCATCCTGGATTTCAACTCTGCGGCTTTGAGCGCAGACGGAATTTTGAGCATTGCAATTTTCATGATGTCTGCGGCTGTGCCTTGAATGGGCGCGTTGATGGCTTCGCGTTCTTCGCGGTTCTTCATTTGCGGGTTGATCTTGCCTTGCAGGGCAGGGAAATATCTGCGGCGATTTAATAAAGTCTCAACGTATCCTTGTTGCCCTGCAAGTTGGCGGATTTCATCCAGATATTTTTTCACGCCGGGAAATTTTGCGAAGTAGGTCTTGACGAAATTTTCAGCTTCGGCAAGTGTCAACTCGGTGGAACGTGCCAGACCGAATGCCGACATGCCGTAGATCAGTCCGAAGTTGATCGCCTTCGCGTGGCGGCGCATTTCCTTGGTCACCGCTTCATTGTCCACGCCGTAAACTGCTGCGGCAGTAGTGACATGGATGTCCTCCCCGGCATTGAACGCCGCCAGCATGGCTTCGTCCCCAGCCATGTGCGCCACGATCCGTAGTTCGATCTGCGAGTAATCCACCGAAAGCAGGACACTGCCTTTCTCGGCGATGAAACCATTTCGCACGCGGCGTCCTTCTTCGGTGCGGATGGGGATATTCTGTAAATTGGGATTGGACGACGAAATACGTCCCGTTACTGCGCCGGTCTGGCTGTAGGAGGTATGCACGCGCCCAGTTTGCGAATCGACTGCGGCGGGCAGGGCGTCCACATAGGTGGATTTTATTTTCGAGAGTTCGCGGTTTTCCAGGATCATGTCCACAACGGGATGTTTTCCGCGCAAAGTCTCAAGCACATCGGCAGACGTGGAGTAATGTCCGCTGGCCGTTTTCTTGCCCTTGTCTGGCGGGTCAAGGCGTAGATGCGTAAAAAGCACGTCTGAAAGTTGCTGGGTCGAGTTGAGGTTGAACGGTTTGCCGACAGATTCAAAAACCTGCTTTTCAATTTCAGCGATACGCAGAGTAAGTTCTTCGGACATTTTCTTGAAGAATGGCAGGTCAAGCAGAATGCCGGTCATTTCCATGTCCGCCAGAACGGGTGTTAGCGGCAAGTCTATTTCTGCCAGTAACTTCGTTCCATTTGCGCGTTCCAAATCTTTTTGCAAAATCGGCATCAGGCGCAAAGTTGTCTCCGCATCTGCGGCGGCATACGGCCCAACTGATTCAATTGCAATATCTGCCATGCTCAGTTGATTTTTGCCCTTGCCGATCAGTTCTTCGATGTGAGTCATCTCTTCGCCGAGGCGGGCATGGACGAGGTTCTTCAATCCCAAATTGCGCGAGGCGGGGTCAATGATGAATTCTGCCAGCATGGTATCGAAGGTTAGCGGCGTGGTCACCAGCCCGTAGCGCGCAAGGATGATGTAATCATACTTGGCATTGTGAGCCACCTTCCCGATCTTAGCATCAGTCATGGATGGCGTGAGGGCTGCAATCACTTTTTCAATCGGCAGGTTGTCTCCCGAAGTATGCCCGATGGGAATGTAGTACGCCCGTCCCGCTTGGATTGCCAGCGAAATGCCAACGATCTCGGCTTGCATTTCTTCTGTGGATGTTGTCTCGGTGTCGAACGAAATGACGCTTGCCTGCGCAAGTTTCTTTGCGAGATCATCCAGTTTGTTGAGGGTGTCCACAACGATGACTTCGATGTTGGATGCTTGCGTAGCGTAGACAACCTGCGGCTCGTTGACGAACATCGAGAATTGTCCGCTTTTGGTTTTTGCGGATTTGGCAGGTTTTATTGAAGAAGACGCAGGCACTTGCGGGGAAGAAAGCATGGCTCCGCTGATAACTGGGATCTTGGCCAACAGTGTGCGGAATTCCATCTCCTCGAAAAACTTTTCGAGCGCAGCGCCGTCAAATGCTGTAACTTTTGCGTGTTCGAGATCGAGCGTTATTTTCAAGTCCGTACGGATGAGCGCCAGGTTGTAACTCATGTACGCAGATTCTTTGCTCGCTTCGAGTTTGCCTCTCCAGCGATTCTCCACCTGGTCGAGGTTGGCATAAATTGCGTCAAGTGTGCCGAATTTTTCAAGCAATGCAATGGCTGTTTTTTCGCCCACGCCTTTTACACCGGGAATATTGTCAGAGGTATCGCCGACGATGGCTTTGTAATCCACCACCTGGTTGGCGCGTACGCCCAGTTTTTTGATGACATCTTCATCGGTGATGTAGGTCTGGTCATCGCCTGCCAGATAGACCGCGGTGCGTTCATTGACCAATTGCAAAAGGTCACGGTCGCCGGTGATGATCTTTACTCCCAAGCCTTGCTCGGCGGCTATTCTCGCCACAGTGCCGAGTACGTCATCGGCTTCGAAACCATCCATTTCGAGGCGCGGCATATTGAAGGCGTCCACCATTTGGCGAATGCGGTCAAGCTGCGGGCGCAGGTCATCGGGCATTTTTTCGCGCGTGCCTTTGTATTCGGGGAAGATTTCATCGCGGAAGGTCTTGCCCAGATCGAAAGCCACCGCGATATATTCAGGTGATTCCTTTTCCAAAATGCGTACCAGTTCACGCGCGAAGCCGTAAATACCGGCTGTCGGCTCGCCAGTGGAAGTCTGCCAGCGCTGGCTGCTTGCGCCTGCGGTCAAGGCAAAATACATACGATAAGCAAGAGCATGTCCGTCAATTAGGTAAAGTGTAGGAGGCATAGGGTTTGATTGGGAAAGTGGAATGGGATATTAAAAAAATAAAGCGCAGAGTTGATTATACTCTGCGCCTCTTCTTTTAGTTACGTACCCGCGGTTCGCGAGGCTCGGGCGGGGGAGCTTCCTGTCCCTGACGCTGGCGGGTTTGGCGGATGTAATCGCGCACCAGTTGCTGGGGATGAGGCTGTGTGCCGCCCATGATTAGATAACCAGGCGCCCAAAAATCACCGGATGGATTCTCTTTCTTCATGCGTGGGAATTCGCTGAAAATTTTCTCCGAGATTTGCTGGCGCATGATTCGCATGAGATAGCCTGGTGATGTGTTCGGCTGTACATTCACCACCCATTGTAAATATTCGGGGCGCACGGAAAGATATTCCAAACGCCAGCCAAAGGCGATGCAAATATTCGGAAGCCATTCACCGACCTGGTCTGCCAGGTCGCCGGTAATGTAATGTGCTGAAAAACGAGGCACAAGCAGGCACGCATAGGTCAGGTGATATAAGCCCGCTGTGGTTGGTTCCACCACCAGTTTTCGAACGGCTTCTGTGGTGGGGCTTTCGCGTGTCACCTCCAGGCTTCCGGGAGCAGGTTTGGCAATCGGAGTTTCGGGTCTCAGTCTGGGACGTGACGGCGCGGTTACATCAACTTGATCGAATACGCTTTGAGGAGATTGGACGCTCGCGCCTGACTCCTTGGGCTGATTCGCGGTCACGGGTTTTTTGTTCAATTGGACAGCGGGGGACGCTTCGCGTTTGAATGCAGAAACATTTGAAAGCGGCGCAGAGACGCGCGTCTCATTCGGGTCGAAAATTTCTTTTTTGGGCGGCAGTCTAAAGTCGCGTGTTGTGGCGGGTTCGGGGTTGGGCGTCGGTATGTTGGTCAGGATATTTGCAATGGGTGGAATATCCTGAAAGTCGTCTTGATTTTCAGCCGGCTTGGCTGGTTTTTGCGGTTCAGGAGATTCGTCATCCAGGTCAGTCACAAGTTGACTGGCTTGACTGCGGATGGTGCTAAATGGGGTCTCGGCGTCAAAAACGAGGGCAAGCACGGTGTCTGTTGCGAGGCGGGTGGCGTACAACATATGCTCGGCTTTTGTGCTTTCAAGACGGATGAAGCGTAGCAGGTCTGATCCTTTTTGACCATCCCAATTCCGTGTGACAGTTTGCGCCACTTCCTTTGCCGCGTTCTGCGAGAGACTGCCCGCGTAAGCCCATAGGCTGTTTTTGCGTGTAATTAACGCGGCTTGCGCCGAAGATTCCAAAGTGAGACGGGTGAGATGTTGCGCCGCTTTGTTCTGGTCATTTAACCAGGGCAAAGTAGTGTTTTCATCATTTTTTGTAACTGAGGTCGTTTGAGGTTCACTGATAGCGGTCATAAAATTTGACATCCTAAATGGCTTGCGAACAAGAATCCACGGACGTAATTTATCGAAGGAAGGCGGGGTCACATCGTCGTCACACAGGATAATGAGATTGATACTGGGGTGGATGGTGCGCAGGGCGGAGCCAATATCCTGCACCCATTCTTCGTTGAGTGAATAATCAAGCATGGCGAGCGGAGCACCAATCTCATCTGCGCGGACGATGGCAGATGATTTATTGGTAACAACGTGGATACGATATAGTTCCGTCTCTTCCAACGTGTGACGGATGGTATCTCCGAGTTGTGAAGAAGTGGTAGTTACAAGAATATCCGCTGGCATTTGCTATGAAGTTTATCACTTATAACAAGCCAAATCAAGGAAATTTTCCCTATTTTTCTTTTCGTTTACGAAAACTACGGGTAAAGTTGTCTATATGACTTGTAATTTTATCTGATTTGTGCTATTAACTATACAGTACAAATTCATAAATAAGGTTGACATATGCATCGCGAGCGAGTATCTGAAAATGTTTTTTGGTTCCAAAGTGAAATATATGCGCAGGTGACGGCTGGGGTCATCGTAGGTCCACAGTGGGCTGTGGTAATTGATACCCTGGCCTTGCCCGAAGAAACATTAGGCATGCGTGAGTTCATTGAGCATGAGCTGGGTGTACAGGTGCGTTATGTGATCAACACGCATTATCACGCCGACCACACCTGGGGAAATTGTTTCTTTCCGGGTGCAACTGTGATTGGTCACGCCAAATGCCGTGAATTGTTGATCGAGTATGGCATCCCTTCGCTGGAGGCAGCTCGTAAGCAGAATCCAAACCTGAGACAGGTAAAGATCGTCCCCCCCCATCTGACATTTGACTCTGGCGAGTTGACCATGCGTGTCGGGAAGAAGAATCTGGTCTTCTCCCAGGCATTTGGTCATAGCGATGACGGTATTTCTGTGTTGGTGGAAGAGGACCGCGTACTTTTTGCAGGTGATGCGTTTATGTCGCTCCCTTACATTGTGGATGGTGACATAGAAGATATGCTCGCTTCGATCAAGCGCATTGGGCGCTTGGGACTGGAGAATATCATTCAAGGCCACGGTGACATCATCCTGCGCGGTGAGATCGATGCGGCTGTAAAAGAGAATCTGAATTACCTGAACAATATTAAGAAGGCTGTAAAAGCTGCGGGCAAGCGCAAAGACGTGGATGAATATCTCGATGCGATCACGATTGAAAGCTGCGGGAAAAGCCGTGTTCATCTCGGCGGTCTGGCAGAGACATTGCATCGGCGCAATTTGCGGGCGTTGTATCGCCAGGCGAACGGCGAAAAATAATTGACAGGGCGCGAATAAGAAAAACATAAAATGTTGCAGAGCAGAGACCTTGCCTGCAACATTTTATATAATGTGCATAATTTTGGAGAATGCGCGAAATGAAATTTATTCTTGAAAAATCAAAATATCTTGCATTGGTGGGTGTGATCGCCTTGTTGTTCGCGGCGGTTGCAGCTTTTGCGTGGGGCGCGCTTAAGACGGTATCTGTCATCTCTTTGGTGTTTACTTCAATGGGTATGGATTCGTCAATCACAGTTGGGTTTATTAAAATTGTGGATAGCTTCCTGATCGCGACAGCCTTGTTGATCTTTACTGTCAGTTTGTATGAATGACTCCACTGCAAAAAGCCGTTCTTTAATAACCGAAACTGGGGCTGGAACTCAGCCGTGAGCGCAGCCAGCGCGCCGAAAAGGCAAAAAAAGAAACCACAGCAGCGGCTGCCGCTTCGCT